>Ga0209542_10009693_pt1 | contig 17588 bp, 16 predicted proteins | sample RifCSPhighO2_01_FD_184028 | JGI IMG/M metagenome (GOLD analysis project Ga0209542, IMG submission 184028) | Soil microbial communities from Rifle, Colorado - Rifle CSP2_plank highO2_0.1 (SPAdes) (version 2) | ecosystem: Environmental > Terrestrial > Deep subsurface > Rock core/Sediment ...
ATTTCAAAAAGCAGCTCAGGAAATATTAAAGTCCGGAGCCGACAGGCTAATTCTGGATTTAAGAAATAATCCCGGCGGGCTGCTTGATTCTGCAGTAAATCTTTCCGGCTGGTTTTTAGACAAAGACCAGATAGTTACCGTGGAGTCTTTCAGGGATGGCTCAAGAAATGAGTTCAAAAGCAGCGGCAACGGCTCCCTGAAAATATACCCAACCATAATTCTCATTAACAACGGTTCGGCGTCCGCTTCTGAAATTTTAGCCGGCGCATTACATGACAACAGGGGAGTGCGATTGGTTGGAGAAAAAACATTCGGGAAAGGTTCAGTCCAGGAATTGGAGAAATTCAAAGACGGGTCATCGTTGAAAGTAACTGTGGCCAAATGGCTCACGCCTAACGGTATCTCAATATCTGATGCCGGCATAGAACCGGATGTCAAAGTGGAATTGCCGAAAGAAAATCCGCCCTCCGGCGGAGAAAACGGAGAATTTGAATTCGAGCTGGGCACGCCCGGCAAAGACCCGCAGTTGGATAAAGCGCTGGAGTTATTGAGGTAAGAACTCAATCCACTCCATTTGTCGCCCTATTGGTTGCCTGCCGGCAGGCAGGCAGGCGGCCTTTGGCCTTCTTTGGACAAATGATTAAACCAAGCGGTCTTAAATGGAAACGGATTTCGTTCTTTAGTTAATATATTTAATCAAATGAAGGAAAAAATTGAAATAAAACCTTTGGAACAAAAGCGGGAAGAAAAAGAACCCTTCGACACGGTTCAGGATAAGATCGATAAAACTTCGGAAATTGGAACATGGGAAGACGAAGGCGGAGCGGTTGAAATCCAGAGAAAAGACAATATTGAAACAAGGGCTCTTCCGAGAGGAAAATGGTGGATAATAATAGGCAGGTATAAAGAAGAATTCCCAGAAACAATTCAAAACCTTATTAAGTTGGGAGGACACGGGGGCGTGTTTAGCCAGCTTTCTAATGAGAAGAAGGAGAAACTCTATAATTTTAGAGATCAGTGGTGGCTTCAAAAATTTGGAATAAGTTTTCATGATTGGTTTTGGTCGGAACATAACAAAAAAGGGGGGACAACCGAAACACAAACAGAGTGGTTAACACCGGCCGAAGTGCCGGAAACGGTTGTTGAAGAAGAACAAGTCAAAAGCGCCTGGCAAGAACTTATTGCACAAGCAAAAGAAGAATTTCCAGAGAATATCAAGTCAATCATTGATAAGGTAAATCGAATAAAGAAAATTAAAGGCGAGGAGTGGAGTCAATTAGACAATTTCAGCCAAACCTGGTTCAGAGAAACTTTTGGTATTGTTAAGAAAAAGCAACTACAAAGAGAACTGACCCCAGAAGAGCTGGAAGAGAAAAAAAAGAGAAAAGAAAATGAGAAAGAAAGAAATAAGAAAAGGACTGCACAAAAAAGAGAAAAGAAAAAACGACCCCAGTTACAGGAGTTGGCTAAACAAAAAAGGATTAAAATGGAAAAGCTCCATCGCGCTCTAAGAAACCTTGACGCTGGAGAGTCAGTTGAAGAATTCATAGACGAAACGAGAAGGGTGGTATATTTTGACGAAGAGGAGCAACAATATTTTGCGGAAGAAAATGGTGGAAGAAAAGACATTGATATTGGTGATATTGTTTCTGATTATGCCTGGGGAATTAAATACTTCCCAGACAGTGGGATGGTTGATCCAACCGCATACAGGACTTTGGCAAAAAGAATATTGGTCAATGAAACTCGGCGCGATTTAGAGAAAATCCACAATAAAGAACTAGTTACAGTAAGCCCTGAGTGGGCTGGCGCAGCTTTTTCATTTACGAATTACTTCCAAAACCTGAAACAAGAAATACAGAAAAAAGAAGGAACGAGAAAAGTAGAAGAGATACTTAAAGAATTTTCAGGATTTGCGGCAGAAGTTGCCGTCAGAGAATACCTGTCCAGGATAGCATCGAGTTTAGGCTTAGATTTCTTCGTATCCAGAGCTACCGTCCAAGAAGATGCTGAATTTAAGTATGACTTTAAAATACGTCTCAAGCATCGCATAAGAGGGGTAGATGTCGAAAGTAAAGATATAAAGTCCATAGGATTTCAGCTTAAGACAGGTACTCAATACGAAAGAATTTCTACAAGCAGGTATGTAGAAGGGAAAAAGGTTCAAGTAGAAGATGTCATTAAGATTAGCATGCCCGGAAAAGAAATCAGAGACGCAGTCAAAAAATGGCTTGAAGTCGGCGAACCTTCTGGTGGGCCGGAGCAATTTTTGTCGAGAGATTTAAAAATTGATATTTTGAAAGCGGTTACGGAAAAACTGACTGATATTCCGCAAGAGGTTTTTGACAAAATAAATTAAAATGCTAAATTGTTATATTGTTTAATTGTTAAATTATTATGAAAGTTATCATATTACAAAACATCAAAGGTATCGGGCAAATAGGGGATGTGAAAAGCGTTTCTGACGGTTATGCCAGGAATTTTTTGTTTCCGAAGAAACTGGCTAAATTGGCTACTGACACAGCCCTGAAAGAAGTTGATTCGCTTAAGAAAAAACGGGAAGCAATACAAGGTTTAGAAAAAGAAAATGCAAACAAACTTGCCGAACAGTTGAAAGACGTTGTGTTGGAATTTACCAGAAAGGCAACCAAGACCGGCAAACTGTTCTCATCTGTTACTAAAGAAAACATTGCTGAAACTTTATCTAAACAAGTTGGATTTAAAATTGAACCGGACTCGGTAAATCTTGATGAACACGAAGATCACATCAAACAGCTTGGCGAACATCTCGTCAAAGTAAAACTTGCGCCGGATGTTATGGCCGAAGTCAAGGTTAAAGTATCAGCAGAAAAATAATTAGGATTCGATGAGTCCTAGTTTTACAAGACGGGAGCGGACGGCTCCCTTTTGACGGCCTAAGAATTGAGCAATTTCTTTTTGTGGCCGGCCAGCTAGGTAATGATCGGTTAAATTCTTATCCTCATCTTCGTCCCAAGAACGATAAGCATTGGGATAGTTTTTTCGAATATCTTCAACTGAATACGCCTTGCTTATGAATGACTTGCTGCCCAACATTCCAACATTCTCAAGAATGTTGGAATGTTTTATTTTACTTATTTTGCTTTCTTTTGTAAATTCACCGCCGGCAGATAAAATAAAGGCATTATGTTTTAGCGTCAGATCATCGTCTGACAGCCGAGCAAACTCCGACTCAATTTCGGCCGATTTACTTCTGAACATGTCGTCTTGTTCCGACACCAACGGATGGACTTTCAACGCATTCTCGTTATAGCCGTTAAGATATAATCCACCGAGCGTCTTTACTCTGGATAAAGCCACATAACCTTGTCCCTCCACAAAAGCCCCCTTTAAATCCACGAACGCCTCGTCTAAAGTCGCGCCCTGGCTTTTGTGGATCGTCATTGCCCAGGCCAGTCGAAGCGGTAATTGTTCAATTTTGGCAACAACTTCACTGTTTTCTTCAACGGCCCACTGGACCGGCTCAACTATAATTTTCCTTTCTGTGCGGGTCTTCACTATCGGCAAGACCCCTTCCTCACCAAACTCATCTTCGTTAAAACCGACAACTGTCCCCACCGTTCCGTTAACATAACCGAGTTCAAAGTTATTTTTGGTGAACATCACAACCGCCCCTTTTTTCAATTTTAACTCTTCGGGGGAAAGGCAGCCCTTTTTCAGCTGTTGAACAAATCTTTCGTTGCCTTTGCTTTTCATAACAAAGCTTACGGACGAGCCGGGGAGTTTGTTCAATTCTTCCAAGTTTATTTTATCAACGTCGGCATTGTGAGGGAAAAGTTTGGTGATTTTTTGATTGTCAGGCGATCGAGATAAACAGCGGTCTAAACATTCGTAATGAAAATCCAAAACATCCCCGGAACGTATGGCGGATAAGAGGCCGACAAGTTCCGAGTCGGATTGCCGATGCTGTTCCGTCAGATAGCAGACAGCTGGATTAGCTGTTTGCCAGGCGTTGGATTCAAAAGCGAATTTGTACGGCGCTTCGTCCTGACGCCTAACCGGCGGCAACTGGAAAAAATCGCCGACAAAAACAACTTGCACTCCGCCGAAGGGCAGTTCTGACTTTTTAACTGCCCGGCAAACCGTATCTACGAGATCCAAGACAGAAGCATCAAGCATAGAGATCTCGTCAATTACCAGCACAGCGGTTTTATCGATCTTTTTGCCTCTGTATTTGATTATCTTCCTGATATCGGTATCGCTAAGTTTTTTCTTTATCCCAATTCCGCTCCAGGAATGGAGCGTCATTCCGTTTATATGAGTCGCCGCGATGCCAGTGGAAGCGGTTATGGCCGCGTTAATTTTGAGTTGTTTAAGGTAGGGGATATATCGGTTGACCGTATGAGTTTTGCCCGACCCCGGCTCACCGGTCAAAAAAACATTTCTCCCCGTTTTAAGTATAGAAAGCGCCGTTTCTTGAGTCATAATTTAATTTTGATCTTTTTCGTTTTAAAATCTTCGCATCATTCGTCTAAAAAATCAAATACTACAACCCTGTGGATAAACAACTTGCGAAGTCGTTTATCCACAGGTGGGCTTGACAAGTATGATATTTCTATGATATAATTGAAAAATAGGGTGGGAGTTTGGACAGACGTTGACCGTGGACGCCCCAACGGGGTGGTCCGAAGCCAGTACGCTCGCCCCTAGCCCACCCTACGTTTTTACAACACAACAACTGCTTTGATGGGCCGATCGCGTAGTGCGATACGGTTTAGCGAAGCGCAACCCCGTAAACCCTTCGAAAAGCTCAGGGCAAGCCCTTGGGAAAATAGAGGGGGATGAAGGAGGCAGAAATGCAGTTTCAAATCGTTCGCGAGATCTCGTCGGGTCGGAAGCGCATTGACGGCCGCATGGTCGACACCGTGCAGGCCGCCGTCCGGTTCACGGACGGCGATGCGACGCGCCACCTCGTCCAGCAGCCCAACGGTAGCTTGACCGGCTGGAACTCGGACAGCGCTCGCCGTGAGCGCGCCGGGATCCTGGAGAGCCACGCAGCTCACCAGGCGGCCGTCAAGGCGGTCGAGGCGCGCATCCAGAAACTCACCGACGAACTTGGTGAGCTGAAAGACAAGCGCGGCGCCGAGGCCACGGCGGACCGCGAGCGTCTCAAGGAGGCGCTGAAGGCCGCCAAGGCCGTCGCGGCGACCACTGCCAGCGACGCCGAGCGCGGCGCCGAGGCCGCGGGGAAGGTTGACGAGACCCACCCCGAAATCGTCGAGTTCGCGTAACCCGTGAACTCGACCCCACCACAAAGGCGTACCTGCCACAGGCAGATCCAGCGCCACCCCCGTGGTCCCAAAAGGACTTTACGGGGGTTCCTTTTTTATATAACTTAAATTCTCCGTTTAGGCGGAAAGTTTAAGTTATCTTCGGCTTTCGAGAAGCGCCACGCGACGTTCGAGAGCATGAAAGTCGTCTAGATCAACTTTTTGTTTGAGAGAGTATTTTATTAACTCAAGGTCCGATTTAACTGTTTTCATATCTTCTACAAGCTTAGCAAGGTCGTTTTTTATCTTAGGAATCTCGGCTGTTTGTTCAGCGACAAGTTTAATTTGACCCTGAAAATCTTTTATCATTACGCCGACCTCACCAGATAAACTTGCTATATTGGGATATTTTTGAGATTTATTTTTCAGCATAATGCATTAACTTTATAATAAGCATGTTTAGTTAGCAACCACATTCACCACTTTTACTAATCTTCTCTGGCCATTGAAGAGTGTCTTTTTCTTGGTGGTAAATTTAACCTTGCCGGCAACTACGGCGTAGATGGTATAATCATGGCCGAGACGAACGCCATCTCCGGCGAGAAATTTAGAACCTCTTTGACGGATGATAATATTGCCCGGTTTGGCAATTTGACCGTCATATAATTTAACTCCTAAATACTTCGGTTGGGAATCTCGACCCAACTGCGTTGAGCCGATTGCTTTTGTATGCGCCATTTTGCTCAAGAGCGTAGCGATTGATTGCAAAATGGCTGTCCAGTAGGAATTTTGCTATCGCTAGAACTCTGTGCTAAATATTATATAATTGTTTGAAAAACAATTGCGACCCGCGTGTCCCGAATAGGGACATCCCTCAAAGGCGAAGCGGGTCGCCATCGGCTATCCCGCAAAATTCTGACGGGACGCCGTATTTAAAACCATGAAAATTCTATCAAAATTCCTCCAATTAATCAAGTCCCGCCAGCACCACATTTTTCTTGCTTTTTGTATCGGTCTTATTTCAGTCGTCAGTTATAATCTTGGCCAGATTAATTCATTAAAGAAAACACCGATTAGCATCAAAGAATCGACAAACCTCAAAGCCGATATTTTTGATGCAACTACAAATAAAATCCAATCTCCAACCTCAAACCTCCCGCCTCCAAAGTTAGATACTCGTGTAGTGGTCTCCAAAAATTCCGATAAGTATCACTATTCTTGGTGCAGCGGAGCCAAAAGAATAAAACCCGAAAATCAAATTTGGTTTAACTCGGCAACAGAAGCGGAAAACAGGGGATATACATTAGCCGGCAATTGCATGCCCTAAAACTTGCCCGGCAATGATGAGCAGCTATTTCATTTTATTTAGCCAGTATTCGTTCTCTCCTAATTTTGTTCGTGCAAAGCACGATTACAAAATCGAGGATCCTCGATTTTTCAACCACGCTTCGCGTGGGAAAAATCGGGACCATTCCCAATCTTATCGAGCCAATACTTATTCTCCCAGTTCCATAAATCTCGACATGCCAAAAACGCCTTAATATCTTCATCAAAAGTAGTCAGCTCTTTCAATTCAACCTCGCCTTGCATTGGACCCCATTCGTGTTCACATTGATATTTTTCGCCTCGGATTTTTTCCCGGCCGCCTTTATCGCGCAGAGTAGCAGAACACTTCAAGCAATGCCTTGACTGATCAAGCCGTAAAATCCAACGGGTGAGCAGGGGGATAGAAGTATCTTCTTTCAGTGCTTCTATATAAGCCGATGTTTGCATGCTGTAATCGCGGTATATCGCTACCGACGTTTTTATATCCAACACACCAAGCCTGCCATTCAATTCGGCAAGCACGTCCATTGTACCAGCATAGTGATGTTTCTTGCTGACCACGCGTTCTTCTATTTTATGGGCGATGAGTTCGTTCTGACCATAAAAATCCATAAATGCCGACACTACCGGCTTCACAGAGTCTGGAATAACCACTGGCTCTTTGCGCAATATGGCCTCAATTGTTTCATGGAGAAGGGTCCCTTCTTCGGCTGATTTTTGAGTTATAGCCTGGCCGGTCTTATAATCCGGCAAAGAAGCGTAAAAATACATCAGAGCCGGCTTGGCCTTTATGCTGACGATAGAAGTCACACGAGGATACCAAAGATCATCGATCGTGTACCCATTTGCTTCCTTGAAACTATTTATGTCCTTGTACCATGTCATAGTCATATCAGATTTTTTACAAATTAATCTAATATCTAATTAACCTAATTATTCTAAAAAAAACTCCGATACCAAAATATCTAATGACTAAAAATTTTTAGTCATTAGATCATTGGGATTTATTTAGATCAATTAGAGCAATTAGAATAATTTACTTGATGTTAATATACTTCTCCCAATATTCATACAACTTTTCTGTCGCTAAAACGTCGTCAAAACAGTATTCGGCTATTTTTAAATATTCCCTGCTCCGAAATAATTGTGCGACATCGTCGCCGGATATGCCTTTTGATTTAGGGCTCTCAATGCCGAATGCCTTGCACCACATATGCAAGTTACCTTTGCGCCTCACCGCTCCAAAGAAGGTAAGGCGATCTAAAAGATCGAGGTGAACTATGGTTTTGCCATATTGATCCGACTCATACCTGTAAGTCATCAGATTTTTGGTTGGTTTTATTTTATCTATTGCCGAACGGATCATCAAATATGGGGCATCGAAACTTCGTCCGTTGAAAGTAACGAACTGATCATAATGAGCCGAAGCATCCCAAAAACTCTTCAACAAGTCTTTTTCGGTTTTGTGAGGAATGTACTGAACATTACCATTTTCTTTGCTTTCTAACTTTCCCTCAGGGTCGTGAAAATAAACCGCACCTTTTGCTGTTTCGGGATTCAAGACCCCTATCGCTACAACTTGGCCCGTTAGAGGAGAGAAGCCCAGACCCTCTTTGACGGCTTCAATATCTTCCGGTGTTTCTGCGAAACGCAAAAGTAATTCCTGTGACTTGTCGTCAAGAGAGTCAAATTCAACACCGACGGTCTCAATATCGAAAATCAGTTTGGGCATAAAATTAACCACTAGCAACTAGTCAATAGTGACTAGAAGAGTGATAAGTAAAACTTATTGTAAGATTTTATTTTAGAAATGACAACTTTCCTCGATATTAAAATCAGCGGGGGAATGCTAATTTTAATATCGAAATCTAATCAAGAAGACGACGCACAATGTAGGTTATGCGTAGTACTCACTATATTCTTAACAGCTTCTATCTCAAGAACCCTAGTATAAGCTTAAGAATTTGAAATACTACTGATATAACTACCAAAAATATCTCTATCACCAATGTTATCACTGCTTTGATGGCTTCTCCGAGATCATCCGAAGATACGTCCTTGAGAGTAAGGAATTGTTTTAAATCAATATCGTTGCTGTCAGGCAGATTTTGAAATTCATTTACTTTAGGGCTTATAGGAATGTCTGTATTTATATTTATCTCGCCTGGAAAATCAAACAGATTGAACTTAAAAGCATCTAGCACGTCTCCTGCATTAATTCCTCTTATACCTGCATTTTTCACTGCATCAATCGGATTTAAATTTAATGTTTCCCCTGCCGCAAAATTAAAATTTCCGAATATCAAAACACACAAGAAAATAAATACAACAACTTTTATTTTAATGGCTGCCATTGTTTTAATTATACCACTTCCCTACTCTTTAACCATAATTGACATATTTTATAATTCATTGTTAAATAATCAATCGTTTTTTGTAAAGAGAGTCATCTCCTGCCATAGCAGAGAAACTGCCTTTTTAAGCGGGAGAATGGAAAGCATGTATCTGAAATTCACCAGTTCTCTGATAACCCAACCCCAAAAACCTTTAATATTCACATCCTCCCAAAGGTGCGCAAGAGCAAATTTCCCGCCTATTGGCGCTATCCAGACACTGTAGAACGGATCATACTCAACAGGTTTTTTATTCTTTATTAACCTTAATATATTTTTAGCAGCTATTTTCCCTTGATCCACGGCGACATAAGCCAGAGCCGGCACTGACCTGCCGGTTTTAGAATCTACGAATTCTATATTATCGCCTATTGCAAAGACACCGGACAGACCTGTTACTTCAAGATCATTATTTACTTTAATTTTATTTTTTCCTGTCTGCGCAGGTAGGTCGGTTAATGGAAGATCTGGGGTTTTTTCTAACAGATCAGGAGGGCATATACCTGCTGTCCATATTATCAAGTCTGTCTCAATCTGTTTCCCGGTTTTCAGTTTTATACAGTCACTCTCCACCTCTTCCACCGCCATGTTTTCCATAACTTCTACGCCTAATCGAGTAAGTCGTCTAAAAACGCAGTTTCTCTCACTGTCTGATATGGTCGGCAATATTTTAGACCCGGCCTCAAGAAGTATGACTCTTTCGCATTTTCCCTTAATTCCGCACGCTTTAGAAAGTTTTTTAACACAGCAGGCCAACTCGGCGGCAATCTCAATACCGGTGAATCCTGCTCCGACAACTGCTATTTTTATGGGCCGCTCTCTACGGAGACCCGGCTGCACACGGGTCCCTCTCTGGGATTGTCCTGCCGCAACTTCTTTAGTCAGTTCTTCTATTTTTTGGTTCAAAAGCAGAGCATCTTCCAGATTCTTGAATTGAAAAGCATATTCTTTTACGCCTGGGATATTGAAATCCGCCGCCTGACTGCCAAACGCGATCACCAGATAATCATAGTCCAGTATCTCCCCTCCCCTTGTGACAACTTTTTTGTTATTCAGATCAATCGCTGACACTTCTGCTTGAATGAAATTTATTTTTTTATTTTCTAAAATATCAAGGTACGGTATACAGATAGTTTTCTTGAGCCGGACCGCAAAAGGATCTTTTTTAACACCATAAGCGGATGCTACTTCATACAAAGCCGGCACAAATAAATGATAGCTGTTTTTGTCTATCAGGGTTACCGCCGTTTTTCCTCCAATCTTTTTTTCCAGATCAAGAGCACAACGAATACCGCCAAATCCGCCTCCCAATATCAAAATTTTTAAATTTTGATTTGTCATTTTGATTTTTGGATTATTATAAATAGTCTTTCGGGTTTATCGTATTATCATAATTAAAATACAGCTGGTTATTATTGTCCTTAATATAAGTAAAGAATTCTTTGTAGACGCTTAAATGGACATGCGAGCCGGTTGAGAATCCTGTAGAGCCCTCGTAACCGATTACATCCCTCGCTTTAACCTGTGAGCCAACTCTTACAAACTCAAAAGCACTCAAGTGGGCATAAACGCTAACCAGATTATAAGGAGAATGCTTGATAGCTACCCAATTTCCCCACCCATCATTTTTGCCATTAGCTATTACTTCCCCGTCCCCTATCGCTTGAACCGGACTGCCGTAACCGAAAGTCATGTCAATACCGTTATGCGGTGCTCCGCCATAAGGGCCCCTCTTTGATTTACATCGGGCATATTTGGTACAACCATAGCCTTGAGTAATTCGATAATTATCTTCCGGCCACTGGAAAAGTTTCGTTCCTTTTTTGGGCAGATTTTGCGCAGTAATGTGAAGAATATACAACCCCCCTTGTATAATCTTTGTTTCAAGTTCTTTCATCTCCGTGAAGAACAATGACTGCTTCAGTTCAATCTCTTCCAATAATTTTTGGTATTCCGCTTCTTGGCCTTTAGTAATTTTCAATAAATCATCTTTTTCTTTTTGAGTTCCGCTCAAGGAAAGTTTTTGCGAGGTTTGCTGACGGTTTAGGTTTACTAACCCCTGTTTTTTATTTTCAAGAGTGGACTTGTGATTTTCATAGGAGTTTTTTGTTGACTTCAGGTCGGCAACCAGATCCAGCAAGCTCTCCCCCACATTTTCCGTCTGTTGGATGCGATTAAGAAAATCGGAGATGTTGGCATTTTTCACCACTGCTATAAGCAAGCTTTCCCTGTCTTGTCGGTAAAGTTCCAACAATAATTCTCCTATCGCGCTTTTCTGGTGTTCTATTCTGCCTTGAGTGGTGTATATTTCACCAGTTACATTATCTATCTCCAGCAATGTACCATCTATCTTTTTCACAGTAATAATTATTTGTGTTTTGAGATTATTTATCTGATTTTGAAGAATGGATATTTCTTTGTTTAAAGAATCGGCTTTAGCATGTTCGCCGGCAATATTCTTGCGATATTCTTCTGCCTGTTGTTCAAGACGTTCTATTTCCTGACGCAACTGGGTGATTCGTTCATCGTCGGTCTGGGCGACGACGCCAAAAGTATTGGTCAAGAACCAAGAGCTAAGAATTAATATAAGAAGTGGGTTTTTAGAAATCATTGACTGAATAGTATCAGCTCACAAGACTGAGTGAAGCCGAGAAGCAGGCCTTTTGAGGGATTTACGGACCGCGACTGGCGGGAGTAAAAGGCGAAATTTCAGCAGAAATTTACGCCGTGCCCGAAAAAAGCCTGCTTCTCGGCTAAGTTGGCGATTAGTGACTCGGTCTTGTGAGCTTGTACACTGAATATTCTTGACATCAAAAAGTAATTATATTATATTTTTCTCAATATTTCTTTGAAAATCAGGGGTGAAATGCCGAAAATTACCAGCCTGTTTATCGGTCCTAATATTACATCTGCGATAGGCTACGGCTTTATCTTTCTTTATAGTTATAACTGTTATTTATTCAATTATTTTTTCCGTTGTTCACCATAAATATTTGTATACATTTTTACCTTATCCAGAAAAAGCCTCTCGTAGCTATTCAGAAATAGAACACTTCACGGGAGTCATGATCATTTGGGTTTTATCATTATCCAATAAAGTACCTTGTTGTTGAATCCACGATTGGGGGATTATTTTTGGGAATTGCATTTTTGTGTGGTGGTCTTTTGTCGTCATTCATCGCTCATTTGGGAAGAAACTATAGCATGGGCCTCATGAATAAAATTATAAATAAAGCGAGGTCGTAACTTAAGTAAAATTAAGAAGTGCTTTTCTGACCCTTTCGAGGGTCTTTTCTTTTCCAAGAACAAAAGCCACATCAACCGGATCGGGAGATTTGTCTCTGCCGGTTAAGGCAACCCTGAAAGGCCAATAGACGAGTCCCCTATCCCCTTTTTTTTCAGAAAAGTCGTCCAAAAGTTTTCTTAATTCGTCTTTGCTTTTTTCAAAATCAAATTCTTCCAATACTTTTTTGACTTCGGTCAAGGTTTCCACAGATTTCGCCAATGTCGATTTTTTCCATTTTAACAACTCCCTGTCGTATTCCGGCTCTTTCCAGAAATAATCAAAATTTTGAACATCGGATAATTTTTCTAGTCGTTCGGTAATTAACGGTATGGCTTTGTCCGGCACGTTTTTAAAAGCTGACAAGCTTACTAGCTTATTAGCTGATAAGCTTTTGATATATTGCGAATTTATCCAATTTAATTTATCCGTATTGAATACCGCTCCTGACCTATGAACTTTTTTCAAATCAAACTCCTTCGCCATTTCTTCTTTGCTTATTATTTCTTTGCTATATGTATAGCCGAGAAAACCTAAAAAATTAATAAGGGCCTCGGGCAAATAATCTTTTTTATAATCGGCAATTGGAACAGCGCTGTTTCTTTTAGACAACTTGGATTTATCAGTGCCTAAAATCAACGGAAGATGAGCAAATTTTGGAACCGGTTTATCTATGGCCTCATAAATCAACAGCTGTCTTGGGGTATTTGATATGTGTTCTTCTCCCCTGATGACATGCGAGATACCAAGCTCAAAATCATCAATTACGGTGGTAAAATTGTACAAAGGGGTCTTTAAATCTTTTGCCAAGCTGAAGTCCCCTATTAATCTTTCTTCCCATTCCACGATTCCCCGAATTTCATCTTCAAAATGCAATATCCTCGTGGAATTTTCATTTACCGCTAACCGAATAATTCTATCTTGTCGTTGGCCGTTGGTCGCCTGCCCCGTAGCTCTCGCTTTTGCGGGATGGTTTGGGGTTGATCGTTGGTTATATTTAAAATGGCAAACATGTCTTGGTGCTTCTTTCTTGGCGGCTTGTTCTTTTTGCTCCGCTTCAAGTTCTTCAATCGTATGATAACACCAGAACGCTTTATTTGAATCAAGCAGTTCTTTTAGATATTTTTCATAAATATCAGCCCTGTCGCTTTGCTTATAGAATTCATCCCATTCTAATCCCGCCCATTTGAAACTGTTTAAAATATCGTCTTCGTATTCTTTTTTGTTTCTTTCAATGTCAGTATCGTCTATTCTCAAAATATAAACGCCGCCGTTATTCCTTGCGAACAGCCAATTAAATAAAGCCGAACGTACGCCTCCGATATGCAAATATCCTGTGGGCGAGGGGGCAAATCTGACTCTAACCATAAATAAATTTTATCTTAATTTATCCTATTTTTCAACAAACAAACGCAAAAACCCAGCACTTTCTCAAAATTCCAGAAAGTGCCGGGTCAGGATTGGTCCTCCATTCGACCTCCTTAGTTTATCACCACAGCAAAGGTGGCAGTCCGGGTACGGAAAACGTCTTTGGTTCTCCGGACTAATACCACCTCACAGGCGTAATTTCCATTTGGAAGGTTGAAGGGGAAGAGCTCCTCTGATATCCCCTCTTTTCTCCCAATCAGGCCACGCCCGCTGGCCACTGAAATTGACGATCCTTCGCAGGTCGTCTCCATGGCCTCGTTATCAGGGTGATGCTCGTACACCACCCTAACTGCCCAGTTTGCCGTCTTTGAATCCAACGGCAGTACTGGATGATACCGCCCCACCGACACCCGGAGCGGACTTGACGCTATCGCTGGCGCCACCGACGCGGCGCCGACAACAAGTCCCAATCCCAACATCAGCAGCACCGCTTGTTTCATTTTCACGTTCACGCTCATGGCTTTCCTCCTATATCTTCATGATACACTAAAATAGGTGAATTGTCAATTTTGTTATTTTAGACTTAGGCTGTAATCTTGTAAATAATCATGTACATCGTAGAAGTTATTCCCCTGACTATTCTGCCACCCAACATGCCTCAAATATTGAGTTACTTTTTTGATCCCACACTAAACTTTCCCGCTGACCACCAATCCCGCCAAAGCGGGATGAGGAGCAGGCTTGGTACGGAGCAAGCCCCTTTGCTACCAAAAGGCGCAATTGTTGAAGTTAATATTAATAAAAGAAAGGTTAAAGCGGTTGTTTTGTCATTATCCCCCCTTGAAAAAGAAAAACTTATATTAAAAAAGGTCGATTTTCAGATTAAAAAAATTAACAAGGTGTTATTTGAAAAACCCCAAGTAAGCGATTATCAATTCGGGCTCGCTGTCTGGATTGCCAAGTATTATTATGCTCCCCTCGGCTACACGCTTAAAACGATTCTTCCTCCATTCGTTTTTAAAAAGAAGTATCTCGTAGTAGAAGTCGGAAATACCTTCAGCGTTAAAAATTCCGACTTCACTACGGGACAGGCCCCCAAAAAACAACTACTTATTTATAAGACAAAAAGATTAGTTGAGCATCTTGAACCATTAGTGAAAGAGGCAGTCAAAGGGTCAAACACATATTCATTTAAGAACTACGGTCGTACACCGCCAAGGCCTATGGCGACGGGACACGAGGCAAAGCAGGTTTTGATAGTAGTTCCAGAGAAAGCCTCGATAAATTACTTTTCTGAACATTTTTCAAAAAAATACAAAACATCCATTGTATTTTCCGGTTTATCAAACGAAAAGTTATACAATGCTTGGAAAAAAACTGAATCAGGAGAGGCAAAAATAATTATAGGGACACGCCAAGCGTTAAATATGCATTTCAAAAATTTGGGACTAATAATAGTGGACGACCCGCTCCATGAATTTTATAAGTCCGATATGACGCCACGATACAATGCAGTTACGTTGGCTCATAAAGTTGCTGAATTGAACAACGCGCAACTTATTCTTACATCAGTTGTTCCGGGTGTTGAAAATTACTACAAAGCAGGGTACGGTCCTGTACCCTGCAAAGTAAAGAGTGGTATGTATGAGTTAAAAAATGTGGAACCTAGACCAAAACTTAATTTTGAAATAGTTGATATGGCGCAGGAAGTAAAAAACGGCAACTGGTCACTCATCAGCAGAAAATTAAATGAGGAGCTGTTCGCTCATCTTAGAAGTGATAAAAGAATCCTCATATTTTCTCCCCGACGAGGATATGCCGGAATTTTAGTATGCGGCAATTGCGGTTCAGCTGTTAAGTGTCCTCAATGCGAAGTAGCTATGCGCACCCATCGCTCGGTAGAGATGATACTGGTCTGTCATCACTGCGGAATATCAAAGCCGGTGCCTAAACACTGCTCCGTATGCGGGAATCATAATCTGAAAACGGTTGGCCCGGCCGGTACACAAAAAATATATGACGACATAAAAATCAGGTTAACAAACGCCGATATTAAAGCCACAGTTCTCGCTCTTGATACGGATATTATAAAAAATGAAACCGAGGAAGAGGAAATAATTTCGGAAATAAGTAAAACCAAAGCATCTGTTCTCGTTGCTACCCAAATGGTCTTTTCTCACCGTTTTTATCTTGACTTTAACTTAATAGCCGTCGTTAATGCGGATGCACTTACGAACATACCGGATTTCAGGTCGGAAGAGAGCTTGTTCTATCAAATAGAAAAGCTTGCGAGTTTCCTGCCTGTCCGACAGACAGGTGAGCCCAAAAAATTATTAATACAAACATACAACCCGGAAAACAAGTTAATGGAAAAAGCCATTACGGGCAACTACATCGATTTTTACAACAACGAACTCAAGTTAAGACAAACTCTTAACTATCCCCCATTTTTCAAACTGGTTAAGCTTACCTTCAAACATATCAACAGAGACAGGGCGTCTTATGCAGCCAGAACAACAACCGAAAAACTTAAAACGGTCGTTGCAAGAGCCAAATTAGAAGAAACGATAAAAATAATTGAAGCCGTGCCAGCATACATAGAAAAGGAAAGAGGGCTATATGTTTATAATATTTTCTTGAAAGTGCGGGAGGGTTATCAGGGCTTGAACGAACTACTTAAATATGTCGGTCCGGGATGGATAATAGACATCGAGCCCCGTTCATTATTGTAGTCACTCAATTACTACTTTTACTGACAAAATAATCAATTGATTATTTTGTCAGTAAAGATAATCATTTGAGCCAACCATCTAACTTACCAGTTTAATGGTATTCCTTTTCTCAAATTCGTTTCGAAGATAATTACCCGCTGAAGTGTCGCGGCAAACAAGCCAGTGAACATACTCCTCAACATCAGATATTTTTGCTAACGTTGCTACTTCATTCCTGCATTTAAACGGGTGAACCCAAACGCTTTTCTGAAACTTGATAAAACCAAGCCGCCTAAGCCCCGACAATAGAGCCAGTCGCCCCTTCTGCTTTTCTGTCGGAATATCAAAAATCACAAACCACCAGTACTTATCCCACTTTTGGGGAATCTTAATTCTAATATCCTCCAAATCGTATTTTGCGACTTGGCGACGCCCTTCAGTGGTAGATGTTACCCGATAGGAACCGTCGCGATTTTGATACGTTTTAACCAGACCTCGACGTTTTAGATAATAAAGATCGTCTTTAAATCTTTTCCATTTTCTCTTTTTCAACTCCTCCTCAATCACCTTAGCAGCCAGAAGACCGAAAAACGGATTAACTGCCGCGATAGTAACCACTCCTCCGACAACCAGAACCTTAAGAAGTTTGTTTGAAAATGCCTGACTTCTTTTCATATCAGTTTTTACCTGTTACCTACTGATAAATTTATCATATGATAAATTTATCAGTATCATTGATATAAATCAAATCCAGACCTCTGAAATATTTGCAACGGCTTGATAAAAAATGCTATTATTCGTTGGATGGAAATAACAAAAGTCCCGAATAAAATACTGGCAAAGAAGCTGGAGAAGGTGGCGGTTGATGATGTTAAAAAGGGCCAGCTGAGCTGGCTGGTTTCGGATATGAGAAAAGCGATGGTAGAACATAATGGCGTCGGGTTGGCCGCAAACCAAGTCGGGAAAGATTTGAGCATTTTCGTTATAGATCAAAAATTAGCGGAAGAGAACGGCGTACCGGACATTTTCATAAACCCCGAAATAACCGAATACTCAAAAGATTCGGATGAAACGGAGGAGGGCTGTCTTTCAATACCCGATTATTGGATACCGATAAAACGGGCCAAGAAAATAAAAATAAAATTTATCAATGAAAGTGGGAACAAACAAAAGTTAAAAGCGCGAGGATTCCTCGCACGCGTGCTTCAGCATGAAACAGATCACTTGAACGGATTAACGATAAAATAGGTGATGGGTA
>Ga0209542_10009695_pt1 | contig 17587 bp, 14 predicted proteins | sample RifCSPhighO2_01_FD_184028 | JGI IMG/M metagenome (GOLD analysis project Ga0209542, IMG submission 184028) | Soil microbial communities from Rifle, Colorado - Rifle CSP2_plank highO2_0.1 (SPAdes) (version 2) | ecosystem: Environmental > Terrestrial > Deep subsurface > Rock core/Sediment ...
TTGTTGCGGTTTCTGCGATTGCTATAGGAGCAACGAACGCATTCCTGTCTGATACGGAAACCTCGAGCGGAAATACGTTTGCCGCTGGAGCGATTGATCTGAAGATTGATAACGAGAGCTATTACAACGGAGCGGTTTCAGCTTTAACAAGCTGGGTCGCATCCGATTTGGGGAATGGCCTTTTGTTTTTCAATTTTACAGATTTAAAACCGGATGATGAGGGAGAGGATACGATTTCTCTTCATGTGAATGACAACGACGCGTATCTTTGCATGGATATGACGCTTACTTCGAATGATGATAAGTCTTCGAACGAGCCGGAGTTGGAAGCTGGAGATGATCCAGAAGATACAAATTTGACGTGGGATGGCGAGCTCGCGGACGCGCTTCAGATGTTCTGGTGGGCGGACGACGGGGACAATGTGTACGAAGAAGGCGAGAACCAGATTACGCAAGGAGTCCAGACTATAACAAATATGTTCGGTCCGGATCACTCGTTCTCGGTTCCACTCGCGGATTCTTTGAACAACATTTGGACGCCGAACAACCTCGGCCCGGTTCCGGGAGACACGACCGTATATATCGCGAAGGCATGGTGCTTCGGGACGCTTGGACTTGCCGCGCTTGGACAAGATGGAGTTGGCACTGATGGCCCGCTTTTGCCAAACAGAGTTGGAACGGGAGTTACTTGCGACGGCACCGGCCTCGGCAATATAACGCAGACCGATGGAGTTACTCTCGACCTCGCGTTTCGCGCGGTTCAATCGAGGCATATTCCGGATTACGTCTGCAACGACGGCGAGCCAAGAACAGCGACTCTAACTGTAAATAAAGTAATTGTTACTGATAACGGAGGCAACGAAACAATAAGTAGTTTTCAATTATCTGTAGTTGGTACTGTGGTAACCGATGTCACGAGCGGAGTAGCAAATCAATTTGTTGAAGGAAGTTATGTAGTTACCGAAACTGGTGTATCCGGTTATCAGGCTACGTTTACGGGCGATTGCGATTCATCAGGACAAATTACTTTAGCCGCTGGCGAAAATAAACAATGCACTATTACGAATAACGATATTCCATCATCAATCTCATTGATAAAGAGTGTTGTAAATAATGACGGGGGCACGGCTGTACCTATCCAATTCACGATGCGAATTGACGGAACTGTTGTGCCTCAAAACACGTCAATAGCGGTTAGTGCAAATACCGCGCATACCATCAACGAAGACGCAAAAGTGGGATATCACTTTGTATCAATCACTGGCAATGCGAAGTGCCCTGCGGCCTTAGGCGGAACAGCAACGCTTGATGAAGGCGAAGTTATAACCTGCACTATCACTAACGGAGACGATCCCAACTAGAACTCTAACTTCGAAACTTCTTTGCTTAGCTATGCGCTTGTGACGCATGGCTAGGCTTTAGAGGTTTGGAAAAACCTCGGTTATGTTAAAAAAAATCGGCAAAACTTTATATTATATTTTTTTCGGAGCGCTTATTTTGGTCGCGCTTGTTGTGGCAGTTTCGGCTTTCCCTGCGAAAGGAAATATCCAGATTAAAGTTGTGGAGTCCGGATCAATGGAGCCGAATATAAAAACCGGCGCGATTGTGCTTATTAAGCCCTCTGCAAATTACTCGGTTGGCGATGTAATTACATTCGACGGAAATTTTAAGGACGCGAAAGGAAAGAGAGTTCCGATAACGCATAGAATTACGGAAGTTAAGAATGAGGGTGGCAAAATTTCGTACATGACAAAAGGCGACGCGAATGAGGAGGCGGACGGGGAGTTTATTCCGGCATCAAGAGTCGTCGGCAAAGTTTTATTTTCCGTGCCGTATGTTGGTTACGCGGTTGAGACCGCGAAAAAACCGTACGGATTTTTAGCGCTAGTAATTATTCCGGCCCTTCTCATTATTTGGAGCCAGATTGAAAATATTTGGAAGGAGGTTAAGAAAATGAAAACAGAGAAAATTCATGAAAATAATTGATATAATCGCAATTAAACGTAACACCCAACTTAGGTGTCCGACACCTAAGTTGGGTGTTAAGCGAGAACTTGGTTGTCCAACAACCAAGTCAATTAAGTTCACCACCAAATTTCCTTTTTTATTGCAGAAAAGATTTTTGAGCTTGCTCGCTGTCGTTTTGTTTATTTTTTCAGCCGGAACTGCGCTTTCTTACTTTACCGACGTTGAGGTTTACGTAAATAATATTTTACAGGCCGCACTTTTGGATTTTGATTTGTCCGCCAATGATTTTTTGCCAGCTAGTGACGTTGACGATATGGATCCGGGTGATACGGTTTCGCGAGATGTTTTGGTTGTTGATGATGACTCAACACCTTTTAAATATAAAGTCCGCGCGGAAATGACAGGAGGAGATAATGAATTTTGTGAAGCGCTGGAAGTCACCGCGAATCTTGAAGGCTCGACTGTTTTTTCAGACAAACTTCTGAATTTTGATTACTCGTCCGTTGATTTTGGCGTCGCCGGAGACGAGTGGACTTTTCATGTATCTTTACCCTTTTCATCCGAGAATTTTGGAAATGTGTCCTGCGCTTTTGATTTTGTGTATGAAGCGTGGCAGGCGAATTTGTTTTATATTCCGGCTGGTTTTAGCGACGTTGAAAGAATCTCGAACGAAGTCGCGTCCAAAAAAGATCACGGCGTTTGCGACGGAGATGATGATGATGATGAAGACGAGGATGATGACGATGACGATGATGAAGACGATGAGGATGATCATCATGGTCGCGGCCACGGGAGATTTTATCTGGATGCAAACGGATTAGGAAATGGAGGGAACGTGGGAAATGGAGGCAACGGCGGAGTAATTATAACCGGAGACGCATGCGCGAGCGCAACGGTAATTAATGTCGTGAACACGAATGTTACGGAAATTTCCGGCGGCGGCATCAATATTGAAAATAATAATTCCGCAATAGTTGAAAATAATGTCGAAGTCTCGGCAGAAACAGGAGGCAATTCGGCAAACGGAGGAAATGGAGGAAGCGCAGAATTTTCTGAAGCAAGCGAAGAGGTCCAAGCATCGGAAGAGTCGGGAGAATTAGAAGAACCCGCATTCTCCAGCGAAGATGAAAATGCCCCAAGCCCAACTTTTGAAACAGGCCCGCCAGTTGAAGAATAAAAATAGTCTCGAAAATTTAATATAAAAAAAGAGCTCCGGTTCGTGATGGTTAACGAGCCGGAGTCTTTATTTGCAGATTTTTTTGGCGGGTTTTGCGCGGGCTTATCCTTTGCCTCCGGGAAGCGGAGTTGGGGTAGGAGTGGAGACGGGGGTGGCGAGAGGTATGTCCTCGCCGGGAACAAAATGATAGTCTTCGAGGGCTGGTCCGATCTGACGGCCAAGCTCTCGCTACTGTAATTGAAGCGTTGTTCTTGCTCCTGCGCGAAAACTGACGACCTCAAAACCAACGTTAAAACCGCCAATGTTAAAAAACTAATCGTTTTGCGCATGATCATGTCCTCCTTAAGTTTTTTTCCGAAAAATGCGCTTTTCGGATTGGCGTAATTATATATTATTTCATCTAGGATGTCAAGACTGCGCTATGTTCGCCCTTGTCGCCAAATGAAAAATTTATTGTAAAAAAACGCCCCTACGATAGCGGCAAGATAGGAGTTAAATTTATCCCCACACGAATTCCTGTAGAGTGCTGGATCTAAAGGAAATACGTTGGAATTGATGTGGCAGTTAGCTTGACTTTATCGCTGTTTTCCTGTTATATACAACTACTAAAGTGTTTTTTACCAATTGAATATTTAAGCAAAAAATAGGAAGAGGTCAACATAAATTAAAGAAAGGTCTGGTGTGTCGCGAGGTGTTTAGGCGTTTGTGTTCGCCCGCGCTAGAGATGAATTTCTTTGGCGGGCGAGCAAGATTTCTGGCGACGAGTTTCGTTCCGTGTATCTTAAACAGTAACGTTTGGACAAAACAGAAAAAGGAGGTATCGAGAAATGAAGGCAATCAATTTTTTATTGGCGTTGGCGGTTTTCTGCACCGGTTGTTTTTCTCTTACGGTTGGGCGGAAGTGGATGCCCATCGGGGATGGCAAGCGAGGAATCATTTACGATAGCATATCGATGGGCGGATTGATGGATTCTTCGCATAGCAACGTTAGGGCTTACGATGCGACGTTTTCCAAACCGGTACCGCCAGAGATGACGCCGGAAGAGGCAATGGCGGATTTACAGAAGTTAGAGCCCTTACAGACAACTGTCGCAACGCAGGAGGGTGTGATTAACAAAGTTATTGGCGCTGTTGTCGGTCCTGCGACAATGGGCGGAGTCTACGGATATTTTGCCGTGCAAGCCGCTAAGGCTTTGCGGCCGGATGTTACAAATATAAATGCAACCGCTCAGCAGCTGACCGACGTGGATGTTTCTACCAAGCTAATTACTACACCGGCGCCAAAGCCCCCGAGTCACCATCATGATTCCGGGTACTGAAGCAACTGAAGAAGGAGGAAAGGTAAATGAAACGAATCATTTCGGTTTTGTTATTAGTTCTCGCGTTCGCTGGATTTGCGGGCGCGGGTGAAATGGATAATGTGGCTAGCCAGGTTTTCTTCCGAATCGGCATTGGTGATCCGGTTGAGCAGGCCTTTACGATTTGTGAGGGCTTGCAGGCGCGGCAAGAGCTTCCGCAGGGACGCTTTGTCAAAGAAAAGCGCTCTTGCGCGGTTGATGCTATGCAAAGAGCGAGCGGGCTTAAAGGCAAGGATGCAGTCGAGTGGTTTCGTCAGAATGTTGGCGAAGGCTCTCGCATCGCCTTCCCGTTTATCCCTGTTCAAGAGGTGAGGTCGCGGATGAACGCGGCTCAACAACAGCAGGTTGCGGCGCTTGAGAGCGACACGATTACGGCTAAAGCTTTGGCGGAGGAGAGCGCAAATAAGGCGAAAGATCTCGAAGTCCAGCTCGCGAGGCAAAAAGCCGAACTCGCCCAAGTGCTGAGTCAGCTCGCGTCCGCGCAAAAAAATGCGCAAAGTCTGCAGGCGACGAACGAGGCGCTACGAAGCGACAATGAGTCGCTTCGTCAAGAAAAAAGCAAAGTCGCCGATGATCTCGCCCGGTCTAATGTTATAAACAACGAGCACCGGGCACAGCACATTGAGTTTACTAGGATCATCCTGAAGCTGACGAATCAGCTGGATGAGTCTAGGGACTACGCGCAGAATGTTTTCTTCTATGCCGCTGTTGTAGCTGGCTTTGCTTTCGGGTTCGTTCTATTTATGCAGGTGCGCTTGGCCCGAAGCTTGAAAATATACGCGGCGAAGATTCAAGGACCAGTTTGGCAAGGGGTCGTCGGTGTTGGAGCACGTGATGAACAATTAGCCTCGATGGCGATCAAAATCAGGGACGCAGAAGACCGGTGGCGTGTCGTCGAGGCGCGCGAAGCCCAGCTTAAGGCGCGATTATCAAGGGGTCCGCGGAAAGGCGACAAACTGGAGGTCGCATTCGGAAAGGCGACTCGGACTTTTGTCCTTGATGAGCTCGGGTACACCTGCGAGTGCGGAGCGTCGGGAATTCTTCCCGAGAAAACGTATCTGCACCTTCGGGAAAAGTGTCCTCTGGAGGCGCCACAACGTGAAGCAAGTGGTGGCAAGGTCGTCAATTTGTGGACGCAAACAAACGTAACCTGACGCGACCAATGGCGTGCTAGCGTATTAACGACTTCTTCCTATAATCTTGCGAATGTCCAAGGCGCGGAAAAGAAATTTTCCGGTGCACAAAGAGTTCGCCAAAAAAGGAGTCCATGTTGAGGGCGAAATATTCCCAACACACTTGGAGAGATTAAATGTCAAACATCGAATGTTTGACATAAAGGAAGGAAATTTAGAAAGGGCTGAGCAATACGTTTCGGCCCTTTTCTATTTATATTCATCCATCCATTTTTTGATTTTTTAAAATGTCGAATTAATAAACGATCGTCTATTAATTCGACATTTAGTTATTCAATTATTTAGTCGTTTAGCCGTCTAATTATTGAATCGCTGGGTTATCGATTTTTTTGATCTTAGAGAAATTTCACTGGCAATTTATATCATATTTTTGTAATTGATAAATTAATATATAACTGCCCAATTATTTCGAAAATATTTCTTTAGCTGCTTGTTTTGACTTTTATGATCAATTTTGAGTTATATATATAATATGGAAGAGCTTGTAATAAAACTTGAAGAAGAGGGAGTTTTAAAATCCCCCCTTATAAAAGGGGCTTTTTTGAAAGTGGACAGGAAAAATTTCCTTCCCGAAGAGCTTAAAGATCGCGCGTATGAGGATTCGGCTCTTCCTATAGGAGAAGGCCAGACAATCTCCCAGCCCTTTACCGTGGCTTTTATGCTGGAGCTTTTGGAGCCGAGGAGAGGCGATAAAATTATGGATGTTGGATCGGGTTCCGGATGGACGTCAGCGCTTCTTTCTCATATAGTAAATGTCGAAAGTCCGACTTTCGACGTCGCGACTGTTGGCGGGTCGGAGGACGGGGGAAAAATTTTCGCTTTTGAAATTAAAAATGAACTTTGCGAATTTGGCGAAAAAAATGTCGAGACATCTTATCCGGAACTGGCTCTGCGCATTTCTTTTATTTGCGGGGACGCGAAAGACGGCTTGCCAGGTGAGGCGCCTTTTGACGGAATATTGTCCTCGGCGGAGATTTTGGAAGTTCCAAAGGCCTGGAGGCATCAACTTAGGGTCGGGGGAAGGCTTATTTATCCGAAAGGAGGATCCCTTTTCAAAGAAATTAAATTAGGCGAAAATAAATTTGAGCTGAAAGAATATCCGGGTTTTGTTTTTGTGCCGTTTATATAAAATTAAGTGTAATCTGTGGAAGAGCATCACAATTTGAGAAAAAAAATGCTCCTTATACTCGGAGCCATTTTTATATTGGGTTTAATTTTTGCGAACGAGACCGTAATGCCAGCTAAAAATTTTCCGGTAGGCGAGCCCGTAAAAATTGAGGAAGGGATGGGTGTGCGCGAGATTGCCTCCGAGCTGAGAGTAAAAGGCTATATCAAGTCGCGCTCTCTATTTAAGTTCATTGTTATTGTTGCCGGAAAAGCCAGAGATCTTAAGGCTGGAGAATATTATTTTGATGAGCCTTTGAGTATGATAGATATCGCGAGAAGAATTGCCAACGGCATCCACGGCGTGCCCAGCGTAAAAATAACAATACCCGAAGGCTTTAATCTCGCGGGAATAGCGCAGCTTTTTGAAGAGCATGGAATGTTTAGCGCCGAGGATTTTTACGCGGTTGCGGGAAAGCCTGGCGCGAACAATTCGGCGCTGGCTGATTTTTCTTCAGCGTCGGACATTTTGCGAGAAAAGCCCTCGGGGGCCAGTTTAGAGGGATATTTATTTCCGGATACTTTTTTTTATAAGAATGATTCGCCGGAGAGCGCTGTAAGAAAAATGCTTGAAAATTTTAATGAAAAAATATCGGAAGATCTGCGCCGAGAAGTTCGGGAAAGCGGAAAAAATTTTTATGAAATTTTAACCATGGCTTCTATTTTGGAGGAGGAGGCGTTTGAAGATGAGGATCGCCGGATTATTGCGGGAATTTTATGGAAAAGGATAGAGGCAGGAATGCCGCTTCAAGTGGACGCGACGCTTACTTATTTAACAGGCAAAGGTTCAGACAGGCTGACTTTGGATGATTTGCAAATGGATTCTTTATATAATACCTATCGTTACAAAGGGCTTCCAAAGGGCCCGATTTCAAATCCAGGGCTTGAGGCCATAAAAGCGGCTCTAAATCCCGAAGACTCGCCTTTTGTTTTTTATCTTTCCGATAAGTCCGGAAAAATCCACTATGCTAAGACTTTTGAGGAACATAAACTTAACAAGGCTAAATATATAAGATAAAATTTAAGCGATAGATTGTTACAGGAGGGTTTAAAAAATGACGCGAATAATTCTGTTTTCGGGCGTGTTAGCGCTTTCGTTTTTTTTGCAAGGCGCGCATGCCAGCGAGGCGGAAAGGGCTCTGCGGGAAAAAATTTCTAAGGTTCAGCGGATTTTGCAGGATCCCGAACTTAAGGGAGAAGCCAGAAGGGATTTGAGGAGGAGCCTTGTGAGAGAGGCGCTTGAAAAAATTTTTGACACAAAGGAGATGGCGAGACTGTGGCTGGGAAGGAATTTATGGCGCGCCGGCGGCAGGGAAAACGAATTCTACGATTTGTTCGGCGACTATCTGGAATCCATTTATATGGAGAACATCGAGGATTATGCGGATTTTCGCGTAGAGTATAAGAAGAGTTTCGAACAAAACGGCAAGGCTACTGTTTACGCCAACTTTTTTGTCTGGGAAAAAGGCGCGGAAGAGTCGGCTCTCGCGGAGTTCTTCATGCATTTTTCCGAGGGCGAGTGGAAGGTTTATGATATAAGGATCGAGCACGTGTCGCTTGCTCTGAATTACGAAGCCCAGTACGAGCGTAAAATCAGGCTTTTCGGTTTTGACGTCCTGATCAGAGAAATTTGCGAGAAGATTCGCTTATATAAAAATGGGAGAGGAGTACGCCTCTCCCATTTTTTGCAATCCACAGTTTTTGCGTTGCCTCGCCGCGCCTTAATTGCTAAACAGAAATAAAGATCCTTATTAAAAAAAAATGGATGAGAGGAGGAGCATCCCGTGGATATTCTTAATGGAAATTGCGACCTTGCGGATTTATTTTCTGACGCGCCCGAAATCTTGCGGGATTGGGCACTGGGAGCGGCGAATGAGCAAAGCGAAAGATTTGGAGATGTAACTAGCGCTTTGATATCGAGCGGAGTTGTCGTGGATGAAAATGACGCCATTGAACATATTGCTGAAATAACAACGGCGTTTGTTCGTGGCCAGAAATCGCGAATTTTCTTTAGGGACATTCGCGGCGATGGAAAAAATTCTTACGAACCCGAATTAAAAAGGCGTCTCGGAAAGTTTGTCAGAAAAGTGGACCCATATACTTATTACGGCTGGCTGGCTCATCAAGCCATACCAGACCTTTATATTTCCGATTTACGGAAATGGAACTCCAAGTTGCCCAAATATGCCGATAACAGTCAATTGTCATTTTCTTTGGGTCGGGATTTGGAGTGGGAGTCCGGTTTGTTCGGTAAATCGCTCGGCGAAAAAAAGAGCAATTTTACAAATCCAGCCGAAAAGAAAGTCAAAAAGAAAGCCGGACCGCGTTGGCATAAACCTGGGACTGTTTTTGGAGGCATCGAAAAAATATGGGAGGAGGCGAACACGGTTTTAGCTGATGAAGACAAGCAATACTATCGGGAGATGGTGGCTCGATTAGAACGAGCGCTCAAGCCGATTTTCGGCGCGTATGTTGTGAGTTTGGTCGGATACGCGCCCGCGTATGCTTATGCCATGTTGATGTCGCTTACGGCTTGGGCCGGAGCGGCTTTGCATTTCTATAACAATACGGGGAGGCGCTACTTGGTTCGAGAAGTGAATGTGATGTCTCCGGGCAGAGAAATCTCCGGCGGTCGGCTTGACGCCATTGAAATAAGGAACCCCGGTTATAGGCCTTTGAATGCTTCGCAAAAAAAGGCCGTTGTGAAGATTCTCGCGTATCCCGTTTTATCAGCAGGACATTTTTTTTGGCAAGTATCAGCTTTAAGGCAGACGGGTCTTGATGTAGGAGTGGAGGATTGGAAGCATGTGGCTGGGGACGGAAAAAACCGCGGAATCGTTAAATTTTCTGAAGTGGAAAAGCGCCCCGCGACAAAGGATTCCGACCAGATCGTCAGATATCTTGCTCTCGGCTTGGTGGATTTGCTGCATTTTCATCCGGAGCGCGAAAAAAACTCTACATGGGAGAAGTTGATTGAAGATCCGCCTTTCGGGGAGTTGGAGTATTTTATGCCGCAGGGCGTGATTACTCATAAAGTACTAACCGAGCCAGCTAGGTTGCACGAAAAGGTAGTTAGTATAGCCGAACGTCTAGATAATGCTGGCGAGCGCGCGGCGCAAAGGGAAATCTGGAATTTTCTTTTGGGGTATGCGATTTCGTGTCTTGATGGAAAGGGTCATGAAAAACTGAAACGAATTTCGCCTCCGGCGCAAAAAGCGCTGGTTCCGGACGATAGAAGCTCACTGCCGTTTTTCAGAAAATACCGCATGGATCAGAGTGAACTTGAGGCTAAATTTCAATCGGTTGCGCCAAATAGCTGCGCCAGGGATTATGAGGAGCTCTCGGGCCCGGTGTTTCTGGATAAGCCCGCCCTTATTGAGGTTTCTTATAGTGACGCGGGCAAGGAGGTTTTGACACTCCATTACGATAAACTTCTTCGAGCGGTTGAAGCCGGGGATGTTAAAACCAAAAACTTTCACGGGGTGGATAGAAATTTTTTCATTTCCTGTTTGGTTACAGAGGAAAAAACGCCGTCGTTCTATCTCAATTTACAGAAAGGAGCTCCTTGGTTTAAGTGCTTTGGTTGCGGCGTCTTTGGTGCAATTGGCCGGATACCAAGCGATATCGAGATTACGGTGAAAGAGACAGGAAGCGCGCCTTCTGGAGTGTGGAAGCCGGGTGATGAGCCGATCATATCAGAGGAGCACCATAAGTTTATGGCGCTTGCCCAAGAGATTTTGCAGATGGAGTTTAAGGGAAGTGTGGGTGAGTGGTATTTGGCAAAAGAGAGGTGCCTGGATGTGGACTTGGCATTTAAAATGGGCGCGGGGTTTGCCTCAAACAGGTTGATCCACGGTCTGATGGACGCTGGTTATTCTCTTGACGATCTGATCGCGAAAGGGCTTGTGCTTATTTCCGATAAAACAACTTCTACGCGTGGTATCGGCCCTATCTTAAATCGAAGAGGCATTCGTTCTGAAGATATGGCAAGGGTTTATGGAAAGAAAGAAGGAAAGGAGGTGATGGGTTATCCGTATTCTATGCTTCTAGGTCGAGTAACATTCCCATTGACCTATGAAGGTAAAAATACCAATTTCTATGGACGGAGCGTAGATAAAGACGCGAAGATTGTTCACTGCAAAACGTCGTTTTCGGCTGTTCAGGGAGGATTCAACATGGGGGTGCTTAAAGACCCCGATGCCAAAGAGGTGTCCATGATCGAGGCGGCCATCTGCGTCATAAGCATTACGCAGATGAGGTCAAAGTTTTCTTCTCTGCCTCCGAATTCGTTTGCCATAATCGGGACGGGGAACTATAAGATTCTAGATGCGGTGGTCAAGTCCGGAAAACAACTGGCATCGGGATTAGATTTTGATCTCAAGAATGAAGCAGACCCGAATAAGGGGCAGGCCGGACAGAAAAAAACTTTAAAATTAATGGCGGCTATCAAAGAAAGGGGGTTGCCGAGGCCAAGGGACGTTACAGCTGAATTTCTCGCGCAATATTCATGGCCTACTAGGGAAAAGAAATTCGACTGGAACGCCTTGTTACAACACTTGGCGAAGTAACGAGAAAAAGTCAGTGGCCACGTCCAATTCATTTTGGATGTGGCCACTCTCGCTTTTTAGAGAAGTATTAATCCACAGCTTTTCCTATGTTTTGTTTGCGTTCGTTTGTTATAAAGAAATTAACGGAGGGATTTGGTCCCTTTAAATTTGAATATGAAAGTGAGGTGAACTAAATTGAGGACGCCAAGATCTTTAAGGACTTCTTATCTGACAATGAGAAAAAGAGCGGAGGCGGTGATCGATGTGAAAAATCCGTCCAGGCCCGAGATTTTTGAAGATTGGGATTATAGCGGCAAGCCGAAAGTTGAGCTGATTGCCATTCTTAATTCAGATCTCGAGAGTCTGCACTATGAAATCGGCTACAAGCGGCATAATCCTTATCGCGGCTCGAATAAATCTGGGAAGTCTTTGGATGTTCGTAGCCACGATCCAGTTGAATTAAGCGACGAGCTAAAGCGTTTCTTACGATGGCATATCGGGGGATTGGCAGACGAACATGTCGCGATGGCGCCGGTCTTCATCATGAACTTGAAAGATCGTTTCTCTTATAGGCATTGGACTGATCGCGAAACAAGAACCATTGAAGTTTCAGAATCGCGCGGCTGGATCGTCCCGCGTTTCTTAAGCTTAACAATTGATTCGAGGGATTTTGAACTTCTGCACTTTTTCCAAATTGAAGCCCGGATGAATAAAAAGTATCACTCATTCCTTAGATGGTGCGTAAAGACCGTAAATTATCTTACGAGAAATAATCTAACAATACGCGCCAGGGGATTTGCGGAAATCCTTAAGATATTCTATAGCAGGCCGGAGCTTCTCAAAAAGACCGCTTTAGGGCAGATTGTTCCGCGTATCGCCAGAAAAGATGTTTTTCTGAAGCTTTTGGAGGCTCATAGCTTGATTTCAGCCGAGAGCGCCCAAGAGCTAAGTGTGATAAAACCAGTGTCAATAAGCGGGAGCGGTTTTTATCTGAACGTAGCGCGAAACGGATATAGGAAAAACGGATGTGTGTCCTTTGTCGTTTATGGAGGCAATAAAATTCCCGAACCGAAATTGAAAGAAGTTGAGCCGAGAATAAACACACAGATCAGATCCAACGAGTTTAGAAACGGATTAAGAGAGGAGGCAAGAATATGACGCAAACTCCGGCAAAGAAAGAGAAAAAAAGTCTCGCTTTGCCGGAGAAGAAATCCGGCAAGCGAAAGGGTAAATCCAGGTACAAAAAACCGCTCATTGGTTTTAACGAAAAAACGGCGCTCACATTTTTCCAGACGCTTGGAGATTGGTGGCGTGAGAAAAAAGGGTTTTACGCAGATTTAGTTCCTCCGCAACATAGATGGCTTCCCCAAGGCCTAACGGATAGACCTTTGGAGCTTGGCTGGTGGTTTTTCTTCATGTCGCTTCCAATGAGAGGCGGGATTAACAGCGATGATGCCTTCCGCTTCGTCTATGAGCTTTATGGGAGCCATCCTGAAATCTTTAATCCGTATGTCGTGATGAGGATGGAGCCGGAAGATATTTCTCGAGCCGTGAAGAAAAGCGCTTCCAATATGTATCCGGAAGGAACGCAGGGAGAAAAAGAGAAAGGAACGTTCTCGTACCAATCAGATCAACACGAGCGTTTCTGGATACATAATGCGAAGATGCTTGTTGAACATTGGGGCGGAGACATCAGGAATGTTTTTAAGGATGAGTCTGATTTTGAAGAAGCGTTCGCGCGCATAGATCATAAGAGAGTGAAGCACGGTTTCAAAGGGATGAGGCGGAAGATTTTTTCACTGATGACAACGTGGCTTGTGGAGTTCGGGCTTATCCCTGAATTTAATCTTCCGCTTATTATAGATTTCCACGCGCTCCGGCTTCTCTTAATGCATGAAATTCTCAAAGTGGAATTCCGCCCACTCGGGGAAGGGAATCCAAAGCGGGAAAAAAGGAGACGTCCAGAATCCATCAGGCATTATCCAGCGGTAGCCATCAATGAATCGTTTGTGGATCAGGTTATCCTGTGGACTCTTAAGTTTTTGAAACGCCATCCAGAGCTTTCGCAATATGACGTGGCGCACGGGATGTGGTTTTTATCCCGAGTGCTCTGCGCGGCTTATTTCGGAAACCGCTCTTATGAGCAGAAGAACGGAGATTTACGCAGAGGTCTTACAGAGCGGCTGGTCACAGACGAAGAACTTTTGCGGCCTGGAAGCTGGCCGGTAAATTACCGCGACCCATGCATTTTTTGTCCGATAGAATATTCCTGCAAAGATAGATATCCTCAAGGCCCGTATTTCGACTGGGGCAGAATGGTTAAGGCGGGCAGGCATATAACCGACCCGATGCGCGCGCATTATCCCAAGTTCCAATTCATCACCAAGGATATGCCAATGTCTTTTCCGGGCAGGACAAGGAGGGATTCTCTAATAAGCAATGGTAAGGGAATAGAGCCCGCCGAAAACATCTCACTTCAACTTACCCTCGGTTTTACCGAGAAAACCTAAAAAGAGCGATACGTCACATCCAGTGACGGGCCACCGCTCTTTTTTTCTTTGGAAATTTAATGTATATTTGAGTCGTTATGAATGGGGAGAAAAAAATTAAAGTTTTCGTGGCAATGTCCGGCGGCGTTGATTCGAGCGTCGCGGCTTTTTTGCTCAAAGAAAAAGGATATGACGTAACTGGAGCGCATATGATTTGTTGGGACGGATGCGATACAAAAGATGATCGGCGCGATGCAATGCGCGTCGCCCAAAAAATCGGGATTCCTTTTTTGATTTTTGATTTCAGAAAAGAATATAGGGAGAGTGTTTTTGACTATATGATCCGCGAGTATGCGGCGGGTCGCACGCCAAATCCCGATGTAATTTGCAATTCGGAAATAAAATTCGGAATTTTTTTGGAAAAAGCTTTGGAGATGGGCGCGGATTATATCGCCACAGGGCATTATGCAAGAATCATGAATCATGAATCAAGAAGCAAGATTTTGGAGGCGAAGGATAAGGGTAAAGATCAATGTTATTTTTTGTGCCGTCTAACGCAGGAGCAGATTTCGCGCGTGATTTTTCCAATAGGAGATTTGTTGAAATCAGAAGTTAGAGAGATCGCGAGAAAGGCCAGCCTTCAGACAGCTGAAAAAAAAGATTCGCAAGGGCTTTGTTTTATCGGAAAGCTCGACTTTCAGGATTTTTTGCGCGGCGAGATCGCTTGTCACGAAGGCCAAGTAATAAATTCCCGCGGTGAAATTTTAGGTACGCATGACGGGGTGGAGTTTTTTACTCCGGGTCAGAGGCATGGCATAAAGCTCGGGGGTTTTGAGGAACCTTTGTATGTTGCTGAAAAAAAATCAGAAACAAATACTTTGATTGTCGCGGAAGGTGATAAGGATCCGATTCTATATAAAAAAGAAATCGAAATTGAGGACATAAATTGGATATCCGAAGAGCCGGAATTACCGTTTATTTGCGATGTCAGGATTAGATACCGCCAGCCGCTTCAGAAAGCGCAAATTATGATTAACGAATCAGGAATTAAGAATAAAGCCGTAAATCTTAAATCAAGATTCTTAATTCGGTTTGAGGCGCCCCAGCGGGGAGTGGCTTCGGGACAATTTGCCGCATTGTATAACGATGAGGTATTGTTGGGTGGCGCTGTAATACAATAATTATTTAAGAAATATTGGTTCCTTAATATGTTTTAGGAGAGGAGGTTTAACTTAAATGGCCAGACCAGAAGATAAAATTTCTCTGGACAGCTTGATTCCTCATGAACATCTTTGTTTAAATCAAAGAAAATATCCGGCACGTTTTGAGGGAGAATATGAGCTTATGGCCGCGATTTTAGAAGATGCGGCAGAGTGTTTTCAGAAATACGCCATAAGCAATGATCGTCGGGAGCTAGATCTCTTTTGTGACGCCAAGGCATGGTTTTTTGAACCGCGATCCGTGTGGATTTTTTCTTTTGAAAGCGTCTGCGATTATTTAGGCCATGATCCGAATTACATTCGTAAAGGGCTCGCGGCGCTGGAGAATCGAATTAGGGCAAATCCGCCCGACATTAATCAGTTGAGAGACTCAAGAAATCTGCGAAAGAGGAGGTATTATGCCCAACACCAGAACACAAAATAAGAAAAGAAACTCAAAAGTCGTGACAAAGCTCGACCCCATGATGACGTGTTGGTTTATCTTCGAGGCAGCTGAAAGGCTTTTTCAGAAAGATACACTGATAAAGTCTGAATTTTATTCGCACTATAGACTGATCAGGCTCGAGGGAGAGCGGGGGCTGTACTTTGCCGTATTGCAGGACGCTGTAGAGCTTTTTCAGAAGTTCGCGCATTCAAAAAACCTACGTGACGTAGCAAGGCATGAAGAAGCCAAGGCGTGGATATTTGATGAATATTCTCAAGGTCACCATTTCTCTTTTAGCAATGTTTGCTTTTTGTTGGGCTTTGACCCTTCCTACGTACGAAAGGGCCTAAAAAAATGGCTTGATGAGGGACGGCCATATATTCCGCTATCGTATTTCGAGCCAAGAAGGGAGAGCGAAAGAAATCAAGCGATAGTCCGAAGCAGCCGTAAGATTTCCCGACTTTGCCGAAAGTAGTCTCGGTCGGGTAATTCCAATGCGGACAGAAGATAGCCTCGTGATCTTCGGGAAAGAAACAATGGAGCCGATTTGCGCGCCTGCGCTGTCGGCTTCTTCATTTATTGACTGAAAATTGTTAGACTGTTTTTATGTCCGCTTCTGAGCTTCGGCAAAAATTTCTCGAATTTTTTAAATCAAAGGGGCACGCCATCGCGGCGTCTTCCTCGCTTATTCCCGATGACCCGTCAGTTCTTCTGACAACTGCCGGAATGCAGCAGTTTAAAAAATATTATACCGGCGAGGCTGACCCTATGCGCGATTTTGGCGCGAAGTCCGCCGCGTCGGTTCAGAAATGTTTCAGGACTTCCGATATTGATGAAGTTGGCGACGGGACGCACCTGACTTTTTTTGAAATGCTCGGAAATTTCAGTTTTGGCGGATATTTTAAAAAGGAGGCGATCGAGTATGCGCACGAGTTTATCTGTAAAGTTTTAAAGCTTAATATTTCTTACGTAACCATTTTTAAGGGATCGGACGCGGTTTTAAAAGATGCCGAGTCTCGTGAGATTTGGAAATCTCTAGGCATTGCCGACGTTCGCGAGGAAGGAATGGAGGATGTTTTTTGGGGGCCTACGGGAAATGAAGGGCCTTGTGGTCCGACGACTGAAATTTATGCGAAGAACGCGAATGGCGAAGATGTTGAAATTTGGAATATCGTTTTTAATGAATTTTTCTATCCGGGTTCGCGCGAAGAGCTTTTGGGCGGCGTTTCTCGCAAAAAACTTGACCGCGCCGCAAATCCCGGAGTAGATACCGGAATGGGCTTTGAGCGTTTGGTTATGATAGCTCAAAAAACTAAAAATATTTATGAAACGGATTTGTTCAGGCCCCTGTTGGAAGTTCTTCCGGACAATGTTCCAGAGCGCGAGAGGAGAATTATCGCGGATCATCTTCGCGGTTCGGTTTTTCTGCTTGCTGACGGCGTGCGTCCGTCTAACAAGGAAGCCGGATACATTTTACGCCGCCTTATGCGCCGCGCGATGGTTTACGAATATACGAATAAAATTCCCGAGCACGTATTTCCTTCTTTGATTCACGATATTGTCCATGAGTATGGGAGTTTTTATTCGGAACTTCTTAAGGCGAATGATGTTATTCGCGAAGAATTTTTCCTTGAGCGTTCAAAATTTTCAGGTTCGTTGTCAAGGGGATTGAAAGAGCTCGCAAAATTGGCTGTTATTGATGCCGCGCGCGCTTTTCAGCTTTACGAAACATTCGGTCTGCCCTTTGAAATAATAAAAGAGTTTGGGGGCCCGACCGCCAAGTCGCTTAAACGGACTGAATTTGACGAAGAATTTAAGAATCATCAGGAAGCTTCCCGGGCCGGACAAGAAAAAAAATTCGGTGGCCACGGACTCATTTTGGATACCGGCGAGCTTAGGGCGGTAGACGAAGCAGAGTTGAAAATCGTTACGCGCCTTCACACGGCGACCCATCTTCTAAACGCGGCTTTGCATAAAGCGCTTGGAGATGCTGTTGAGCAAAAAGGGTCTGATATAACTTCGGAGCGCACCAGATTCGATTTTCTTT
>Ga0209542_10009696_pt1 | contig 17587 bp, 27 predicted proteins | sample RifCSPhighO2_01_FD_184028 | JGI IMG/M metagenome (GOLD analysis project Ga0209542, IMG submission 184028) | Soil microbial communities from Rifle, Colorado - Rifle CSP2_plank highO2_0.1 (SPAdes) (version 2) | ecosystem: Environmental > Terrestrial > Deep subsurface > Rock core/Sediment ...
TAGCTCGGCTTATTCAATTCAATCAAAATTTGGTATTTAGGAAAGTTTTTGGTTTGAAATCTCGCGAGTTAGAGGATTATCTTTAAGAAATTTCACCTCGTTAAATTTCTTAACTTAATGGAATTGGATTAATGCCCCCACGAGATATTTAACCTTATTTCACTAAATAGGTGTCTACATAGCTATTTTTTGTGGTCACCCAAATATTTTCTTGAGGGTTTTATACTCTTTTAATATTAAGTCAATTGTAGGCCTTAAATTATGATTTTTTTGATATTCATACAGAGAGATATAATATTCTTTTCTATTTTTAAAATTAATATTTACTGGCGGAAAATTGTATTTTAATATTATATTATTTAACAGTAATCTTCCAATTCTTCCATTTCCATCTCGAAAAGGGTGAATTGTTTCAAATTGATTATGGATAACTGATGCTAAAATTAAAGCAGGATATTTATTCTTATTTTGATTATACCAATAAATTAATTCATTTAATAATGAAATAACTCTTGTTTGCGGAGCTCCCATATGAACTACATTGCCCAACCCATCTCTTACTACTACTTCTTCCCCTTTTTTTCTAAATTCTCCAGCAAAACTTTTTGAATTCTTAAAAACAATTTTATGCAATTCTTTAATAAAATCTAAAGATATATGCTCTTTTGTTTTTCTTATAAAATTTATAGCTTCATTAACTCCATAAGCTTCTGCTATATCTTGCTTTGATTTTTCCGGCCATTTATCTTTTTCAAGAATGTCTTTAACCTCTTTACTATTTAAGTCACTACCTTCTATAGCATTAGTATTATAGATAAATGATTCTGAGAAGATTTTCCATTGGGTTTCCGATAAGTGAAATATTTTTAATTTTTCTTTAGATTCAAGATTTCTAACAAAACCTATTTCTTTTTCATTTAATTTTATATACAAAGGATTTTGAATTATTTTATATTCATTAATTTCGCCTAAAATTAGTTTTTCTGCTTTTTGCTTCCTTTCTTCTAATAATTCTTTAGTTAAATCCTTTCCAAGATATTTTCTTATTTTATGTATTTTACTTCCTTCTCTAAATGAATGGCTAAGATAATATTTTATTCCTTTTTTTACCTTTCTTTTTTCAATGTACATAAACATATAATGGGTGACTACATATATAAATGTTTCTATTTTTTGTCTACAAATTATATGATATTTTTAACCTTATTTTATAAGAAACTTATCAAGCTGTTTTTTTGCCTGCTCTCTGGCTTTCTGATGTTCTTTTAAGAAATCATTTATCTTTTTTATGAGAATTTCTTTTAGTTCTCCTGTGAGAAGCTTTCCTGATTTGTAATCCTGTTCAATTTTTGCTAGTTTTTTGTCATCTGGTTCAAAAAGCATTTTAAGATATTGAAAGCTGACGTCAATATCTGGATTTCCGCCAAGTTTTCTATGCTCTTCAATTGTTGCCTGGCCGCCTGAAAAAGCGTATTTTTTTATCTTTTTTTCAACTTCCTTTGGATCTTCAGTCAGGCTTATATATGAAGTTGGATCTGAAGATGACATTTTTCCTCCATTTAATCCTGGCAGGAATAAATTGTAAGTTGAACTAAGCTGTATAAATTTTGGATTTTTTATTCTTTGAGAAATGTCTCTTGCAAGCCTTAAATGAGGGTCTTGGTCAATTCCAACAGGGACTATAACTGGAATTTGATTTTCAAATTCTGGCAATTGCGGATGCAACATATCAGATGCCTGAAGCAGAGCTGAGAGCATTTTTCCAGGGCTTATCTCTCCGTAAACTGCCTTAAATTCGTTGAAAGTTGCGTATCTTGACAATAAATTCTGAAGCTTGTAATAAGCATTTGATTTTTCAGCATTATTTGATCTCTCGCTTTGAAAATAAATCTCACAGTTTTTGGGTTTTAAACCCAGAGCAATATAATTTAATATATATTCCTCAATTGCAATTTTTATGCTTTCTTCCAAACTCTGCCCTCTTGCATTATATGCCTCCAAATCAGCTACCGCAATGTATATTTTGGCTCCTAAACTCTGCCAGAATATCATTTGCTGAGCAATTATAGAATGTCCTATATGAAATTTTCCAGTAGGCATTAAACCAGTCATCATTACAAATGGTTTTTTATTTTTTACAGCTTCAAGAATTCTTTGAATATCTCTATGAGCAAAAATGACTTTTCTTCTAAATAAGATATTTTCATTAAAAACTGAAGGCAGATCTTTAAGCGGAGAAACTCCAAATTCCTTAATCAGTTTGTCATAATTAATATCTCCATAAACTTCCCATGGATTAACAACTTGTTTTTTATTAACATCTTTTTTCATATTCTGATAATGAGAAAGATGTTTATAAAAGTTGTTCTTAATAAAAAGAACCAATGATATTGCTTATTTTAAAATTTTGAATCATATTAATACTAAATTTCTCTTTAACAAGAAATTTATCCCGCTTTAAAGTTATTTAAGTTATTCTAAATTAAGAATATTGTGACAACTTCACTTATTTCATTTAAACTTTATTAAGATGGAATAAAAGTGAATTGTGATAAAGTTTAAATATCCTTTTATGCTAAATGATTTATGAGCAAAAAGAAGGTGAATGTATTAATAATATCAATAATTATGTTTTTTGGAATATTTATTATTCCTTTTGCAAGCGCTGATATTTTTCTTGCAACACAGCCGGAAAGTGTTTATAATATAGGCGATAATCTTAATGTTGAGCTTGGAAGTGATGGAGGAGAAGGATGGGCAAGTGTTGAGCTTGTTTGTGGCGAGGGTGGAAACAGCAAAATGCTTTATTTTCATTATGTTGATGATACTTCAACAGCAAGCATTTCAGCGCCTTTAACAAAAGAATTTCTTGGGAGCATGAAAGGCCAATGTTATCTTTCTTTAAGCTTTAATGGAGTAAAAAAACAGAGCTTTATTTTTACAATTTCTGACAAGATTGATGTTTCTGTTATGTTTAATGGCAATAGTTTTGAGCCTGGAGAGAATTTGCTTTTTAATGGCGAGGTAAAGAGGGCAAATGGAGGAGATGTGGATGGAAGTGTTGAACTAAAGTTTTCAGGCATTGAATTAAGTGCTGTAGTTCCTATTGTGAACAATAAATTTTCAGGCAATATGACAATACCAAATAATGTTGCTGCTAAAACCTATGATGTAATTGTTTTTGCAAGCGAGAAAAATGATAAAAATGAGGTGACTAATTTTGGCCAGGCAGCTGATTCTATAGAAATAAAACAAAAACCAACAAAAATTGATTTGACAGCACCGGAAAATGTTAATCCTGGCAAGGATATTGAATTTAAGGCAGTATTGTTCGATCAAACCGGACTGAATATTGAAGGCAGGTCTGTTGCATTTAAAATATCAGATGTTAGTGGAAAGGAAATACTAGCAAGAATGTCAAATGTAGGAGAGATTAATTATTATACTTTTGAGAAAAATGCGCCCTTTGGCTACTGGAAAATTAATGCTGAGGCAGAAGTAGTGACTGCTGAAAAGGAATTTTATGTTGAGAAAAATATGGAAGCAACATTTCATTTAGTTAATGGTACGCTAGTTGTTAGAAGCTTAGGAAATGTGCCATACAATAAAACAGTTGAGATAAGAATTGGGAATGAGACAAAAGTAAGTCATTTAGAGCTTAATCCTGGCGAGTCTGTTGAATTTGAACTTACTGCGCCTAATGGAGATTATGATGTTATTATAAAGGATGATGCAGGCACAGAAGCAAGCTGGTCAAAAGTTCCTTTAACAGGAGAGGTAATATCTTTAGATGGCTCTGGAAAAAGAAAACTTGGGGGATTTTTCAGCAGAACATGGATTGCATGGATATTTTTAGTGGCTGTATTTGGATCGTTTCTTTTACTTTCATCAAAAAAAGTAATCAATAAGAATATCTTTTCTGGTTTTGGTAGCGGCGGGATGGGAAATGTAGGCAAAACAAATCCTCCGAAAACTGGTTTTGTTGCTCCAATAATTGGGGATAAAAAAGATGAAAAAGGCGGTGTTGTTAGAGTAGTTCCTGGCAGGGATGAAAAATCACTTCCAGTTATTGAGCATGATACTGGAATTGCTGTTCATACGCCTGTTTTAGATGGAAACAAGCAATTTTCTTCTTTAGTTGCTGTAAAAATAAAGAATTATAATGAAGTAAAAGACAATAATCAGTTTGTCAATGAAACTCTTAAAAGCATTACAAGTGAGATTAACAATAGCAAAGGAAAGGTTTACAGAGCAGATGATTTTATAGTCGGTATATTTGCTCCTATTTCAACAAAAACCTTTGAAAATGAGGTTACAGCTGTGAGGGTTGCAAAAGCTGTGTCTGCAAAGTTAAAATTCCATAATGATAAATTCAGCCAGAAAATTAATTTTGGGGTTGGAGTTAATTCAGGAGATATTATTGCCAAGAAGCAAGAAGGTAAGCTGTTATTTACTCCTATAGGGGCAACTCTTTCTGGAGCGAGAAGAGTTGCAGATCTTGCTAATAATGATGTTCTTTTAAGCGAGGATACAAACAAGAAAGTAATGTCTAAAGTAAAAACAAATTTGAATGCTGCTACAAGCACAAGCGGGATAAAAACATATTCTATAAATCAGATTGTTGACAGAGACAATAACAATAAGTTTATAGAAGGATTTCTGCAGAGAAATCAGGAATATAAATCTTTGAGAGAATATAAATTTGGGAAGTAAGATCATAACTTAAGATTAATTGATTTAAACTATAGTCATATACTTTCATTTAATAAGTTAGGCAAAGATATGGCATTATTTTCAAAATATTTCTTGAATTTACACAATGGTAAATTTTCATTAAAGAAAATTTATCCCTTATTTAAAGTAATTTAATTATGTCAAGAGTTGTTTAATTTAATTTTTTATAAAACTATGCTTGAAGAGGGAGAGGAGCTATTAACATGCTCCTCTCTGATTGTATTTAAGTTTTGTATGTTTTATTTTGTATAGAAGTCGGGGTAAAGATCATTATAAATTCATCAAGGGTTTCTCTATTTATTCCAAGGCTTTTCATTATATATATTATAGAATCAATAACTGCAAAAGGGCTTGAAGAGCCTTTTTTATTGCTTTTTATCTCTTTTGTAATTTCATTCTTTAATTTTTTTATCTCTTTGTTTCCTGCAGCTTCTTTGACTTCAATCCAGTCAGATATTCCTTCCTGCAAGTATTTTACATTAATCTTATTATTGAAATCGTATTCGAATCCTGTTGTATAAGTGTATTGAGAAACCATGTTGAAAAATTGTTATGCACGATCCGAGAGAGAATCGTTGCATTAACAGAATTTAATTGTCCCTTTTGTAGCGGGGATAACTGAACTGTTAATTAAGACATAAGCCAGTCTAAAACTTAGAAAATTCCACCCATTTTTTTGGGCCTTATTATCTTGGCCTATTTTCATACTTTATTAAGTAGTCTGGAGTTTAAATATATTTCTATTGTTGAGTTTTTAGAAATATATTTAGATTAAAGATACGAGTTTATTATCTATTTATATATTGTTTAAATCTTTCCATTTGCTTTCTGAAATCCTTGTCAGCTTCTTCAAAAACAACGGGGAATTGGGTTAAGTCTTTATCTCTGTAAAAACTTCTTGAATGTGAGCCTCTTATTAATGGATTTCCTAATGTTCTATATACCCAATCTACATTCCCATCCCCATTTTTGTCTTCATAACTTCTCCAATTTAGAAAATCTCTTCGAGTAACATCAATTGATTCATCACTTCTATCAATTTCTAAAGTAGTATAAGCAAGAATCCCGTCTGCTTTTTCTACTACCTTTTTATTGCCATTTTCATAACTGATATTATGATGTGTATAGAAGTTATATCCTGTAACTGCCCCAAAATATCCTAGTAATCCAACTCCCAGTGCTAAAGCCCTTTTATTAATTTTCATGTTAATTATAATTAAATTGTATAATTAATAGTTTATAAAATTTATTGTTGTTGAGTTTTATCTTTCCCTTTTAATTTTCTATATAAAATATTAATTGGATTTATTTCGCTTATCTTTATATCTCTAATGTATAAAAGAGGATTCTTTTTTGCAGGAGTTGCCGCTTTTCTTACCTCTTTTATTTTTGGCATCATTATCATGAAAACTATTAATCTGCCAATACCTGAAATCAAGAAGATGAATAAGAAAATATTCATGAATGATATTGAGGCGTACTGAGCTATTAATCCTCCAAGAGTTGCCCCTATTAATACTCCTGTTCCATTGAGTACATTATAATAAGCAACAACTATTGCTCTTCTTTGAGGTGTTACAGCATCGTAAATAAAATTAGATGAGGCAAGACCAAGGGCTGAATGCCCTATTCCTGAAAGCAGTTGAGGGGTGAGCATAAGGTAAATAGGATTTTTAGAAAATAACCAGAAAAAAGGGATTATTGCAACAATAATTCCGGCTATTTTTATTAATTCTCTGTTTCCATACTTATCTGCGAACTTTCCCCACATTGGAATAAATAAAATTGAGAATATTGTTGCAGAAGCATTTACTAAAGTAAACCATATTGGGTTAAACTGTAAATCTTTCCACATATATACTGCAAAAAACGGTCCTGCAATATTTATTGAGAGGTTTGTTAGCACAATAAAAATAGTAAATTTACCAAAGTTATTATGCGGAGCTTTTTTTAGAAATTGCCAGAATGAAAAATAATATTCTTTTTCAAGTTTTATTTCAGCCACATAATGCTTGCTTAAAAAATATGCTGAGATATATCTTGATATAGCGGCTATTGCAAATAAAGCCATGAAACCAAAAATTAATATCCCCCATTGTTTTGTGTAATAAAGCCAGACAGAAGCAATTAATGTTGCGGTTATTGAAACAGCTCCGTTAATTCTGTTTCTTTTTGAAAAATACCATCCACGAATACCTTCGGGAACAACATCTCCTAATAATGAAAACCATGCAGGTCCTCCTAGAGAGCCTGACATTGCATATAAAATATAAGATAAAATAAGCAAAGGAATTAAGTAAAATGTTTTTCCATATTTTAAGAATATAAAACCTAAGGAAAGAATAACAAGCCACATAGAAGCCTGCAATATAACACTTGTAACAACAATTTTTCTTCTAGAGTATTTTTCGATTAATCTGCTTCCATAAATTTGGGAGATAGGACCCAAGAATCCTGTTAAGCTTGTTAAGAAACCTATTTGGGCGTTATTTGCCTGCAGTTCTAGGGCGTAGGGAGTTATATATGATTCTCCAGCTCCTGACATAACAGATGCTGCAGAACCTTCTTTTATTGAGTATTTTCTTGTTTTTTCTTTTTCTTCATCAGTTAATTCTGTCGCGAGAATTGTAGCTTTATTATGATTATTGTCCATATAATTTCCTTAACCTCCTTATTCAGGAGGTTAAGGTTTTCACCCTATTTCCAATTATGTTGGATTAAGCGTATTAATAAAGGTTTCTAATGGGAAAAATAAGGGTATATTATAATACAATATTCTTTTTAAACAGGCATTTATTCTTGGAATAATAACAACTTATAATGATGCAGTTGAAGGTTCAGATTTGCATGGATTAAGACAGAGAATTGCAGAACATATAAATACTGGTCCTTATGCTGCAACCGATGCAGAAGCTGATAATAATTATAGAGATAAAAATTATATTAATTGGGAAAGAGCAGGATATGCTTTAAGAGATTTCTTTTTTGCCTTTAATCTTAAAAACCAAGAGAAGTTTCTTCACGAGTTCACTGAGGCAAGAGCTAAAAGTATATCACGAGAAAGCAGGGATGCAGAATCAAATTGGTTTCAGGCACAAACGGAATTAGGAAGAATAATTTACTTAATGTATGTTGCAAAACAGGAAAGAGTTTCTGAAATAAAAGATTTAGAAGCAAAATTAAAAGAAAAGAAAGCTTATCAAGAATCCTGATTTCATAAATTAAACTATATACAATATCTTTTTAAGTTTTTATATACTTATCAAACTTACCTAGAAGAATCCATGCTGGAAGCAAAATAGCTCCAAAATGAATAAAGATAAATATTATTAAAAATACTTTTGGGTAACCTTGAAGAGTGTATTTTACTTCTAATAAAAGACTTGTTACTAAAGCAGCTATAATTGCTTTGTTTGATGGATGCAATTTTCTGAAAATAATTAATATTATAAAAATAAACAATCCCCCATAGATTATTTTATTTGTGAAATATGTTGAAGGAACGGTATATTCTTCTTCTAGAGTATGAATATAATAATCTATTCCTGTTGCGATAGTAATTATAACTAATGCAAGAAGTAGTATCCATATAAAAACTTTTTTGTTTTTTGGAAGAAGCTGTTTTAGTTTCATCATCTTATTTTGTATTAATGAATTATTGATTAATAAATGTATTTATTTTGAGGTAGGAATAAACTCTTATTTGAGAAGATTATACTATCTTACATGATTTTTTATATGCAATATATATTTATCTTAATAACCAGTAACTTTCATATTTAAATTAGGCAAGGATATTATATGATTCAAGAATTTATCTATATAATTTTCTATTCAACAATTATCTTAGCTTTCATATAAGGATGTGGCTTGCAGTAGTATGAAAATTCTCCGGCGTTATTGAATGTAAAGGTAAAACTCTCATCATCTGATAAAAGCGGGGAATCAAAAGCATTGTTATCTGAAGTTGCAGTATGGTCTACTGAGTCCCTGTTTGTCCATCGTATACTATCTCCTTTTTTTATTGTTAAGCTGCTTGGTGAGAAAGCAAAGTTTTTTATTTCAACATCATAAGTTTTTGGTGTTGATGTTGTTTCAGTAATTATATTATTACTTTCTGGCTGATTATTTGTTTCTGTGTTTGTTGAAGGCTGATTATTTGAAGATGGCTGGTTAGTATTTGTATTATTTATATCACTTAATGAATTCATTGATAAAAAATAATATGCCAAGCCTCCAACTATAATTAGAGCAATAATAACAATAATAATTAACCCACTATTTTTCATGCTTTATTTAATAAAATGGAGTTTAAAAAAGTTTAGGAATATTTTTTAATATAGATTTAACTATAGTTAAATTTAAAAAGCCCTTTTCATAGATACTAATACTTTAAAATTTTAAAATGATTAAACAAGCTGAAAATAAAGATGAAGTGAAGGAATCTTCTGTTAGTCCGAATAGTAGTGGCGGAACAATTACATTGAAAAAATCATCTCTTTGGAAACTTGGAACTTTCTTATTCTTAGGATTATTTATAATTTCATTATTCACTGGAGGTTTTGGAGGCATGATTGGAGGAGATAATCCTGGAACTGGAAATGTTGTTGCACCTACAGATAATAATCCTGGTAATGCCGGAGTAGCTGGCAAAATAAATCCAAGTATTGAATCTAATGATCCGGTTTTAGGAGATAAAAATGCTAAGATTACAATTGTTGAGTATTCTGATTTTCAGTGTCCGTTCTGTGAGAGAGCTTATTCAGGAGCAATTGCTCAATTTAAATCAAGCGATTATTTCAAAAAAGGCCAGGTTAATTTAATTTACAAACATTTTCCACTAACTTCAATTCATCCTCAAGCACAGAAAGCTGCTGAAGCTGCTGAATGCGCAAATAGGCAGGGAAAATTCTGGGAATATCATGATAAGCTATTCACAAACCAACAGGCGTTAGATATACAGAGTTTGAAGAATTATGCTGCACAGGTTGGATTAAATACAGCTACATTTAACAAGTGTTTGGATGAAGGAGAGGCTGCTGCTGAAGTTAACAAGGAATCACAGCAGGCACAGGGAGCTGGCGGACAGGGAACACCTTACTTTGTTTTAATTAACAAAGACGGAGAGACTCAAGCTGTTTCAGGAGCTGTTCCATTTTCACAGTTTGAATCAGCTATACAGGCTTTGATGTAAAGAGATCTTAATGTGTTTCTCTTAACTCTTTTATTCTTATTCTATCTTGGTCTGATAAAGAAGGATCATTATCACTAGTTTTATATGGAATACTATACTCTGGAAACTTTTCTGAAAGAAAATCTACATGTTCACTACCAACTATTATTCCATGGGGATTATATGTTTTTATCATAGTTTCAAAATATCTTTCCCTTCCGATTATATAGTTACTAAAGTATTCATCTCTTGATCTTGCATTAATTCCCTTATTAATTAATTCTCTATTATCTATAGGGATGAACCTTAATCTTAGATTTTCAAGAAATGTTAATCTCATTAAATTTGTCCAGTAATAACTGAAAGGCACCTTACACTTTTTGAGAATTTCTTTTAATCTTTCAGGATCTTGAATTGTTTGATTTATAGTATTTCTAAATACCCCCATAGTCATTGGTTCTAATTCAATTGCAACTAAGTCATTTGGACAAGAATTTTGCCTGAGTATCTCTAGAGCTAACTCTTCTTCTCCTTCTGCATGATTAACTCCTAATAAATATTTTCTTGAATTCATAAAATTATGACAAGGTATCCTATTTTTAAACCTTTTTATTTAATATTTTTAGAAAAATATTAACAAAGTTTATAAACTATTAATAAAGTAAGATAAAAATGAACGAGCATATAAAATCAATAACAAGAGACCAAGAGAATAGAGATTACCAAGAAAGATTGGAAAGAAGAATGAGTATTGAATCTGATTGTAAAAATAGTCTTACAATTGCTAGTGGAATAAATTTTGTAATTGGTACTGGTAAGGCATTTTATGGAATTTATGATCAATCAAGAGAGTTTGAACATATAGGATTAACAAAGATGGGTTCTTCTTGTCTAATTGGATTCTTATATCATTCTTTTCAGTCAGGTCCAGACTGCGATTAATTTTTAGGATATAAAATCTTAAAAAGTAGATAATTATGTTTTTATTATGAGAAATATAGAACCAAGATATGAGTTAGATATAGTTGAAAAGTCTGTAAAGGGATTTGTTTATTTTTGTATTGGTGCTAGTCTTTTTTGTTTAGGCGGATTAATTGGTTCTCAAAGAGCTATTGGTATTTACATGGAGATATTAAATGAAGAGCGTGAAAGACTTAGAGCAATATCTGAAATCTATGATTCTTCTTTAGATAATCATCAGAGAATAGGTTCTTTTACTAATATCGAATCACGTATTAAGTAATTAAGCATTACAGATTAACCTTCAAATTTAGCTGGACTATGGACGCTAAATTATTATTTAATTGTATATAAATCTTTAAAAATAAGTTATTCTAAGTTACAATATGGATCAAAGTATTAAGGTTATTCTTGCTGCAGGTATTTCAAGTCTTACACTTCTTGGGTTTTATTGGCTAGGGGAATATCATTCAACTCCCACTTCAGTAACTATAAAAGATATAAATAATGATGGAAGAGAAGATGTTGTTATTAAAAATAATAAACCCGTCAATTATTTTGAGAAGTATATTTTCTTAAGGCAAGAAGATGGCAATTTTAAATCATTTGAGGATTATCAAAGAGAGCAATTAAATAGTGTTTCTCAATTTCAGCAAAAAGAAAGAAAAGCAATTGAAAGTCAATTAGCTGAGATTGTTAAGAATGCTGAATAAGATAGGTAGTAAAATGTTAATCTTTTTGGCATAATTATTTTTAATAGCTAAATATTTATAAATGCATTTATATTATATTCTTGATGGAAATTTATAGACTATTTAATAATAATTATGTAACTGGAAGGGTTTTTTATTCGCCTGAGAGTGAAGGGGGAAGATCATACTATAATAATAGAGAAGTACCAACTGTATTGGGAAGAACACTTAGTGCATCGTGGAGTAGAGGAGTGCGAGAAAGACTGGAAGAAGCTACTAAAAGACCTTCTGATTTAAAGAGACAATATTATGGTGGAACTAAGGATACTGAAGAGGTTATTATTGCTAAACTTTTCAAAAGACCAAGAGAATAATTCTATTGTTTTTACTCCTTATATTCATGCCTGAAAATTATCTTTTTAAGTAACCTAGCCGAAAGATATATAAATGGACAATTGTCTATATTATTAGCCAATTGTCTGTAAAAATGGACAAAATAATAGAATATTTTATAAGAGAGCCCGAAAAGGTGTTTCATGTTAGAGAGCTCTCCAAATTATTAAGAAAATCCCCTACAACAATATCCAAATATCTAAAAGAATATGAGAAAGAAAAGGTTTTGAGCTCTGAAAATAAATTAAACCATCTATTTTTTAAGGCAAATTTAGATAATCAGGCATTTAAAGATATTAAGCTAAATTATAATTTGTCATTATTAAACAAGTCTGGATTAATTGATTATTTAGATAAGGAATTTGATTATCCTGAAGCAATAATTTTATTTGGCTCATTTGCAAAAGCTGAAAATGCAAAAAAAAGTGATATTGACCTCTTAATTATTACTTCTCATAAAAAAGAGCTTAATTTAAAAGAATTTGAGAAAAAAATTGGAAATCCTATCCAGCTTCATTTGTATTCAAATAAGGATATAGAATTGATGAAAGTGAAAAATAAAGAATTGCTTGATAATTTTGTTAATGGCTTAATATTAAGAGGTTATTGGGAGTTATTTAAATGATATTTGAAGATTTTATTAAATCCGGACAGGTAAGAAAGGCTTCTCCAGATATTCCTTTAATAAAATCACTTTATAAAAATACTCTTAATGACTTGAAATATCTTCACTCCCAAAAGATAGATGAAATTTCTGCTAGAAAGATTGTTTCAAATTACTATGACTGCATAAGATCGATTTTAGAAGCAATAGCTTCACTGGAAGGCTATAAAATTTACCAGCATGAAGCATTTGTTTTCTTTCTTAAAGAGAAAGGCGAGGAAATTCAATCAATAAAATTTGATAGATTTAGAAAGATAAGAAACAGGATTAATTATTATGGTAAAGATATTTCAATAGAAGAGGCAAAAGAAATATCTTTGGAAATAGAAAAATCTATAGATTATTTAATTGAAAAGTATCTTAAAAGAGTGATATCTTAACTTAACAATAGTTTTAAATATCTGTTTTTTGATAATATAAAATGAGTGAGTTTAAATGCGAAAAATGTGACAGGGAATTTGCAAGCAAGGAAGCCTTGGATATGCATAATAATTCAAAGCATTTCCATGAGATTAAAAAGCCTTTAAGCAGTAAAATTAATCTGGGAGATAAAAGGAAAACAAGAAACTGGATTATAATTATTCTAGGTATTTTGATTGTTATTGGCATTGCTTATGTTCTTGCTTTCAAAGAAAATCCTAATGATGGAAAATATGATGTTTTTGCCCAGTGTTTAAGCGAGAAAAATACAACAATGTATGGAGCGTGGTGGTGTGGACATTGCAAAGAACAGAAAAAAGCTTTTGGAAAGAGTTTTCAGTATATTGATTATATAGAATGTTCAACACCTGATGGAAACGCACAACTTCAAATTTGCAAAGATGCCAAGATTGACGGCTATCCAACATGGGAATTTGCTGATGGAACACGAAGAGACGGATTTGTTCCACTTGCGGATCTGGCTAGGATAAGTAATTGCAGCTTGGGTTAGGGAGATTTATAAACTTCAATCTTGCTAGCTTTTCCTTGAAAGATATAGAGAATAATAATATTTATTAACGCATCTTCTTTATTATAATCATGTGGCTATTTAAAAGAAAATCAGTGTTAGAAAAAGTTACGCAAGAATATTTGTCTATAACAACTGAATTAAAAAATAGGATCGCCTCTATTCCTTCTACTGAAAGTGAAAGGGAAGAACATTTTGATAGAGTAAAAATGTTAGAATCTGATTTGGGTTCTTTTGGAATTTCCTATACTTCTCAATTCCTAGAGTTTTTTACTGATGAAAGAGTTGAAGAATCTTGTTTATTATTAAAAAAAGCAGCCGATTATCTGAATTTAACAGCAGGAACTCCACATAATTGTTATTTAAGAGGTGAAAATCGTGTAGGATGGTTCAGAGAAAGAGTTATTGCTGGCAAAGAACTTTATTCTCTTAGACAAACTTTAGAAGCTCAATTTAGTAAACGTTAATCTATTAGCTATTAATAATGTATAATGTAAAAAAGCATAAATTTTCTCAGGATGAAAATTTACCATGGTGTGATTTCAGACTACTTAGATTTTTTAAAAACCTTTAATAGAAAACCTTATAAAATATATAAACATTAATTAAATATGGCTAAAAAAACAACATTTATGTATGATAATTTTTCAGATAGGCTGTTTATTTCAAAGAAGAGTGAAAGGGATATTATTGATGGAAGTGTAAGAATATTAGATGTTATCCTTGATTTTGATAAAGAAGGAAAAGTGGCCAATATTGAATTAGTTGATGCCTCTCAATATTTAGGTTCATTGGATATTAACCCAAAAATCTTAAATAAGCTTAATTATGCTGATTTTTCAATTAAAGAATTAAGAAATGGCTATGTTATTATATTTTTATTAAAATCTGGAAGGGAATTTATCAGATTTCCTTATAGCATTCATATGCCTACCAGAAAACAAGTTCCTATTGCTTCTTAAGTCTTTTTTGCAGATCTCTCTTGTATTCTATTGCATGAATTAATAAAATGCTTTCATTTCTCGGACATGTTGCTATGGAAAATGTAATATCTTCATCAATTTTATAAAATAATTCGTAACCAATATCTCTGTATTTTAGTGATTTTATTTCAATAAAACTCACCTTCTCAAAATTTTGAAATATATTCAGAACTTTATCATGGCTAATTCCTTTTTTATCAATTCCTAGATAATAATAGCTTGTGAAAATTAGTTTTCTTCCTTTAATTTTATCATTTATTATCTTCTCTATCTCTTTTTTCTCAGTAACTAGTTTCACCATTAATTAGCTAATGAAGTGAATCGGTTATAAAAAGCTTTATAACTTATTGCAAATTAGTGTAATATAGAAAATGGAATTAGAAATCCTGCTGAATAAGACACTTGGACTGGGAATACTTGTGCTGCACATTATTCTAGCACTTGCTTTGCTGTTTTATGTTTACCATAAAATAACTAAGAAAAGACTGCCATTTATGTTTTATAATTTTAAGAATTTTGTTTTCAGCAATGGACTGATTTTTGCTTTGATTATATCGGTTGTTGCAACGCTTGGAAGTTTGGCATATTCAGAAATTATTAAATTGCCCCCTTGTGATTTATGCTGGTATCAGAGAGCTTTGCTTTATCCTCAAGTTGTTATTCTAGCTGTTGCGCTTGTTAAAAAGAATAGGGATATTTATGATTATGTTATTGGATTAAACATAATCGGCATTATAATTGCAGGTTATCAGTATATAATGCAGATGATAAATTATTCAGGGCCTTGTCCCATAGGCTCTGGAGGAGCTAATTGTTTTACAAAAGATGTTTTTGAGTTTGGCTATATAACTCTGCCTTTAATGTCTATAAGTGTATTTGTTCTATTAGCTTTGCTTACTTATTTTTATAAGGTGCATAAGATTGAAAAACTGAATAATACAAAAGTTTAAATAAAGATTATTAGCTATTTTTTCTTATGGAAGAAAGTGTTGTACAATCATTTTTAAAAAAAGCTTCTGAATCTCCAGGTTATATACTAGTTTTGCCAATAACAACTTTATGTCACGAATTTGAAAGAGATTATCAAGATTATGCTAAACCAAGAATATTTGTAAAATCGCTTGATGAACTAGGATTTACTATAGGAATGAGGATGAATGAACTTTATCTTGAAAGTATAGGAGAAAAATTTGAAGAAAGGGTTAATGAATTGAAGCATAAACAACGTAGGAGAATGCTGGATTATTTGAAATGGATGGAAGATCCTAAGATTAGAAAGCGTGTTGAAATAATGGCCTTAAGTGATGGAGTTGAAGACCAAATTTATGATGCTTTATCTCAATTAGCTACTGGCGGAAAAGATGAAGTAGAGTTATTTCCTCCTTTAATAGAAAGAGTTAGTTATGATAAGAAAGGTATACCTATAAGTTATAGACTGAATGAAAGAATTGTACATCCCTCAGTTAACGGCAATGGAAATACAGTATTAGAAATTAAGAATTTAACTATTACTAAAGAAGAAATGCAAGGATTTAATATTGATGATTTATTAGGTAATTTATGAACCTCAAGAATAAAATATACCAGAAATTAAAGCAAGTTCCTAGAGGGAAAGTTATAACATATAAAGAACTTGCAAAAGCTGTTAATTCTAGCGCTTACAGGCATGTTGGAAGATGCATGGCTGAAAATAAAGATACTAAGCATATTCCATGTTATAAAGTTGCAAAAAGTAATGGAGAGATTGCAAATTATTCTGGAACTGGCGGAATAAAAACCAAAATAAAATTGTTAAAAAAAGATAATCTTGAGGTTATTAATGGGAAAGTTGATTTGAAGAAATGTGGATTTAGACTTAGATAATTTAGCTAAAAGAAAAACCTAAAACTTTTTTTATAATTGTCTCAATTTCTTGTATTTTTTCTTTATTTAATGAAACTTGCAATCCGTAAGGTGCTGGTTTTGTTAATATTAAACCCTCTTTTATCAGCTCTTTTGCTATTTTTTCTATATCTTTTCCTAAATGGCTCGGGAATCCCCTTCTTAATGTGTCAAAAGGAGTGTGAACTCCACCAATAACCTTTTTTCTTCTTAGATGATATAAAATAGTTGCTTTTATCTCCTCTTCATTAAAGTTCATTAAAATAGATAATTTATGAATATTTAAATATTTCTAATTTTGAAATATAAAAACATATATAAGAACATTTAAATATAGGCTAATATTGGATAAAATATGGAAAAAGAAACAATATTTATTGAGGTTTTTGGAAATAATCCTGTAATCAGGGTTTTAGATTTTCTTATAACATTTCAATTATTTGATTATCCATTAACTGAAATTGCGAAAAATTCAAGAGTTAGTTATTCTACTTTGCAGACTTTTTGGGATAATTTAGAAAGAAATAATATTGTTGTTAAAACAAGAAGAGTCGGAAAGTCTGATATGTACAAACTTAATACAAAAAATCCTGCTGTCCAGCAGTTAATTAAATTAGACTGGAATTTAATTAAAGGTGTTGAAGAAGTTTATGCTTGAAAAAAAGATTGTCAGATCAGATAATTTAGTATAATAATACTTAAATATATTCACAATTGTTAATTATATGCCAGTAATAAGATATTATGCAGAAAATTCTTCTAATCCCAGTAATAGAATTATTTATCATCTAGAATTTATTAGTGAGACATTGACACATCGCATTCCTAATTCCGATATTTGTCAGTTAAAGACTAGTTTAGCTGATATGGTTTTAGTTTTTCCTGGATCTGAAATTAAAAATGAACCGGGAAATAAAAAGTATAGGCCTTTAACAGAGATAGAAGAAGTAGAGCTTTTTAAAAGAGAAGAATAATCTCTGAAATCTGATTAAAAAGGTCTTTCCCCGCCAATACAATAATGGCATAAATTTTAGTATATAATCTATAGAATTTCTAATATTAAAAAGCCTTGTCTTTTTTAAGGGCAAAGCTTTGTTCATTTGTGTTGAATGAACAATTATTAAGAGAGGAAAGTAAAAATAAACCTTTGTATTCTGT
>Ga0209542_10009698_pt1 | contig 17585 bp, 16 predicted proteins | sample RifCSPhighO2_01_FD_184028 | JGI IMG/M metagenome (GOLD analysis project Ga0209542, IMG submission 184028) | Soil microbial communities from Rifle, Colorado - Rifle CSP2_plank highO2_0.1 (SPAdes) (version 2) | ecosystem: Environmental > Terrestrial > Deep subsurface > Rock core/Sediment ...
GAGCCCGGGCTTTACTTTCCGGACTCCCGTCGACGCCAAGGCTTTGGCGGGCAAGGGGGCTTCGGAGTGCGAATCGAGGATATGATCTTAATCACCAAAAAGGGCTTTAAAAATCTAACTGATTTCCCAAAAAACATTGAAAATGCTATTCTTTCTCCATGACAAAGAAAAAATTAAAAGTCGCGGTCATTTACGGCGGAAGGTCTCCCGAACACGAGGTTTCAATTGAATCTGCCCGTAAAGTAATTGAGGCGCTTGATAGGAAAAAATATTCCGTAGCTTCAATTAAGATACCGAAAAGTGGCAAATTTAATTACGATACTCTTAGAAAATTTGATGTAGTTTTACCGATATTGCATGGACTTCTTGGGGAAGACGGAACAATCCAAGGGCTTTTAAAACTTATAAATGTTCCCTTTGGGGGCGCAGGGGTGCTCGGTTCGGCGGTGGGGATGGATAAGGATGTGGCAAAGCGACTGCTGCGAGACGCGGAAATTTCTGTTCCTAAATTTTTAGTTTATCGTCAAGGAGAAAAAATTTTATTTAATGAGGTCAAAGGAGCTCTCGGTACACCTATATTTATTAAACCTGCTAATTTGGGATCTTCAGTTGGCATTCATAAAGTTAAAAATAAAAGAGAATTCGAAAGGGCAGTCAAAGATGCTTTTAAATACGACTCAAAAATTATTATCGAAGAAACTATAAACGGGAAAGAAATAGAATGCGCGGTAATTGGAAATGAAAAACTCGTTGCGTCATTTCCGGGTGAAATAATTCCCAAAGATGAGTTTTATACTTATAAAGCCAAATACGATAATTCAGGCGGAACAGTGTATAAAATACCGGCTAGGTTGTCCGGGAAATTTACTAAAAAAATACAAAAGCTTGCGATTCGAACCTACAAGGTGCTTTCCTGTGAGGGTATGGGGCGAGTGGATATGTTTTTAACAAAAAGCGGGAAAATATTCGTGAACGAAATAAATACCATTCCCGGACCTGTTATGTTTCGAAGAATGTGGGAAGCAAGCGGAATGCCTTTTTCTAAAGTGTTGGATAAATTAATTAGGCTTGCGATTGAACGGTTTAATCGAGAGAAAAAATTAAAAACTACTTTTAAATAATATGAACAGTCGGCCGATTGGAGTATTTGATTCTGGGGTGGGAGGGCTTTCCATACTTATCGAACTCGAAAAACTGCTTCCCAAAGAGAACTTTGTCTTTTTTGCGGATCAAATAAATGTGCCCTACGGAGAGAAAACAAAAAGTGAGCTTAATAAATTCATGATCGGGGTAATGAATTATTTAATTAATAAGCATGATATCAAAATGTTTGTTATCGCCTGCAATACCGCAACCTGCTACACGATAAAAGAACTCCGGAAAAAATATAAACTCCCCATCGTCGGCACCGAACCCGCGGTCAAACCCGCATCGCTCGCCACCAAAACAGGCACGATCGCGGTTATCTCCACTCCCGCGACATCAAAAAGTAAAACAGTGGCAAGGCTTATCAGAGAGTATGGTAACGGAATAGCCATATTAAATATCGGTTGCAAGAATTTAGAAAATACCGTGGAGAAGGGGAGTCTCGATAACCCTGAAGTCAACAAACTACTTAAAAAATATTTAAAGGAGGTAAAAAATTCCAAGACAGACCAGCTGGTCCTCGGCTGTACACATTACCCGTTTCTCCGACCGGCGATCGTCAAAATTTTAGGACGCAGAATTAAACTAGTCGATTCGGGGAAGGCAATTGCCAAACGAACACAACATCTTTTACGAGAGAATAAAATCTCAAACCAAGGGAGAGGCAAAACTCTTTATTTTACAACCGGTGAATCCAAGAAGTTTGAGGGAGTGGCAAGTAAGCTTTTAAAACAAAGAATATTTGCAAAAAGAGTGATTTTATAATAGTATTTGATCATGTCACAAGATAGATTAATAAAACTGGCTTGCGGAAATTGTAAGCGCATCAATTATTGGTCCAGTAAAAACAAGAAATTGGTGGAGAAAAAAATCGAGCTCAATAAATACTGCAAATGGTGCCGGAAAAAAACCAAGCACAAAGAGACGAAAAAGTAATTTTATGCTGGTAAAAGGGCGATTAGTTAAGTGGTATAACTTCGGTCTCCAAAACCGATGTCGGGGGTTCGATTCCCTCATCGCCCGCCAATATTAAAATAATGCCTGAATTTTTGAACATCTCTGAAATACTTGCTTATGGATATATCGGCATTTTTATTGTAATTTTTTTAGAGTCGGGGATATTTTTCCCCCTGCCGGGCGACAGTCTGCTTTTTGCCGCCGGACTTTTCGCTTCAGATGGCAAAATGAACGCGTACTTTTTATTTGCTTTGGTGGTAATCGCCAGTTTTCTAGGAATACTCGCCGGTTATCATATCGGTAGTCATCTTGAAAAGTGGCGTCATCGCGCTTTTTATAAAAAATTTGTTAAGGATGAGTATTTAAATAAAGCCAGCGAGTTCTTTTTCCGGCACGGTAAATCAACTATTATTCTCTCTCGATTTGTTCCAATCATCCGCACTTTTGCTCCCATTGTCGCTGGGGCTGCCAAAATGGAGTATCTCGCATTTATTCGAGCTAGTATTCTGGGCTCAATTATTTGGGCCGGCCTTTTCATCTTTGGGGGATATTTTCTGGGAAGATTTGTTCCGGAAGCAAAAGATTACATTATCTGGATCATGGCTTTGATAATCCTTTCTTCCTTTTTCCCGGGCATACCCGGATTATTCAGGAAAATTTTCAAGAAATCTCCGCCTTCTCCTTAATATAATTGAATATCTGCGGAAATTGATGCGGCCGAAACCAGCGGATTTCTTTATCGCGCTTAAACCATGTCATTTGGCGCTTAGCATAACGCCAATTTGCTTGCAATAATTTTTCCAATAATTCTACTTCTGTAAGTTTTCCTCGGAGATATAGGGCCGTATATTTCTGATCGAATCCAAGCTCCTCAAATCTTTTCCAGGGAACACCTCGTTCATGGAGTGCGTGAAGTTCAAGAGCCATGCCCTTTCGCAGTCTATTTCGCAGTCTCGTTTTTATCCGTTTTTTGAGAATTCTTTCTGGGAAAAGTAGTCCAATTTTTTTGAATTCATATTTTTGAGGCTCGGTTTTGATTTTTGGCACTCTTCCGAAATGTTTAGCTATTTCAATTGCCCTTATAAGCCGCACGCGATTTTTGAGATCAATAGTTTTTGCACGCTCGGGATCAATTTTTCTTAATTTTAGAGCTAAGGTCTCGGTTGGTATTCCGGCCAGGTTTCTGCGTAGTCGCGGACTAGGGGACACGTTAGGAAGAATCATACCTTTGGTGATTACGTCTACATAAAAACCTGTGCCGCCGGTAATGATGGGGGTTTTGCCTCTTTCTAGTATATTTTCTATCGCCCGAGTGGCCAATTTTTTATATTTAAAAACTGAAAAATTTTTTCGGAGATCGGCTACGTCGAGTAAATGATGAGGAATCTCTCTCATTTCTTCTCTGGTAATCTTTCCGCTGCCGAGATCAATTCCTTTATAGATCTGCCGAGAGTCAGCAATCAGCACTTCGCCGTTAAATTTTTTCGCCACCCTCACCGCCAGATCGCTCTTGCCGGTGGAAGTTTGCCCGACAATGACAATAACCCTATTTTTCATTTTAATTTTGAGTCGTTTTTATTTTCGCTCCGATTGAGTTGAATCTCTCCGCAACGTTTTCATAGCCGCGATTGATCATATAGATATTACGAAGCATGGAAATGCCATTCCCGGCAAGCATCGCAATCATGATGACGACCGAGGGACGAAGCGCCGGCGGACAAACCACTTGCGCCGATTTCCATTCCGTTGGTCCTTGAACAAAAACCCGATGCGGATCGGCCAAAAGAATATTAGCGTTCAAACGATTAAGTTCGGTTAAATAGATTGCCCGATTTTCATAAACCCAGTCGTGGATTAAAGTCTGTCCCTTGGCGCAAGCGGCAATCAGCCCAAAGAAAGGCAAATTATCAATATTCATTCCCGGGAAAGGTCTGGCTTCAATCTTGTCTTCCAGAGCTTTTAATTTTGAGGGTTTGATCAATATGTCCGCCAGAAGAGTATGTCCGTTTTGCGCTTTATAAGTTTTCAAAATTTTATATTTAAGTCCCATTTTTTTTAATTTATAAAGCTCCAATTCCAGGAACTCGATTGGACAGCGGGTTATCTGAAGCTTCGAGTTGGTGACAATTGCCGCGGTAATCCACATCATTGATTCGATCGGATCTTCGCTGTTGTAGTACTCAATATCGGTATTGATTTCCTTGACACCCTCAATCGAAATAGTAGTTGTTCCGATGCCTCCGATTTTCACTCCCAGCTTTTCCAAAAAGAAACAAATTTCCTGCACTTGATAATTCGAACTGGCGAATTTGATAGTGGTTTTGCCCGGAACGAGCGCCGCCGCGCTGATCAGATTCTCGCTAGCGGTATCGCCGGATTCGTACATCACAATTTTTCCCGGTTTTAATCTTTTATAGCTTATAAGGTAATTCTGATTCGTAACTTTTGTCTCTACCCCCATTTCTTCCAAACCATAAATATGCGCGCTCACGGTTCTTTTTCCCAATTTACAGCCCTGGGCGTGCGGTAAATAAAATGATTTCAAGTAATGAATGAGCGGTCCGGCAATCATAATAACGCTTCTGGTTTTTAGAGCGGAGTCTTTATTGAGCTTATTCATTTTGAATTTCTCCGGAACTCTTATTTCGACGCTGTGCGGGGCGATCCATTTAATTTTTACGTCGATGCTTTGGAGCACTTCGATCATCCGAAAAACTTCCTCAATCCGAGATATTCCATGCAAAGTGGTTTTGCCACGATTTAGTAAAGAGGCGCAAAGAAGCCCGACTGAACCGTTCTTGGATGCGTTGGTTCGAATCGTGCCGGAGAGCTTTCGACCGCCCTCAATCTCGAAATTCTCGATTTTACTGGTGTGATTTTTTTCTCCTAGCTCTTGCATAAAAATAAGTGCCGAGGGAGGGAGTTGAACCCTCATGATCTTGCGATCGATGGATTTTGAGTCCATTGCGTCTGCCATTCCGCCACCTCGGCAAGGCGGGCGTTTGAGAATACTACTTTAATTTTTCATAAAAATCAATATTGTGCTAAAATAAATCAATGTCCAATTTGTATTCCAACTCAATTTTCTGGATCGATACCGACAAAGTGAAGCCCAACCCCTATCAGCCGAGGCGTGATTTCGACGAGGACCGTTTGCAAGATCTGGCTCAATCGATCAAACAATACGGCGTGCTTCAGCCACTCACGGTATCGAGAGTGGAAGTTGAAAAGGACGACGGGGGAATCGTGACCGAATATGAATTAATTGCCGGAGAACGCCGACTTCGCGCCGCCAAAATAGCCGGAGTTTCGCAGGTGCCGGTTATCATTCGGACCGGGGACACGGCGATGGCCAAATTAGAACTCGCGATTATCGAAAACCTCCAACGCGAGGATTTGAACGCGGTCGATCGCGCGCGGGCATTTTCTCGCCTTTCCAATGAATTCAAATTCACTCATAGCGAGATCGCGAAAAAGATCGGCCGAAGTCGTGAATATGTGACCAATTCCATTCGCATCCTGGGTCTGCCGGAAGAAGTGCTGGAGGCGCTTTCCCTCGGAAAAATTTCCGAGGGCCACACTCGGCCGATTCTAATGCTGGCTGATCGTCCGGAGGAACAGATTGTTCTTTTTAAGGAAATTTTATATAAAAAGATCACTGTCCGGGAAGCCGAGCGGCTCTCCAGAAAAATCGCCTACGACCGAGTTCGTAAAAAAGAATTCATGCCCGATCCAGAACTGGTTGAACTGGAAGAAGAATTTGGCGAAAGACTGGGCACGCGAGTGCAAATTGACAAGAGAGAGCTTGGCGGGCAGATCAAAATTGATTTTCTCTCGGTGGACGATTTACGGGAAATCCTGACCCTTATCGGAAAAAGTGGAGCCAAAAAGCCAACGGATATGCTGGAAAATTATATTTTAGAAAACCCGATTCCAGGCGAAACGCCACTGGACGATCGATCAACAGAAGAGATCAAAGACAACGAAAAAGATATCTACGACATTTCCAACTTTAGCGTTTAAGATTCACCATACCGAAATTTTCCGAAGAGACTGTTTTTCTCCAGGTAGGTTCTAATATGTTTTTTGGCCAGCGTCGTTTTTGTATGCTCCAGCCACTTGGAAGTTGGGTGTGAATTTTCTTTGTCGATAATTTCCACGATATCTCCATTTTTGAGCTTGGTTAAGATCGGAGACATTTTGCCGTTTATTTTGGCGCCGAAAATATGGTCGCCGACATCCGAATGGATTGAATAAGCGAAGTCGATCGGTGTGGAGCCGTCCGGTAAGTCGATGACATCGCCCTTCGGCGTGAAAATGAAAATCCGATCATTGAAAAAGTCCGTTTTCAGGTGCTCCAAGAATTTTTTCGGTTCTTCCAGCGCGTGTTTTAGATTTTTTAACTCCTCGATCCATTCAAATTTTGACCTCTTGTTGTGGCTCTTTTTGCCTTCTTTGTAGACAAAGTGCGCGGCAATACCATAATCCGCTTCCGCGTGCATTTCTCTGGTTCGGATCTGTACTTCGGCGATCCCGCCGGATCCGGTAAAAATCGTGGTGTGAATCGAGCGATAGCCGTTCGGCTTCGGAACCGCGATATAATCCTTGATTCGACCGGGAAGCGGCCGCCAAGTTGAATGGATAATACCTAAAATCCGGTAACAGTCCTCCACATTTTTGGTGACGATCCGGAGCGCGACGATATCGTAGATTTTATCAATATCCATATCGTATTTTTGTAACTTTTTCCAGAGGCTGTATTTGTGTTTTATCCGATTATTGATTTCAACAACCTTAATCTTATTTTTCTTCAGTTCTCTCACCAAGGTGTTCCGGACTTCGGTCAAATATTTCCGATAAAGTTCTTTTTTTTCTTTAATGATTTCATTAATTTCGGCGTACTCTTTGGGATAAGCGTAAGGAAAAGCGGCGTCTTCGAGCATTCCCTTCAATTTACCCATACCCAGACGATTAGCCAACGGGGCGTAAACCTCGATCGATTCAACCGCGATCCTTTTTCTTTTTTCTTCCGGCAAATGTTCCAGCGTTTGCAGATTATGCAAACGGTCTGCGAATTTTATGATGACCACTCGAAGATCGTTGGCCATGGCCACGAAAAATTTCCGCAGGCTTTCCACGTGTCGTTCGTGCCCACGATATTTCAGAGTACCGAGCTTGGTCACCCCCTTCACCAAGAAAAGAATATCTTTGCCGAATTCTTTCTCCAATTCCGCTTCCGTGACTTTTGTATCTTCAAGCACATCGTGTAGGAGCCCAGCCGCGATCGTCTGGGTGTCCATCCCGAGCCTGGCGATAGTTTTTGCCGTTTCCAGAACATGCGAAAAATATGGATCACCGGAGAGCCGCTTTTGCCCTTCATGAGCGCGCTTGGCAAACTCAATCGCGCGAGCAAGAAATTCTTCTTCCTTTTTATTCACGCCGCCCTCAATTAGATCAATAATTTCTCTTACTTCACTCATCTTTAGATTATAACGACTATTTTATTTTATTCAATTTTTTTGATTTTATGAGGATTATGATTCGGACACGATTTATTTGAACAACGGACGGGAATAGTCTTGGTGCCTTCCATCATGAGAGAGCCACAGAGCTTGCAAATTTCACCGGTCGGTTTGGCTTTGATGGCAAATTTGCATTTCGGATAGTTCGAGCAGGAGTAAAAAATCCCAAAACGGCCTCGGCGCTCGACTATTTCTCCCTTTTTACATTCCGGACAAATCACTCCTGTCTTTTTTTTGGCATCATCCGCCTCATCGCTCTTTACGAATTTACATTTGGGATAGCGTGAACAGGCGATAAATGTGCCGGAGCCGTCGCGCCGTTCCTTGATCACTAATTTTCCTCCTTTTGTTTTCCCGCACTCTGGACACATCTCGCCGGTTTCTTTTGGGCCCTGAAGTTCTGTACCGTCGAGCATTAAAGCGCCGTCACAATCCGGATATTTGGAACAAGAATAAAATTTTCCCCCGCGCGAAAGTTTTATGATCATCGACGCGCCGCATTTCGGGCACTTAATGTTTTCTGGAGCATCGCCCAGATTAGTCGCTTTTTCCAATTTTTCTTTGGATTTAACGTCACCGGCGAATGGCCCGTAAAAATCGCGCAGAGTTTTTTCATATTCCCGTTCGCCTCGGGAAATTTCATCCAGTTCGTCCTCCATCTCTGCGGTAAAGGTATCGGAAATATATTTAGAGAAATGCTTCTCCAAAAAATCCGAGACAACTTCGCCGGTGTCGGTTGGGAAAAGAGTTTTGCCTTCTTTTCGGACATAGCCTCGCTCTTCGATTGTTTTCATAATCGAAGCGTAAGTCGACGGCCGACCGATACCTCTCTGTTCCAGCTCTTTGATCAATCCGGCTTCGCTGTAGCGGCCAGGCGGCTCGGTAAACTTCTCTTCATCGGAGAGCTCAATCAGTTTCAGCTTTTCGTTCTCTTTACAAAGAGGTAACTCGATATCATCTCCCCGCGAAGCGCGATCCGCGGCAAGCCAGCCGTCGAAAAGAAGTCGTGAACCGTTTGCCGCAAAATCCGGAATACCCGCGTTATTTTTTAGATTCGCGACAATTTTTGTTCTTAATAATTTCGCGTCGGCCATCTGCGAAGAAATCGCGCGTTCCCAGATCAGGCGATAAAGCTTGTCTTCGATCTCATGTCCAAGATGCAATTTATCAATATGCGTTGGGCGGATCGCTTCGTGGGCTTCTTGAGCGTTTTTGGATTTTGTTTTGTAAATCCTCGATTCTGCGTATTTTTCACCGTATTCTTTTTTAATTAATGACAAAATTTGATTTTGCGCCGCGGCGTTTAAATTAGTGCTGTCGGTTCGCATGTAAGTGATGTGCCCGGCCTCATAAAGTTTTTGCGCTATCTGCATTGTTCGCGAAGGGGAGAAGCCCAAACGGGAACTAGCGGTCTGCTGGAGCGTGGAAGTGGTGAAGGGCGCGCGGGGAGAGCGTTTTTGTTCGTTTTCCTTTACCGCTTTTATAACCCAATCATTTTTTTTCCCTTCTTCCAGAATTTTCTGCGTCAATTTTTCGTCTCTTGGCTCTTCCGAGCACTCCATCATTATTTTATCTTTTCTTTCTGTTTCAAAAAGGCCGGTTATTCTCCAAAATTTCTCCGGGACAAACGCCCGAATTTCTCGTTCACGCTCCATAATTATACGAAGCGCCGGAGACTGTACCCGCCCGGCAGAAAGTCCATATCTGACTTTTTTCCAAATAAGTCCGGAGAGATCATAGCCGACCAGGCGGTCGAGCACTCTTCGCGCTTCTTGGGCTTTGACTAATTTCATGTCGATCTGGTCAGGATTTTTTATAGCTTCTTTCACGGTTTCTTTGGTGATTTCGTAGAATCTCACTCTATTGGTTTTTTGATTTTCAGGAAGAAGTGTTTGAATATGCCAGGCAATCGCTTCGCCCTCTCGGTCGGGGTCAGTGGCAAGAATTACCGAATCTGCTTTTCGGGCTAGGTTTTGCAATTCGTGCACCACTTTTTCTTTGCCTTTTGAAATTTCATAATGCGGAACAAAACCGGCCGGAATGTCGATCGCTTTTTTGTTTGATTTGGGAAGATCGCGGATGTGTCCAACCGAAGCGCGCACGGTAAAATCTTCGCCCAAATATTTTTCAATGGTTTTCGCTTTCGACGGCGATTCAACGATCACTAATTTCATGCTTAAAAGTAATACACTATATTTTATTTTTTAGCAAACCTTAGGGTTAAAAAGCGGCGCGAATTTCGCCGAGCTCTTCTTTAATTAGTCCTTTTATTTCCATTATCGAAAGAAGACTATTGGCTTCGGCTACAGAAAGCTTCATCGTCCGAATTAATTCATCCCGCGGCATCGGTTCGGATAAAATTTTTAGCACCGACTTTTCTTCCGGCAGAGCGTCATCGAAAAGTGCCGCTTGCTTGGTGCTTTCATCTATTTTAAAACCAAGCGCTTCCAAGACGTCGTCGGGCGAAGTGATGGGCGCGGCGCCCATTCGAAGCAGTTTATTCGTTCCCTTGGAAGTGGGAGAAAAAATCGATCCGGGAATGACCAATAAATCTCGATTGTATTCAGTAGCCAGGCGCGCGGTAATCATCGTGCCTGATTTTTCTTCCGCTTCTATTATCAGTACCGCTTTAGAAATCCCCGCCATCAAGCGATTGCGCATCGGGAAGCCCCACAAAGTAGCTTTAAAATTCGGCTCGAATTCGGACATCAAACATCCGCCCCTAGCGACAATTTCTCGGGCCAGAATGGCGTTGGTCTTGGGGTACATCGCGTCTTCGGAAAGACCGGAGCCCGGAAAAACAACGGTCTTAAGGCCGTTTCCGACCGCGCACTTGTGGGCGATCGCGTCGATACCGAGCGCGAGCCCCGAAACAATCACGATCGGGTATCCTTTCAGCCCTGAAATTATTCTTTCACAGCAATCCTTCCCGTAGGTAGTATACTTGCGAGAGCCGACGATGCAGAGATAGACGTAGTCCGGCGGCGGCAATTCTCCCACGATCCACAAATCCTTGGGAGGCTGGGGAATCTCCAAGAGCGCCTTCGGAAATTTTTCTTTAGGAAGTTTCGTAATTTCCATTTTGCAATTATACCAATATTTTTATATACTTTAAAGATGTTAGACATTAAATTCATTCGCGAGAACAAGGAGATCATTAAAGCCGGGGCAAAGAAGAAACATGTTGAGATTGATATCGATAAACTCCTTGAAGTTGACGACGGGCGTTTAAAAATACTTAAAGAGGTTGAAGATTTGAGGGCGGAAATCAACCGGGTTTCCAATGAAATTTCTCGCGACCAGGACGCGGCACACAAAATACAGCTGATCGAAGAAATGCGCGGAGTTAAAGAGGAATTAAAAGTAAAAGAAGAAAAACTGAAAGAAACAACGAAAGAGTGGCAACACTTGATGCTCCAGGTGCCGAACGTGCCGGATATGTCGGTGCCGGAAGGAAAAACCGATGTTGAAAATAAAGAAATAAAAACTTGGGGGACTAAACCGGAATTTCAATTTGATCCGAAGGATCACATCGAAATAATGAAAAATTTGCGCATGGCTGATTTTGATCGGGGAACCAAGGTGCACGGTTTTCGCGGATATTTTCTTATTAATGACGGCGCCGGATTGTCCTTCGCCATCTGGAATTACGCCATGGATTTTTTTCTGGCAAAAAATTTCGCTCCGATAATTCCGCCGGTCGTCAATCGCCGGTAAGCGTTCTTGGGAACCGGCTGGATGCCACAAGGGGAAGAAGATTTATATAAGACACAGGATGGAGAATACCTGGCTGGTACCTCGGAGGTCCCGATCATGGCCTACCATGCAGGAGAAGTGCTGGAGGCGAAATGCCTGCCGGTTCGTTATCTCGGATTTTCTCCCTGTTTCCGAAGAGAAGCCGGCAGTCACGGCCGGGACGTGAAAGGCCTGATTCGAGTTCATGAATTTTATAAAGTCGAACAAGTTATTCTGTGCGAGGCCAATCACCAAGAGAGCGTAAAATTCCACGAAGAAATTAATCGAAACACCGAAGAATTCATCGAGTCTCTGGGTATTCCTTACCGCACCGTTCTCAATTGCGGGGGCGATCTGGGCCTTGGACAAGTTAAAAAATATGACGTGGAGACCTGGGTGCCAAAAGAAGAAAAATATCGGGAGATCGGCTCCGCCTCCTATTTCCATGATTTTCAGACCCGTCGACTCGGCATTAAATATAAGGATGAACGGGGCGAGACTCATTACACCCATTCGCTGAACGCAACCGCCATTGCCACTCCGCGAATTCTTGTTTCGCTGGTGGAAAATTTCCAGCAGGCGGACGGTTCAGTTCTAATTCCGGAAGCTCTGCAAAAATACATGAGAGGAAAAAGTGTCATAGCACTGGGATGAAAAAAAGAAGCATTTTAAGCTCTCGACACGTCGAGGAACTGCGAAAACACCGGCGACAGAAAGCCGGAGCGAAAGCCCTGGTTTTTCTTTTGATTATCGGGGCCTTGTTTGTGGGTTTGGGCTTTGCTTCCGAATGGCAGAGGATAAACATCCAAAATCTCGAAATTTCGGGTAATAAAGTCGTCGAGGCGAAGGAAGTCGAGGGTGTGGTTCTAAGTATGCTCGATGGGAAATATCTCTGGCTTTTTTCAAAAACAAATTTCCTGTTTTACCCGAAAGGTAAAATTAAAAAAACACTGGCGGAAAATTTTCTGATTTTAAAAGATATCGATCTCGCGCTTGAGAACGCAAATACTTTGAAAATTACTTTAACGGAAAGGGAAGCGAAATTCACCTGGTGCGGAGAGGGGCTACCCGAGGACCTATCAACGGGAAAATGCTATTTTATGGATGAGAGCGGATATATTTATGCGGAAGCGCCGTATTTCTCCGGCGACGTTTATTTTAAATTTTTCGGCCGAACCGAGAATAACGGCGGTCAACCGCTCGGGTCTTATTTTCTACCGGAGATCTTCCGAAGACTGGTTTACTTCCGTGATGCGGCGGAAGGAATGAATCTCAACCCTTCCTTCGTCGTCGTAAAAAATGACGACGATGCTGAACTTTATCTTGGTTCGCAAATAAATGCCCCGAGGATTATTTTCAAGTTGAACGCGGACATCGAAAAGACTGCCCAAAACCTCAAGCTGGTTCTGGGGGGCGAAGAACTCAAAGAAAAAATCGGAGCGCTCCAATACGTCGATCTTCGCTTTGGCAATAAAGTTTATTTTAAATGATCCAGTTGGGATTTTGGAAAAATCTGCCTAAACCGTTTTTTTGCCTGGCGCCGATGGCCGACGTTACCGACTGCGCTTTCCGAAATTTGATCGCTAAATATAGCTCGCTCCGCCCGAATGGACGGGGTAAACCAGACGTCTTTTTCACTGAATTTGTCTCTGCCGACGGCCTCGCTCACCCAAAAGCGAGGGAAAAATTATTGATTGATTTAAAATTCGGAAAAAATGAACATCCGATCGTGGCGCAGATATTTGGCGGCAAATCGGAGAATATCAGTAGGGCGGCGAAATTGTGTAAAAAATTAGGATTTGACGGCATCGATATAAATATGGGATGTCCGGATAGATCTGTTGAGAGGCAATGCGCCGGCGCCGCGATGATGAAGGATCATAAACTTGCCGGGAAAATTATCAGAGCCGCGAAAGAGGGCGCTCCCGGTCTGCCAATTTCAGTGAAAACTAGACTGGGTTACAACAAAATTGAAATTGAAACTTGGATACCGGCGCTGCTTGAAGAGAATATCGCCGCGCTCTCGATTCACCTACGCACTCGCAAAGAAATGTCCAACGTGCCGGCGCATTGGGAAGTGCTCAAAAGAATTATTGAAATCCGAAATCAAATGGGCAAGAGTACACTAATTATCGGAAATGGCGATGTCGCGGATATTGACGACGCAAGAAGGAAATATAAAGAAACAGGCTGTGATGGAATAATGCTGGGAAAAGCGATTTTTGGAAATCCATGGTTATTTTCCTCACCCTCGGCCCCTCTCCAAGTTAACTTGGAGAGGGTTAGGGAGAGGTTGAAAGTTATGGTAGAGCACACGAAGCTTTTTGAGAAATTGCTCGGCAAACACAAAAATTTCGCCATCATGAAAAAGCATTTTAAAGCGTACGCGAGCGGTTTTGAAGGAGCGAAAGAATTGCGCGTGAAATTAATGGAGGCAGAAAACGCAAAGCAGGTCGGAAAAATTACTAATGATTTTTTGGCTCATATTTGATAGAATACGAAAATGCACGAACTCGCGCTATACAGAAAATACAGACCAAAAAACTGGAGCCAAGTTCTGGGACAGGACCATATTGTCAAAGTATTGGAGAACTCGGTTGAAACAAAAAAAGTCTCCCATGCCTATCTTTTTGTCGGTTCGCGTGGAACCGGGAAAACTTCGGTTGCCAGAATTTTTGCCGAACAGATCGGCGTAAGCCCGAACGATCTTTACGAAATCGATGCCGCCTCAAACCGAGGAATTGAGGACATCAAGCTTCTTCGGGAAGGAGTCAGAGTTCTTCCCTTTGATTCGAAATACAAAATCTATATCATCGACGAAGTGCACATGCTCTCTAAAGACGCTTGGGGAGCTCTTTTAAAAACACTGGAAGAGCCACCGAAACATGTAATCTTTATACTGGCCACGACCGAATTTCACAAAGTGCCGGAGACGATTATCTCTCGTTGCCAAGTTTTTACTTTCCGGAAACCCTCGAACGCGATTTTGAAAAATCGGATTTTGGACATCAGTGAGAAAGAAGGTTTTGAGTTAGACCCCGGGTCAGCGGAACTTATTGCGATTTTGGGCGATGGGTCATTCCGCGATGCCGAGGGAACTCTCCAGAAAGTTCTTAACTTTCACCCCACCCTTACCAAGGGGAGGGTTGGGATGGGGTCTAAAATTACTCGCGAAGAAGTAGAGAAAATTACCGGCGCGCCGAAAACAAAATTGGTCAATGATTTTATCGGAGCCCTGGCTTCCAAAAATCTGGAAGAGGGGATTAAAACTGTACGAAGGGCGGCAAGCGAGAATTTGGATATGAAGCTTTACGCAAAACTTATCATCGAGAAACTTCGAATGGCACTCATTTTAAAATACGCCCCAAAGCTCGTCGAAGAAATGGCAAGTGATTTATCGGAAGACGATTTAAAATTCTTGAAAGCTCTGTCTTCTATCTCGCTCAATTCCGCAACTCTCGCGGTTCTCCTCGAGGCCTACCAAGACATCAACAACGCCTTCGTTCCCGAACTTCCCCTCGAACTTGCTCTAATTAAAATTATAGGTCAAGATGAGGCAAAGAAATAATATTGGGAGATCGTCTAATGGTAGGACAGTGGCCTTTGAAGCCATTAATCTTGGTTCGAGTCCAAGTCTCCCAGCAAATGAAATCTTTATTTAAACCATTAACCGAATCGCCTAGAGAAGCAGATTTAAAAGCTTTGCTCTTTTTGACACTTGGCTCAAAATACTTAAACCTTGTCCATAATGCACTAGAAGAAAGCGTAAAATCTGGCAATTTACATATAATTGTCTCTGACGGAGAACTATCTTGGGAAGATTATTATAAAAAAACTAAATGGAGTGACTTCTTTATAATAGAACCAGTTCTTTTTAGTTTTTATCACGGACTAGAGTTAACTATAAAAGGACTACTCTTCTTGACTGGTAGCAATGATGTTGAGGCTACACACGAGATATTGATTTTGTACAAAAAGCTTACACAAGTAGAAAATTTACCAAAAGATATAATAGACGTAATGAAAAGATATGTTACAGTCAGTGGTGATTTCTTCATTTCTGATTTTTTAACTGAAAATAATAAAAATATTGACGATCTTTATGAATCACTTCGATACCCTACTGACAAGAAACTTCTGAACCTTAATAGTTACATTAAACTTCATTACCATGGAAAAAGTGGCATAAAACAATACGAAGAAATACTAAAGGATATTAGAAAATTACAGGCTGCTGGCACTATATTTTATCGAACACTATCAGTAAAATAAGTTCCAACTTCGCGCCATACGCCCAGCTAGTAAAGTTTGCTATAATAGAACCATGAAAAAATTTATTATTCTGATTGATGGCCCAATGGGTTCTGGTAAAAGTACTGTAGGAGAACTTCTCTCTAAAAAGTTGAAACGAACTGCCTTAATCAATGAAGATAAAATCAAATGGTTTATTTCTGATTTCAAAAGGTCAAAAAGAGATAACGCAATCATACGTTCAGTACTTATTGAAATGGCTAGAGAATTTTCTAAAAAGAGTATTAACTTGATTATCGCTCAGGGCTTTTCAAAAACTCACAGACCGGTAACCCCTTTTGCAAAAATTGCAAAACAAAATAAATCTAAAATTTTTATGTATCACCTTGATGCCCCAAAAGAAATTTTGCTTGAAAGAATAAAGAATAGGAAAAAATCCAAAATTATAAGAGCACCGATTGCGAAAAGTAGAATACATAGAAACATAAGAATCTGGAAAAAAAATCGATACACGAATGGAGTTGAATTCAATGTAGATAAAATGAGTGCACGAAGTGTGGTAAATAAAATTATAAAAGACCTAAAAAGCTAATTTATCCTTATTTCTCAACAAAGCGATTCCAACTTCACGCCAAACAGCCAGCCTTGACAGGCCTTGCGAGCTTCAAGATATGTGATATAATGTAAGGGAAAACCAATCTGTTCCCCGTGAAAGGAGGGGACCGTGTTTAGCAACCTCAGCTTCCCCTTGGAAGACGAGAGGGCGGAGGACGAAGCTCTTTACAGAGACCTCGGTCTTTGCTCAGAAATGCGACAACTGGCACGACGCGGACATGTGATCGTGCTGCCAATCCCAACCCCAACCAGCAGCGATGCGAAAGGACAGGTGAAACAGAGTGCACGGTCCTGAGGACGACGATAGTGATTACAGCTCGGGCTGTGAATGCGGTGAAAGTGGCTGCGACGGCGCAGGCGGTGATCACGGCCAGAATGAGTAACTAACTCAACTGGCCAAGAGCCCGAGTAGGTTTTTACCGAAAGGGCTCTTTTGTTTTTAAAAAACTTTTTTCTCAACTATCTAACAAATTATGCTACAATGTAAGTAATACATTACGTAATTAAATATGTATTTAAATACTGATTTAAATCATGATGAAGAAAAATAAAAGAATAATTGATAAGAAAAAATTATTGCGGGAAAAAGATCGCCTTACTCGGCCGCCGCGATTGAAGGGCGTCGTGCATAAACGCGGCGTAACACCGGTGCGTAAGAAAAAGAGGCGATTACTTTAAGAGTATAATGAGAAAATGGATTCCGTTAGAAATTCTTCAATAGAACCCCTGGCTTCAAAAATTAGGCCGAAAAATCTCGATGAATTTGTCGGGCAGGAGCATTTGGTCGGGAAAAATCCTCTGGGGCCATTGCGCGTAGCGATAAAAGAAAAACATCTCTTTTCTTTTATTTTTTGGGGGCCGCCGGGGTCCGGTAAAACAACCCTGGCTCGTATCTATGCAAGCGCACTTGGTGCTGATTATCATGAACTCTCAGCGGTTTCTGCCGGCAAAGATGATATTCGGAAGATTGTGGAGTCCCACTCCGCTAAAGCTACGCGGGATAAAAAAGAAAAAACAAAAAACTTATTTGGCCCGTCCTCCGACTTGTCCTCCGTAGCTAAGGCGGAGGTGGAAGCCTCGGCGAAGGAGGAGCCGAAAATTTTATTTCTGGATGAAATTCACCGCTTCAACAAAGCCCAACAGGATTATTTATTGCCGGCGGTTGAATCCGGGAGATTAATTTTGATCGGTGCCACTACCGAGAATCCTTCTTTTGAAGTGATCCCGGCGCTTCTTTCTCGCACAAAAGTTTTTGTACTGGAAGAACTTGGAAGCGAGGAGATGAGAAAAATAATTAAGCGAACTGGATATACACTGGACGCTGACACTGAAGATTGGCTTATCGCCATGGCAAACGGC
>Ga0209542_10009699_pt1 | contig 17585 bp, 17 predicted proteins | sample RifCSPhighO2_01_FD_184028 | JGI IMG/M metagenome (GOLD analysis project Ga0209542, IMG submission 184028) | Soil microbial communities from Rifle, Colorado - Rifle CSP2_plank highO2_0.1 (SPAdes) (version 2) | ecosystem: Environmental > Terrestrial > Deep subsurface > Rock core/Sediment ...
GTGCCTCAAAGTGTGATTCCTTATAATTGAATACGGCCTTATATCTCTCTATATCTTTCGGATCACCCATCGCCTTGGCGATATTGTTGCTAAGCTTTACTACACCTCGTCCATTCACCCGCAGAGGTTTAATAATTATAGATATCGGTCTAAACCTTGGATCGTCTACCATGTCATTGGTGAGATTTGAACCCCAACCGGCAGATACCGGAATTATTCCCGAGAAGTGTCTGAGTATTCGGAATATTGAAGGCAAGGTTAATCCGTCGCTGGGAATGTAAATTTTTTGCATCGGGTCTTTGCCGTGCTTTCTAAACCACTTTACAGTCCTTGTTCCTTCGTAGATTAAGTCTCCAGAATCTCCTCGAACTCCTCTCCACTCAGCAAGTTCAGCTGGAGCATTTTCGAAAAAGTTGGGGGATCCGAAAGTGTCCGGCAGGATTATTTTCAAGCCGCCGCCAGGGAAAGTCTCTCCCCACATCTTGTAAGACTTGAATTGCGACTGGCTGATGTCTTCTCCGTTTTCCTCCGCTAAGGCCGCCAAGACCATTTGAACCTGATGAGCGTTGGTGCCCATTGGCATGAGCTCATATTTTCTTGCCAGATGGCAATTGGACGTGCCTCGAAATTCGTTTGGGAACTCTTCTTTTAGGACGCTTACGACGTGGTCTTGCCATTCAGGACTGAAACACCTTCTTGTTCCAAAATCGCTGAATGAAAAAGACTGATATCTTGTTGGACTTACTCCAGTATTTATTGATCCATATTTTTTGATTGCTGCTATTTTTTCGGCCAGTTTTACTTCTCCACTTGCCCAGATTGCTCTTTTTTCGTTTCGGGTCGCACCCTTCATTCTTGCTTTATTCAGCAGCGTGTTTATAATCAGAAGCGCTTTAATTTCCCATTGAATTGCAAAAGGCCAAGGTCCGGCAAACCGCAGGTCGTATTGCCCGTCTCTGCCTATTTCCAAATCATATTCAGGCATTCTTAGGTCCTTAATAAATCTAATAAATTCAATCGGGAACATCAGCTCGTTGTACTCATATGTGCCGCCAAGCCAATGAAGTTCTCCAGAGGTAAATCTTAGAGAGCGAACGTGGTCAAGATGTTCCGCAAGCTCGCCGATGTCTATGAGTTCGGCCAACCTTACGTCTGTCGTCCTATTTTTCAATGCGTACTCAACACGTACTTCAGGATAGTGTTCTTGTGCAAAGCGATTCATCGGGAATGTGTAGAAATCGTCCTGAAGAAGAGAGGTAACGATGGGCTTGTCTGGTCCCATAATTATTAAATTGCTGGTAATATTTTAGATTATTTTTACTATTTAGTCAAATTAGTCAAACAAAAAACCCGCTATTGGCGGGTATTAGTGCATTATGATGACTCCGGCTTTTTCCATTTCTTCAATGGCATTTTTTTCGCTTCTAGGATCGTCGTCTGGAAACGGGATCCCTCGGCAGGCGCGAAGGTCAATACATGTCCTGTAGCCAAGCTTGGCGCTGTCTATTGCCGTTGCTTTATCGCAGAAATTTGTTGCTAACCCCCTAATTATGTTGGTCTCTACTTCCAAATGGGTAAGCAATTCATGCAGCGTTTTAAATTGTAAGCGAAGCAGGTGGCCACCTTCGGTGATATAAATTTCCACATCTTCTGTATCAAAGCCCGAGTAGCCATTATTTTTCTTTCCCGTTCCCTTGTATACAACGAATGAATAATCCGGAATTTTAAGCATCGGATGGAATTTCTGACCCTCTGTTCCGCGAAGGCAATGTATTACCCAGGTGCTGAAGTGTTCTTCATTTTCTTCATCATGACAATCCGCCATGAATACATTTATTGTAGAAGTTAGATTTGTTAGCCCAGCGGTTTGAGTTTTTTCCGTCTCAGCATTTATGAGATCGACAACTTCTTCTCCGCCCGGAACCGGCAATGTACCACTAATGAAGTCTATTAGGACGTCAACATTCAGGTTGGCGATTCTAGCCATTTTGAGATCCCGTTCTAAAAATAACTTCACATATCATACCATAATTTGCCCAATCGGCAAGACCACGATCAGCTATTTCTCTTAAAGTTAGTACTTCCGTATAAGCTCTTTCACCGGTGGGATTATGGGGGTAATCGGAACCGTGGGGAATATCTTTTTGTGTTTTTAGCCAAGCCAGTTCGTCTTCTGTAAGTTCGGCGGCGTAAGTGTGGGACTTATGTTCAGAGAGAGTGCCAGCCATTTGCCGCGAGCCGACATATGCCAGCCGGGAGGAGGCAATCTCTAGCCCAACTTCTTCTTTAACCTCCTCAACAGCCACTTCCAGGGGATCGGTTATAAATGGAGATGAACCACCCGGTAGTTCCCAAATAAATCCATCTTGTGTAGATGCAGCGCTTCTGAATTCCCGGATTATGACAATCTCGGTGTCTAATAAATTAGTCCTCTTTCGATATAAAACAACAGAAGAAATATCCAACCGGAATACAACCGGATCATTGACTTTGTTCCTATTTTCGCTGGCTATATAGACGTTTGGCCGAATCGCAAAAGCAAATACGGCTTCGGGTTTACTCGTAACTCTAGACAGCCATTCAACGGAAGCTCCATCAAGGCGATTGCCGGCGCCAGTTTGAGCTTGATACCAATTTTGGAAAGCTCTATGCCGCCAAATGAAAAGGGGAATCTGTCTTTCTCCGCCAGTTCGCTCGGCTCCTTCTCCAATCATGGCCAGAGCCTTATCAATTGTCGTCTCCAAAGAATCAAATACCGGAACATGGAATCGGCCAGCCATGGTGTTTGTCAGATATCGTGTTTTGGGAGCGTTCGGTGGGCAACCCAGGACTACTTTTCCAGAGTTACACAACCAGCCATATTCAACATTAGTAGTGAATCCAGGAAGGATAGGCTCGCCGTTTTCTCCGGGCTTTATATCTCGCGGTATCCAGAAAAGGACAACATCCGACACATCTATCATCTTGTGTTCCCACTTGGGCGCTCTTTCCCAATCATACTTAGACTTATCGTTGCCATTTATAGGTTCAGGCACATATACTACGCCATCGAATCGCTTAGCTTCCAAAATCCTTAAGGCTTCAGGTCTCCACGACTTTGTCTCAGGTGTTCTTGGTGAAGGTCCGGCCAAAAATATAGATTTGGAAAATGTCTGCGGCGGGTCATTGTAGTAATAAATAACTTGCACAGCTGTTTGTTAGTGTACTAAGTACACGATATCATTCGGTTTAAAACTTGCAAGTGTATAGCCCTTTTTTTAATATATATTTTTCAATTTCAGGAGGAACAAGCTCGGTTATAGGTTGGCCGGCGGCGACCCTGTTTCTTACGTCAGTGCTTCTTCCACTAAAGCCGCTGATCTCAACAATTTTACCGTTGGGCGGCAAATCTTCTGAATTTACCGGCAACAAGGGATGGTCAATTATTATCCAGTTAAGCTGGTTCCAAATCTCATTTCCTTTTTGCCATATTCTTTGAATTTCAGATTCGCCATTCTTGCCACCAGCCACAAGGTCGCCTCCAATAGCGTGCCATATTTTAGAATCAGGGAATTTATCTTTGTATTTCTTGTCTAACAGCCAGGTTGGTGTAAATGTCTCGTTGTCCAAGTCGTAAAAATCAATTTCAGTGTTGGGGACCTGTCCGAAAGCCAATGAGACCATTTCTTTTCTGTCTTTGGGGGAAGTGGTTGAGGTCGAAGGCTTTTGTTTGCGCGTACCGCTCGGGATAATTATGACTTTAGAGGATACTTCAAGCAGAGACCTTACGATGCCGATATGGTGGTTAGCCGGCGGATTGGCGCTAAGGCCGAATAAAATTATGTCGGACATATTTTTACCTTTAGCATTAAGTGTTCTATATACACTAAATATATTCTTTAAAAAATTATTTGTCAATAAAAAAGCGGCGTTTAAGCCGCTGTATAATTTCGGGGTTTTCCAAGCTCTCGCTGGAATTTTTCCTCATCAAAGTGGAAATTGCCACCCATGGCGTTGAGCATTTCAACTATCTTCTTTGCGTCTCGTCTTCCGTTAGCCATAGAGACCGAAGCTCCAGGTGACGGAGTAGTGTTGAAGATAATGTTCTGGCCTTCGATGGTGGAATCGCCCATTTCAAGCTTTTTGGTTTCGAGGTTGACTATTTGGGGCCTGATACCGCCAGCGTGCCGATGAAGTCTGAGGTCGCTAAGCTGGATTGTCGGAACTATGTGTCTCACTTCCTTCATAAATGCAGCCGGACCGATAACTGGCAGGTCGTAAACCATATTTTTAAAGGCGTATTGCCAAAGCTTATTATTATTCATGATCGCAAGAAATGCAGCGATCCCTTCCTGGGTAGAGAATGTCGGCAGCTGCATGAAATCAAAGAATGTTTCCCAGTGGTGCCGTTCCATCAGCGGAAGCAGTTTTGTGGTTGGGCCGAACCTTGTGACGTCCGGATTGAGGATGTCAGGATCGCCGTGGACTCTAGCAAAAGGCATGCCCTCGATTTGCACGCAATAGACTTTGTTGTTCAGAAGCTTGCGGACGGTATAGAGAAAACTTCCACCCACCGGATAAATTCCCTTATTAAGGCCATAACCAAGGCGTCTGGCAAAAAACAAACTATACGGTCCAGCCGCGAAGATAAAAGTCTTGCAGCGGAAAACCCCGATGTTTGTTTTTACTTCATAATGGTCACCTTTCCAAGTGATTTCCTCAATCGTTGTATTAAAGGCATAGTCAAAGTCCGGTCGTGCTCTCATCGAGCCTTGAAATAGCCTTCGGGTGTATTCCTGGTAGTTGACCATGTAGCCTTCATCGCTTCGAATGGCGCAAATAGGCTCACTCTGGTTCCGGCCCTTCATTACCATCGGCTCGTTTTGGGTCAGCCATTCTCGGCCAGCCATAGCTATGTCGGGATAGTGAGGCTTGAAATCTTCGAATCTTCGCTCGAGCAGTTCCACTTCTGTTTGGCCAACTCCTAATACCATGCGGACAATCTTCCGGTAGAGGCTCGGGTCGGGGCCGTTGCTATCCAAAAAGTTTCTTAAATATTTCGCCGGCTCCTGGACTTTCAGGGCATGCGCCAGGTTGTAGTTGGTTTCAGTGGCTCCGTCATGAGACGTTTGGGCGTTGTTTTCTGGGCTGGAATTAACCGTGGCCACATCGCCAGCTTTTTCAAAACTTATACAGCTGCCGATGTTGGTGTGATTTGCCAGATTGTATTCATCGGCTTGGCCAGTCGCACCCTTGCCACCTATTCCAACATCATATATTTCTTTTTGCCTGGTTATCTTGCGCCCATGGATCATAGACCCGCCTCGTCCAAACAGTTTTTCAGCAAAGATTTATTCCATCGGCGCAGCGTCATCATTCTTCTCTTGTCATACTCGTTTCCGAGTCTTTTATTTCTTGCAAACCGTACGATGAGCCCATCAAACTCCCTTAAGGATTTTGGGTTATATCCAAAGTGGTAAGAAAGTACAAAAGGCATAGAGAACCTGTCGCTTACCTTCCTTCTTTTATTAACAAACTTGTCTCTTAGTTGTTTGGCTATGCTTTGGGGACTTGTGCTGAATAACGGCATTAATGCGCTTAAGGCCGCTATAATTCCATCCAACAATTCAACATCTCTTCTGGTCAGAGGTTTCTTCTTCGTTTTTTTCAAGGTCCAATCCTTTTTATGCCCAATATTGTAGCACATATTGACTGAGTTGTAAATTTGGGTTACAAATACGGACAGTTCATCGACAAGAGGACTGATTGGTAATCAGAGACAGGCTTCCGAAGGGATTTGTTTTAGCTAAGCCAATTGCTCAGGAAGGATACGACGAAAAGGAAATATATGAGCTTGAACGCCAAGGACGGCTGATAATTACTCGTAAAAGAGACGGTTGGAAAATGCTCGCGCTAGTCTGTTCAGATAGAAGGGTCAGAATATATACTGATGGCATAAATCAAATTGATTCTCGCTTAGACCACATAAAGAAAGAATTGAGATCATTTGGGTTTCCACCACAAACACTTTTTGTTGGAGAGGCATTTGTCTTCGACAATAATGGTAACGAGGATTTGGGGAAGACAATAAGTTTTTTCCACTCCAAAAAAGAAAATCTACACTTATGCGGTGGAACGATATTTTTTATGGTTTTCGGGATCATTGACTTAAGCAAAAATCCAAAGAGCTATAACGTTGATTGGTTTAAGCCGATAGATTCACTATCACGAGGTTGTCAGTTTGATCCGTTACTGGCGGGGACTCACAGAGAAAGAACGAACTATGTTTTCAGTATGTCTTTTGAAAAAGGTACTTTTGATGAGAATAAGAAAAGGGCGATTGATGAAGGCTGGGAGGGACTTGTTCTGTATGATAAGGATTATCAGTTAACGTATAGGACAGATGGCAAAGCGCCTGCTAGACCCAAAGGCTGCAATAAATGGAAGCCGATTTATGAAGATGATTTTATAGTCAGGGAATGGATTCCCAGGCCTGATGGGACAGCCAAAGAGTTGGTTCTGCTTCAGATTGACCCAAAGACGGGAAAAGAGTTCGAGTGTGGTAAACTCGGTTCATTCAACAATACTATGCGCAAATCCTTGTCATGCGAGAGATATCCGCTTGTAGTTCAAGCTAAGTTTGAAGCCAGGTATCCCAAGTCCGGCAAAATAAGAAACGCCAGATTCATGAGAACCAGAGACGACAAACCCGCTGAACAATGCATCGCGCCTAAGAGCTATGTATTTAAATAAAAACCGACCATTATGGTCGGATTTTTGTTTCTATTTTTGCTGCCCTTGCTCGATATTTGCATATCCAGCAATTATTATTTGCTTGAGGCAGAGACCCTGACATTAAACATTCCTTTATCGCTACAACTACTGGTTCTATCCAGTCAGTATTACCCAAGTGGGGGATAAGTTTTAGTTCAAAGTCTAAACTCAGGTTCGAAGCATTATCATATGCCTGTCCTGGTCTGGTATTGGCATATATAAAGTAAGATGTTTTTGAAACCGCGAAGGGGGGATCTTGTTTTTCCAGAAGCCAGCCATAGAATTCAACCTGCCTTTTATAAGACTCCCAGAAGTCTGACTCTTCAACTGATTGCTTTTTAGAGCTTGTTGCTTTGGCATCAATCACTGCCAATTCCGTATAGTCTATTGAGGTTTTAGTATCACGCAATATCATCCAGACATCATCCGGGGCCCCGAAGAGAACGAGATTTGTTGGCTGATGGTGGAACCGTAAGCCTTCAAATGGGTTTAACCACTTTTTAATATCGGGATCGTCAAACGGGATTGCCCTTACTCCGTACTTGGCGGCTAGGGGATTAAACTCTTCAGCCAGCCTTAATCGATCAGCGCCTTCTTTAATCAACCGATCAATAGCATGATTTAAGGAATAATAAGATTCATCTTTAAATTTAATGCCAAGCCTTTGATTTAAATAGAAACACCGGGCGCATCTGAGAAAAAGTTCCAGCTTTGTTCGGCTGATACTAAATGGCTTTTTGGAGCGGGGATTAAAAACAGGAGATTTGTATCTTCGGGTCATTAATCTTCTCCGAGGATTTCCAAAAACTCCTCGCTGTCTATGACTTTAATTCCGAGCTTTGTTGCTTTTTGAAGCTTGGAGCCAGGCTTATCTCCGGCGACAAGATAATCAGTTTTTGTCGAAATGGTGCCAGAAACTTTGCCGCCCAACTCACGGATTTTGTCTTCGGCTTCCTGGCGGGTCATATTCGGCAATGAGCCCGTAAGGACGAAAGTTTTCCCTTCCAGAGATACTTCCTCTTTTTCTTCCCAAAGCAACCTTCCTCTTAAATGTTTCATTCCACCTTTGCCGTCAAAACGATATCCCCAGAACGAACCGGCATGATCCCCCTCTAAATCGCCAAAGCAGATATCACCTTTGACATTATGCCGCTTGAGAATTTTGATTACGTTATCGTGCGTGGCAAGGTAGTCCATATGTTCCATGTGATCAGGATTAAATCGAAGCAAACCCACGCTTTTATCTGTAACTTCTTCATAATCATTCCAGAGTTCATTTTTATAATCTTGAGCTTCTTCAAACAAATCATGTGCACAATCATTCGAAATAACAGCAGTGTTAACTAGGCACTCAATCGCCCACATAGTTATTTTTTAATGAGCACAAGAAAAATATCAACCGCGAGGCGATTTGTCAACTTTTATAAAATAATGTATAATATTGTGGCTTAGATTTTTGAAAACCAAATGAGAAAAGTAACTCTAATTTCAGGCGATGGCATTGGTCCGGAAGTTATTGAAGCAGCTATGAGAGTGGTTAATGCTACAGGCGTTCTTATCCATTGGAAAATAGCCTATGCCGGCGTAAATGCGGCTAAAAATATGGGCAACCCTTTACCTGAAGAAACGCTCGAATCTATAAGAGCAACCGGCGTGGCTTTGAAGGGGCCGTGCGGTACTCCGATTGGCGGAGGGTTTGCGAGTGTAAATGTTGAATTAAGAAAGCGTTTTGGTTTGTTTGCCAACATCCGTCCGGTTAAATCAATACCAGGTGCGAGAAGCCGGTATGAGAATGTTGACTTAGTTATATTTAGAGAAGGCACAGAAGGGAGTTATGGAGGCAAAGAGACGGTGATTCGTGATACAACTGGTGTTGTCCAAGTCAGAGGTGAAAGCATTACAACAAGAGCAATCTGTACTAAATTTTTCTGGCAAGTTTTAAATTACGCCTTAAAGCACAATCGAAAGAAAATAACGATTGTTCACAAGGCTAATATTAACAAAGAAGCAGGGGAACTGTTTTTGAACACTGGACATAAGCTTTTCGAAGCTATGGTTGGCGAAAAGAGCCCTTTTACAATAGAGGACATGATCGTAGACAATGCGGCTCAAAAGCTTGTTCTTGATCCAACACAATTTGACGTGCTCGCTATGAATAACGAGCACGGAGATATCTTGTCTGATTTGTGCGCTGGGCTTGTTGGTGGTCTTGGTCTTGTCCCTGGGGCGAACGTTGGTGGTGATTGTGCCATATTCGAAGCGGCGCATGGCACGGCGCCGGATATTGCCGGTAAGGGGATTGCTAATCCGACAGCGATGATTCTTTCAGCTGCCATGATGCTTGATCACTTGGGCGAGAATAATGCCGCAGACAGAATCAGGTCAGCAATCGGGCATATGTATCGCACAAAGCAGGTAACTCGAGACATTGATTCTGAGGGCGGTCTTGATACGCAGACTTTCGCCAATGTGTTAGTCGAAGAAGTTAAATATCTTTCTCGTTGATTATAGCCATTCGGACCATGTCGTGATATTGGCCTTGCCAATAGTATTCGTCTTTTAGGGTTCCTTCTTTTTTGAAGCCGAGTTTTTTGTAAATATGCTCGGCTTTTTTGTTTTCTTTCCAATGCATCAGCCAAATTTTATGGAGGCCGAGTTCTTTAAAAGCGTGGTTGATTAATCTTTTGAGTATTTCTTGGCCGTAGCCTTTGCCCCAGTGTTTTCTGGCTATCATAATTGAAAGCCGGCCGAGTTTGTTTTCCCAGCTTATCTGGTGTATTCCTCCTTGGCCGATATATTCACTGCCATCGAAAAATGAAAAAACAAAGTCATTTTTACTGTTTAGCATTTTATTTATGTAAGACAGTTCGTCTTCGCGAGTGAATGTTTTGTCAAAATGCTGGAGGTTTTTGACTACTTCCGGATCATTGACCCAAGTCATTATATGATCAATGTCGGCAATTTCTAAGGATTTCATTTCAAATCGATTTTCCATTGCTTAGAAGAATTTTTTTAATTCTGTGGGCTTATGTGATTTAAATTGGAAGAGTTGGGCCGGGCGCTGGCGGTTGCCTTTTAATATTTTTGAAGTTGCCTTGATCAGCCCAAGCATCACGAATTTTTTTCTAAAATTCCTTTTGTCCAACTTGTTGCCGAGGATTATTTCATAAGCTTTTTGAAGCTGATTGAAAGTAAAATATTTAGGAAGCAGGGAATAGACGACGTTGGTATATTCCAGTTTGGAACCGAGACGCTTTAAGGCATAAATGACGATTCGATTGTGATCAAACGCCAGTTTCGGCAATTTTTTAACCGGGAAAAACGTCGGCGTTTGGGTTTTGTCTGATTTGCTGATTTTTATTTTTTCTTTATGCGCAAGGGCAAAGTACGAAACGGTAATGATGTTGCCTCGAGGGTCTCTTCCTGAACCGGCAAAAGTGTAAAGCTGTTCCAGGTAAACATTTTTTATGCCGGCCTTGTCTTTGAGTATTCTGAAAGCTGCTTTTTCGGGGGACTCATTTTCAAACATAAATCCTCCCGGTAACGCCCATTGGTTTTTGAAAGGTTCATTAGCACGCTTAATAAGGAGAACCTTTAATTGTTCATCTTCAATAGTGAGTATTACGACGTCGGTTGTAACGGATTGATATTGTTTCATTTTAAATCTTTAAGCCAGATCGCTACCTCAGCATCGGAAGGCATGCGCCAGTCGCCTCGGGGCGAGAGGGCGACTGATCCGACTTTGGGGCCATCCGGCATTACGGAACGTTTCCATTGATTCCCGAAAAATCTCGTTATAAATAATTTTAACCATTTTTTCAGATTTTCAACTGTGTATTTGGAACTGAATGCTTGTTGGGCCAGGAAAAGTATTTTTGATGGAGAGGATCCCCATCGGGCGAAATGATATAGAAAGAAATCGTGCAGTTCATATGGACCGATTAAATCTTCGGTTTTTTGCATTTTCTTTTTCTCCCGTGTCAACTCCGGGGATATGGGGGTGTCTATTATGTCAATCAATATATCCGCGGCTTTTTTAAAACTTTCTTGGTTGCTTACCCATTGGACCAAGTATTTAACTAAAGTTTTAGGTACGCCAGCATTTACATTATAGTGCGAGATTTGATCGCCGGTAAAAGTATTCCAACCCAGAGCTATTTCCGACAGGTCGCCAGTGCCCAAGACGAGCCCGCCGATTTGATTGGCTTTATTCATCATGATCATTGTTCGGTATCTTGCCTGGACATTTTGATAAGTGACATCTTGAGTTTTTTTGTCGTGGCCGATGTCCTCAAATTGCTGGAGAGAGCCTTTTGTAATATCGACAGTTTCGATATTTGTACCCAATGTTTCGGCCAACTTAACGGCATTGGATTTAGTTCTTTTAGTTGTGGCAAAACCAGGCATTGTGATTGCGCGGATATTTTTTAAAGGCAGTTTCATTATTTGGCAGGCTCTTACCGCAACCAATAAAGCAAGTGTCGAATCCAAGCCGCCGGATAGTCCAAGGACGATGTTTTTTATATTTGCATGGGATAAGCGCTTTGCTAAACCAGCCGTTTGAATTGAAAAAATCTCCTCAACTCTTTTGTCTCTTTCGCTATTATCTTTAGGAGTAAAAGGATGCGAGTCTATATTTCTGTATAACTTTGCAGTATTCACTTTTGGCAAATTCATACTAATAAACCTAAAATCTTTTCTGGCTTCGTGGATAGTATCTCCGAAACTGGTAGTCCTTTCCCTATTTAGCATGAGATGTTCGGTGTCCAGTTCGCTTATTATGATTTCACCTTCTTGTTTGAATCTCTTAGATTCTGTTAAAAGCACCCCATCTTCGGCGATTAAACAATGGCCGCTAAAAACTACGTCCGTGGTTGACTCATGGACACCGCAAGATGAGTAGATATAACCGCAGATTCCCCGGGCGGACTGCTGAGTTACCAGGCTCCTTCTGTAATCGGCTTTACCCACCAATTCGTTTGAAGCTGATAAATTGGCAATTATATTGGCGCCACTTAAAACCTGCAAAGAACTTGGCGGCACTGGACCCCATAAGTCTTCGCATATTTCGACGCCGAGAATTACTTCAGGATTCTGTTTGTCCTGAAAAAGAATATCTGTCCCAATCGGTACATTAGTATTAAAAATATTCACTTCTTTGCCTATTAGATCCCGGGCAGAAGCAAACCACCTTTCTTCATAAAATTCCTTGTATCCGGGGATATATGTTTTGGGTACAAGGCCTAATATTTTACCTTTTTGGATTACGGCTGCGGTATTGAAAATTTTACCTTCGCAAGAAAAAGGAAGTCCTACAAGAATGACCCCATTAATCTCCAGAGAAGATTTTTTTATTGAATTTAGTCCATCTAAAGATTTTTTTAAGAGAAGCTGGTTTTGAAAAAGGTCGGCAAGCGTGTAACCGGTAACGCTTAACTCCGGAAAAACTATGACCCGAACATTGTTAGAGGCGGCCTTTCGGGCCCAGCCGATTATTTCCTTTACATTAAAATCAACATCTCCTACCCTTAAAGGAGGCGTGATAGAGGCAACTCGCACAAAACCATAATTTTTCTGGATGCTTGCCATTTATTAGTGTCTTTGTTACACTATATCATAGACAATGAATAAAAGTCAAATTTCAAAAGTAGCCTTTTATTATCGGAAAGATAATGCTCCGGCTGCCTATTGGATTGAAAAAATCCAATCTTTGATAAAGAGAAAATTACCTCAAGTTATTTTTACGGACAAAAATCCAGATGTCTTGATAATTCTCGGCGGTGACGGGACTATACTCGAAGGAGCGAAGAAATATCACAAATCCAATCCCTTGGTCTTTGGGTTAAATCTTGGCCACGTTGGTTTTTTGGCTTCGGTCAGGGAGCCGAAAGATTTTATTCCAAGTCTAGAAAAATTTTTGCAAAAAAGATATTTGGTGGCCGAGAGGATGATGCTTCTGGTCAGTGTTTTAAGGAATAATCGGGAAATTTTTTCTTCGGAAGCTTTGAATGAGGCGACCATACAAAACCCATTGGGGATGATCGATTTAGAAACCCATGTTAACGGGATGGCTATAAAAAAATTTCGGGGCAGCGGTGTTTTGGTCGCTACGGCAACCGGATCAACTGCTTACAACTTATCGGCTCACGGCCCCATAGTGATGCCGGATATCAAGTGCATGATACTGACAGAAGTCATGACTCATGATGTTCCCAGTCCGAGTCTCGTCCTTAATTACAACCGGGAAGTAAGACTGAAGATTAAAAGTTTCAGGCAAAGAGGCCTGATAGCAATGGACAAAAATAAAGCCGACGTGATCTTAGTAACTGACGGCGCCCGGCCATTTGCTCTCCAAGAAGGCGATGTCGTGGCTATTAAGAACTCATCTCACGTGGCCAGATTTATTGAGTTGGAAAACAACTACTTTTTCAAAAGCCTTAAAGAAAAATTCTCGATAAAATAATCCACAAGGAATCTTTGAATTTTATATGGAAGTGATATAATGGTCATATTATGAAGAAATTACACATATTTTTAGTGTCGGCACTGTTCTTTAGTTTCGCACTGTTTGTTATGGCTCAAGAAGAAGCCGCAACCAACGTAAGTCCGACCCCTGCTCCAGTACGAGGAGAGGTTAAGCGTCAAGTGAAAGAAGTAAGGAAAGAGGCGCAAGACAAATTAAGAGAAGTCAAAGACGTCTTTAAAACAGAAGCCAAAGACGCCAGGCAAAATCTAAAAGAAACGGTCAAAGACAAGCGAGGCGAGTTAAAGGACTCAATGCATGATAAAACAATGGAAGAAAGAAAAATGATGAGAGATGAGTTTCATGACAGAGTCAAAGTACAAAGACAGGAGTTGCAAGACAAGATCAAAACCAAAAGAGAAGAACTAAAAGAAAATCTCAAAAAAATCAAAGACGAGCGCAAAAAACAAGTCGTAGAAAAAATTGACCAAGGTTTGGATAATTTAAATGACAGGATGGTCAAACACTTTTCCGATGTTTTAGATAAGCTTGATAATATGCTCGACAGAGTAGGTGAAAGAGCCGACAAAGCTGCCGAGAGGGGTGCCGATGTCTCCAGTGTGAGATTGGCTATAGATGAGGCTCACAAAACCATTGATTCAGCTCGCGCGGCCATAGAAGCTCAGTCCGGCAAGACATATAAAGTAGAAGTTGTTGGAGAGGAAAGGTTAAAGAGCGATGTTGGAAAAGCAAGACAGGCTTTGCACGCTGACTTGGCAAAAGTCAAAGAAGCTGTAAAAGCGGCTCACGAAGCGGTAAGAAAAGCGGCTGTGGCTCTAGCTCAGGTGACCAAGGTCTCTCCGTCACCAACACCGGCAGTCTCAGCTTCACCAACCCCAACTGCATCACCGGCTGCAACCCAATAATCAATAATTAATAACCAAAATAATGGAACAAATGAACCAAACAACAAACCCAGTATCACAAATGAACCCAATGCCTAAAATGGGTAAAAAGCCACCTTATCTCTGGATTGCAGTCGTAGTTATAATTGCAGCCGGAGTTGGTTTGATGTGGTACTACATGAGTTCGGATCTTGATTTTGTGCCTCAAGACCAGCTTAACTTGCAGGGTCAAAGCGAAGAAGCCCAGTTGGAAGCAGAGGTAAATACGATCGACACTGGCGACCTAGATAAAGAATTCGAATCTGTAGATAGCGATCTGAATACTCTATAACTAATATTTAAACAAAAACATCCGCTACCGCGGATGTTTTTGTTATAGTAAAATAAAAGTAATGGACTGGTATAGAAAAGAAATCGCCCAAATTTTTAGCGAGCTCTCTACGAGTGAAAAGGGTTTAAGCGTCTCTGAGGCCAAGGCAAGAATTGGTAAATATGGTTCCAACAAATTGCCTGAACAGAAACCGGAAACAGTTTTTGTTATTTTTCTAAGACAATTCCAAAGTCCTCTTATCTATACTCTTTTGGGCATTTCGTTGGCCGTTTTTGCTATCGGTGAAGCGACTGACGGGTTTATTATTCTTTTTGTCCTTTTGTTCAATGCTGTAATGGGTTCGGTCCAAGAGGGCCGCGCAAATAATACGCTTATTGCTCTGAGTAAATTTACCGAGACCCAAGCGGCAGTCGTAAGAGATGGGGAAGAATTCTGGGTTTCTGACCAAGAAATTGTGCTAGGCGATATTTTGGTTTTGAGAGAAGGAGAAAGAGTGCCTGCTGATGCCAGGGTAATCCAGACGAGAGTCCTCAAAGTCGATGAAGCGGTTTTGACCGGCGAATCAGATCCAGTTAACAAGACTCCATTTCCTATATTTGGCAGCAAAATTATTGCAGACCAAAAGAATATGGTTTTCAAAGGTACTCACATCGTGGCTGGGAATTGTCTAGCTGTTGTCACGGCAACCGGAGTGGATACAGAGATCGGTAAAATTTCCGCAAAAATCAAAAGAATAAACACTGAGATTCCCCTCAAAAAAGAGATCCGCGCCCTTTCAAAAACCATTATTTATTCTGCAGGGATAATAAGCGCCGGCATTTTTATTTTAGGTATTTTGAGAGATGAGTCCCCGGTCAACATGTTTGCTACGGCCGTATCTTTGACAGTGTCTATTATCCCAGAAGGTTTGCCCATTGTTTTGACCCTAGTCTTGGCTACAGGCGTTTGGAGAATGTCTAAAAGAAATGCTTTAGTGAAAAAACTCCAAGCCGTCGAAGCCTTAGGCCAAGCTACGGTTTTGGCTATCGATAAAACGGGGACCGTTACCAGAAACGAAATGGTCATTAAAAAAATATTCGTTAACAATTCCATATTCAACATAACTGGCCTGGGCTATGAACCTAGAGGCGAGGTGTGGAGAAATAACCAAGTCATATCTCCTGCCGCTCACCCCGAAGTTTTGCTTATCGGCAAAGTCGCCGCTTATTGCGCGAACGCCAGGGCAATATTGGCAAAGAACGGGACGTGGACAGCTGTTGGCGATCCGACAGAGATTGCCTTGAAAGTTTTTGGAGAAAAAGCAGGGTTCAATAAAGTCGAGTTGGAGCAGGAATCTCCTTTGATTTATGAAATCCCTTTTGATTATAAAATCAAATATCATGCGACATTGCACAAAACCAAAGAGGGGAATTTCTTGTCTGTTGTCGGGGCTCCAGAAAAAGTTCTGGAACTATGCAGTTTACCAGATGAAGAAAAAAGAGAAGTCGAGGAGGTGGTCGCTGGTTTTTCAAGAGAAGGCTTGAGAGTAATCGCAGCCGCTACAAATGATAATTTTCACCACAAGACCACGATAGACAAAATTGCCAACCTGAATTTTGTCGGACTTTTGTGCATGGAAGATTCGATTCGGCCGGAAGTTAAGAGTTCTATTTTAAGGGCAGCCCAAGCCGGCCTTAAGATAGTAATGATAACCGGTGACCACAAACTGACTGCCGAGACAATTGCCAAAGAGGCGGGGATTTTCAAACAAGGCGACAAAATATTGACCGGCTTTGATATAGAATCTTTAAGTGAAAGTGAGTTGGCAAGGGAGCTTTTAGATGTTTCCGTTTTTGCCAGAGTTACACCAGATCACAAGCTGAAAATAATAAATGCCTATCGTCGCCGAGGCGATATTGTTGCAATGACCGGCGACGGCGTCAACGATGCCCCATCTTTGGTCGCTGCTGATTTAGGCATAAGCATGGGCAAAATAGGAACCGAGGTGGCCAAGGAGGCTTCAGATATAGTTTTGCTCGACGACAATCTTGGCAGCATAGTTTCGGCTATAGAGGAGGGGAGAAATATATATAAAACAGTCAAGAAAGTTATATTGTATCTTTTTTCTACCAGTATAGGAGAAGTCATGACGATTGTGGGAGCCTTAATTTTAAATTTTCCTTTGCCGATTTTACCAGCCCAGATAATATGGCTTAATTTGGTTACGGACGGTTTTCTTGATGTAGCACTGGCAATGGAGCCAAAAGAAGATGGTTTGTTAAAAAAACAAACCAGAACTCTAAAAAGAAATTTGGTCGATCAGCCTATGCTGAGGCGAGGTGTTTTTATGGGCATACCAATGGCTATCGGTACTCTAATAGTTTTCAATAACTATCTTGGCGGTGATATTATCAAAGCCCAAACGATGGCTCTTACTGTGCTCGCGGTTTTCCAGTGGTTCAATGCCTGGAATTGCAGATTTGAGAATAAGTCGATATTCAAGTCTAATCCTTTTTCAAACCCATTTCTGGTGGGAGCTACAGCGATAATAATATTTTTACAAGGCTTGGCGGTATACAATCCTTTTTTGCAAAAAATACTTCACACGACGCCTCTTAATCTGTCGGAATGGATTTTGATAGTTTTAGTTGCCCTCTCGGTAATAGTAGTTGAAGAGATAAGAAAATCTTTTTTAAGAACTAAGAATGCTTAAGAAACTTACCATTGCAGTTTTGGTTTTGTTTGGTGTTTGGGTTTTGTTTGAGGAGGGTGGCGAACCCAAGACTTTAAAAATTAACGATACAGAAGTAAATATCCAAATTGCCAATTCTGTTCAAGAAAGAGAATTGGGACTGTCCGGACGCGATGGTTTGGCTGACAATGAGGGCTTATTTTTTATTTTTGATGAGCCTGGATTTTATAACTTTTGGATGAAGGATATGAAGTTCTCAATAGACATAATTTGGATAGACGACAATTCGAAAGTAGCAGACCTAACTTTAAATGTTATGCCAGAAACTTACCCAACCCTCTTTACGTCCAAAATACCTGCCAAATATGTTCTTGAAGTGCCAGCCGGGTTTGTTAATAAAAATAACATCAAAATCGGTAATCATATCGATTATTAAAAGATCGTAGTTAGAAGTTAAAAAGC
>Ga0209542_10009700_pt1 | contig 17583 bp, 20 predicted proteins | sample RifCSPhighO2_01_FD_184028 | JGI IMG/M metagenome (GOLD analysis project Ga0209542, IMG submission 184028) | Soil microbial communities from Rifle, Colorado - Rifle CSP2_plank highO2_0.1 (SPAdes) (version 2) | ecosystem: Environmental > Terrestrial > Deep subsurface > Rock core/Sediment ...
AAATTTTGTGGCAAAACTTACACATCCAACTCCGGAAAAGTTAATAAAAATTGAAAAAGAGATTACATTATCAAATAAATTACACAACGAACTGCCAACTTCTAAGTATTTACTGAACAAAAACGGCGAATGGACATGCAAATTTAAAGATATGGTTTTTAGAATTTCAGAATACGTTGCCGGAACTCCTCCCTTTGACATGAACTTTGATATTTTGGAACAAGCTGTCTCTTTCTTAAAAAAAATACATTCAATTAAAGTTTCCGAAGTTTCAATTCCGACATATGAAGAAGGGAATTATGATACTTTTCTTCATGGCGACCTAACGCCTTCAAATATTTTAATCTCCTTTGGAAAAATATGCGGAATTGTGGACTTTGAAGAAGCAATGTACGGTCCAATTGAGTACGATTTATCAAGACTTGCTGTTTTTTCTTGGTTTAGAATGAAGGAAAATAAATTTAGCGAAATTTTAGACTTTGTTACACAAAAATATGGCGTGAGCGTGAATAGCAAAAGTGTAGACCAAAAATTACTTAAAAAAATCTCCCTTGACCACGCAAAATCGCATCTTGATAACACGATTATGAATAAAGAACATTACGAAAACATAAAAGATTGGGAACACGACTGCGATTTTGCTCAGAGAATGCTTAACGGGATAACGGCTTATCCTGCTCAAACTTCAGTCCCAGCTTAATAGCAGTCTCCGCTTTAGCAACTTGCCTCCCAAAGTCCATTCCGGCGCCAAGTTCTGAAATTAATAAATCCTTTAAAACCATTGCGCACAAATCCCTTCCGGCCTTTAATTTTTTGCCGTCAATTCTGTATTGCGCAAGTTCAACCGATCCATCAGGACTAAAAAACGTAGCTACAATTTCTGTACCTTCGATTAAAATAGTGTAATAACACCTTTGGTCATAAATGCAAGTTCTATCAAGAGAATCCGCATTTTGAACAACTTTCTTTGACATTTCCCAGTCTATTTCATAAATCTCCGCAATGTGTGAGATGGTAGTTAAAATTCCTAAGCTCTTTCCTATTTTCTTGGCTATATCAGCTTGAAATTTTCTTAACGCAAAAGCATTTAAAGGCCATGCTCCGTACATATCGTTATTTCTAAAAATTGCGGTTAAATTAAAATTATGTTCAATACATTGTCCAAGAATCATAACTAAACAAGGAACTCTCCACCCAGCCGTTTGTCCATCTTTTTTTACTTTGGTTTTTTTTGGCGGAAAGTTATCTTTATGTGGTTTCCACAAAACTGCTAAGGCGCCACGATCGTAAGGTGATTGAATCATTTTTTTAATCATTATTTCTTGCTGGTCAATTCCGTCCCAATCAAAAATTCTTTCACCGTAAGTATATGGATCACTTCCCTTTGATTTTTCAAAAAAACCATTTATGTAAAGTTTCAACCCATTTTCTTTAAAGTTTAAGTAATCATATAACTTTGGATTTTTTGGATCTTCTTTTTCTATAACTACAGATAAGTTTTGAACCTGCTTAACTTTCCCGTACATGCCTTCGGTTTCAAAGCCAAAACGGTCTATGGTTTTTAAAACATCAATCCACGCGTCTCCTATAAAATCACGCCTAATCTTAAACGACGATAGTTCAGAGGGAAATCTGGCAATATTACTTTTTGCAGGCTCAGGAAAAGTTTGTGGGTCGCCAAAAGTACCTAGTTTTTTTAAAGATTTAGCTTTTTTTGAAACCTCATCAACCGACTTCATTCTTAAATCAAAAATTTCAACGTTTTTTCTAACAAGTTCAAATGCTTCAAAAGTAATTTCTTTATCCAAAAGGGCTTCATCATCGCCTAAGATTTTAAAACCTTCTAATTCCCCACCCTTTCCTGAATCAGGTTGTACACCATTATTAAAAAATTTTAACAAAGCATCCCCGCTTCCCTGCCTGTCAACTCCACATAATATTAAATATCTAATTGCCGGATTTGCGAGAATGTTTCTTAGCATTGCGTTTATTCCCCGCTTTGTATATAACTGCCCGCATACAGAATAAGACTTAGAATCCAATCCATCTGCCACATTTTCTTTTGGCATCCACAAAGTTGCAACACCTACGTTCGAATCTAAATCACCTATTATGAGCTTATCTTTAAAGTAAATTGGCCATTCCGTTTGCATAGATTTTTTAACCGTTTTTTCTGTTCCAAACTTCGCTTTCTTCAATTTTAACAACATCTATATTATTAGCGCCAAATAGGGCTAAACCCTCATTTCCACCCATGTAATCTGACATATAATAAAGCCTTCCAATCTCACATTTAACTAATAAACGAGCACAAATTAAACATGGGAAAGTTGTAACATAAACACTTGCCTCCTTTATGGAAATGCCTTTTGATGCGCAAATTGCAACCGCGGAGGATTCCGCATGAATAGAACAAACTTTTTCTATTTCTTTTCCGCCTGTAAGGTTTTGTTCTTGCCTATAACACACCCCATCTTGACAATATGATTCGCCAAGTAAAGATTCATTCCACGCTTCAACTAATACTTTATTGCGAAGCAACTCTTCTGAATCCTTAACAATTACGCAACCGGTTTTATACCCACAAGTAGATTTATCGGCTACAATACAAGCCTTTTTCATAAAAATTAAAGTTTTTTCCATGCCCTCTTTAATCTTTCCGCAATTTCAAGCGGAGTAAAATTTATTTCCTGAAATTCCATAACAAACCTTTGTTTCTCATATCTCATAAATTTCTCAGTAATTGGTAGAATATGAATATGAATATGTTGCAAACTCATCCCTGATTTTTTTCCTTCTCTGTATAGGATATTTGTATTTTCTACCTTTAACTCCTCGTTTATTAATTTAATCCCAACATCTATTAGCTTTCTAAACGACGCCCACTCTTTTTCTTGTAAATTAGTAAATTCTTCAGTATGCCTTTTTGGAATTACCATTAAATGTCCATCAATATAAGGAAAAAGATTAACTGTTAATACCGCGTTCTCGTCTTCAAGAATAATATACTTAGATTTCAGATCGCAGAAAGGACATTTAGTTAAGTTCCTTGTAACATCATCGTACCATTGTGATTTTCTTGCATTTTTTTGAATATCTTCTGTATAAAAGTCCTTGTTTGTCATACTATAGTTTAGATCCCTCTTTTAAAACGTTTAAATACTTTTCTTCATCCATACATTCTTTAAAAATCTCCTTAACTTTAATCATTGCCATTCTATCAATAATGGTTGAGGATGATAAATAAGGAGCTTGTCTGGCCATTGCTACAACCTTCCCACCGTAGCTCTTTACCAATTTATATTCCCTGCTTTTTTTATAACCATTATTCCATTCTTCCGCAACAGTAAAAAACACGTCGGGCTTAAGTTTCTCTAATACTCCTAAAACGGAGCTGTCATCAAATATAGTAACATAATCAACAGGATCTAAATGTCCCAAAATGTAAGCCCGAGATCGTTCTGTAATAATTGGCCTTCCAAGTCCCTTTAACTTTCTTAACGATATATCGGAAGGAATTCCAACAATCAAGATATCTCCTAAAACTCCTGCTTGTTCAATAAATCGCGCGTGACCAACATGCAATAAATCATAAGACCCGGACACAAATACAATTTTTTTTCCTTTTTTCCTAAGATTATTTCCTAATTCCTCAAGACGACCGTAATCAATAAAAAGATCGTTGGAGTTAAAGGCATTTTCAAATTTTGGCTTTTGATCTGCGTAATCCGCAGGCTTTAAATGTTTCTGAGGATCAATTTGTATATTAAATGGCTTATCTTTTAAATATTTTTCTAGGATCTGAAAAACTCTAATATTTGCTACATGCTCAACTAAGTCGCGACTGGCAACGTAAGGGATATGTTTTTTTCTTTTAACTAATTTTCCGCCATAAGTTTGAATAACAAAAAGCTCTTGAGAATCCCGCATACCTTCATCCCATGCTGTTTCACTTGTAAAAAAAATGTCCGGACGAAGTACCGCTAAAACTCCATGAGGATGGTCTTCGTCAACATTTGTCACGTAGTCTACAGGCTTTAAAAAACTAACCAATTCCGTTCTAATATTGGAATTTACAAGGGGGTATAAAGAACCCCTTAAGCGCTTATCTGAATCATCTGTAGACACCCCAACGACTAAAATGTCTCCAAAAGATTTAGCTTCAGCTAAGTACCTACAATGTCCGGGGTTTAACAAATCATACGAACCGGTTGTGAAAACTATTTTCTTCTTTTGTTTTTTTAGCTGGATTGATAAATCGCGCAGTTTTTTAAAAGGAATAAGTTTCTTAAATCTTTTTTTCAGGCGGTTATTTTTTTTAGTCTGGGTTGAAGTTGATATTAATATATTACCTCAATTCCCAAAATAGTTATAGGTTCAATTGGACTTGTGTTTTCATTATTTTCGTTAGGTTTTACGCTAACATTAGCTATTTTATCAACTACTTTCATACTCTCCTCATCAGAAACTTTTCCAAAAATGGTGAATAGTTTTTGAAGTGCAACCGGCTTATGCATTATGAAAAACTGACTTCCGTTTGTATTTGGACCTGAATTTGCCATTGCTAAAGTTCCGGCTTCATATTCTCCAGTAAAAGGTTCATCGTTAAATGTGTATCCTGCTCCGCCAGTCCCATTTCCAAGAGGGTCTCCGGTTTGAATCATGAAATCTTTGATTACTCTATGAAACTTAATGTTATCGTAAAATCTTTCCATTGCTAGAAATACAAAGCTATTAACAGTAACAGGAACTTTATCCTCGAACAAATCAATCTTTATATCTCCAAGAGATGTTCTTATTACGGCTTTGTAGTCAGTTTTTTCTTTCAAAATTATTTCAGGCGGTTGAGAGTATGTCTTATGCGGTTCGATTAGTTTTTGATGAACCGGAGTCTGTGTGGAACTACTGGTCTCGTCTTGATTTTGCTCAACAACAGGCGCGCTTAAAGTATTATCGGACGAATTATTCCGTTTCAGAAAGAACACAGCCAAAAGAATGCCTAAAACCGTAACGACCGTTATTGTAATCATATTTTCATTATCTTTCATTAGATCTTGGATCCTTCCAACTTGAATATTTACAGTCGGGATAATTACTACAACCGTAGAATACTCTTCCTTTAGCTTTTTTTATCACAATCTCACCGTCTGCACAAGTAGGACATTTCATTCCAATCTTATCTAAATATGGTTTTGTAGTTTTACACTTTGGATAATTATTACACGCTAAAAATTTTCCAAAGCGTCCCTTTCGTAAAATCATTTTTCCTGTTTTGCATACATTACAGACTCCAAATTCAATCGGGTCTCCAGTATCGTCAACTCCCTCTCCATCCATTGGCTTTGCAAATTCGCATTCAGGAAACCCGGAGCAACTTAAAAATTTGCCATATTTTCCAAGTTTAATATATAAAATCTTTCCGCATTTTGGACACTTTTCGTCACTTTCTCCAAGTTTTGTAACATCCGCTTTGCTCAACTCTTTATCTTTTTCCAAAACATTTTTTTCAAAAGGCCTATAAAATGCATCTATAATCGGCACCCATTTAACTTTGCCCTCCGCAATTTTGTCTAAACTTTCTTCCATTCCGGCCGTAAACTCGTAATCTACAATATTTTTAAAATTAGCTACCAAAAGATCAATGACAACATATGCCACATCTTCCGGTACAAATGCCCTACCATCTTTGTGCACATAACCTCTGCCCTCAATTGTAGATATAGTTGGCGCATAAGTTGAAGGCCGTCCAATTCCTAATTCCTCTAAAGTTTTAATTAGAGTTGCGTCAGTATATCTAGCTGGAGGTTGAGTAAAATGCTGATCAGATAATAATTCAAGCATATTCAAAATATCATTTTCAGCTAAACTCGGAAGTTTCTTTAAACCATCTATAGAAAATTCTACTTCTGCGCCCTCTTCTTCTTCATTTTGGGCTCCCATGTAACGAGAAACACTAAGCCAGCCCTCAAATAACACCTTTGAACCAACCGCTTTAAACACATAACTCTTTTGAGATTCAACAAAAACTGTTGTTTGATCATACACAGCCGACAACATTTGACATTCCAACGACCTCTTCCAAATTAAAGAATAAATCTTAGCTTCATCCCCCGCTAAATGACTGGTTTTGCTTAGGTTCAAAATTGTTGGTCTAATTGCTTCGTGAGCTTCCTGTGCTCCTTTTGAATTATTTTTATAATAATTTGGATTTTCAGGTAAAAATTTAGCTCCAATTGCAGTTTTTATAAAACTTCTTGACTCTGTTATAAATTTTGGTGACAAGCTAAAAGAATCGGTTCTATGATAAGTTATGTAACCGTTTTCAAAAAGTTTTTGGGCAGCACTCATTGTTCTTTTTGCTGTAAAACCAAAAATGTTGGCTGCCGATTGTTGAAGTGTTGAAGTTTTATACGGAGGATAAGGATTTCTTTTCCTTTCAGTCTTTTCAATTTTGGAAACTTTAAATTCATCAGCTTCAAGGTCGGTTTTTATTTTAATTGCTTGGTTTTTATTTTTAATTTCTATTTTCTTTTTTTGATACTCAAATAGTTGTGCTAAAAATATATCTTTTTTTGGAGTTTCAAATTTACCTTCTAATGTCCAATATTCTTTTGGCTTAAATGCCTGCCTTTCCCGTTCACGCTCAACAATTAAGCGCACCGCAACACTTTGAACTCTTCCTGCAGAAAGCCCATATCTAACCTTTTTCCATAAAAGCGGTGATAATTTGTAACCTACAAGCCTGTCTAAAACCCTACGAGCCTGTTGAGCGTCAACTAAGTTTAAATTTACTTCAGTTTGATGTGAAAAAGCTTTTAGAACCGCGTCCTTTGTAATTTCATGAAAAGTTACTCGGCCAAAGGTAATAGGCTTTTTACCTTTTGGCTTTTTAGCCGAAGATAAAATATATTGTAAATGCCAAGCTATTGCCTCGCCTTCTCTGTCTAAGTCTGTTGCAAGGATTACACTTTCAGCATCTAACGATAATTTTTTTAATTCTGTTGCGGTTTTCTTTGATTTTGCAGGAATTTCGTACTCAGGTTCATAATTATGTTCAACGTCAACCCCTAACCCTTTTTTTGGCAAATCTCGAATGTGCCCCATTGAAGCTTTTACTTCATAGTCTTTTCCAAGAATTCCTGAAAGTGTTTTTGCTTTTGTGGGAGATTCAACGATAACAAGTTTCATGTGAAAAAGGATACATGATGCTGTCAAATACACAAGGATTAAAGATCGGATCCGGATCGGATCGGATCTTATTTAAACCACAAATCCAAAAGCTGTCTTGCAATAGGAGCTGCATTATCTGCACCGGAACCTCCGTCTTCCAAAAAAACAGTTAAAGCAATGCTGGCTTTATTTTCTGCGTCATAGGAACCAAAAACCGTAAACCACGCGTGTGTTTTATCTTTATTACTAGTTTCAGCAGTACCGGTTTTTCCGGCTAACTTAATTCCGGGGTGTTTTTGGCTGAAATCAAAAAGAGGGTATGCGGTACCTCCGATTTCAACAGCAGAATTCAAACCGCTTCTTATTAATTCGTAATCTTTTTCACTTATTAAGTTTTTTGCAACTACTTGGGGGTTGTATTTTGGCATTTCTCCAATCTGATCAACAATTCTCGGCTTAAAAATATACCCCCCATTTGCAAAATAAGTTGTTATGTTATTAACCTGCAAGGCTGTAGATAGAACATCTCCTTGACCTATTGAAGTAATGTAAGTATCTCCTAAATACCACTTTCTCTCTTTCGCATCCGGAACAAATCCGGCTACTTCTCCTTCTATATCAATACCTGTACTCTTACCATAACCAAATTTTTTTGCCCATTCTGCTATTTTTTGTATTCCCAAACCTCTTATATCTCCATAGCCACCGCCTACAGTATAAAAATAGGTGTCATTACTCACCTGTAATGCTTTTTTCATATCAACAATTCCATGTCCTCCTTGTTTCCAGTTCCTAAATGTAGACTTTCCTGCCTGCGCAGGCAGGCCGACTTGAATATAACCAATGTCATTTATTGTCGTATATTCACTTACAACACTTTCTGTTAATGCCCCACTTGCCATAACAAGTTTAAACACCGATCCGGGCGGATATGTTGCTGAAATTGCCCGATTAAAAAACGGAAACCTTGTATCGTTTCTTAATTTTTCAAACTCTTTTATAGAAATTCCTTCGGATAACGTGTTTGGATCAAAAGACGGGTAACTAACTAAAGTTAATATTCCTCCGGTTGACGGGTCTTGGGCTACGATTGAACCACCTTTGGCTTTACCACTATCAACTATTTTCTTTAACAATTCATACGATTTCTTTTGAAGTTCTAAATCCAAAAATAATTTAATGCTTTGTCCTGAAGCGGGCGATGTTTGATGTAGTACAAAAAGAGATCTTCCCGTTGAATCTGTTTGAAACACCTTACTTCCTTTAATGCCCGAAATATATTTGTCATAACTTTTCTCTATTCCCATTTTACCTATTATTTCATGCCCAGAACTAACATATCCTACTAAATGTGCGAGGACAGGTCCATAAACATAGTCCCTTAAGGGTGTTATTAATATGGATAAACTTGGGAAATTAGAAATATTTGCCTCCAACGGGAGTATTTCACTTTTTGTAAGGTTAGTTGCCAAAACTATGTTGGAAATACCGGAATTAATTTCGTACAAGACGGTATCTCTATCTATTTTTATAAAACTAGATGCTTTATCTATTACTTCCGTACAGGCTGTTATCAAAGATGAATTTCTGCACAACTCAACATTTAGCTCAAGACTAAAGGTTGGTTTATTTCTAACCAATATTGCGTTGTTTCTGTCATATATAACCCCTCGTTCAGCTTGAATAGAAAGCAATTTTACGCTATTCCCCTGTGCTAATTTAAAGTTCTCTCTCCCCTTTACGATCTGTAAAACAAAAGACTTTGATAATAAAATAAAAGCGGTGAACATTATTAAAATACTAAATATGACAATTCTCCACTTCTTCTTATCTTCGTCTAAGACAAACTCGTTGTTTTTTGAAGAAATAGGAGTATCGGTTCCAACCATAAAAAAAACGTCACCAACATTTTTTCTTTTTTTCTTTTTTTTGCTTAATATTTGATTTAACACAGTTTAAAGTCGGTTCTTAAAACTTAATTGGTCATATTCATTTTTTAGAAAGCCTTTATAGACGTTTTTAACGATTAGATAAAAAATCCAAACAAACACTGAGGTTGAAAGTGAAGGAAATATATAAAGGTAAGGATTTCCTAACTTTGTTAAATTTACTAAAACTAAGTAAAGAAAGCTAAATATAAAAGCAAAAATACTAAAAGAAATATTACCTTTAAAAAAAGTTTTTCTAATATAAAAGATGCATAGTACAGACAAAACGTTAAGTAAAGATGAAAAACCAAAAATAGAAACTCCCATAAGATCAATTAATAACCCTCCGGCAAACCCAGAGTATAGTCCAAATTCCAAAGACCCTAATAAAATCAAACTTAATGTAAAAGCTAAAACAAGATTTGGGTTGTACTTTGCACCAAAAAGCTCAGATAAAAAAGATGTCTGCAATAAAGATAGAAGAAATATTGATATTGATATTACAATGTATTTAACCATTCTTTAATTTAAAACTATAAAAACTTTAGTAAGTTTGGAAAAATCAACCAAAGTCTTTAAATTTGCGCTTTTAAGAGGCTCTGATGCCAATTCACTAACCTCTTTTACTTCACCAACTACAAATCCCGGTTCAAAAATCCCATCTTTACCCGAGGTTACAATTAAATCTCCTTTTTGTATATATTCAGAAGGTAAAATCCTTGTCATTTCTGCCAAAGTTCCATATTGACCAACCACTAATCCTTCAGTTTTATTTTCAACACTTATATCATATACTGTCATAGAAACTTTAGGCGACGTTATTAAACTTGCAACACTTCTTCTTTCTGAAATTTCGGTAATTAACCCAACCAAATTATTTCCAATTATTACGTTACCGCCTTTTTTAATACCGTCCCTCGTGCCTTTATTTAAAATGATACTACTTCCGGTAATATCTTGCGGATTTCCTAAAACTTTAGCTAGTACAAAGGATGTTATTTTCCCACCTCCGCTATTTCCGAGCAACTCTTCATTTAATTTTAATTGGTCCCTTAAAAGTTTGTTTTCGTCAGATAAAAAGCGCAATGAAATTAGTTCAGACTTTAAAGACGCGTTTTCGGTTAATACATTTAAATATTCATTGTGCACATTTTTAACGTTTTGAAAGAAATTAATACCGTCTTTAATTTGTACAGCGGTTTCCTTAAGACCGAACTGAATTGGATTTAGTATTAATTGAAAACCTGAAATTGCAAAATTTAATAAGCCAAAAAAACCTAAAAATACTATAATAAGACTTATAATCAAATATCTCACGTCCACATTCTAACACAAGGATCCGATCTAGATCCGATCTGGATCGGATCCTTCCATATGCTAAGTTTCCTCGGTTTTTTTTGTAGAAATTTACTTAACGTATGATAAACTCCAAGAAGTATGTTAAATAAACTATTAGGATTATTTTCACATGACATCGGCATTGATTTAGGCACAGCAAATACCCTTGTTTATGTAAAAGGTAAAGGAATTTTAATTCGGGAACCAAGCGTTGTGACAATCCATAAAAAAACAAAGGAGGTATTGGCGGTAGGCTCCGAAGCCCGCCGAATGCTTGGAAAAACCCCTTCAACAATTCAGGCTATAAGGCCTTTAAGAGATGGCGTAATTTCGGACTTTTATGTTACCGAGAAAATGCTTGAATATTTCATTAAAAACGTACACTCAATTCCTTCAAGATTTCCAAAAATTCCAAGACCACGAGTTGTAATTGGAGTACCGTCGGGAGTTACATCGGTAGAACGAAAGGCGGTGGTTGACGCTGCAAAAAACGCCGGCGCCAGAGAAGCATTTTTAATTGAAGAACCAATGGCGGCAGCAATAGGGGCAGGACTTCCGGTTCAAGATCCTGTAGGAACAATGATAGTTGATATGGGCGGCGGTACTACAGAAATTGCAGTAATTTCACTTGGCGGAATTGTTATAAATAAATCTTTACGAACCGCCGGTGACGAATTAGACCAAGATATAATTAATTACGCAAAATCCAAACACAACGTACTCATTGGAGAGAGAACTGCGGAAGATATTAAGTTTCAAATTGGAAGTGCCGATGAATTTGAGGGCGAAGAAAGCTTAGTAGCAGTTTTACGAGGCAGGGATTTAAAAACCGGCCTTCCAAAATCTATTGAGGTAAAGGCACAAGACATAAGAGAGGCAATAAAAATCTCAATAAATAATATTGTCTCTGCAATAAAAGATGCGATAGAAGAAACCCCGCCTGAACTTGTTCCAGACATTTTAACTACCGGTATAATTTTGGCGGGCGGTACTTCCCTGCTTCGTTCAATCGATAAATTTATATCAAAAGAGGTAAAAGTTAATGTAACAATTGCAAAAGACCCAATGACTTGTGTTGTGCGTGGCTGTGGGATAGTTTTGGACGATTTGGCATTACTAAATAGGGTGAAAATTTAGGTTCTGCGCCAGGACATAGTATCCACTCCATGGGCCTAACTGAACCGAAACTTTATCAAGAAGAATCGGTATCGGATATCTAATATTACCATTAATCTCCGGTAGCTGATTTTTCATATAGACAAATGGTGTCAGATCATTAAGGGAGGAATGCTCCCGAATGTTGTTATAATAATAGATGTAGTTAAAGGCCTCTTTCAGTAAATCTTCGTTACTCTTAATTTCTAAAACTCTGGGGATGTAGAATTCATCATCATCGGTTCGGTGTGATCTCTCCAACTGAGAGTTCTCTTCCGGATGTCCTTTGTGATTCTGGATAAGTCGGCAGCCAAAACCGGAGATGAGTTTTCGGAGTTCCTTAATCTTCAGCCAGGACTTACCGCCAAACTCTTCACCATTGTCAACGGTGAAAACGATGGGGCAGGAAACACCGTTAGCTCATAAGAAAGAGATGACCCAGAGATACCAGGTTAAGCCATTCGTCCAAGTCTTTTCCCTAGAGTAGCCAACCATCTTAAATCGAGAGTTGACATCCAAAGCTCCCCATTGGTAGTTGGGGATATCATACTTATCAAGATGGATTAACTGCTCTTTGGATAGAGCTTTCTGATCTCTAATATGTTTAATATCCACCTGAACCACTTCAAAGGGTTTAGCAGAGTACCAGTCAATAAATTCTCGTTTCTCTCCGTGTTTAAACCTTCTGTGTCTTTGGTATTTAATCTGATCTTTGTTCCGTCTTAAGATATGGCGGAGGGTGCCATAAGGAACACTAGTGTTCTCATACTTCAAAAGGTATTTGGAAAGTCTTTTGGCTCCAAGTCTGGTTCTATTCTTGAGTTCGATGACCTTGTCCTCCACGGCTTGAGAAGTCTTTGATGGGCTGATCTTAGGAGCTTTGGAACGATCGGAAAGATCACCCTCCTTTTCCTTCTTGAGAATATCGTAAACGACGGGACGATTGATGCCAAAGATCTTAGCTGTTTCCGAAATGTTTAGCTCGTTAGCTCGAAGGTATTCCAGGACAGCTAGTCTAGCCGCTTCGGGGTTAATTTTCCTTAGCTCCTTGTAACTGATAAGGATTCCAGTTTTCATACAACACCTCCTTTACAAAATATTCAACGGACAGACCCGTCAATTCTAATACTTTACTGATGTAGTCAGAGTACCCGGAGTGTATAGTATGTCCTGGACAACGGACATTTAGGGATTGCTTTTTAACTTAGTTTGCCTTATAGTATACCGTATACTGACTGCATATAGGAGAAACTTATGTCTGTCGTAACTCAAGCAAGTACGGCACCACAGGTTGGAGAGTCTTATGTTCTTAAAGAAAATGGTTGTCTTTCTGGAATAACTGAGGGTGGATCTAGAAAGTGTATCTACAGAACAGCCTCAGTAACTGATGTTGGTTTGTGTGTTGAAATAAGATCGGGCAAGGTTTACTTAAAGTTCAAGAATGAGGGCTTTATTGTTTGGGTTGGAATTGACGTATTCAAAAGAGAGATGGCGCTTCTACAATAAAAGCAGAATGAAAGGAGGAAGATGAAACTCGAAGTTGGAAAAGGGTACAGGGTTAAACCACATTGTAAAATCGAAGGTGTATTCTCATATGTTAGAAACGGCAAGAAGCTTCCCGTTCCAAGTGAATACAGCTTGTGGTGTGCAGCTTTAAATAATACTAGAGCTACTTTTTTTGTGTACCGTAAAAGAAAAAAAGGTGGGTGGATATTATTAAAATCCAGAAAGATGGCGGTAACAGTTACACTTAACTTAGATCAGGCAGGATTTCTTGAGGAAGTTGATTCCAAAGGATAGAAAACCATAGGACTGGAATTTTTCCACAAAAACCAGTCCTTTTTTGTAATTTATAGTTGCAATTAAATCTATTTTGTCTTATAGTCGTACTAATATTCCAGATCAGAATTCAGAAAGGAGCAAAGATGGTAACTACAGCGGAAGTTGGGGAGCTTTACAGATTGAGAAGAGGTGTAAGTTACGTCGCTGGTAAGGATCTTTGGAGAAAGCTGGCTTACTTATTTGAAAAAGACATTGCGAAATGCGAAAGTGTGGATGAAAAAAGAGTTAAGCTTGTTATAATGCAAAGTTCTACCAGACCTGTAAGCTCTGTTATTATTCTTCATGTTGACACCTTTACCAATAATATGGTTAGAGCTTAGCTTACCGAAACCAAGACCGATCCGTAAATCCATAACAAGAAAGGATGGGAAAATGGGAACATCTACCGGAAGCGGGACAGCAACGGCGATTGTTGTTGGAAAGGGATACAAAGTTGCGACTGGTCATACTGTTTTTGGACATTATTCGCACATGGGGGGCTATCAGCCTATTAGAGACACATTCAAACTCATTCTAGGATGCGTTAGCGTCAGAGACGTGATTACTTTTACGTTAAGATCGCCGGATTCAAGAGAACCGTTGACATTCCTAGGCAAGCTGGTCTATTTTGATGTAGAACTGGACCAAACAGAAAATCTTGAGGAATTCTAGTTTTAGTAGCGTAGCCTTCTTGATTTTGCCAAGTACAATGGCCTCTTTAGCTACCAAATAGCAATCGAGGCCGTTTTTCTTTAAAAGTGATAAAATCCCTAATATGGCAGTAAAAGCAATACTAAAATTTCCAAACCTCATACTCACAACTCCCTGCACTAAGGATAAAATTGATGATTCTACAAAACAGCTTATTCAAGACCTCAAAGACACATTGGATACAGCAAAACCCATTGGAGCAGGACTTGCAGCTCCGCAGATTGGAGTTTTAAAACAGGTATTTATTGCACGCAAGTTTTTACAAGACCCAAGTAACACCGAAAATGAGATTCACGAAGATTTTGCCTTTATAAACCCAAAAATTATAAGTTTCTCAGATCAAAAAGAAATCGACTGGGAAGGTTGTTTAAGCATTCCAAATACTTACGGAAAGGTTGAAAGACCAAAGAAAGTTAAAATAAAAGCTCAAAATGAAAAGGGCGAGAGAATTCAAGTTACAGCATCGGGACTTTTTGCTCGAATAATTCAACACGAAGTGGATCATTTAAACGGCATCTTATTTACTTCAAAAAATATTGGGAATCTAGTTTCAGGGAAGGATCCTGCCTACGCAGGCAAGTTGGACAAGCAGGGATAGGCTGAAATTTTTAAAAATATGAAAGTTGCTTTTTTTGGAACATCAGACAGATCAATACCAATCCTAGAATCTCTTAAAAAAAACTTTGAACTTGTTTTATGTGTTACAAAAGATGATGTAAAAGTTGGAAGACATCAAACACTAAAAGAAATTGAAGTTAAAACATGGGCTAAAAATAATCGAGTAAATTTTTTAACCATAGATTCAATGAACGCTGGAATGACGGAGAAAATTATATCAACTCTAAAATTTCAAAGTGTAGAAATAGGGATAGTAGCTGACTTTAGTTACATAATTCCGGAAAGTGTAATTAATATACCAAAGTACAAACTCGTAAATATTCACTTCTCCCTTTTACCAAAGTATAGAGGCGCAAGTCCTGTTCAATTTGCGATATTAAACGGAGATAAATCAACCGGAATTACTATATATATTGTTGATAAAGGCTTGGATACCGGAGATATAATATTTCAAAAAGAATTTGAACTTATAGAATCAGAAAATTCTGGTGAATTATATAAAAGATTATTTAACGAGGCTGCGCTTGAGCTTCCAAGGGTAATTATTGACTATACAAAAGGCACAATAAAACCAAAAAGGCAAAATGAAAACAACGCAACTTATACTTTTTCAAAGACCAATCCAAAAACAACTTTTATACTAAAGGAGGATGCTTTAATAAATTGGGATGAAACCGCAGAAAAAAGTTATAGAGTAATAAAAGCATTTACTCCATGGCCAATTGCCTGGACGTATTTGAAAGAATTTGAAAATGACCGAACAAAAGAATTACTCAACATATTAGAATATACTTTAAGGACGGGAAAAGATGAGGATATAAAGATTAAGATTTACGACTCAATATTAGAAAATGGAAAGTTAAAAATTATGGAAATTCAAGTTGAAGGTGGTAAAAAAATAAGTTGGGGTGATTTTTTAAACGGATATTTTGAGAAAAAAGCAGAAAATTAATTAGTTAAAACTAAAGCGTTAGTTTCCTGCCCCATCCTAAGTCTCTTTAGACAGGATGTACAAATTCTAAGTCTTACCGAATTTCCGTTAAGAGTAAATTTTTTATACCTTAAATTAGGTGTTTGCCTCTTTGTGGTTCTACGTAAAACTCTTCTACCAATTCCCCTAGGAACTTGATTACCCCTCATATATGATTTTTCGCAGATTTCACAAATTCTTGACATATTTTCCTTTAATAGCTTAGGGATTAAACCATTTAATAACGTGTTATGCAAGCGGGTGGAACTGGGTGAAACCTTATTGAGAAGGCGAAGCCACACTGTATGTATTTCTATACAGTTTTTTGTGGCTTCGCCTATAACGGGCCCATTTAAAAAGGCCCGGAAATAATTCCGTATTCATCAGTCGTCTCCTTATTCTTCAGGCGGGAACAAAATCTCTTCTACAGCTGACTCAACACATCGAAATTCCGTGCAGGCTTGACTAGGAACCACCAAATCCAACCTAAGCGCATCTCTTGCAACATCGCTCCTGAGTGGCCTACGTACTGGTGTTTCAAGAACCGCTGTAATTCTTCCCCTTCGGGGAAGAGAAATGGTTCCAAGCACTTGCTTTAAAGCTAACTTGCTTAATCCAGTCCTTCTCGCTGCACGAACCTGATGTTTTGACATCTTTTTCTCCTTTCCTATCTGCGAACCCCAACCATACTTCCCTTCAAACGATTCGGAGGTAAGCCAGTTATATCCGCAGCAGCTTCCAACTGGTCGTCCGCACGGTCATCATCCAAACAGCCCCTATGACCACGGCATCTCCACACTCTAAGCCTTTCCCTCAAAATCTCCAGATATGTCCAATCACCACTCTCGTCGCCAGGCGCAATCCCCAACGCCCTCTGCCTTGGCGAACGGGAACCATTGCGCCTGCGCGCGCGTGTTACCCCAGTATCCACTCCAGCAGATTTCCCAGACATTGCTTTTTTCTCCCTTCTTCCGCGTTAGTCGGCATTTTTCAGCCGAAGCTAGTAATGCGCTAATTATATCTGATATCCATAAAAAAACAACGCCGGCTTAGTTTATTCAACCATACCGGCGTACTAATCACATTAAAAACTACTGGCTACGAGAGGGATGCCCTCTGCAAATCCTTCCTTCCCTTTTACATTCCCTACAAAGAGATTTCTTGGAATGGCTGTGACCACAAGAAGGACACTTTTTGGTTATAACTTTAACCCCAGCGTTAGTTACCTCCCTTAATCCCAAATGTGCCTCCAAAGCACATGCGGGACATCCTATTTTGGCAAATCGGCGTTTTCTATGCTCCTTCATACCTTTAGTACCACAAGTGTGCCGTGGCGCATTTACAACAACCAGACCTTTTCCTACTGAAGATGTCATTACCTGCTCTCCTTTTCAAGGGCTGATAAGATAAGTAGCATAATACCACAAAAGATTAACTAGGTTCAATAATCATGCTAAAATTCCAACGAGCAATGGTTTTTGTTGCGCTAAGCTGGAATTTTGCCTGGGTAGCTCAGTTGGCAGAGCAGGGGTTTTGTAAACCTCAGGTCAGCGGTTCGAATCCGCTCCCAGGCTCCATAATTTGCCGGGATACCGAAGTGGCCAAACGGAGCTGACTGTAAATCAGCTGGCTTACGCCTACACAGGTTCGAATCCTGTTCCCGGCACCAGGCCTGGGTAGTTCAGTGGTAGAACGCTTCCTTGGTAAGGAAGTGGCCGAGGGTTCAATTCCCTCCCCAGGCTCCAGGTACCGTAACAAAACGGTCACCTGATATTCAAAAAATGCTTGGTAAATCAACTCCTGTTTTTATACTTTCAGAAAGTGAACATTTACCATTTAAACGTCTAAAGATACCTGTACAATCAGTGAACG
>Ga0209542_10009701_pt1 | contig 17582 bp, 17 predicted proteins | sample RifCSPhighO2_01_FD_184028 | JGI IMG/M metagenome (GOLD analysis project Ga0209542, IMG submission 184028) | Soil microbial communities from Rifle, Colorado - Rifle CSP2_plank highO2_0.1 (SPAdes) (version 2) | ecosystem: Environmental > Terrestrial > Deep subsurface > Rock core/Sediment ...
CTTGAACCGGAAGAAGAACTTTTAGTAGGGGTAGCGGTTAACTTTTGAGTAGGTTTTGCTGTAACTTTTGGAGAAGTTGTGGTCTTCGGAGTAGGACTTGGAATAGTGGTTATATTATTTTCTGTGCCCTGACCATTCTGATTTTTGGGAGAAACAGTTATTTCCGGATTAACTTGTGTTTGATTCTTTACTTTAGAGTTTTTATAAGCCGAGTAAGTAATTGCACCTAATCCAATTACTACAACTGCAATGATCAGAATTAGATGTACAAAACCTTTTTGGTTTTTCATTGATTTGTAAATTTAAAGGTGGAGAGGATTTGGTCAAAGGTTCTTATATGTTCCGAGTTGTCAGTGTGGTATTCAAAAACATAAAATTTTTCATCTTTTAGGACGATGTATTCGATCGGTCCCCTGTAAGCATCCGGTTCCGTGAATAGAAGTTCCATGCTTTTACCATCGCCGTATGTTATTTTGAATGCTTTTTGGCCATCTATTGTAACTTCGTCTATTTTTACTCTTTTCTCTCTATTCTTAACTTTATCAATATAATCGTCGAGTGTTCCTATAGAATATGTATCTTCATACTCATTTCTATTGTTTACAGTTATAAACAAACCCCCTCCGTCATAACTATTTTCACCCAGCTTTTGATGGAAAGAAATTTGTACTGGTAAATTATCAGGGAACCCCGATAACCAAGTTTCCACATCTCTAAAGTTTTTAGGATGTTTTAATGCAAAACCAAACTTCTCACTTCCGTAAGATTCCCAGTTACTTATATCCTTTTCGAATGTACTGACAGGAATTTCTGATGAAGACTCTGTTTTTATCAACCCCTTCTGCCAGGAGAAGTAGAGAAGTCCGCCGATTCCAATCAATACTATTAAAATGACAAGAAAAAGATGGGTGAAACCAGATATCGAATGGTATCTGGCGATTCCTTGTGAATTTTTAATCACTAATTTATAGTAATACTTTCTTGACACGATTAACAATCTGTAATAACATTGTTATTACAATATGCAAATACAAACTGTCTTTAAAGCAGGCAACAGCAACGTTGTTGCTATTCCCAAGGATATTTCTGAAGAGGTAGGAATTAAAAAGGGAAGCAAGGTTATTGTGGAGAAAACTCCAGACAATAGAATTGTTGTAAGTAAAGCAGAGACTAAAAAAAAGAAACTCGCGAAGGATAAAATAAGTCATGAGTTTAAAAAGTGGCTGGATAAAGTTATTAGAGAAGATAAGGAGATTTTAGATGAGCTGGCAATACGTTGATATTGAGGAAGTCTACTATATTCATGAGGCAATAATCAAAAAAGCAAAGACAAAGGCTTCCGTACGTGATTTTGCACTTCTTCATTCTGCCGTTGAGCGCCCCAAAGCAACGTTTGGAGGTAAAGATTTATATCCGACTATTTTTCTTAAGGCCGCAAGTTTATTACAATCTCTTTGTCTAAATCACCCGTTTACGGATGGAAATAAAAGAACTGCGTGGATTTCGACCAAAAGATTTTTGTACATTAACGGATATTACCTAAAGGCAAAAAGAATGGAAGCAGCTGATTTTATGGTTTGGGTTGATAATGAGAAACCGGAGATTGGCATAATTTCCTCGTGGTTAAAGCAACACTCTAAGAAGATAAGTTAATCAAGAAATTTATCCTCCTTCGCTGAAGCTTCGGAAGGATCGGTTCATTCCATGAAACGAAAAGTGGAGAGGATTTGGTTGAAAATTGTCTTCTTTTGCTCTTGGCTATAAAGCTCTATGTATGATAGGTCTTCATAGGAGGTTGTAATTCGATAAATCGTATTTTCTCTTTTTACTAATATAATTTCCGTGGAAGTAGGACCCGGTGCGTCAGTTATCTTTTTAGCTGGGTGGTTAGATAATTGTAAATCTGTCGCATTTTTTGAAGAAGCACAAACACCGGGTGAGTCACAAAGTCGGTTATTAATATATTGGTCAAGAGTATTCTCACTTTTATCGATGGTTATCCAAACAAATCTAGATGAAACCGGTTTAGGTGCAAAAGAGACTTCCAAAGGTGGCCATGAATATGTGTTTTCCTCGGTGTTAGGTAAGACCTCCTCGACCATCCATTCATTAGGATAATCAACTTGAAAACTATATTTTTCGTTAGTATAAGTTTTCCAGTTAGAGGTATCTTCAGTGATTGTTGGAGTTGTTTCTTTTGGTTCGGGTGCAAATTTTATCTGCCCATTATTAATAGCAAAAAAAGCGACTGCCAATATAATTACCAATGATCCGACTAGTATTATAAAAAACTGAGCAAAGCCACGTTCATACAAATTGAACGTGGTGAACCTTTTTCGGTTTATTATCACAGTGTTATTCGATACCAACTATTTCAGTGTCAGGACAGTTTTCGATTATGAAATTATAATAAGCGCTTCCTTTTGAACAATATGCGGGATCGTATAATGGACACATATCTGAAGTGCAAGGTGTGCAATCCAAAGTTTCAGATTCGGGACACACAAATTCTCCAACTGAACTATCTGTAAACTTGAAAGTAGAGAGGATTTGGTCGAAGATTTGTATATCTTCATCTTTAAATCCTACTATACCTTCCGGCTCGGCTCGATAGTTGTTGCAGTTTGTGGCATTTAAGGTAATGGAAATAAAGTTACTATCTTTTTGAAATTCATATGTTATATAGCGCATGGCTACACATCCGCCAATTTCACCTGCATAACCTTCAATTTTTGTTGATGATATTCCTGCAGCATTTGTCTTTTCTGCATTTTCGATAACAGGGCAATCACCCGTGCAATTTGAAATACTATTATTTGAAACTCCGAAATCGATTTTATCTCCAATCTTTCCAAAGTCTGTGGTTGCGGAGGGTAACTGATAAGATACGGGCACTTTCAGTAAGAATCCGAATTTAGTATTAGTATAGGTCTGCCAATCAGCCATTAGATTAGGAGTAGGAGAGGGTTGTTCTATAGATGGAGTAGGAGTTAGATTTGAAGTTTCGGATCTTTGTTTTTGGTTTTGGAAGTAATAATACGCTCCGCCGACCAACAGAGAGATAAAAAGTACGGCAAGTCCAACCATTAATATTTTATTTGATGGTTTGGGAGAAGGAGGGGTAGGTTGGGGTTGAGCTTCAACTGGAGGTTCAGCGGGTTCAACGGGCGATTGGGAAGTATTAGGAACTGGTTGTTGAAAAGGAGTCTCTGTTACCGGCTGTACACTTCCAGTAGCTTGAGGGTTTTGATTTTCGTCCATATATACTTCTAATATTATGGACTTTGTGAGGGTTTTGCAATTATCGGATATGAAATTTTTGCCGATTGCGAGGCTGGCGATACGGGACAATCCAAGCAGATAAATGTGCCCAGAGGATCGTAAATTACATTTTGGCCGCGTATTTCGATTTGGTCCGGAGGCGTATTTTCGTCTATGAAAAGGCCGGTTCGTCTGTCATAGTGTACATCCTGAAATCCTCCAGCTATAGTCGAGGGAATCGTATCTTTGAGAAAATATTCAAATCTCGTTGGACACTGGTCGCCTTCTTTGGGAATAACTCCCGTTGTAGCACATACGTTAGCTCCAACCACGCCGTCAGGTTGTCTTGGCCAGGCGTGACCTTCTTCTTCCGGGTCATATTCTCCTTTTTCGGCTTTATCCAAAACCTGTCGCATTATAGTATTCCAAATAGGGGAGGCCCCCGATACTCCGGAAACCGCCCCGCTCATTTCAGAGTTATCGTTATTGCCAACCCATGATGCTACAAGGGCAAAGCTCGTATACCCTATTGTCCAGTTATCACGCCTGTCGTTAGTGGTTCCGGTTTTTACCGAGACTTCAGGGTGACCTTTAACATTAAGAAATGAGCTTTCTCCGAAGGCAGCCGAGCGAGCATTATTGTCGTGAAGTATGTGCGAAATAATAAAAGATACTTCGGGTTCTAAAACTCTTTCGCCCGATAATTTATTTTCATCTATCTTAACCTCGTCGAGTACTTTACCGCGCCAGTCTGTAACTTTCAAAATTGATATTAAAGGCTCCCTTATTCCTCCGTTTGCAAATACTCCAAAAGCTTCTGCCATATCTATTGGTCTAACCTCTCCTCCTCCCAAAGTTAGGGAAAGGCCGTAATTAGACGGGTCGCTAAAGGTTGTAATGCCCATTTTAGTGGCAAAGTCTATAAAATGCTCGATTCCGTTTAATGCCAAAACTCTAACGGCCGGAATGTTATATGAGTTTCCCAAGGCAAAACGGGCTTGGGCCGCTCCGTGGAAACTTCCGTCGTAGTTTTTCGGACAATAGGCAGTTGTTCCGGGTACACTAAAGCAAGTAGGAACGTCGGCCAGAGGAGTCGATGCTGTTAATTTTTTGTCTTTGATAGCGAGGGCGTAATTAACTGGTTTAATTGACGAGCCCGGCTGTCTTTTGGCTAAGATGATGTTTACTTTTCCGTCTTCGTCCTCCGCAAAATAATCTTTTGAGCCGACCATGGCGAGAATTTCACCCGTCGATGGTCGTGTAACTATTGCGGCGCCATTGCCGACCTTTTGTTTTTTGAGCTTGGCTACTTCGCTGGCGACGGCGACTTGGGCAAAATCCTGCAGATCAAGATCTAGTGTTGTAGTTACCCTCAGTCCTCCTTTTTCAACTACCGCTTCGCCGTATTTATCAGCGAGCTCCTGCTTAATCCACAAAGAAAAATGAGGGGCTTTGAACTCCAGTGCCTTAGCATAAATTAATTCTTCCTCTTTAGCCTTATCGGCTTCTTCGGTAGTAATATAACCGTCCGCAACCATCAATTTTAAAACTAATTCTTGTCTTTCTTTAGCAAGTTCCGGGCGTGATCCGAAGGGTGAGAATGTCGAGGGGGCAGCGGGAAGGCCGGCGAGAAGCGTTGCTTCAGCCAAATTTAAATCTTTTGCGGATTTACCGAAGTAAAGCTCGCTAGCCGCTCCGATTCCATAAGCTGTTCCCCCATAGGGAATTTGATTCAAGTAGAGTTCTAAAATTTTATCTTTTGAATAGATTGTTTCAACGATTAAAGTTAGCACAAACTCCCTTAATTTTCGTCTGATTGTCCGTTCGGGGGATAATAGTGCGTTTTTTACGAGTTGTTGAGTTAGGGTGGATCCTCCTTGCAGTTTACCTCTGAAAACTGTTTTATAGGCAGCTCTGGCAATACCCGTAAAAGAAACGCCGTAATGTTTGTAGAAGTCCTTGTCTTCAATCGATATTGTTGCGTCTTTGATGTCTTGGGGAAGTTCAGGTAGCTCATACGGAGTACTTCTAACGTCGGCGTAAATTTCGTAGATGAGTTTACCCGTCCTATCGAAGACTTTAGTGGAGACAGGAATTTGATCGGAACTTAGTCTGGTGGGTAGGGGTATACCCCAGAATAGCCAAGTAAAAGAAGATATTAAAATCCCAAAAAAAATTAACTTTTTGATTGACCGTTTATTTCGAATTAAATGTTTTAGTTTTTCAGAGGCCTTTTTTGGTTTGAGTAATTTTTGGCGCGAGGATTTTACTACTCTTTTTTTATTTACCTTTTTCATATCTATCTCTTGCGTGGTAATTATACTAAATACTCGCCGGATTTTGTTAATCTTACTAAATTTCTGTTACCATTAAAGCTGGATGAGAGATAAATTTTTAGAAAAAAGAAATTGGTGGAATTATATACACCACGATCTTAGGGAACTTTTGCGTGAATCATATCTGCTTTTAACAAATGTTGGTGGGTGGGATGAAAAGTTCCATGACTATTCGTTTGTGGTTTTTCCTGCAGCCAAAGCTTATGAAGGATTTTTAAAGACTCTGTTTCACGACCTTGGGTTTATAACAGACAAAGATTTTTTTGGTAAGCGATTTCGTATCGGAAAAGCTTTAAATCCGGCTTTGGAATCACACTTTAGACAAGAGGAGAGTGTCTACGATAAACTGGTGGATTTTAGTAAAGGTCAGACATTACCAGACACCTTATGGGACACTTGGAAGATTTCAAGGAACTTGCTCTTTCACTGGTTTCCGGACGAAAAAAATACAATATCGTTTGAAGAAGCCGAAGTGAGAATGGGAAAAATTCTGGACGCTATGGATTTGGCTTATAAGGAGTGTAAAACCCCGCACCAATAAAGCATCTGATTTAAAAAATATGACACGAAACATATTTATAGATTTTCCTTTTATGGAGTAGTAAGATGTTGGTTAAAGTTAGATTAAAATCAGAAAATATTTTATGCTTATTTGGTGCGGGGTAAAAATAGATGTACAACATGCCTAAAAAAGTAACTGCTATAAAAAATTCTACGATTCTAGCTGTTTTTTTGCTTCTGGTTTGGGGATTTTACCGAATGCTTTTCAACTTGCCGCCCGAGATTGAGGAACTATATATAAAACCCGTGATATGGCTTTTGCCGGTATTATATTTGGTTAGAAAAGAAAAACTAGGGCTAGCTTCACTTGGTATAACTTTTAAAAATTTGTTCCAATCCGCTTATCTGGCCTTAGCGTTAGGTATATTATTTGCACTAGAAGCAGTTATTATAAATTTTGTTAAGTATGACAGCCTGGATTTTTCTGCTAACTTGGGTCCAAACCCCTTTTTTATTGCTTTGGGATTGTCGTTTGCAACAGCGATTTCTGAAGAGATTGCATTTAGGGGGTATTTATTTAATCGTATTTGGTATGCATTGGGGAGAGAGTGGAGTGCCAACTTTATCACAAGCTTTGTTTGGGCACTGATTCATGTGCCGATTGCAATTTTTTGGTGGGAGTTGAATCCGAGCAACACAATATTATACCTTTTCTTGACCACTCTTTTTGGAATAGGTTCTGCCTGGGTTTTTGCCAGAACTAAAAATGTAGCCTCATCGATTCTTCTTCACGTACTTTGGGAATGGCCGATTGTCCTTTTCAGGTAGTTTACAATTTATTTAATAACTTCGAATGAACTTGACTTTCGATGGGTGGCAAACTAGGATACTATTACTTAAATGATCCAAAAAGTAGCTATTTATTTAAGTGTGTTTGCACTGGCTTTTTTAATATTATTTATTTCGGTTCTAAGAACGGCTGCTGTTAAATATGATTTTGCTTCTCGCACTTCGCAGAATACTTCAAATATTTCAGCTGACAACGCAATCGATTATCAACTTCCTTATGCCGGTAAGATTTTGCCGGACAGTTCACTTTGGCCTCTTAAAGCATTGCGCGATAAGATTTGGTTGGCAGTGACAACTAATCCCAGCAGAAAAGCGGAGTTGAAGCTTCTTTTTGCAGATAAAAGGTTGGTGTCAAGTAAAATGCTTTTTGATAAAGGCAAGCCGGAAATTGCATTTTCAGTACTCACAAAGGCAGAAAAGTACCTTGAAGAAGCTAATATTCAGGCAGGTGTAAATGAAAAAAATGGGTCGGACACCATCGATTTTATTACAAGGCTGGCAAATGCATCTTTGAAACACTATCAGGTTATGGAGGGATTATTAGAAGGCGCTCCGGAAGATGCGAAACCCAAAATTATAGAGGCTCAATCTTATGCCAAAAAAGTGTATGAAGAGACGCGAAACAAACTAAACGAAAAGGGAGTAAGTCCTCCGGAAAATCCCTATAAATGGTAATTTAATTGAACTAATGTATAAAATTATTGTTGTAAAGTGCTTTTCTTTATTAGTTTAGAGTAAGTTAGTTCTTCTTTTTATTTGATATCTTTTTATCCCCCCTTTTATATTCCAAAAAGTCAGCTTTGATTTGAGCCCGACTTGATCATTTCTGATCTATTAGTTGATAGTTGACATAACAAATGTAGTGTTTAATGATGTGAACTGTCACTACCAGTAGCGATTTTCTTTTACACATATGAAAAGCTCTATCGAAAAATGAAGTGTCCGTTTTGCACTAACAAAAATACACAAGTTCTGGAATCAAGAGTAGTTGAAGACGGAAAATCTATAAGGAGGAGAAGAGAGTGTGGCAAGTGCGGAAAGAGATTTACAACTTATGAACTCGTTAAAGGAACAGCGCTTTGGGTTATAAAAAAAGACGGCAGGCGTGAACCGTTCGAGAGAGAAAAGGTAAAAAGAGGAATATTAAGAGCTATTGAAAAGCGGCCAATATCTTTAGATTTAGTTGAGGATGTAGTTAACCAAGTCGAGCGGGAAATGCTCAAAAAAGAAAAAGAAGAAGTTTCCTCGCGGGCGATCGGTAAGGCGGTTTTATTTAGACTTAAAAAAATTGACAAAGTGGCCTGGCTCAGATTCGCAAGCGTATATTTACAGTTTGAAGATTTAGAAGACTTTGCAAAAGCTATTAAAAATTAAAATGAAAAAAAACAAGACAAAAGCGAAAAACGGTAAGGGTGAACTTTCACTTGAAAGTTTTAGCTTTACAAATTACAACGATATTAAAAAAGAAATTGTAGAAAGAATCGGTAAAATGCCCCAACGCCCCAAGGATTTAGCGGAAGGAAATTGGACGGAGCAAGCCCTTAGGGTACTATCCGAACGTTATCAGAGGAAAGATGGCGATGGAAGTCTGATTGAAACACCAGAAGATATGTGCTGGAGGGTGTCTTGGGAAGTTGCGTCGGCAGAGGCTCGTTGGGGAAAAACGAGGAAAGAGGTCGAAGATCTCGCACATATTTTTTATAACCTTTTGGTCTCAAGGGAATTTTTACCCAATTCCCCTACATTAATGAACGCAGGAACAGACAACCATCTTCAATATTCAGCCTGTTTTGTATTGCCGGTTGAAGACTCGATAGAAGGAATTTTTGATGCAATCAAATATCAAGCGTTGATTCACAAAAGTGGTGGGGGAACCGGTTTTTCATTTAGTCGCCTAAGACCGAATGGAGCGAGGGTTAAAAGTTCAAGCGGAACTGCATCAGGTCCTGTTTCTTTTATGAGGATTTTTGATGCGGCGACCAACGAGATAAAGCAAGGTGGAAAAAGAAGAGGTGCTAACATGGGAATTTTGCGGGTAGACCATCCTGATATTTTGGAATTTATTCGATGCAAAGACGATGGCGGGATAACCAATTTTAATATTTCGGTAGCAATTACGGATAAATTTATGCAGGCATTGGAGGCAGATGAAGACTATGATTTACTTTCGCCCAAAACAGACAATAAAGGACGGCATTTTGAAGTAGTCGGAAGGCTGTCGGCAAAAAAAGTTTGGGATGAAATTGCCGAGGGGGCATGGACAACGGGCGACCCAGGTCTCGTTTTTATCGACAGAAGAAATAGAGGTAGCTCAAATCCTGTTCCGGCGCTCGGACCAATTGAAGCGACCAACCCCTGCGGAGAACAGGAATTATACCCATACGACGCGTGTAATTTAGGCAGTATTTTTTTGACCTATTTTGTTAAAGCCTCCGGCCCAAAGGGCCTCCGGCCCGGAGGGAAAAAGACGGTAGATTGGAAAAAGTTAAAGGACGCCACAAGGTTGGCAACAAGATTTTTGGATAATGTAATCGAGGTCAATCCTTATCCTTTAGAACAAATAAGACAGACGGTTCTTGCAATAAGAAGAATCGGACTTGGAGTAGGTGGTTGGGCCGACATGTTAATCGAACTTGGGATCGCTTACGATTCTGAAGAGGCACTAGAATTGGGCGGCAAGATAATGAAAGCTATTGAGGATGAAGCAGTCAAAACTTCGCAGGAATTGGCAAAAACCAGAGGTCCATTCCCGATGTGGCCGGTTAGTATTTATAAACACGAAAAACCCCGTAGAAATTCGACTGTGACAACAATTGCTCCAACAGGAACAATTTCTATAATTGCCGGATCTTCCTCAGGGATAGAGCCGCTTTTTGCAATTGCATATCAGCATATTGTCAAAGATAGGCACCTTGATCGGACACTCTCCTTTATTAATCCAAAGTTTGAGGAGGTAGCCAAAGAGGGAGGTTTTTGGAACGATGCAGTTAAAAGTAAAGTTATCGAACACGGTGTCATTCGGGATATTGATGAAATACCAGCTAAAGTGAAAAAGAATTTTGGGACCGCGCATGAAATTCATCATGATTGGCATATAAGAATGCAATCGGCATTTCAGAAATATACCGAAAATGCTGTAAGTAAGACTATAAATTTGGAAAACAGCGTTACGAAGGAACAAATTAAAGAAGCATATCTACTTGCTTGGAAAACTGATTGCAAAGGAATAACCGTATTCAGAGACGGATGTAAAGACGCACAAGTTCTTAATTTGGGTGTTAAAGACAGAAAAAATGAAGTAAAGGAAGAGGCTAAGGACGTAACTATGGTTAGGCCATTTATGGTAAACGGAGCGACATATAAACTTGATACTCCTGTCGGGACCGCTTTTATTACTATAAATCAAGACGAGATGGGAGAGCCACTGGAAGTATTTATAAACGTCGGTAAAGCCGGAAGCGATGTAACAGCTATGGCAGAAGCGCTTGGTCGGACTATTTCTACCTCACTTCGCTTCAGAAGCTATCTTGGTCCGAAGGAAAGAGCAAAGGAAATTGCACTTCAACTATCAGGTATTGGCGGGAGGCGTTCGGTTGGGTTTGGCCCGAGGAAGATTCTTTCCTTGCCTGATGCTGTTGCAGCCGCACTTTCTATGCAATTTGGTTTTAAGATAAACGGTTATTTAACCGGATTCGGGAACGGTTTGGTTAATGTGCAAAAGGGGGTGAATGGTGCTGGTAATACAAATGTAATAAGTGATTCTAATATGGTTGGAGCTCCGTCAGACGGGGCTGGAGCTGTTATGTCGGCAAATTTTCCTGCAAGTCAGGAAGCCCATATTTTACGGGTCAATGACCACACAACGGCTTCGGTCACGTCTGAAGTAGTTTCAACTAACGGATCCAATGGTTTAGACGGAATAATGGATAATCATACACAAACTAGTGAGTTGTATGTAGCATCAGGTATGGGGACGCAGCTTTCCCTCACTTCACCTAAGGTCGCAGGAGATATTTGTCCATCGTGCGGAGCCAGCGCTTTAGTCTACGAAGAAGGTTGCAGCAAGTGCCATGTATGCGGGCACTCCGAGTGTTGAAAACGCTCGGAAGATACTCGTGACTCGATACTAATATATTCGGAATATTACAATAAAAATAAAGTAAATATGAAAAATACATAATAGATTTCGATTTACCTGCCTAGATTGAGATAAAAAAGCCCCAGCAAGGCTTTTTGTTTGTATAAGGAAGATTTTAAAATCAAATTTTTCGTAATTTCTGCAGGGTGAATCAGCCTACTTGCGCATAGTTTAATATGCGCGGGTGGCGAAAAGGTATACGCAACTGTCTTGAAAACAGTCGTCGGTAAGACATGAGGGTTCAATTCCCTCCCCGCGCACACCAATTTGATTCACCCTACAAAAACCACGATGATAATGAACTACTTTCTTAAACTTCCGATTGCGGCTAGTTGAAGAGTTTTTAATAGGGCAGTGGACATATAGTATATATTATAATGTCTAATTATTAGACAACTGTCAATCGTATCTTATCGCCTTTAAAATATAATATTCTGGATCAAACAACAAATAATGACCACCTAATATCTAACTTATGGCAATCTATACAAAAAAGGGGGATAAAGGAGAAACAAGCATGTATGATGCAAGTGGGGCACAGCGTGCGCGGGTTTCTAAAAGTTCTTTAAAGGTAGAGGCTTTGGGAGCAATTGATGAACTTAATTCCTTTTTGGGAGTTGTAAAAACTTTTGCTGAAGACAAAGAACTAATTGCGGATATTGCCAGAATTCAGGTGAATCTTTTGACGATTGGTTCTATAACAGCCGGAAGTAAATTGGGTTTTTCTGCTTTGGAAACCAAGAATTTAGAGAAACAAATAGATAATTTGGAAGGAACTCTGCCAGTCCTTAAGAACTTCGTAATTCCCGGAGGGAGCAAAACTGCCGGACTTTTACAATTCGCAAGGAGTCTTTCGAGACGAGCTGAACGGCGTGTAGTTTCTCTTTCTCAGTACGAAAAAGTCCGACCTCAAATTCTTGAATATCTTAATCGTTTGTCTGACTTTCTTTTTATGCTTGCCAGGGAGCAAAACCATAAAAATGGTATCGCCGACGAAGTCTGGGTTGGTAAGAAAAAAAGATAACTTCAATTTGTTTCTAAGAAATTATTATAAATGGTGTTAAAATTAGTTTGTTATGGTAGCTACCCCAGAAAGAGAAAAGCCGCAAAGTATTGAGCCGATCGTCAAAGAGGTTCCGGAAACACCCGAGCAGACTCCGGCGATGACAGAAGCAGGAGTGCAAAGCGTGGCTACACAGGTTACAGCCCAAGTTACCGACGACACAACAGGCCAACACCTTATTCAAACTCCTGCGACTCAAACAGTAACAATTACCATTCCAACAACGGAAGACCAATTAAGCGATTGGGCAAAAGGACCCGCCGAGAGCTCTTTGACCTGGCTCGCATTTTTTTGGCTTCGGATAGTAAAAAAGGCTCTCTATTTTGGTTGGAAAGTAATAACGAAAGGAGGAGTTAATTAGATGCCTGGCATTGCGTCATTAGACGTTACGTATGTTTTTATAACACTCCTTTTTTTCGGACTGTTTTTTTTGCTTCTCATTGGAGGAGCCTTTTTTATGTTTACAATATACCGCTATCGAGGAAGGGAGGAGCGTTCTATCGACTCGGTTCTACTTCAGGTTGCGGTGCCTAGGGGAAATGAGATTAAAATCGACGCAATGGAGCAGCTTTTTGCGAGCTTGTATTCGATTAAAAAAGGCGGGTGGCAGCAAAAATACATGTCTACTCAACCCGCCGTCTCTTTTGAAATAGTAGGTAGAAAAGAAGACATTAGATTTTATGTTTGGACGCCGAAATCCTATCAGGATTTAATTGAAAAGCAAATCCACGGCGCTTTTTCGGACGCTGAAATTATTGAGGTTCCGGAGTATAACATCTTTCCCGAGGACGGATTTGTTGCTTATAAGTCGCTGCAGCTGAAAAAAGAAAATTACTATCCTGTTAAAACTTATAAAGATCTTCCGACTGACCCGCTTGCTGTAATTACTTCTGCCCTCGCCAAAATGGGAGAAAAGGAAGCGGCAGCGATTCAGATTTTAATTTCACCGGCAGACTCAATTTGGCAAAAAGGGGGAAGTTCGTTTATTTCGTCCACAAAAAAACAAGAATCTGACCCCGAGAAAGCTAAATATTCTACTCCAGCAAAAACACTCGAAGCTGTCGAAAACAAAATCTCAAAGCCCGGATTTGAGGTAAGTGTCAAGCTTGTTTGCGTTTCAAGTGATCAAGCGTCCGCCAATGCCCACCTGACTAATCTTTCCAGTGCTTTTGAGCAATTCTCGGGTGAAGTAAATGGGTTTTCTACTCGAAAGTTGCGAAATAAGGCGGGGTTTGTTGAGGATTTCTTGTATCGCTATCATCCGATATTTCACTTTTTTGGCAACAGACAGTCTATTTTAAACTCGGAAGAACTCGCAACCTTATATCATTTTCCCAATAAACTTATTACTACCCCCCACATTTATTGGCTCTATTCGAAGACTGCGCCGGCCCCGTCCGAGATTGCTACAGAGGGACTTTACCTTGGGATGAGCAGCTACAGAGGAATCAAAAGACCGGTACATATCAGCGATGAGGATAGATTAAGGCATATTTATATAATCGGGAAAACCGGTACAGGAAAATCGGAGATGCTGGTTGACCTAATTATGCAGGATATAAGAGCGGGGAAGGGACTTTGTTTTATGGATCCGCACGGAGATGCTATAGAGGATTTGCTGCAGATGATACCGCCGGAGCGGGCAGAGGATGTGATTTATTTTAATCCGGGTGATTCTGAAAGGCCTATGGGTTTAAATCTTCTTGAGGCAAACACTGAAGACCAGAAGCATTTTGCTGCTACCGCTGTTATTAATATGATGTATAAGCTTTTTGATCCCTATAAAACAGGCATTGTCGGGCCGAGATTTGAGCATGCGGTAAGAAACGCGATGCTTACTGCCATGGTTGAAGAAGGATCGACCTTTGTCGAGGTTATGAGAATATTGACCGATGCAAAGTTTGTGCAGGAGCTTTTACCCAAAGTAACCGATCCTATTATCCGCAGATACTGGACCGACCAAATCGCACAAACCTCGGACTTTCACAAATCGGAGGTACTCGACTATATTACCTCAAAGTTCGGCCGCTTTGTTACTAATAAAGTGATAAGAAATATTATTGGACAATCTAATTCGTCTTTTTCATTCCGCGAAATTATGGATACCGGAAAGATTTTGTTTATTAATTTATCTAAAGGCTCTCTGGGTGAGGAGAATTCCAGTTTCTTGGGTCTGATATTAGTGCCCCGAATTCTTATGGCGGCGATGAGCAGGGCCGATATGCCTAAGGAGGCCAGGCGAGACTTTTTCCTCTACGTCGACGAGTTTCAGAATTTTGCCACGCCTGACTTCGCTGTAATTCTATCTGAGGCCAGAAAATATAGACTCGGGCTTTGTGTCGCTAATCAGTTTATCGGCCAGGTTGACGACGAAGTTAAGAACGCGGTTTTCGGCAACGTCGGAACAATCATCGGTTTCAGAATCGGAACAACTGATGCGAACTACCTTCAACGCGAATTTACACCTATTTTTGGCGAGGAAGATTTATTGAACATTGATAAATACAATGTTTATATCAAAACGATAGTGAATAACGAGCCTGTTCCACCTTTTTCTATGAATTTACAAAAGGATATGGCTAAACAATATGCCTCCATGAATCCCAAAGTTGCCGAAATTATTAAAGAAATGAGCAGACTTAAGTATGGACGCGATGCAAGATTGGTTGAGTCCGAAATTGCAAGAAGAGCGAAATTGTAAAGTAGTTAGAGGTTGATAAAAGTAGAAGAAGGTAGAAATAAGAGAAAGCGGGTATAGAAGATTAATTGTTTGGGTTGAAGCAAAGAATCTGACTGTATTGGTTTACAAATTAACAGAGGATTTTCCTTAAAGTGAAGAGTATGGTTTAAAAGGACAGATGAGACGGGCTTCAGTTTCTGTTATGAGTCAGATTGCCGAGGGTTGGTTGAGAAAATCTAAGAAAGAAAAACTTCATTACCTCGAAATATCAGAAAGATCTTTACTTGAGCTCGAGAGTCAAGCAGAAATCGCAAAAGAGGGGGGATATTGGAATAGTGATAAGTATGAAAGATTTAATATCCAAAGAAACAAAGTATCCTTTTTACTGTTTCGTTACAAATCTAGCATTAGGTAAGTAATACTTTCAACTACTTTATCCCCCTTCGCAGAAAACCGAGAGCGTAAGCTCGCGGATGAATGCGAAGAAATTTCTGCTTCGGGGGATTTTGCTCCCGACGAGGCAGAGGGGAGAAGATACACCGATCGTCAGATCGGGGAGCTTCATTCTACTTTCAATTACACTGTTACATTGCTTTTACTACTTTATCTTGCTTTGATATAATATCTTCACTAAACTTGCGCCCGTAGCTCATTAGTAGAGTGGTTGTCTTATGACGAAATTTTGGGCGTGTAGCTCAGTGGTAGAGCGCTACTCTTATAAAGTAGATGTCCATGGTTCGAATCCATGCACGCCCACAAATATTTCGATATGTCGAAAATAAAATTTTCGTCATAAGCGGAGCTTGCTGCTTCGCTGTAAAGTAGATGTCCATGAAGAATAACCAATTTTGATTACGTAACTGTCGATCCCAAGCGGGCGCACAAACACTTAGACACTCTAATTCTAATTCTAACCAAAAAAATGATGTCTGAATTCAATCCCATTCCTACCCCAGAAATAGAGGTTACACTTGAGTCTCTTCCCGAAATTCGTCAAGGAATCGGTCAGATGCGTGAGCAAAAAGGGAAAGAAGAAGAGACACTCGCAGAAATTACCCGGGTATTGCCGAAGGCAATTGCACTTGGACCGAATGAGCATGTTGTTCATCTTTATTGGGAAAGCCATCTTGTCAATCAACACTTAATAATGTTTGAACTCGAAAAGCCCGACGAAGAAAGAGATGTAAATGTAATGGATAAGGCACTTAAAGAGATGGAAAAAGCTTCACTCGCTGCGGACGAGTATATCACTACTCACAATCTAGCTGATTTTAAGAAGGAATCGCACAGATTTTTGGGAAAGGTCGCGGATTACAAGGGTGACTACCCGCTTGCCCAAAGACACTACGAGGAGATGGCGAAACTTTACGAAGAAATTGGCCATCCTAGAAGACTCGAGGCATATGCGGTTTTGGCGAGAGTTTTGATTATGCAGGGAAGAATTACTGAGGGAATAGATTTAGGAAGACAAACATATCAAGATTTTGACCAGTCCAAGGATGGAATAGATCTTCGGAACGAAGATTTTTCCACTTGGGCAGTTTGGAAATCTGGAGCAGCAACTCATGTGGCGCAGAGTTTACTGGCTACTGGTGAGGCTACTTTTTTTAAAGAGACAATTATCGATTGGTTATTAGATGCCAAGAAGATAGTTGAAGATCCGCGGAATAGCTACAGAATACGGGTAGGGGAAATCGAGAGTCTATTAGAAAGAATACAAGCGCTTTAAAGCTCGGCGAGGGCCTGTTTTTTGCCCGGTTCTTTTACTTCGGCGAGCTCGAGATATCGCTCAGTGGTAGACAATCTTTTATGTCCTACAACTTGAGACAGAAGTATTAGATCAATTCCGTTTTTGAGGTTTTCGACAACAAAAGTTGTTCTTAAGTCGTTTACCGAAAATTCGGACACTTCGGCTTTTTGCATATAGCGGTCAATTGCAGCTCTTATGTTTCTAACCGCCAAGGGTTTACCGTTTTTACTGACGAAAATATACGGAGAGTCGGATTGTGGTCGTACTTTAAGGTAATCGTCGAGGGCTTCTTTTGCGGGTTTATTTAGGGGAATTGTTCTTTGGGGTTGTGTGGCATAAGCTTCTACGGTGAGTTCGGAATCCTTCATATTTTCCAACTTGAGGTTTGCGACTTCAGAAATTCTCAAGCCGGTTTGTAAAATAAGTTCAACTATTGCCGCAATTCTTAGATCGTCTCGAACGACGTCTCTTAGTGCCCGATACTCTAAGGGAGAGAGAAACTTTGGCATTGCTGATTGGATTTTGGGGTGAGCCACGTCTTCTGAAGGGTTTGAAGTAAGTTTTCCTTCAATAACCATCCAGCGGAAAAAAGTTTTAATTGCATTAAGTTTTCTGGATACGGATTTTGCGGTATATTTTTGATTTAAGAGGGTATCCCGGAAACTTTCGATATCCGCTTGAACTATCTGATCGGTTGTAGCCTTATTTTTTGATTCTAAGAAATTGATTAATTGCTCAAGGTCGGCTCTGTAAGCGAGCACTGTTGATGGTGAACGGCCCTTGGCTTGCAAATTTTCAATAAACTTGGGAAGCAAGCTTTTTAAAGTGTCTTGTGTCATACTTTATATTGTATTTCCTTTATGATAATAATCTTTTCAAAAATGGGGTTTAAGTCCATTTTTGGTCTATAGTCGATATGATAACATAGTTATTTAAAAAAGGTCAACACTTAAAATAAACTATAAGATTATTGGCTTTAATTATAAGACTAATAGTATGGATAA
>Ga0209542_10009703_pt1 | contig 17580 bp, 17 predicted proteins | sample RifCSPhighO2_01_FD_184028 | JGI IMG/M metagenome (GOLD analysis project Ga0209542, IMG submission 184028) | Soil microbial communities from Rifle, Colorado - Rifle CSP2_plank highO2_0.1 (SPAdes) (version 2) | ecosystem: Environmental > Terrestrial > Deep subsurface > Rock core/Sediment ...
GATGCGGTGGTGATGGTCAACGTCTACCTGAAGAGCATGAACGACTTCAAAGACATGAACGACGTGTATGCGGCAGTCTTCGGCGACCACAAGCCCGCGCGCGCCACCGTCGGCGTTTCCGAATTACCCAAGAATGCATTCGTAGAGATTTCTTGTGTAGCTTCATTGAAATAACCCATAACGACATCGTATGTCGTTATCACAAAAAACTAATATGTCGCAAACATTCAATGTGCAGATGGTCGACGAAGCGCGTGAGGCTCTGCGCGGCATCGTGAAAGAGACGCCGCTCATACGCAATCGCGGGCTCTCGGAGAAGTACGGCGCCAAGGTGTTCCTCAAGCGCGAAGACCTGCAGGTCGTCCGCTCGTACAAATTGCGCGGCGCGTACAATCGCATGCGATCTCTGACGCCAGCCGAGAAAAAGCGCGGCATCGTCTGCGCTTCAGCCGGCAATCACGCGCAGGGCGTCGCCTTCAGTTGCGCCGCGCTCGAAGTCCGCGGGACGATTTTCATGCCGCGCAATACGCCGCGCCAAAAGATAGACCGCGTGCACGCGCTCGGCGGCAAATACGTCGAGGTCGAGCTCACGGGCGACGCGTTCGACGAAGCGTACGAAGCGTCGCGGAAAATGTCCGAGGCCAAAAGAATGGCTTTCGTGCATCCGTTCAACGACCCCCTCGTCATCGCGGGGCAGGGCACCGTCGGCGCGGAAATATTGGAACAGCTCACGGAGCCGATAGATTACCTCGTGGTCCCCGTCGGCGGCGGCGGCCTCATTTCGGGCACGGGCTCCTATTTCAAAGCGAAGAGCCCGAAGACTGTAGTTTTGGGCGTCGAGCCTGAGGGCGCTCCCGCCATGTACAAGGCGCTGAAGGCGGGCAAGCCCGTGACGCTCGACAAGATAGACACGTTCGTCGACGGCGCCGCGGTGAAGACGGTCGGAGACCTCACGCTCTCGCTTACAAAAAAGGCGGCGGACGATGTGCTCCTCGTCCCCGAAGGAAAAGTGTGCCAGGAGATGATAACGCTCTACCAGCGCGACGGCATCGTCGCGGAGCCCGCGGGCGCGCTTTCCGTCGCGGCGCTCGACGAGCTGGGCCCCAAACTCAAAGGCAAAACGGTCGTGTGCGTCCTCTCAGGCGGCAACAACGACATCAGCCGCTATCCGGAAGTCATCGAGCGCAGTCTCGTCTATCAGGGGCTCAAGCACTACTTCATGATCAATTTCTCCCAGCGGCCGGGGGCGCTCCGCAGCTTCCTCGACGAGGCGCTTGGTCCAAGCGACGACATCACGCTCTTCGAGTACACCAAGAAGAACAACCGCGAGAACGGCCCCGCGCTTATCGGCATCGAGCTTACGAAAAAAGAGCACCTCGCTCCGCTTCTGAAGCGCATGGACAAGCTGGGAATGTCGTACGAACTTCTCGCCACCGACAGCCCCATTTTCCGCTTTTTGATCTAGCGTTGACAGTCGCGGACGCGATTGGTACATTCAGCATATGAACGTCATGTCCACTCAACTTCGCAATCTCCTCACCGCCCGTATTCGGGGGTAGCGGATGGCTATTGTCTAACACATTCTTCCGCTCCCCTTGGGAGTTCAATTCCTATGTCAACACTCACTATCAAAAACCTCCATGTCAGCCTTGCGGGCAAGGCTATTTTGAACGGTATCGACCTCGCAGTGCCTAAGGGCGCGACGTGCGTCTTGATGGGGCCCAACGGCAGCGGCAAATCCACGCTCGGCAACACCATTCTCGCGCATCCGGCCATCACTATCACCAAGGGCAAGATTACCTTCGGCAAACACACGCTCTCGAAGATGAAGACCGATGAAATAGCGCGTGCGGGAGTCCTGCTCGCGCTCCAGCATCCGCAAGCGGTCTCGGGCGTCTCGGTGACCAATCTCCTCACTATTGCGGCGCGCAAATTCGCCCAGCCAAAAAGTTTCAAAATGCCGCACTTCAGGCAAAATATCAAAGACACGGCAAAGGCGCTCCACATGCCCGATGAGTTCCTCACGCGCTCGATAAACGAAGGATTCTCGGGCGGCGAGAAAAAGAAAATGGAAATACTCCAGCTCGCGCTCCTGCCCGCCAAGTGCGTCATCATCGACGAGATAGATTCGGGATTGGACATCGACGCCCTGAAGCTCGTCGCCAAACAAATTTCCAAGCTTCGCGCGCGCGGCGTATCCGTCCTTCTCATCACCCACTACAACCGCATCCTGCGCTGGATAGAGGCCGACCGCGTCCACATCATGCACAAGGGCAAGATCATCAAAACGGGTACGAGCGCCTTGGCGAAGGATATCGAGAAAAACGGCTACAGCGCGTACATTAATGCCTGACGCTCATATGAAAACAAATGTCACAGCACCCATAGGAGCACACGCAAAAGGCGCGGGCCGCCGCCGCGCCGAAGCGGGCTATGGCCACGCGAAGGCGGGTAACGACGCTCTGCCGGACAGGTTCGTCCACCGCGCCAAGCGCGGTATCACGCGCGAGATAGTCGAGGAGATCTCCCGTGAGAAAAATGAGCCCGCATGGATGCGGGAGTTCCGGCTCAAGTCATACGAGGATTTCGTGCGTCTGCCGGTGCCGACATGGGGCCCCGATCTGAGCGGTCTCGATTTTCAATCCATCTCGTACTACCAGCGGACCGAAGAGGGCAAATACAAAAGCTGGGACGAAGTGCCGGCCGACATCAAGAACACCTTCGAGAAGATAGGCGTACCGCAGGCGGAACGCGCGTTTTTGGCGGGCGTCATCGGCCAGTACGAGTCCGAAGGTTTCTATCAGAAACTGCGCCCCAAGTGGGAGGAGATGGGCGTCATCTTTTGCGACACCGACACCGCCGTAGAGATGTATCCGGAGATGGTGAAAAAATATTTCATGACCGAGTGCATCAAGACCACCGAGCACAAGCTCGCCGCGCTCCACGGCGCGGTGTGGTCGGGCGGCACCTTCCTCTACGTGCCCAAGGGCGTGCACATCGACATGCCGCTCCAGACCTACTTCCGCATGAACGCGCGCGCCTCGGGCCAGTTCGAGCACACGCTCATCATCGTGGATGAAGGCGCCTCGGTGCAGTACATCGAAGGATGCACCGCGCCCCTCTATCACAACAACTCTCTGCACGCGGCGGTCGTCGAGATATTCGTAAAAAAGGGCGCACGCAGCCGCTACACGACCATCCAGAATTGGAGCAAAGACGTGTACAACCTCAATACCAAGCGCGCCCTCGTGGAGGAAGACGCCATTCAGGAGTGGGTCGGCGGGAGCCTCGGCAGCAAGGTCACCATGCTCTACCCGTGTTCCATTCTTAAGGGGCGCGGCGCGCGCGCCGAGCACTTGAATATCGCGGTCGCGGGCCCGGGCCAGCACAAGGATACGGGCGCGAAGGTGATGCACTTGGCTCCCTACACGACGTCCAACATCATATCCAAGAGCATCAGCTTCGGCGGCGGCATCTCCACCTATCGCGGCCTCTTGAAAATAATCAAAGGCGCCAAGGGCTCCGTCTCGCACGTGCAGTGCGACGCATTGATGCCCGACAATATTTCGGTCTCGAATACTATTCCGTACATCAAGGTAGACGAAGAGGATGTGACGCTCGGCCACGAAGCCAAGGTCGGCCGCATATCCGAGGAGCAGGTCTTCTACCTGATGAGCCGCGGTCTTACCGAGCAGGAAGCCATCAATCTGGTCGTGCAGGGATTCATGGAGCCCATCGCCAAGAGCCTGCCCTTGGAATACGCCGTCGAGCTGAACCGCCTCATCGCGATGGAAATGGAAGGCTCCCTCGGCTAACAATGAAAACGGACATCATTCATGTGAAAGAGGGGGAGATGAAAATAGTCCCCATTCTCTGGTTCGGCGGCGCCGACCGTACGTTGAAGACGCGCGTCCTGCTCGATAAACGCGGTTCGTCCGCCAAGGTGCTCTGCCTTTTCTTCGCAAAAAGCGGCACGCTCACCTTGGAGACCGAGGTCGTCCACGACGCCCCCGACACCTTCTCACGCACGCTCATCAAGGGTGTCTTGGACGGCACCGCGCGCGCGGATTACGAAGGCAGGGTCGTTATCAAAAAAGGCTCGAAGCGGGCCGATGCGGATCTCAACGAACACGCCATCCTCCTCTCCCCGCAAGCGCGGGCCAATGCCATTCCGCGGCTTGAGGTGTTGGAAAACGAAGTGAAGGCGGGGCACGGCGCGACGGTGGGGAAAATCGGTGAGGAGGAGCTTTTCTACCTTGCGACGCGCGGGCTTCCGAAAGATGAGGCGAAGCGGCTCATTGTCCAGGGATTTCTTGAGTCGTTCGCCGCCGGATTTCCGCCCAAAGAGGCGGAAGAGATCCGCGCACAACTTGCCCGAGTATGACCCCTTTCCTCCCGTTCCGCCCCTGCTCCCTTATGACCCCTTTCTCCCTTTCTTCCCATTTCACCCTTTTCTTTTTTTCGTATGAACAATAATATCCGCAAACAATTTCCTTTACTGCAAAAGCGCACATCGCTCGTCTATTTCGACAACGCCGCGACCACGCAAAAGCCCTCGTCCGTCCTCTCCGCGATGGACACTTTCTATCGCAGAGAGAACGCGCCCGTACACCGCGGCGTCTACGCGCTTGCCGAAAGCGCGACCGCGCAGTACGAGGCGGTGCGCGACCAAGTGAGAGATTTCATCAACGCGCGTCAGCGCGAGGAAATCATTTTCACTTCGGGGACGACCATGGGCATCAATGCGGTTGTTTCCGGTTACGCGGAGAGGTTCCTGAAGAAAGGGGACAGTATCCTTCTCTCCGACATGGAGCACCACGCGATGATAGTGCCGTGGCAGGCCGCCGCCTTACGCAAAAAGTTGAAACTGCATTTTGCCCCCCTTACTCACGATGGCCGTATAGACCTTCCCGCATTCAAGAAATTGCTGGCGAGACACAAGCCGAAATTCGTCGGCATCACGCACATCTCCAATGTACTCGGCACGATTAATCCGGTAAGGGAAATGATAGCGGCGGCGCACAAAGCAGGCGCGGTCGTGCTTCTGGATGCGGCGCAGAGCGTCGCCCACATTCCCGTCGACGTGCAAAAGCTTGATTGCGATTTTTTGGCGTTTTCAAGCCATAAAATGTACGGCCCGACGGGCGTCGGCATTCTCTACGGCAAAAAATCCCTGCTTGAAGTCCTCCCGCCCTTTATGTTCGGCGGCCATATGATCGAGACGGTGAGCCGCGAAAAGACGACGTACGCGCCGCTTCCCGAGAAATTCGAGGGAGGCACCCAGCCCGTCGCGGAAGTCATCGGCCTCGGTGCCGCGCTTTCGTTCATCAACAACATCGGGTTTAAAGCCCTCAAAAAACACGACTTGGAGCTGACCACGTACGCGCTCAAAGCCCTGCGAACCGTTCCGGATCTTGCATTGCTCGGACCAACTTCTGCCAAAGACCGCATTCCGGTATTCAGTTTTACGATTGCGGATATTCACGCGCATGACATTGCCACACTGCTCGATAGGGAAGGCATTGCAGTACGCGCCGGGCACCACTGCGCCGAAGTCTTGCACACAAGTCTCTCACTCGATGCGTCGGTGCGCGTGAGTCTTGCGATCTACAATACAAAAGAGGAAATAGACCGCCTCGTTGACGCGCTTAGGAATGTGAGGGAAAAACTTTCATCCCATTAAGCCCCTTTCTCCCTTTCTTCCCATTCATCCCTTTTCTCCCGTTATGAATTCAACCGATGACCGAGACATGTACCGCGAGGAAATATTGGAGCACTACCGGCATCCGCTGAATTTCGGCACGCTCAAAAAACCGACCCATTCCGCATCGGCCGCAAACCCGCTCTGCGGCGACCGCCTCACGCTCCAACTTCGCGTTGATGCGAAGGGCAAGATACAGGATGTCGCGTTCGAAGGTTCGGGCTGCGCGCTCTCCATCGCCTCCGCGTCGCTCTTTAGCGAGTGGATGAAGGGCAAAAATATCAAGCGTGTGCAAAAAGTGGGTGAGTCGCAGATACTTAAACTCATCGAGGCCCCCATCGGCCCCGCGCGCCTGCACTGCGTACTGCTGTCATACGCCGCACTTCAGAGAGCATTTCCGCAAACAGGGTAAAAAAGACAATAGGGGACATCGGTAGCGACACGAACCACCGTAGGAAGCCCCGTGCTGATGCGGCAGGAACGTAAAAACCAACCATCCCAAATTTTACACCATGGTGTAGAAAAAGGGATGTTTGTTCATGCGAGCTGAAAGTGTTTTTTGATCCAACCGTCGTTCTCTATTTGTTCTACGACGACATAGAGGACATCCTTGCCGAGCCGCAACTCCGCTTTTACAAGCGCTATCAACTCCTCGCAGTCATACGGCGATACCCAGACGCTGTATTGAACACGTAAAAAACCGAAATCGAGCATCATCCTACGAAGCCGGTCCCGGGTACTTCTCTTGTGTTGGGGTATATCAAACATAACAAGGCGATATCGCTTATCCCATCGGCGCTTGGCTCGCGCCGGAGCAGATGCCCGTGCATGTTCGAGCGCGATCATGCGGCGACCGGCTTCGGTGATCTCGAGATGTTTCTTTCCGTTTTTCTCGACAAATTTCACTAAACCTTTCTGCGCAAGCCTTCCGGCGGCGGTCTTTGCGCGGTACCGGATCCGGTATCCGCTTTGCTTTGCAATACGGCCTATTGCAATGACAAGAGGGAATGCAACCGCACTCACCGCAACGATACCGGCCGCCGCCACGACCTCCAGCACGGCTCTTTGAAAGTTTGCACTCCTCCGGTGTTTACGGGCTTTTTCTTCAAGATTTACCACACCCCAAATTTTACACCATGGTGTAAAATTTGGGGTGGTGGTCTGTGGACGAGGGAGTTGGTATAATCGGGAAAATGAACAAGAAAACCGAAAAAATGATAGCCGCCGTGGAGGAAGTCCTGAAGACATTCGAGCCTATGTTCACGGAGCATGGCGGGGGAGCGGAATTGGTCGCGGTGGATGACGACGAAATTATTTTGCGCCTCATCGGCAACTGCGTCGGGTGCGGCATGGCGGGCGTCCACTTCGGGGTGGGGATGGAACAAATGATCCGCGAGAAAATCCCCTCCGTGAAGCGCATCACCTATACGGACTAAGTTTCGAGTCCAAGAAGGCCAGTCAATGAACCTCTATGCATGACGACAAATCTCGCTTGCAAAAAGTGCTTGAATTACTTCCCGAATGGTTCATTCGCGAATTCCTTGGGTATTACCTACATAATATATATTTTCCTTACGCTTACCTTGAAAGACTTGAACGATTTGATGTAGAGAAAGACGAGATAATGCTTGAATTTTCGAACCCTAAAGTTCGTGAGAAGTTCGAGACCTTGAAGAGTAAATTCGATAGTCTAGACGCCTTTTTATCACAACACTTTTCTATTCCTCGAATTCACTATAAGGCGTACGAGAATCCGCCGTACCTTTATTTGGAACCGAGATTGCATCATAATTTTTATCATTCCGAAGGAGAGCAATCGGAATACACGGATGAAGCGAGGAATGAGTTTGAAGGACTCTGCGATAAGCTAAAATCTCTAAAAAATGAATTTTGGGACGCATACGTCGGATTCTTAAGAGTTGCCAAGGAAGCGAACAATATGACAAAAAATAAATGGTGGGATACAACCTGGTTCCAGGTATCAATGGTTATTCTGGCAGTTTTGGGACTTTTAGGATTCGGTGGTTGGACATTCTATTACAATAATGTTCGGACGGATATTCAAGGCGATGTGATAAGCGGAGACAAGTACAATCAAGACGTCGACACGGTAAATAACTTTTTCACGCCGACGTCTACGAATCTAGACGAGTAGAGATTCCAACATCATCCCAGATGATGACTTCTCGCGATGTGAGGCGATGGATGACGAGGAGGGGGCCTTTGCGGACGGTGATTTCGGCGTAGGTGCCCGTTAGCTTGTTGCGGATGCCTTGCGCGGTACCTGATTGGAGGACGGCGTTCTTGAGGGGATAGAAAAGCCCTTTCGTCGAGACTCCGCGCGCGTCTCGGCCGATGGCGATGAGCGAAAGGTCATCGCCTTTACTTCCCTTGATGCGGATGCGGGTGCGCACGAGCAGTATCTCCTCCCGCCCCTCGATTATCTTTATATCGAGCGACGCGAATTTTTTCTTGGCGAGCATGAAGAGATTACCCACAAAGTGGTCGGTAGCCGTCCCGCGCACGCCCGCGAGGATTATTTCTTTGCATCCGCGCTCAGCGGCGAGCGTGATGCCGAGGTCAGAGTCGGTGAAAAGTTTGTCGGTGGGGTATCGGATGTACTCGACCGGCTTGCCCGTCAGGGCGCGTAGTATTTTTGGTGAAATGGAGTCGAAATCCCCGATGACGACGTGCGGCGTGAGACCGAGGGCGAGGATGTGAGCCGTCCCGCCGTCACAGCCGACGAGGAGCGTCTTCTTGTCGATGTGTTTGCGGACGCGCGAGAGGTCAGCGAGGTCACCGTTACAAAACACGATTGCCTTTTTGTATGCGGGATTCATACGTTTTTCCATGGAGTAAACATTCGTTCGAGAACAGAAACAAATCCAAGCAGAACCATACTGAGAAGTGCGATTACTACGAGCGCGGCGAATACGAGAACGGTTATATGGCTGTTGGCCGATGTCTGCATGAAGACGCCGAGCCCTTTGTATGCTCCCACGTATTCGCCGACTATCGCGCCCGTTATGGCGTACGTCGCGGAGATGCGGAGTCCCGAAAAAAAGGCGGGCAGCGCGCTCGGCAGGCGCACGAAATACAGTATCTGCCAGTTACTCGCGCGCATACTCTTCAGCAGATCGACCGAATTTTGGTCGACCGCATGCAGGGCGTCTGTGACTGCAATGGCGATAGGGAAGAAGCAGTAGAGGACGACGACTATCACCTTGGGCAGAAGGTCAAAGCCGAACCAGATGAGGAGCAAGGGCGCGAGCGCGATGATAGGTATCGTCTGCGAGAAGACGAGGAGCGGATACACCGCGGCGCGTACACGGGGGAAGAGGAAGAGCAGTATCGCGACGCCGACGCCGAGCGCGGTCGCAAGAAGGAGTCCGATGAGGGTTTCCTCCAGTGTCTGTATCGTATGGACCACAAGGATGTCGCGGTAGGTGATGAGGCTCTGAAAAATGTCGGAGGGTGCGGGCAAAATTGTTTTTGAGACGCCGCTCACGCGGCAATACATCTCCCAGAGCGACAAAAATCCGACGAGGAGGAACAATGACGGGAGCATTCTTTTCATACGAGCAGGGTGAACAGTTTCTTTTCGAGCGCGAGCGCTTCGGGCGAAGATAATTGTTCGTGTCGGCGTGGCTTCGGGAGCAGTACGGGTATCATGTCGACGATTTTTCCTTTGCGTAGCGCATAGATGCGGTCGGAGAGCAGTATCGCCTCGCGTATGTCGTGGGTGACGAAGAGTGTACTCGTCTCGGTTTTTTCAAGGAGCATCAGTAGCCATTGCCGGGCTTCGATGCGGCTCAGCGCATCAAGTGGCGCAAACGGCTCGTCGAGTAAAAGGAGTGAGTGGTCTTGCAATACGGTGCGCAAAAGCGCGATTTTTTGCCTTGTGCCGCCGGAGAGCGAGGCAGGATAGAGTTGCGCATATTGTTGTAAACCAAACTCCGAAAGAAGTTTGTGAATTCGTTTGCAGGCCGGCTGGCCGGATGCACCGCGTATATCGGTCGGGAGGAGAAGATTCCCTTCGACCGTACGCCACGGCAGGAGTGAGTGGTCCTGCGGCATATACCCGATGCTGGTTGCGTTAACGGTACCGGATGTCGCGGGAACGATGCCTGCGATGATTTTCAGCAGGGTGCTTTTGCCCGAAGCATTCTGCCCGATGATGCTCACGAATTCACGCGGCTTTATTTCAATATTGATGTCAACCAACACGTCCGTATCTCCATAGCGTTTAGAAACGCCGCGAATGATGTCAGTCGAAGAGTTCATTGGTGTAGAGCGAATCAAAATCAAGCTCCGTCACCGGCTTTCCCTCGGCATCGAACACCGCCTTGTTCGCGAGCATAAATGCGGGGTAGTCGCGCCACGAGGCGGCGGTCTGCACGCCCCATTTCTCTCCATCGTCGGCGTAGCGCGGAGAGAGGTACTCCTGACTCTCGAATACAAGCCCTTCGTCGGGGAAGGTCCCCGGCGGGACCTGGTCAATGAGCATCTGCGCCGACTCCCGCGGGTGCGTGCGCGCGTACTCGTAGCCGCGCGCGGTCGCTCGCATGAATTTTTTGAGCGCGTCTTTCTTTTCTTTCAATGTATCGGGCGAGGTGATTATGTCGGGCGTGGAATAGTCGGGAATGCCGAATTTGTTGATGGGGAAGGTCGTGAGCGCGAGCCCGCTCCGTTTTGCCTCGATGCCCTGCCACGCGTCGAATATCCACGAGAAATCGATGCGTTTGCTCCGCAGGGCTTCAAGCGGGTCCACGTTGAGCGTGACGTTCTTGAACGCACCCGTGCCGCCGTCGGTCCGTATCATGGTGCCGACGACAGGCTCCTCGAAGGGCGCACCGTATCCGCCGTATATTTTTCCTTCAAGTTGTGCGGGGCGCGCGATGCCCGAATCTTTCAAGACCGCGAGCGAGGAGGTGTTGTGCGCGATGATGGCGGCCACCGAGACCACGGGCGCGTCCGCCGCCGCGTCGGCGGTGATGGCTTCGGTCGAGCTTATCCCGAGGTCCACCGTCCCCGCATTGACCACCACGTCCGTGGCGACCGTGCCCGAATAGGGGATGAGTTGGAGGTCGATACCTTCCTCCGCGTACCAGTTTTTGGCGAGCGCGACGTAGATGCCCGTGTGATTCGTATTGGGCGTCCAATCGAATGCGAGCGAAAGTGGCGTGAGATTTTTTTCTCCGGCGGTGCGCGGGGAATTTTTCAGTAGCGAGAACGAGCCGGCAACTAACGCCACGCCGAACAGGATAAAAAATGTAAAGAAAAAAAGTCTTCGGGTATTCATACTCCCTTCGCGAGAATTACCTCACAGGTTCAACGGGTCTTCCGACGGTCAATCGTGGGTTTGGTCGGAACTCTCAGCCGGCATCTCCAGCTCCCCGGTGACTACTGTATCAAGAAAAATTAAGCTTGCACACCCCCAATGCGCGCACTATACTCAAAAAACTATGGCCAAAGCCCCTTCTTTCAAGACCCGAAGCACGGTCATGACCGAGGGCGATAGCCGCGCGCCCAATCGCGCGATGTTGCGCGCGACGGGCTTTAAGGATGCGGATTTCGAGAAGCCCATCGTCGGTATTGCGAGCACGTGGAGCGAGGTCACGCCCTGCAACATGCACATCGATAAGCTCGCGCTTGCCGTTCACGCGGGCGCGCGCAAAGCGGGCGCGGTGCCGCAGACCTTCGGCACGATAACGGTCTCCGACGGTATCGCGATGGGACACGAAGGCATGAAGTACTCGCTCGTCAGCCGCGAGGTGATAGCCGATTCGATAGAAACGGTCGCGGGCGCGGAGCGCTTCGACGGCATCGTCGCGATAGGCGGCTGCGACAAGAACATGCCGGGATGCATGATAGCCATCGCGCGCGTTAATACGCCGAGCATTTTCGTCTACGGCGGGACTATCATGCCGGGGCATCTGCACGGCAAGGACATCGATATCGTGAGCATCTTCGAAGCGGTCGGGCAGTATCAAGCCAAGAAAATAAGCGCCAAGGAATTGAAAGCGGTGGAGTGCAAAGCGTGTCCGGGGCCCGGCTCATGCGGCGGCATGTACACCGCCAACACGATGTCCAGCGCCATCGAAGCGATGGGTATGAGCCTGCCGTACGGCTCGACGACTCCCGCCATCACGAAACAAAAAAAGGATGAATGCGCCGCCGCGGGAAAGACGGTGCACGAACTCATCAAACGCGGTCTGAAACCGCGCGACATTATGACGAAAGAGGCCTTTGAGAACGCCATCACCGTCGTCATGGCCATCGGCGGCTCGACCAATGCGGTCCTGCATTTGCTCGCGATAGCGAGTGCCGCGGGCGTCGGGCTCACGATGGAGGATTTCAACCGTATCTCCGACCGCACGCCGCTTCTGTGCGACATGAAGCCGGGCGGAAAATATCTGACGGTCAATCTGCACAAGGCCGGCGGCATCCCCGCGGTGATGAAAGAACTGCTCGACGCGGGCCTCATCCACGGCGAGTGCATGACCGTGACAGGGAAGACCGTTGCGGAGAATCTCAAGGGCGTCAAAAAGCCCAAGAGCATCACGCCCGTCATTCACGATTTCGACAAGCCGGTCATGAAGTCGGGCCCGCTTGTAGTGATGCACGGCAATCTGGCACCGGGCGGTAGCGTGGCGAAAATAAAAGGCATCAAGAAGCTGACACATCGCGGTCCCGCCAAAGTGTACGAAAGCGAGGAGGCGGCGTTCGCGGCCCTGAAGGCAAATGAGATCGTGGCGGGCGACACGGTGGTCATCAGAAATGAAGGCCCCAAGGGCGGCCCCGGCATGCGCGAGATGCTCGCGGTCACCTCGGCCATTATCGGCCAGGGTTTGGGCGATTCGGTCGCGCTCATCACCGACGGCAGATTTTCGGGCGGCTCGTACGGCCTCGTCATCGGGCATGTCGCGCCGGAGGCGTACGTCGGCGGCCCCATCGGCCTTCTGAAGAACGGCGACATCATCGCGATAGACGCCGTGAAAAAGACGCTCATCGTCGAATTGTCCGAGGAGGAGCTGGCGCGCCGACGCACGGAATGGAAACAGCCAGCCCCCAAATACAAGCGCGGGGTGTTGCGCAAATATATAGAACTGGTATCGTCGGCGAGCGTCGGGGCAGTGACCGACCTATTTAAAGACTAATATACTGGCTACATACGGATTGATTATGGCGAAGATAAACTTTGGCGGTGTGGTGGAAAATGTGGTGACGCGGGATGAATTTCCGCTCGCAAAAGCCCGGAAAATACTCAAGAACGAGGTCGTCGCCGTCGTCGGCTACGGCGTACAGGGGCCCGCACAGGCTCTCAACATGCGCGACAACGGCATCAATGTCATTGTCGGCCAGCGCACCGGCTCCCCGTCCTACCGGAAGGCCATCAAAGACGGTTGGGTCCCCGGCAAGACGCTCTTCTCTCCCGAAGAGGCGGCCCAGCGTGGCACGGTCATCCAATTTCTCATTTCCGACGCGGGCCAGATGCTCACATGGCCTTCACTCAAACAGTACCTGACCAAGGGCAAGGCGCTCTATTTCTCGCACGGCTTCGGCATGGTGTTCAACGATCAGACAGGCATCAAGCCTCCGAAAAATGTCGACATCATTCTCGTCGCACCCAAAGGCTCGGGCCGGAGCGTGCGCATCAATTTTTTGAACGGCAGCGGCATCAACGCAAGCTACGCGATACAGCAGGACGCGACGGGCCGCGCGAAAGAGCGCACGCTCGCGCTCGGCATCGCACTCGGCGCGGGCTACATGTTTCCCACGACCTTCAAGAACGAAGTGTACAGCGACCTCACGGGCGAGCGCGGCATCCTCATGGGAGCTCTCGCGGGTGTGATGGAGGCGCAGTATGCCGAGCTCCGCAAACACGGCCACTCCCCGAGCGAAGCGTTCAATGAGACGGTGGAAGAGCTCACGCAGAGCCTCATCCGCCTCGTCGGCGAGAATGGCATGGACTGGATGTACGCCAACTGCAGTACGACCGCCCAGCGCGGCGCGCTCGACTGGAAGCCGAAATTCCGCAAGGCCGTCGAGCCCGTATTCAAGGCGCTCTACAAGAGCGTCGCGACAGGCAACGAGACGCGCATCACGCTCAAGGCCAACAGCGCCAAGGGCTACCGCGCAAAGCTTGAGAAAGAATTGAAAGAGATCCGTGATTCCGAAATGTGGAAAGCCGGCGCGGCCGTCCGCTCGCTCCGCCCCGAAAATTGGAAGAAGTCGGCATAAACGTGTCTCACGCCGTACCATTCATATCTCTGGCAGGTGTCTCGATACGCCTTCACGGGGGCGCGTTGTTCGAAAGACTAGATTGGGAGATAGAGAACGACCAACACTGGGCCGTGCTCGGCCCCAATGGCTCCGGCAAATCGGCGCTGATGAAAGTGCTCGCGGGAGAACTTCCGGCGGTCGCGGGAGAGATTTCCTATCATTTTTTGAAGCACGGCGAAGCGGCGCATGACGCAATCGCCTACGTAGCATTTGAAGCACAGCGTGAAGTCCTCGGCCACGAAAGCTACTATCAGGACCGTTGGAACGCCGGCCTCGCCGAAGCAGCTCCCACCGTTTCAGATATTCTCTCGGAACGTGGCATCAGGCACGCGAACCCGTTCGTTGTCGACATCCCGATACTTCACAAAAATGTGAAGTATCGGGATGGTGGGTTCTCGACAAGACGGGAGAGGATAGTACGGGAGTTCGGGTTGAAACCGCTTCTGAACGAGAGACTGATCGAACTTTCGAATGGGGAACGGCGCAAAGTTTCCATTGCACAAGCGCTCCTGAAAAATCCCGCACTGCTCATTCTCGACAACCCCTTCGAGGGGCTCGACGTAAAATTCCGCGCGACGCTCAAAAAGAATCTTGAGACGCTCATGCGGGGCGACGCGCGCGTCATCATCGTCGGCACGGGCCGCGAAGAAATGCCGTCCGGCATTACCCATGTCCTCCGGATAGGGGAAGACCACATGGTCTCGGTCGGTCTGCGCGACGATATGCTGTCCGGTTCCGGTTCAACGGGTAAAGTTTCTCCGGGTAAGAAAAAACCCGCACCTAAGAAATCGTCCAAAATTCTGGTTGTGATGAAGAACGTCAACGTTTCGTACAATAAAATCCCCGTCCTCCGGAAACTTTCGTGGACGGTCCGCGAAGGCGAGAAGTGGGCGCTCTTTGGGCCCAATGGCGCGGGCAAGACGACGCTCCTCTCGCTCATTCTCGGCGACAATCCGCAGGCGTATGCCAACGACATCACGCTCTTCGGCAAACGCCGCGGCTCGGGCGAAAGTATCTGGGAGATAAAAAGAAAGATAGGATGGGTTTCGCCCGAATTACAACTCTACTATCCCGCGGAGGCGACGTGTCTCGATGTCGTATGTTCAGGCTTCTTTGATACGGTCGGCCTCTATCGAGCACCCTCACCGCGTCAGGAAAAGGTCGCGAGCTCGTGGCTCAAGAGATTCGGCCTCGCCGAGCGCGCCGATGTACTGTTCGAAGATATTTCGGAAGGGGAGGAGCGGCTCGTACTCCTTGCGCGTGCCTTGGTCAAAGACCCCGCACTTATCGTTCTGGATGAACCATGTCAGGGGCTCGATGCCGCGAATCGCGACCACGTGCTCGCCGCCGTCGATTCGGTGGCCGCCCACCCCCGTCGCAGTATGATTTACGTAACCCACCGCACCGACGAGCTTCCTTCAAGCATTACGCACGTGCTTAATTTAAAGAGGTTGAGATGAGATAATCTTTGTATGACTGAAGAAGAAAAGTCGCAACGGAGTCATATCCGTAACCTCGATAGACAGCGGCAGAGACTTGCCCGGGAAATGCGTACCGACACGGTCATCTCGTACATGCTGGCTCAGGGGCAAACAGCCGAGGTCATCTCACGTTATTTGGCAGTAGCACATAAGGTTCTCAACCCGTTACAACCGGATGAAATTGCTAAGCGCATACAAAAGCGAGGGGGTTCAGCACAGTTCGTCCAACAGTGTCCCGCCGATACTGTGCCGCCGGATGTTGAACTATCCGTCCGCTCATTTTTGAAGACGGACGAATCGGCACGGTCCGCTTTTGAACCGGAGGCGTCCGAAATGAATAGGAAGATTGAAAATCCGAAGGTCAGATATCTGAATACGATCCGGGCTCTATACGCCGCCGGTGACCCGCGGGGTCGCGAACTCTCCGATGAGGAATTGACGTGCCTCGATGAGTATCGACGAAAGAAGAGCCTTTCCGAGGCAGAGCTACAACGCCTCGATGAACTTGTTTCAGATGACGACCTGAAGCGTTTTCAGGAAATGAATGACCGGTCTTGACGTCCGCAGATGGCTTGGTATATTGCCCGTATGCAGATGATGCATTCCGTAGGAATGATGATGGCCATGATGACCCCGCACAGCGGAGGCGTTTTGCCTGCATAACTCCAAAGAGATATTCAGACAAAAACCCTCCACTCAGCGGAGGGTTTTGTTTTTAGGTCTTTCTGCTCTTTCACAAACGTTGGGGGCACCAGGCTGGCAGGCGGAAATAGCAATATTTCTGGTTAGCCAGTGCCCCTAATAGGAAGAGGATTGTCATGAACAAGGACGCGGCACGACATCCGTTCGCTTGGAGCCCAGGCTCTTCTCCTGCAACGGAGCAGGATACCAAACCCGACAAGACGGTCACAAAGACCGAGTCTTCGGCCGACGAGGCCAGTAAGACGACCGGGCGTAGGGTCTTCAAGCCACTTTTTCCTACCGATCGGAAATGATCGGAACTCGCACTCCGGCGGATTACCCATGAGATACGTGTATCTCATCGGAATCCGCCGGTTTTTCTTTTTAATTTGCATGATATTGACAAAAAACGGGGGAGGGGTAGCATAAACGCATGAGTTCAGGAATCAACGTCGTCCTCGTCGTCAATACCGCTGGAGCGAGGCTCTTGGACTAGTACCCGACAAACAACCAAGAAAGCCCGCTCCCAAGCGGGCTTTCGTCTATCCAAAGCACCTATGGCAAAACAACAGAAAAAAATAAAAGAATCCGGCTCGCAGGCGCTCATGCGTGCGCTTGTGCGCGAGGGTGCCGACACGATATTCGGCTACCCGGGCGGAGCCATCATGCCTATTTATGATGCGCTCTACGACTACAAGGACAGAATACGCCACGTCCTCGTGCGGCATGAGCAGGGTGCGGCGCACGCGGCCGAGGGCTACTCGCGGACGGCAGGGAAGCCGGGCGTGTGCATGGCCACTTCCGGCCCCGGCGCTACGAATCTCGTGACCGGCATCACCGACGCGATGAGTGATTCGATTCCAATAGTATGCATCACCGGCCAGGTGACGCTCGCGGCCTTGGGCACCGATGCGTTTCAGGAAGCCCCCATCATCGGCATCGTGACGCCGGTTACCAAGTGGTGCTACCAGATAACGCGCGCCGACGAGATACCCTACATCGTCGCCAAAGCGTTCCACATCGCCAAGTCCGGCCGCCCCGGCCCCGTACTCATCGACATCACCAAGAACGCGCAGTTCGAGCTATTTGAGTACGACCCCGACGAGACGTACACGTTCTCCCCGCGCATCAGCAAGACGCCGCCCAGCCTCGACCACGAAGTGGAAGCAGCGGCGGAGCTTCTGAATACCGCGAAGACCCCCTACATCGTCTTCGGGCACGGCATTTCCATCTCGAAAGCGGAGAAGGACCTCATCGCAGTGGCCGAAAAAAGCGGCATTCCGATGGCTTCGACCTTGCTCGGACTCTCTTCGGTACCGACGACCCACCCGCTCTACCGCGGCATGCTCGGCATGCACGGCAACTACTCGACCAACAAGCTTACCAACAAAGCCGACGTCATTCTTGCCGTAGGGATGCGCTTCGACGACC
>Ga0209542_10009705_pt1 | contig 17577 bp, 33 predicted proteins | sample RifCSPhighO2_01_FD_184028 | JGI IMG/M metagenome (GOLD analysis project Ga0209542, IMG submission 184028) | Soil microbial communities from Rifle, Colorado - Rifle CSP2_plank highO2_0.1 (SPAdes) (version 2) | ecosystem: Environmental > Terrestrial > Deep subsurface > Rock core/Sediment ...
GAGTTGCAGAAGCAATAAAGGAACATAATAAATTAGTTTCCAGGACTCAAAATAGTCAGGCAGTATATGACCCTGAAGAAGTGCGAAGAAAAGTTGATTTCGTAAGTGCTCGCACAAAAGCTGTTGGTGAAGAGATAATCGAGTCGATCAACGCCAGTACCCACGTGCGAAAATCTACATATGATCGATTGTTAAGAACTATTGATAGAGATGCAATATCGATAGGATATGTTTTTACTGCATCTTGGGTATCAAAACTTTTAGAGCAACCTGAACATTCAGTACGCTCTGCTCTTCTGGAGATTTTAAAAAATCCTCCTGGTTTTGATGGACTGGTTGAGATTGCGCGCGCGGCTGAGTCGATACCTTAAGCGTAATCCATGGATCATAATTTGTTACAACTGACATATTTTGATATATTTAGGCGTTTCATTATATAATCTCACTATGGAGGAAGCGCTAGTTAAAAAAATTGATGCGTTTTTTACGCAGTTTAAATATCAAAAGTACAAAAAAGGAGAAATTCTTATCCGTGCAGATGATGACCCGACTGGTATTTTTTATCTCAAGAAGGGAACAGTCAAAGAATACGCGATTTCCAAAAAGGGAGACGAAGTGGTCGTAAATATATTTAAACCGGCTTCTTTTTTTCCGATGTCCTGGGCGATCAATAATACATACAATAGATATTATTTTGAAGCGACATCTGATGTTGAAATCTGGAAAACACCGCGTGAGAAAGCAGTTGAATATATCAAAAATGAACCCGATGTACTCTTTAATCTTTTAAGCAGATTATACAAGGGAACAGACGGGTTGTTGACTCGAATGACGTATTTAATGTCCGGGAATGCATACGCCCGGCTCATAGCAGAACTGCTTATTTATGCAAAACGGTTTGGAAACGGTCAAAATGTCGTTGATGTACAAATAGCAGAGAAAGATTTGGCAGCACAGTCTGGTATGACAAGAGAAACAGTCAGTAGAGAAATGAAGATACTAAAAGACAAAGGACTTGTCGTGGTGAGAAAAAATATACTGGCGATAACGGATCTGGAAAAATTGGAAGATGAACTTACGGATGGTGCTTAACCCGTCTTCGACAAGACTCAGTGGGTGGATTTTGTAATTATCTCATCCGTCGGGATGATTCTATTGCGCTTCTTTTCTTCGGTTGGAAGTCCTGTGGGAAGCAAGTATCCTTGCCATATTCCATCTCCCACAAATAACTCAAGATGCAACAGATCGGTTAAGTCTTCCTCGTCTTTTACTTCATACAACCGATACTTCCCGATAGATAAAATATTGTCAGTCACAGGAAATTTATGTGAAGTTACCAGAATTTCTCCTATATCTTGCGCGTTTACCCATGCAAAAATTCGTTTCTCATCAAGAATCAGGATTTTTGTTTGTGCTTTTGTTTCTATCAGACGATATCTTCCCTCGTTGACTAAGTGAATCATGCTCTGATACAGTACAAAACGATGTGTCCTTTGTCGATGATCTGGATCACCGATAACGTTTGAGCAAAATCACTGCGTGAAGAAATAACAGCGTGTAAAGTGTTTTGTAGGTACGCAGCAATGATGACAAAACGTTTTTTAAAACAGAACATCGTATACGTTGCATTTATACAGAGTATTACTGCGACTTTAGGAAGCCTGTATTTTAGCGAGATAAAACATTTTACACCCTGTGTTTTGTGCTGGTATCAACGTATCCTGATGTACCCGCTGGTTCTGATAATTTTAGTCGGAATCCTTCGAAAGGATAAACTGCTTTATCAATACGTTTTACCGCTGAGTATAACGGGATGGTTTGTCGCTTTTTATCACGTGCTTTTGCAGAAAGGGGTTCTTCCTGAATCTGTAGCTCCTTGCACGCTAGGCGCGTCCTGCACGATAAAGTACACCGGGTACTTTGGGTTTCTCACGATCCCGATGATGTCTCTTCTTGCCTTTTCAGTTATCACGATTTGCATGTTGATTTATAGACATTACAAAAGTAAAAAATGACAAACGAGCTAAAAGTAATTCTTGGCATAGGTGTCGTAACGTTAGTTTTATTCATTGGAGCGGTTATAGTTTTGGGGAACGGTGGCTCTGATGAGAGACAAAGCAATGTAGTTGTTAAAACAGAGGGAGCGCTTCACAGAAAAGGCAATGAAAATGCGCCTGTGACGATAGTTGAATTTGCTGATTTTCAGTGTCCGTCATGTGCAAGGATGCACCCGATTTTACAAAAACTATTTGCAGAAAATGATGGGAAAGTACAGCTTATATATCGCCATTTTCCTCTCCCACAACACCTAAATGCGATAGATGCGATTAACGCTGCAGAAGCAGCAAATGGACAGGGTAAGTTTTGGGAAATGCATGCAACCCTGTATGAAAAACAAGCTGAGTGGAGTGAAAGCAGTCGTGCAGAGGAGTTGTTTATTAACTATGCAAAGACATTGGGTTTAGATACGAATACGTTTACGAAAGATTTTGGGAGTAAGGCATATGAACAGATTATTCAAACAGATAGCAGTGATGGTATAAAGCTTGGTGTAAACTCGACGCCAACTATTTTTGTGAACAACACAAAGGTTGCGGTAGGCGATTATAACTACGAAGGGTTGAAAAAAATGATCGATAAGGCGTTACAATAATAGAGTTTGTGATAAATAGATGACAAATAATTAGATAAAAAATGGGTGCAGGGTTGGGGAACGTGGCTTTCAGGAAAAGAAGAACCGTCTCCTTTTCTTGCAAATCCGCAGTATGTCCCGGAAAGTTTTCTTATTTTTATTATCATGAGTGCAGTACTGATTGTAAAGGGGTTTGAGATGTTTTTGAAGGGAGGTGAGGAACATGGAAATACTACCACTAAACAAATTAACTGATCTTTCAGGCAAAACAGCGATTGTAACAGGAGCTGTTGGTATCGGGTATGGTATTGCGTATCGATTGGCAGAGGCTGGAGCGAATGTTATTATTGCAAGCAGAAATCAAGAGGAAGTGGTTGAGTCAACAAAAAAACTGACAGATAAGGGATGGAAAGCAAAAGGGATAAAAACAGACGTTGTCAACGAACAAGACGTAAAAAATATGGTATCTGAGGCAGTGTCTTCTTATGGATCGGTAGATATTCTTGTAAATAATGCCGGGATTTTTCCAGCTATTCCAGTTATGCAGATGACACTTTCTGATTTTGATAAAGTGTTATCTGTCAACTTGAAAGGTGTTTTTCTTTGCACAAAATATGTAGCAGATCAGATGATAAAACAGGGAAAGGCCATGCCTGCCGGACAGACAGGCCTGCCTGCCGGCAGGCAGGGTGGAAAAATAATCAATGTTACATCAATTGACGCGCTACATCCGTCATCAGTCGGACTCGCTCATTACGACGCATCAAAGCATGGCGTGTGGGGATTTACAAAAAATGTTGCTTTGGAACTTGCGCCACATAAAATTTGGGTGAATGCGATAGCACCGGGAGGAATCGCGACACCGGGTGTTGAGAAACTGCAAAAAAGTATGCCAGTACCACAAGGAGTTGATATGCACAAGCTTCTTGAGACATTTCTTGCAAAAATTCCTATGAAACGGATGGGGGAGATTGATGATATCGGCAAAGTTGCGTTGTTTCTCGCATCTGATATGTCATCGTATATGACGGGATCACAAATTGTCGTAGACGGCGGCGTTTTACTGTCATAGTATTTTTTAGGAGGTGAGATACAAATGGGTTTCTCCGGTTATGGAAATATGATGAATGGAGGATGGGGATTGTTTGGTATTGTCGGAAGTATTTTTTGGGTAGTAATTCTTGCTGACCTCGTTCTTCTCGGGATATGGCTGTGGAAGCAGATACAGAAGAAATAAGGAGAGATATTAAAGCATCCTTCGCCTGCTTCGTGTGATTTAACTACCTCTTCTCCTGTGTATTTTCTGATACTTGATTGGTATCAATATTTGAGAGTGACACATATCACTGCATTTGCCGAAAAGAAGGAGTATAGATGCTATGCAATGAAAAAAATTCTCTATAAAAAAATATTAGTCACTCATGATGGGTCGGAGCTTGCATCAAAAGCGCTACCTCATGCTGTAGCTATAGCACGTGCGAATGATGCAGAAGTGTTGTTGTTACAGGTTGTAAGGTCAGTTGGACAAGAATCTGCCCTGGTCGGTGCTCCCAGTATATATCCTCCTATTGTAACCTTTGGAGATACAGCTCTTGAAACAGTTAAAGAAAATAAACGAAGAGCCAAACATCAGCTGGAAAAGATTAAGGCTGAATTTGAGGCTAACGGCGTTACGCACGTTAACGTGTATGTTGAGGAAGGAGTAGGGCAGGATGTTATCACCGATATTGCCAAAACAGAGCATTGTGATTTGATCGTTATGTCTACACATGGACGTTCCGGTTTGGGAAGAGTTCTGCTTGGATCGGTCGCGGACTACGTTATCCGGCATGCACCTTGTCCTGTGCTTGTCGTCCGTTCTAGATAATGCTGTCACATATCGCATATGAGCTTTATCTGAAGGAAGGCCGAAGCACGAAGTGCGTAGGTCCCCTGAGCGAAGCGAAAGGGGGTGAAAAAAATGAATGATTTGATACAAAAAGACTTTTGGCGATTTCCGATGATATCCTTTCCAACATTTATGGAGGACGTTGAGGGTCTGCTACCAAAATCAGACCTCATCAACGGATTGTCTGTATCTGAAGATGAAAAAAAAGTATACGTTGAAGTAGCGGTTCCCGGTATTGATCCGAAAGAGATTGACGTGACCTTTTCCAAAGGTTTGCTTACTATTAAAGGTCATAAAAAAGAGGAAGAGAAAACAAAGACATATCGCAGAAAAGCAACAAGATCCTTTTTCTACCGGGTGGTGCCGGGTGATGTTGATCCGAAAGCAACGCCTGCGGCAACATGCAAAAACGGAGTCATGACCGTAACATTTGCAAAAGTACACGCGCCAAAACCAAAAAAGATTGCAGTCAAAACTGCGTGAGGTTATGCCTGCTGGTAGGTTAGGGAAAGGAAGGAAAAAATTCTTATACATCCTGTCTGCCAGCTCTGAATTTATTATATTTGAAAAAAAGGAGAGCTATGCGATTTAGAGATAGGACGCAAGCAGGACAGTTACTTGCAAAAAACCTGAAGAAGTATAAGGATGAGGACGTTATTGTTTATGCGCTTCCAAGAGGCGGTGTTGTAACCGCTTTAGAGATAGCAAAATATCTTCATGCTCCACTTGATTTGATTATCACCCGAAAAATCGGTCATCCATATCAGCCCGAATACGCAATTGCCGCAACTGCAGAAAATGGACATTTTGTCGGTTCACGAGGAGAACTTGTGGCAGTTGACCAGGCATGGCTGGAAAAAGAGATAAAAAAACAGCGCCAGGAAGCAGTACGAAGAAGAAAAAAATATTTACATGGGAGAAAAATAACTTCTCCTGAAGGCAAAATCGCTATTCTTGTTGATGACGGAGTCGCAACCGGCTTGACGCTTCGAGTTGGCATAATAGAACTTAAGCATTACAATCCTTCAAAGCTCATCATCGCGGTTCCAGTCTTACCAAGATCAACTGCAAATGTTATCACGAAAGAAGCTGATGAGCTGATTGCACTGGAGATACCATCTGACGATTCATTCCTCGGTGCAGTTGGAGCGTATTATGATAGGTTTACACAAGTTGAAGATCAGGAAGTAATGAGAATTCTTGATACACATGATGCATGGCTACAGAGGGAGAAGGCACAAAGCATATTTACAGTTAAAAACGGAAAACAAAGATATGGCCTTATCGATTACGATGAGCCATAAAAGGAGGTGAGAAATATGATATGTCCAAAATGTGATGAAGGGAAAATTGGGAAAATACTTTTTAAGAAAGGTGAACAGATTGGTTTCCTTTGTGATTTTTGTGCAACAGTGTGGTTTGAAGGAGAAACAATACATGCTACTACCGGTCATGTAATGCAATCACTTTCAAAAAATAATGAAATGGAGTATACCATTGTTGATATTGATGAAAAAGATGCGGATGCTAAGTCTGTTATGTATCCAAAGATTAAGTAATTAATCAGATTATGAAAAATAAAGCATACATGGTACTTCTGGTTGACAGGAAGAAAGCAAAATTATTCACCCTCGTTGATGGAGCGGTTGATCGAGTTGAAGAATTTACCAATAGTCATGTGCCGCAAAAAGTAAAGCACGGTGATGATACATGGGATGCGCAAAATAAAATTTTTCGCCACATAGAAGACCATCTGCATAGACATTTAACGCTTATTGTCCAACAAGCGAAGTTATATGCCGCAAAAAGTCATATATCAGGAATAGTGATCGGAAGCCATGGACCTCTTTTCCCCAAGATCGAAAAACATCTTCCGTACCCGCTCTCAGGAAAAGTAAAAGGGAGATTTGTCACAGAATTAAAAGCGCCATTTAATGATATTTTAAAACGGGCAAAGCATCTTATTGACCAAATAGAGTTAAAAGAGAAAGCAGTAAAGGAGCGTAAAAACCATGAACGCTGATACTAAGAAAATAGATTTTTTTTATTGGGCCCCAAGAGTATTGGCAATAGTATTTATCTGCTTTCTTGCGTTATTTGCACTGGATGTATTTATCCCGGGGAAAACGTTAGGTTATTACTTCGTTGCATTTTTTATGCACCTTATTCCAAATTTTGTTCTGGCAGGAATACTTGTTGTTGCATGGAAGCATGAAAGTGCAGGCGGGTTACTTTTTCTTTTCACTGCAATTTTTTTTACTTTGTTTTTCAAAACATATCTCCTTCTACCCCATTTTATCATTGTTTCATTTCCAATAGTGTTAATTGGTATTTTATTTTTAGCACATGGTAGCCTTCCATCAAAAACCTATTCATCCCTTAAAAGACTGTATAGAAGATAATGAAAAATATAACGATAGTACATAATCATTTTATTCAGGATGCGCTCAGGCATTTAAGGGATAAAAAAACTGAAATGGAGGAATTTCGATATTATTCCGATCGACTATGTTTTGTGTTGATGAGCAATATATTGAGCACAAGTGACGTAGCAACAGTGCATGTACACACGCCTCTTGTAAAGACACAGGTAGAAAGAATCATGGATCATTTTGTCATTGTAATAATTCTTCGAGCTGGTGTTGCAATGCTTCATCCTGCGTTGCAGCTGCTTCCGGATGCCAAAATAGGGTTTGCCGGAATTTACAGAGACGAAAAGACCGCGCTGCCTCAGGAGTATTATTGGAAGATGCCACGAATTTTATCAAAAAGTACGATTCTTATTACTGATCCAATGCTTGCAACAGGAGGGTCAGTACTTCATGTACTGCGAAAACTGAAAAAACACAAATCGATAGAAATACGGGTGATTTCTATTGTTGCTGCGCCGGAAGGGGTAAAAGCAATTCATGAAGAATTTCCAAATGTAAAAATCTTTGTAGCGTCACTGGACTCCCGCTTGAACTCACAAAAATTTATCGTCCCGGGACTGGGTGATTACGGCGATCGGTACTTCGGTACAGTATGAACTTGAGTGTTGGAACTTGCGGGATCCAAACACAGTACATGCAGGACGATTCCTCAAAAGCTTCTTGAGCGAATAAATAAAGCAAGCTTTACCTAGAAACGTTCTCATACACATATACGAAGTAAGCAAATTCAGCAAATTTAAGATTCAAAACCTCTGTGATAGAAATCACATACAAGAGTACTTTCTCAGGCATATCATATCCCCAATGGGAGGACTGGGGATACAAAATATGACTCATCAGCAAAGAGTTGTTCATCGACTTAAAATTGCAAAAGGGCAAGCGGGAACAGTGCTTAAGATGGCTGAGCAAGGAAAGTATTGTATAGATGTTATAAATCAGTCAAGAGCAGTACAGCACGCGTTAAAAGAAACAGACTATCTTCTTTTGGAAAATCATCTGCAAACGTGTGTCGTCAATCTTGTCAAAAAAGGAAAAGCAAAAGATTCTGTTAAAGAGATCATGACACTGTTTAGAAATCACGATAAATAAGTATGAATGACAAAAAGTTTATTATCATAATAGCAGTACTTACCCTTGTTATTCTTTTTGGCGGAATCACGCTTGTCAGCAATTCAACATCCACATCTAAAGTTAGCATATCCACAAATGCGAAAGCAGAAGTTCAGGACCCGACCAGTTTTGACTTTGGAACTATACCAATGAACGGTGGAGACGCGATAAAAACATTCGCCATTAAGAATGCCGGTACAGAACCGCTGAAGTTTTACAACATTAAAACATCTTGTCATTGCACCAAAGCTCATCTCACGATTGAGAGACGGGACAGTCCTGATTTTGGTATGAGTGGCGTTTCAGATTGGGTTGGTGAACTCGCTCCCGGGAAAGAAGCAAAGCTCACAGCAATCTTCGATCCTGCATTTCACGGTCCTCAAGGAACGGGTCCTGTTACCAGATTTGTTTCAGTAGAAACGAATGATAAGGGTAATGCAAAAATTACCTTCACGCTCACCGGAACAGTAATACGATGAAACGCAACATTCATTATATAGAGGTAAGAATACCTGTGATTCTCTTTAAAACTATTCCCTTCTGGATGGTTCTTCTCCTACTGCTGAATTCCTCAATGGTTGTTGGTTTTACAGAGTACTATATAGTGAAGAAGAACTTCAATAAGACACTTCTTGAACTCTCGGAAAAAACAAAATCTCCAGAAGAACTGGTGCAGATACTCAAACAACAAGTACTTTCTCAGAAAGGATTTACGCTTGGCGTTGTATGGAACGATATTGGAAAACAGTTGCTTGACTCAGGAGTAATAGACATTGTCAAGTATGAAGAACTTTTTCTCAGCGATCCTCAGGCAACAGAAGTAATGAAATATCTCACGCATGAATCAAAGGATCATATGAGAATCTATGAAGGGAATTCACGTTTTATTGTAAATACTCTATGGGCGTTAGGACTGGTAAATAAAAGCAACATTCTTGAAAAAGGATCAATGCACCTGCAAAGTGAAGGGAACCCGATGAACTTTGCATCAACCGGCGGATGGAGTCTGGGAACAAAACCCACGAGTGAATTGTACTCTTCCCAAAAACTGATACCACTCTCTTTGGAGCAGGAGGAGCTGGTAAACAAAATAGCACGTACTATTTATCGTCCATGCTGTAATAACTCTACCGAGTTTCCCGATTGCAATCACGGCATGGCGGTATTGGGATATATTGAGCTTGCAGTACAACAGGGAATTTCAGAGGATAAAATATACAAGGATGTGCTCGCACTCAACTCTTTCTGGTTCCCGCAAAACTATGTAGAACTTGCCGCGTTTTTTGATAAGCAGGGAACGCAGTGGAAAAATGTTGATGCAAGACTCGCTCTCTCCCAACAGTACTCATCTGCACAAGGATCCCAAACAGTAAGACAATCCATACAAAATATACCTGGTTTGCAAACGCAGCAAGGAGGATGCACGGCGTAATATGGAAACCGTGCTTTTTCAGACATCGCTAATTGCCGCATTTGTCGCCGGTATCGTCGCTCTTTTTGCTCCATGTTGCATCTCGTTTTTACTGCCGGCGTATTTAGGAAATGTCTTTAAGGAAAAAGAAAAAGTGGTTTTGATGACGCTTATTTTTGGGACAGGGATATTTGTTGTTATGATGCCCGCAGTTTTAGGTGTTGCTGCGTTGTCCAAATTCTTGTTTGAGTATCACGATGGTATTTATTATCTTGGAGGTTTTGTCATGCTTCTTGCAGCAGTGATAACATTTTTGGGGTTAAAACTTCCTATGCCCAGCTTTGGACATGATACGAAAAAGACGGATCCTTTGTCTGTATTCACTCTGGGAATTTTCTCAGGAATTACCAGTGCGTGCTGTGCACCGGTACTGATTGGCATACTTACACTAACATTTCTCTCCTCAAATTTCTTTGGAGCACTAGCAATCGGCGGAATGTATGTGTTGGGAATGGTGATGCCCCTTCTTTTTATTGCAGTATTTCTATCTGGAAAGATGACAAAATTTATGTTTTTGAGAAAGAAAGTTTTCAGTTTTCAATTCCTGGGCAAAGAACGAATAGTAATAGTTAGTAATCTAATTGCAAGTCTAATCTTTTTTTTCACCGGTGTTTTGATACTCTATCTTAAATATATCGGCAAACTCGGCAAGGAGGACACAGAAGGGTTTACGAAAATGATTACAGATGCGAGCGGGTATGTCAATCAATTTGTAGGAGGAAACCTAATTCTCAATGTAATATTTGTATTAGGCTTGATTTTTGTTCTTTATAAGATTGCAAAAAGGGTCTAACATAAATATATGAATAAAGCGCTGGAAGTCTTCGACCATTTGAATCTAGGATTCAAAGATCTTCGACATTCCAGCATCTCGAGCATTGCGCTATTAGCAATGCGAGATCCTGAAGTTGGCATACTGAAGGGCTATAATATTTTATTAACAACACATTAAGGAATAAGAGGTGAAGGTTATGAAACGAGATCCGCTATTGTACGGTGTCGTGGGTTTTCTTATCGGTGTATTCGTCATTTGGGTTCTGGCAACAAATGCTGTAAATAACAACTACACTCCGATGATGGGGATGCGTGGAGGAAATTTCGGGATGGCAAATTCAAACACGCTGGATGCTCACTTTATAGAACAAATGACCCACACCATAAAGATGCTATAACTATGGCAAAACTTGCCTTGCAAAAAGCAAAGCGTACAGAAGTAATAACTCTTGCTCAAAATATTATTGATTCCCAGAGTAAAGAAATAGAGCAGATGAAAGCTTGGTATAAAGATTGGTTTGGAAAAGACGTTCCGGAGGATGAAAATGTGATGGGTATGCATGGAATGATGGGTTCTACAAAGCAGAATTCTATGCATATGGGAATGATGGGTGATGAAACAGATATTATGCGGTTGGAAAGCGAAACTGATTTTGATAGAGCGTTTGTTGAAGAGATAATCCCACACCACCAAATGGCTGTCATGATGGCTAATATGCTCAAGGGTGGAACACAACGTCTGGAAATGAAACAACTTGCAGATGACATCATCAAAGCGCAAACAGCTGAAATAGATCAGATGCGAGAGTGGCTAAGGGAGTGGGAGAGTTGAGGAGGTGGTGTACATGAGAAAATATATAACAATGTGGCAAGTATGGGCAGGAATAGCTTTTGTGCTTGCAGTCTTGCTCATTACAAATACGAATAATTTTGCAGGTATCCTTCCTTTTGCATTGTTGCTTATTTGTCCAATCATGATGATGTTCATGATGGGCGGAAAGGGTCATAAACATTAATACTCTATTATTATGAAACTTGCAATTACTCTTTCAACCAACAATGCAGAAACTAACTGGAGTGCTTTTAGATTTGCAAACTTAGTCTTATCCAAGGGCGATACAGTTTCTATTTTTCTGGTTGGTGAGGGTGTTGAGTACGGACAGGTAAACTCTTCCCATTTTAATATCAAAGAGCAGGTTGAAAAGTTTTTATCATCAGAAAAATCACAGATTATCGCTTGTGGAACTTGTTTGGCACTGAGAAAACAAGTAAGCAGTAAAGAATGCCCGGAAGGCGGAATGGAAGATTGGTATCGTTTGGTAATTGAAAGTGATAAAGTCCTTACATTTTGAAAATGCGAAACTTATGAAAAATGTATTGTTAATAATAATAAGTGGGAGGGGGTGAAAAATATGTTAAACGCAAAAGCGTTTGCAAATGCAAGCACAGCGGTAATACTTGCACTCTATGTTGTTTGTCGAGTTGCATCACTGGTAGCATCTGACTTACTTTTTTCTATTGCAAGAAGTTGGTTTCATACATTTAGTGTTGATAGCCTTAAGGGAACAACGCCAATGGATTTGGGGACATTTCTATTTGGGGGAATAACTATAGCTGTTTTAGTTTGGGTGACAACCTACTATACAATTGTACTCTATAACCGTTTTGCAAAAAAATAGCCGCAGGAGACAAGCAAGACAGCATAGTTCACGTACAGCGCCAACAGTTTGATACAATAAATCTGTAAAAACTAAACAGGTAATGTTATAGCTTAGTCTTTTGTCTGTTCGGGAGGTAAAGCTAATATAATATGAAAGGAGGTGAATGTTTTTATGAAATGTCCTAAATGTAATGGTGAAGCAGAAGGCTGGAAATGTGCTATTTGCGGCGAAGAATCAGCAGAGCATGACCCGAGTCATAAGCATGGCGATTCAGACCGATATTGCACGATGAAATGTAAAGGTTGTGGTAAAGCTGACGTTCACTGTGATTGCCCGGCACAAACTGCCTAAATTCATAATGATTGGCAACAATCAGGTTTTGCAACTAATCAACTGAAAGATAAGAGGTGAAATTATGGAAAAGAATACTATAACAATTTCCATGTGGGTATTATTTATTAATGTTTTCTCAAAACCACCTCAGTTTTTGGTAAGATAAAAAAGTGAGCATCTTATTCTTCTTTTCTGCTTTTATCGCTGAAGTTCTGGGTACAATAGCAGGGTTTGGCTCCTCAACTGTTTTTCTCCCTCTTGCGCTACTGTTCTTTGACTTCAAAAGCGCATTAGTATTGGTTGCTTTATTTCATATCTTTGGCAATATCAGTAGGGTTAGTTTTTTCAAACATGGACTTGATAGACATATCCTGATAATTTTTGGTATCCCAAGTGTTATCCTAACACTGATTGGAGCCCTGCTTGTTGCATATCTTCCTCAAGAGATGTTGAAGGGTATTTTAGGAGCATTTTTAATTATTTATTCCATTATCTCTTTATGGAAAGAAGACTTAAGAGTGAGACCATCACTTTTTAATTCAGTCATTGGAGGCGGATTATCAGGTTTCCTGGCTGGACTTATCGGGACAGGTGGAGCTTTGAGAGGAGCATTCCTAACTGCGTTTGGATTACCTAAGGAAAAATATATTGCTACCGCAGCAGCAATAGCTTTAGCAGTAGATCTTACCCGAATACCGGTTTATTTTGCTGAAGGATTTTTAACGAGTCAGTATTACTGGTATATCCCTGTTTTACTTATCGTCGCTCTTACAGGTTCGTTTATAGGAAAACAAATCGTTAAACGAGTACCACAAAAAAGATTTCGAAAAGTGGTTCTTGTAGCCATTTTAGTAATTGGATTTAAATTCCTTTTCGATTGGCTAAGCTATCTTCTGCTATAATCAGCCTCATGAATCTATCAACTAGTATAAACCCGCAATATAACCTTGACAAAATCAAATTCGCGACGGATAAGTCCACTTATGAGAAAGCGGTGGGTTTGTATGATTCTGGAAAAGTGACAGAGTTTGAAACAAAGTTCGACGGTTTTTCGGCGATTGTACTCGGTAGTAGACCTTATCGTGTTTTTGTGGAATCACGTTACCATGATTATGGTAACTGCGAATGCTATCTTGGCCAAAATGATGCCTTATGCAAGCATATGATTGCCGTTGCGATTTACGCTGTTCTAGACGGGAAACCATTAAAGCAAGAAGATAAAGAAGTTGCATATTCTCCGAAATGTAGCGGCAAACTAGGTGAGATTTCCAGAGAACAATTGGAAGCTATAGAAAAATCTTTTACTATCTCGATTAAATATATAAAACCATATCGTGGTTCCTCCAAAACGTGGTTTGCTTATCAGGATTCTCTTTCTGAGGGGTGTAATCGTTTGTCGACAATCATATCCGAGCTGCCGGTAAGTATTAAAACCACAAATTTGATAGTTAAATTGCTTTTACGGCTAGATAAAAAGCTAACTTCAGGCGGTGTGGACGATTCCGATGGAACCGTAGGTGGATTTATTCAAGAAGCGGTTGATGTACTCATAGAGTATACAAAGCTAAAACCTACCTGCGTTGAATCTTTTCATTTACTTTTAGGTCGAGATACTAGTTTTGGATGGGAGGAGCCACTTTTGAAAATGTACGAGCGAATAGAGATAAATAATTAACCGCTTCTTGAATTTCGACAGTCTTAATGTCTGCTATAATAAAGCCAGATTTTAGCCTAGCCAATATAGCCTAAGGTATCAACATACCTGGTGAAGAATTGGAGGGGTGGAGATGTTTAAAAAAAATAGAGTTCTTTTTGATAACAAGCCAGAAATGGAACTGATTCAAGCACCAGTTCGTAGTAGGGGTCCGGGAATTAAGGAGATGAACGGAAATAACGACGCTAGGCAAAATGCATCAACTGAACTTACTAAATTGGCCAGCGAGTCTGCAAGAGTTATTTTAGACATAAAAGCGGTTTTTCCATTTAATTTCTTTCCTGATGAATTGATGGTCGATGAGACTAAAGTAAGCATACATACGAATTTCTTTTTTTATAACAAGCAAGTAAGAAGTATTGAGTATAGTGATATCTTTAATGTCGTCATACAGGAGGGATTGTTTTTCGCAAAGTTGGAGATCGTAGACCGGTATTTTTCCGAACAATCAATTACGATTGAGTACTTAAAGAAAAAAGACGCCGTTCTTGCAAGGCGTATTATTCAAGGAATGATAATAGCAAAGAAAAAAAATATTGACCTCCGATCATTACCCATACATGAATTAATGCAAAAACTAGATCGTATTGGACAATCACGATAGTGATTAGGAGATTATGACTTCTCGAGGTAGTCAGTAGGTATCACTTAAGAAGCCTCGATACTTTTCCTCGCAGTGCGATTTCAATCATCTCCTCAAGCATTTTACTTCTGTTATAATCTTTCAGTATGAACTTATCAGTAGGAACGGTCAGAGCGGGAAACAACATTTTGTATTTCCTTCATCGATAAGTAGCAAGCGCATTCCATATGATCTTGTAATTGACTTACCAAAGCCGTGATACGAAAGAAATATAGTGGAAGAGATTCCTTAGGGAGAATTGATGATGGTAACAAGTCCCGAAGTAAACAGAATACAATTCGACGAGCAGGCTGGTCAGTTTGCAGAATGGGCTGCTCGCCTGAAAGATCCTGCCTCGATGGCGAATCTCTCTGCGTTCATTGGTTTTTCACCAGCAGATACGATGCTTGATGTTGCTTGCGGTCCGGGTAATTTTGTCATTTTTGCTTCAGCTACAGTTCGATCAGCAACAGGTATTGATATTTCAAGCGGGCAACTCAACATCGCACGAGAGCAAGCTGCGAAGTTACGTTTACAAAACGTCAATTTTGTTTGTGGCAATGTCGAAACACTTCCCTTTAGGGACAATTTGTTTCCCGTTGTTACGTCTGACTCCGCGTTTCATCACTTCGGTGGTTACGAAAAGGTTTTTGCAGAAATGTACCGTGTATGTAGGCCGGGTGGAAAGCTTTGCATAAGTGACATAACGACATATGAAGATCCTGAGGCTTCTCGGATTATCAACCAAATGGATAGACTGATGGATACTAGTCATCATCGTCGCATGTCTCCTGATGAAATAACCCAATTATTTTTAGAAAGAGGTATGCGTGTAGACAAGAGAGAAGTAAGCGAGTTTGAAATTCTACTGGAGCACTATCGAGCACACGCTCTGCAGACACCGGAAAACGCAACACTGTTGGAGGAATTAATGAATAAAACCGTACAAAATGGTACCATTCACAAGGTTCTTTATCGACGGAATGGTGAAACATATTTTTTAAATAGAGGCTTTACGATAGTAGGAACGAAACACGCGCGAGGTCTTAATTCCCCTAGGCCCTAGTTAAAAAAGTATTGTAGGAATTGGATTTAAGCAACAAAATTTAGGTAATAAAAGATATATTTAAGATATATGCTTTTGGGAGTTGTAACCTCAAAAAACAATGTTTCTATACGTTTAACACAGGAAAGGTGGGTACATATTATTACAGCTCATCCAGAGATAGATTCTTCAGAATCCCAGCAGTTTTAGATGTTATTGAAAATCCTGATAAAATTTTAAAGGGAGATAAGGATGAGTTACTGGCGGTTAAGAAAAAGTCTAGAAGGAAGACGTGGTTTGTGGTAATACATAAAGAAATTGATAATACCGACGGATTTATTTTAACGGCTTACATAACTAGTGATAGTCGGTGGTTATTTAAAAGAAAGGTATTATGGAACAAAACATTATAAAATCAACAACAGGAGTAGTAACGAATATTTTAAGCTTAGCAAGACTTGGCGATTCTAAATTGTGGATTGACTATGATGAAGATGCAGATGTTTTATATGTCAATTTTGGTAAGCCTCAAAAAGCTGACGATTCGTATCAAGAGAATGGTATTATTCAGAGGAAAAAGAAAAATAAGCTCATTGGCTTAACAATTCTTGATTCGAGCAGGTTTGAGAAATAATTTTGGAGGTAATATGAGTGCGAATAATATGATCACAATTAATAAAAAAAAGTTTGTAGTAAAGAATGTTGATTCGGAAACAGGATATGGGAACACTGTTGGCAAAGGGAAAAATTTGGGGGAAGTCATTGAAATAGCCGAAAAGGAGATGGAAGAAAATATCGTAGAGTACGAAATTCATTTTGTAGACAAATAATCTTCTTTTATTTCGTTCCCCGATGCTTCTTGGTAGAATCACTTCATGATCGCGCCAAGGAAAGCTTGGCGTATCCAGTTGGTTAATAAAATTCATTGAATTATCACCTCGAAGGCTGAGGCCGTGAGTCCTTCGACGCTGAGCTCAGGACGAAGTGCTCAGCCCAGCGGTGCAACAGCCTCACGACCTTTCGTATTATTGTTATGCAGGACAAAAGCTCTAGTCCCGATGTGTCTATCTAGAACAAACCTGGTGTGTACAACACCGCTTGAGGCGCAACTAAATCCGATGAAGCAACAAACATGATTAGGTGTCTTTAAATTCACCTGTGTTTTATCATATGCAACGCGAGGTCGGTTACGGTTTTGAGGAGCAAAAATACGATCAGGGTGCTTTGGCCAAGGGCTGCGCCGAATACAATAATAATGTGCATAGGAATAATTCGCTGATATGGCGCAAACATGAGTTTTCCGATATTTTGCACCTTTTGCTCATCAAGCAATTTGTTGTGGCGATAGGAGAAGAGATGATTGACAAAGAATATCAATCCGCCGATGAATAAATAAGAAAGATCAAGTGGTTGCCTGGTAAAAAGGGTAAAGAGGAAAACTGCATAGATAAAGTGAAAAAATCCGTAGTGAAAGGCAAAGAAGAAAGCGGTTTTCACTTTTGTATTTTGTGTTGGCTGTACGGGTTGGTTATTTATCGTAAACTTTTCCGTGGAAAACTGCTTCAAGGAAAGAATACGGAGAAACTGGAAGAAGCCAATTATGACACTCTGCATCCAGTACACCCAAAGCACTGTTGCGACATCCCAGTTTTCAACGATAGCAAGTATGATAATTGTTACGTTTGAAACGAGGAGGCTAACGAGCGAAAAATCTGTGAGATATTTTTTTGGATATGAAATCTTACTCATGTTTTTCTTCTGTGTGTATCACCGTGAGTTCTTTTGCGTCGCGATCTCTTTTTTTATGCCAGTGATGCCAATTTCCATATCGCTTGTCCGGTTTCATTCTCTAAAAAGTTGCGCGCGTGTTTCTAAATGAGTATCAGTAAGAGAGT
>Ga0209542_10009706_pt1 | contig 17576 bp, 16 predicted proteins | sample RifCSPhighO2_01_FD_184028 | JGI IMG/M metagenome (GOLD analysis project Ga0209542, IMG submission 184028) | Soil microbial communities from Rifle, Colorado - Rifle CSP2_plank highO2_0.1 (SPAdes) (version 2) | ecosystem: Environmental > Terrestrial > Deep subsurface > Rock core/Sediment ...
ATTCTAGTCGGTCTGGGGTCATTTGAGCTGGGACGCCTGTCCAAGGGGGATAAGTCCGGGGGTATAAAGATAGAATACACGGACGAATACGCAGTGCCGGCCCCAAACCAGCCGGCCGGGGTCATTTACGCTCAAAATGGGACTTCGGAAGTCAATTCTTCTAAAAATTTTTTCGCCTCCAACCGCGGCAGTAAATATTATCCGGTGAATTGCTCTGCGGGCAAGTCCATCGTGGAAAACAACAAAGTTTGGTTTGACACCCGGGAAGCGGCCGAAACGGCGGGCTACGAACTTTCCGGTTCCTGCCGGTAAGCTATGTATACTGGTAAGCTACGCAGTTGGGGTAAGCTACGCATACCCCAACATATATTGTGCGACACGTAGCTTATTCTTAAAATATAGCTTCTGCCACTATTCCCTATTGTCTCACCTTGAGATTTTCTGCCGCATTATCAAGGTCGGTTGGCAGACCTTCTTGGATGCGCCGCATATTATCCAGGAACGGCCGCCAGAAAATTTCCAGCCAGATGTCGTTCCAGAGATAAGTTGCCGGCTCTTGCAGATATTCGGTCCAAAGATTCTTCGTTCCGCCTTTGACGTATTCTACATTCTCCTGTCCGGCCGGGCTCTCTACAACCGCCTTGATGCTGATATTGAAGTAGCTTAGCACCAGAATAATGACCACGGTCAGAAAAAGGACTCCGAGTATACTTATCCCCCTCTGCTTGTTCTTAAATTTTGACATTCTTAATTTATCTTAAGACGTTGCCAAAAAATGATTTAAACCAGTAAAAAACTTCCGAGATGGTTATACCGAAATATTTCATAATCAATAAAGCAATGATGATAAAAAGTATTATTTGGATAAACCCCTCTTGATTTTTTTCTTTCATAAGTTTATTTTACCACGCGAAATAAATCAGAAGCAAGGGACTATCTTCCCTTGAGTTGGTTTGAGGAATAAGGCGGCAAATAGGCCAGAACATCCAGATAGGCGTTGACCGGCGAAATCGGTAGGCGGTAAATCCGCCCGTTGCAGGCCACTGAGGCCTTGGAGGCCATTTGAACGGCCCCGGAGGCATAGAGCGAAACGTGCAGGTGGGGTCCGGTAGTATGGCCGGTATTCCCGCTATATCCCACTATCTGGCCCCTTTTGACCATTTGGCCTTCTTCCACTTTAATGAGTGAGAGGTGTCCGAAGGTGCTGGACAGGCCGTTGCTGTATTCGATAAAAATAAATTTGCCGAAAGAAGCGCCATAACAGGTCTGGTCCGTATCCCCCACCCCCAAGATTTTCCCGTCTGCCATGGCCATAACCGGTGTGCCCATGGAAGCTCGGAAGTCCACGCCGTTATGCGTGCCGGAAGCGTAAAGCCGGCCGGAGGCGGAGGTTTTACCGAAGAACTGGGTGATAAAGATGTTTGCCAACGGCCAACTTAAGACCCGGCCCTTAGGCAGTTTGGACGGGTCCAGGATGTACTGCAGCTGCGCTTCGTAGTCCTCCAGTTCTTTTTCAAACGCGTCTCGCTGTGCGATTCTTTCTTGCAGCAACTTCTGATAATTGGCTTCGTTGTTTTGTGTCTGCTTTAAGAGCCGGTTTTTTTCGTTCGTGTTTTGTACGATGATTTTCTGCTGGTCGGAGAGTTGGGTTTTCAGCCGGGTCAGTTCATTTTTCGCCGCGATGGTTTCCGTACGAGTGTCTTCCAGTTGGCTTTTCGTCTCCCGCAAGGCGATGATGTTCTGCTGCAGATTTTCGCGCACAGCCAGCAGATTGTCGAGGTCGCCCCACAAGGCGCTGAAATCTTGGTCGGAGAGCAACACCTCCACTAAAGTTTTCTCTTCGACTTCATTCATACTTTGAATGCCGAAGCGGATGGATTCCAGATTGTTTTGGATGGAAGTTTCTTTGTCGCCGATGTTCAGGCCCAGGTCTTCAATTTTCAGATTGGTTTGGTCTATTTTATTTTCCGTTACCGCAATGTCGGCGTTCAGTTTTTTGCGGGTCAGATCTAATTCTCTGATTTCACCCTGCAACGAGCTTTTCTGCTTGTTCAGACCCTCGATTTCCGACTGGTAAACGGCGATTTCCTTCTCCAGCTTTTTGATTTCCGAATCTTTTTCCTCTATTCTGTTCTGAATCTCCGTCGCCGTTTGCGCGTAGGAAAAAAAAGGAGAAAAAACCAGCGGAGCAATAAAGGCCGCTAGCAAGATAAGCGCGCTAAATTGCTTTTTTAAGACGGGAAATTGTTTCATCTTTGCCTATAATTGAAGCGATGGTAAATGGATCAGGTGATTTATCCCTTCCGGATAAAGCGTAACGCACCGGATGGAGCACCTCTCCCCTACTTTTAGTTTGATCGGCTAGAGACATTAAAATTATTTTTATATTTTCTTCCGTGAATTTTTCTTCATTTAATTCTCCCAATTTTTTTATCGCCAAATTTAAATTATCTTTGATTTTTTCTGCCGGGGTGTCTTTATAAATCAGTTTTTCTTTTTTAATTTCCGGCGACTGGAAAAATAGGTCCAATTCTCCTTTTTCAAGCATATCTTTTACATCTCCCCATTTGGAAATTCTTTCAAAAACAACCGGAATGATTTTTGGATTGCGCATACTTTCGGGCAAACACGCAAAAATATTTTTTTCAACTTCTTTTTCAGATAATAGTTTAATGTGTTCTTTATTGAGCCAATTCAGTTTCTCGTCATTCCATTGTGCGCCGGAACGCTGGATTTTTGTCAAATCAAAAACATTTTTCAATTCCTCACGAGAATAAACTTCTTTGTCGCCGCCGGGATTGAAACCCAGGAAGGCCAAATAGTTCAGCATTGCTTCCGGCAGATAGCCCTCTTGTTCGTATTCCAGAATATCCTTTGCGCCATCGCGCTTACTTAATTTCTTTTTTCCACCCGGACCCATAATCGGCGGGGTGGTGACGAAATGCGGCGGTTTTTCCCCCAGCGCTTCGTAAAGCGACAAAAATTTCGGCGTGGAAGAAATGAATTCTTGCCCGCGCACCACATGAGTAACTTGCATCTCAATATCGTCCACCACGTGGGCGAAATTGTAAGTTGGGTAACCGTCGCTTTTGATTAAAATAAAATCATCCAGCGCTTCTGGTCCGGCGGAGAGTTGACCCCAAACAATATCTTGCCAATCAGTACGTTTCTTTTCGCTGATTTTAAATCTCAAAGCTCCATCATCCGAGTAAGCGAGACCCTTTTCTATTAGCTTGTCCGCGTATTTTTTGTAAATATCCAAACGTTCGGATTGAATGAAAAAATCATCCCAGTCCAAGCCGAGCCACTGGAGCGATTTTTTAATATGCTCAATAGACCCCTCCACTTCCCTTTCCTTGTCAGTATCTTCAATCCGTAAAATAAATTTACCGCTATTTTTTCTGGCCCAGAGCCAAGCATACAGCGCCGTCCGCACTCCGCCCACATGCATAAAACCCGTCGGCGACGGCGCAAATCTGGTTACGACTTTAGAATTCATGCTTATATCATAGCATATTTCTATTTCTCGTGGCCCAGGGCGATATTGATGAGTTCGCGGGCGACTTTTTCGGCGGCGCCGGGGTGATGGAAGGCCTTGGCGTTTTTTTTCATTGATTCGTACACCTCTTTATCACTCAAAATTCGTTCAATTTCCGAACATAAAATGTTGGCGGTCATATTCATTTCTTCCACGACACTCCCCGCCCCCGCCCGAGCGTAACTAAAAGCGTTTTTCTTGGAATGATTGGCGTTGGATTTGGTGAAAGGCACAAGAATTGACGGCACGCCCCAGGCGGCGATTTCAAAAAGAGTGGAACCCGCGCGAGATACGATAATCGAGGCCGCGCCGGCAGCCATTTTCTGCTCTAATGCGTTTAAAAATGCCTGTGGCTGATAGCGCGACTTGTTTTTATTGTTTTCGAGCACAACTTCCGCTTCGCCGGCGACGGTTTGGAAATTCCGAATGCCGGTTTGATGAATGACTTGATAATTTTCCACCAGCCGGGGCAAAGCCGCCAGCACCGTATTATTGATGAGTTCTGCGCCCTGCGAACCGCCCAGGATGACCACCGTTGGCACCTTTTCCTCGAGTTTCCAGTATTCCAGCGCTTTGAGTCGCGGCGCGACCTGTTCTATTTCCCGACGGATCGGTTGGCCGGTCCAGGCGGTGCGTTTCGGGGGGAAACTTTCCGCCGCTTCCGGAAAAGAAACGGCGATTCTTTTGGCGAAGTGTCCGGCCCATTTATTCACCCGTCCCGGCGCGGCATCGGATTCGTGAATTAACACCGGAATGTGCAGTAGCCAGGCCGCGAAAACGGCCGGAAAAGAAGCATAACCCCCTTTGCCGAAGACCACATCAGGATAGATGGAAAACATTTTAAAGATTGCCCCCAGTGTTCCGAAAATAATTTTGAAGATGTCGGAAAAATTTCTGAGAGAAAAATATGTGCGCAGCTTGCCGGCGCCGACTTTTTCGTATAACAGTTCGTTTTGTTTCAAGAGTTCCGGATCATAAGGGCTGTCGGAAATATAGTAGAGTTTTGCGCCGATGATGTGTTCCCGGTCGATTATTTCGTTGACTTGCTGGGCCACGGCGATGATAGGATAAAAGTGTCCGCCAGTGCCCCCGCCCGTAAAAGCTATTTTCATAAATGTTTTTGAAATTTTGATATTTGCAGCACAACCCCGACGGCCGCCAGATAAATCATCAGTGCGGTTCCGCCGTGGCTCATAAAAACCAAGGGCACGCCGGTCAGTGGCAGAACTCCGGTCACGGAAGCGATGTGCATAAACGACTGTACCGTAATGAGTATAACAATTCCGGAAACCAAAAGTCCACTAAAGTAATCAGGCGAGCGGTTGGCGATACGGAAACCCCGCAACAAAAACAAAAGGTAAAGAATGATGGTGGCCAGCGCTCCGGCGAAGCCGAGCTCTTCCCCGAGAACGGCGAAAATGGAATCCCCCTGCGGCTCGGGCAGGTAGCTGAATTTCTGCACGCTTTGCCCGAAGCCCCGTCCGAAAATTCCGCCGGAACCGAGCGCGATGAGCGACTGTTGGATTTGGTAAGCCGCGCCCTGCGAATCGGCCGCCGGATTAACGAAGGTTTTCACCCGCGCTTGCAGATAGGGCGTAGAGTAAACCAAAACGCCCAACAAGGCCACTAGCACGAAGCCCGCGCCAAAAAGATACTTCAATGGCACTCCGGAAATGAAAAGCATCGCCAGTCCAGTGACGGCGATTAAAATGAAACTCTTGGTGTCCGGCTGCTTGAACAAAATGAGCGCGATGACCGAAAGCATTATACCGAAGGGTAGAATGCCAAACTTGAAATTTGTCACCCGGCTTTTAACCCAAGAGAGCCAGGCGGCAAAATAAATCACGAAACCGAATTTCAGGAATTCTACCGGTTGAAAACGGGTAAAACCGAGGTCAATCCACCGTTCCGCTCCGCCGTGGCTCCAGCCCAGGGAGGGCAGAAACACCGCTGCCGTCAGTAGGATGGAACCAAGAAATATTAGAAAGGAATACCGGCGCCAAAGTTTGTAATTTATTTTGTAGCAAATATACATAGCCAACAACCCCAGCCCCAATCCGAGTCCCAGCTGGCTCCACAGCACCGAGTAGAAAGTTTCCTGGTCTTTCGCAAAAACACCGAGCGAGGCGGAAATAAAAACCGCAACCCCAATGGCCAGGAGCAGGAACACGATTGTCAGAAAAAATTTATCCGGTTTTTTTTCTTTCATACTAGCGGCTGATGATTGCTAAAATTACACCGAGAATTGCGAAAATAACGGAAAGCACCCAAAAACGCATTGTCACTTTGTAGGGCGACCAGCCGATAGCTTCAAAATGATGGTGAATCGGCGCCAGTTTGAAAATTTTTTTCCCGTCTCTGAATTTTTTTGAAAGCATCTGTAAAATAACCGAACCGGAACTAATGACCAATGGCAGGGCCACTACCGGCAAAATCAAAACCGAATCGGTCAGAAACGCGAGCGTGGCCAAAGTAATTGTCAATCCCATAATTCCCGTCTCCCCCATATAGAATCGAGCCGGCGGGATATTAAACCATAAAAATGCCAACAGCACGCCGGTAATAACTCCACAAAAAGCAGCGAGGTCAATTTGATTGTTGGCGAAAGCAATAATTGAATAAGCGCCGAAGATGGATGCCAATACTCCACCCGATAAGCCGTCTAAGCCGTCAATGACTCCGCCAGAAAAAGTCGCCAGCGCTACCAGAATAAAAAGCGGAATAATAAGAATACCCAGGTAGAGTTCTCCGTCAAATGGCAGATGAATGCCGGTCAGGCCTAGTTTGTAGAAAAACCAAAGACCGATAGCAAGCGACACCAGTCCGACCAAAAACGCCTTCCATTTGCGCCAGGTCTTATCGTCTTGGGCGATAGCGCTGGTGCCGTAAATTTGGATTAAATCATCCCAGAGGCCGATGAGCGAACCTAAAAGCAGCGTAAAAAATGGTATCAGGGTTTGGTTCCGGCTCAAAAAATTCATTTTCTCGGTCGTAGCGGAAGAAAAGAAAATTGAAAATAAATAAAAAATCAAAGTCGTCAAAAGAACTGAAACCCAGACGATAAGGCCGCCCGGGCGCGGCGTGTTCAGCTCATCCGCTTCGTTATGAATACGCTGAAAATCCAGGGACGAAACGGAATCGTTGCGGGAATGCTTTTTCCACATTTTGTATTTATAAAAAAAATGTGTCGCCAGCGGAGTTAAAAAAAGCGCCAAAAAAAACGCCGTCGCGGTCGGGATTGAAATTTTAACCAAGTTAAGAAGCATGCGATTAGTATAGCACTACTGTCAGATTTTTACTCCTTCCTTAATCAACAACGCTCGCTTGGTTTTGACTCCGCCCCGACCAGAGTATCCGCCCAAGGTTCCGTCGCTTCGCGTGACTCTGTGGCAATGCCATAATGTTTATTTTAATGTTCTAACGAACTTTAGAATTTAATTTCGGCGCCAGGCCGAGATAATTTTGCGGCGTAAAGCGCAAGAGTTCGCGCTTTACTTTATCACTTACGGCGAGCTTCTTAATGAAGGCGTGGATATCATCGAGCTTTACTTCCCGGCCGCGGGTGAGTTCCTTCAGTTTTTCATATGGCATTTTTACACCCTCGCGGCGCAGAATGGTCTGGATTGCTTCCGTGATAACCTCTGGGTGCTCCGCCAGCGCTTGAACCATTTTTTTCTTATTGACATCTATCCGCGAGAGGCCGGTAAGCAGATATTCGTAGGCGACCAATGAATGCGCAAAAGCCACACCGATATTTCTCTGCACGGTGGAGTCCGACAAATCTCTCTGCAGGCGCGAAATCGGAAGTTTGCGGGCGAAAAACTCAAAAAGCGCGTTGGCGAGTCCCAGGTTACCCTCGCTGTTCTCAAAAAATATCGGGTTTATTTTGTGCGGCATAGTGGACGAGCCGACTTCCCCAGCTTTGGATTTCTGCCCCACCCATTCGTCGGAAATGTATCGCCAGATATCCTGGTTGAAATCAATCAAGATTGTGTTTATTTGTCTCAATATATCAAAAACGACTATCCAACTGTCATGGCACTCTATTTGGGTAGTAACTAAATTAGGAACCAAATTTAGTTTTCTTAAAAACTCTTGGCTGAATTTCGGCCAATTCACTTTCGGATAAGCGGCCACATGCGCGTTCCAGTTACCGGTTGCGCCGTTTAGCTTCGCTTCGATTTTTGCGTCCTCAAGTTCTTTTAATCTTTTTTCAAGGCGCGCGGCGAATACCCGCATTTCTTTGCCGAAAGTCGTAGGGCTGGCGGGTTGGCCGTGGGTCCGGGCCAGCATCGGCAGGTTTTTATATTTTTTCGCCAACCGGTCAATTTCCGCGATTATTTTTTTTATTTTTGGTTTGATTACCTGGTTCAAGCTGTCGGAAATAAGCAAGGCGTAAGCAATATTATTTACATCTTCGGAAGTCAGCGCGAAATGTACCCACTCTAAAGAATCTTTCAGAGAGGTTTTTGAAAGCTTTTCTTTTATGAAATATTCCACCGCCTTGACATCGTGGTTGGTGGTCGTTTCTATTTCTTTTATTTTTTTATATGAAACTGCGTTGAACTTTTCATAAAGACCCCGAACCGTTTTTATTTCTTTGGGAGAAAATTTTCGCAGAGCGATTTTTCGCGAGAGCGAAAGCGCAATGAGATATTCCCCTTCCATCAGCACCCGGTAGCGCATCAGCGCCGCTTCGGAGAAATAAGGCGCGAGGGCGCGTGTTTTTTCAAAATACCTGCTATCCAGTGGGCTAATCGAGCTTTGCATCATATACTTATATTATACCATATTTAATAATATTTTGCAATATCTTTAAATTACCCATATTTTTTAAGGTTTTTTGTGATGCGAGTCAAAACCGGCGTCTCAAAATCGTGCTTGAAAGTCGTGCCGGTAATAATTTCGTAAATTTCAATATAGCGGCGGGAGAGCTCGGCGACCAAGTCCGCTGGCGCTTCGGGAAGCACTTCGTCTTTGTACGGGTCGCAATGTCCTTTGAACCACAGCCGCAAAAATTCTTTGTCAAAATATTCCGGCTCTTCCCCTTTATCGAATCTCTCGTCATAACTGTCCGCTTTCCAATAGCGCGAAGAATCCGGAGTGTGGATTTCATCTATGAGCATAAGTTTCCTGTTTTCATCCAAACCGAATTCATATTTTGTATCGACGAGGAGAAGTCCCCGCTCGAGCGCAACCTGTTGTCCGCGGGCAAAAAGCTCGAGCGCAGTATCCGCGAGTTGGTTCCAAAGCATTTCACTTACTATTTCCTCTTCGACTATCTGTTTCGGTGTGAGTGGCCGATCATGTTCGTCAGATTTGGTCGTTGGCGTGAGCACCGGAGTTTCTAATTTCTGATTTTTTTTCATGCCTTCGGGTAAAGTGAAACTTCCGAAGTCACGCTCTCCATTTTTATATAAAGTCCATAGTGAGGTATTTGTCGAGCCGGTAATGTAGCCGCGTACGACCATCTCGATCAGGATGACCTTGCATTTTTTTACCACGACGACATTCGGATCCGGTGAATTTAAAATATGATTTTGCATAATATCTTTTGTTTTTTCAAACCAGAATAAGCTGATTTGGTTCAGCACTTCGCCCTTAAATGGAATGTGGGCGATGATGCGGTCGAAAGAAGAATGCCGGTCAGTAGCAATTAAAATCAACTTATCTTTTTGCTCATATACATCCCGTACTTTCCCCTTTTTCTTTTGTCCCAGAAAATTAAAATTTGTTTCTTTAAGAACGTCGTTGATATGTTCCTTTATTTTTTGTATTTCCATTTTATTGGAAAATAACCTTGCCTTGCCCGGTTGTAATTTCACCAATCCAAAAAGATTTATAGTTTTTTAGCAAACGCTCGGTTTTTTTTCTTTGCTTTCTGGGGATAACCACAATCAGTCCGATGCCCATATTAAACACTCGATACATTTCTTTTTCGGACACTCTGCCAATTTTTTGGAGATACGGAAAAATCGGCAACATCGGCCAAGAACCCTTGTTTATTTTTGCATTTAATTTTTTTGGTAGGATTCGGGGAATGTTTTCAACAAATCCGCCGCCGGTAATATGCGCTATACCTCGGATATCGATATTATTGTCCTGCAATTTAAAAATCGGCTGGCAGTAATTTCGATGGACCCGCAATAAAATTTCGCCGACGGTTCCGCCGAGCCCCGTTACCCTGGTTTTAACTGTGTGTTTGGCTTTACCAAACAGTAAAGCCCGAGCCAAGGAGTAGCCATTGGTATGCAGTCCGTTGGAGGGCAGACCGAGAAGCAAGTCCCCTCGCTGAATGCGCTCTCCAGTAATTATTTTATTTTTCTCCACAATGCCGGTAATGGCTCCGGCAATGTCATGTTCTCCCGGCTGATACACTCCCGGCATTTCCGCCGTTTCTCCTCCGATTAGCGCAACCCCACTCGCTTTGCAGGCCTTCGCCATACCCTTGACCATCGCGGTCATTACTTCCGGTTCCAACCGCTCATTAGCCACATAGTCCAAAAAAAGCATAGGCCGAGCGCCCATCGCCAACACATCGTTGCAACTGTGGTTTACGATGTCAGCGCCAACCGTGTCGTATTTGTTCATCATTTTGGCAACGGAGAGCTTGGTTCCCACGCCATCAATGCTTTGCACCAGAACCGGGCGTTTGTAATTTTTGATTATTGGCGACAAATCATACAGACCACCGAAGCTCCCAATATTTCGCAGAACCGCCCGGTTATGAGTAGCAGCAACCGCTTTTTTAATTCTCTTTACGACTTCATTTCCCTTTTTAATGTTTACTCCTGATTTTGCGTACCAATCATTCATATTTTTTATTTCGTCAAGTATTTTTTATAGCCCAACTCGGAAAGTTTTTCGCCCTTGGTTTCCTGCTCTTGGCTCATTTTCTTTTTGTATTCTCTCAGTTTTTCTTCCAAGGTCTTGTCTGCGGTGGCCAGAATTTGCAAAGCTAAGAGACCGGCGTTTTTGCCGGCGTTGATGCCGACGGTGGCCACCGGGATGCCCGGCGGCATCTGCACAGTGGATAGAAGCGAGTCCAAGCCATCCAAACTCTTTCCCTTGACTGGCAAACCCACGACCGGTAGAGTCGTGTGCGCCGCGATTACTCCTGCCAAATGCGCCGCGCCGCCCGCGCCGGCAATTAGTACCTTGATGCCACGGCCGATGGCAGTTGCCGCGTATTTTTGAGCCCGTTCCGGTGTCCGGTGCGCCGAACCGACGGTCATATCATACGGCACATCGAATTCTTCCAGGACCTTAGCTGCCTCCGCGAACACTTCCAAGTCCGAATCCGAACCCATAATTATGCCCACCTTGGGATTTTTCATAAGAATTATTTTAACATTTCCAGCGCTTTTTTACCAATATCTTTGCGGTATTGCATGCCCTCAAAAGAAATTTTTTCCACTGCTTTGTAAGCTTTGTCCAAGGCCTCCGCTAAAGTGCTACCGGTGGCCGATACGCCGAGCACGCGCCCGCCGTTGGTTACCAAATCGCTTTTTTCCATTTTTGTGCCGGCATGGAAAATCACAATATCTGGCATTGTTTCGGCGTCCGTCACACCGGAAATAATTTTACCTTTCGCGTAATTGCCTGGATAGCCGTCGGAGACGAGCACAATGTTTGCGGCAAAAGCGTTTTTCCATTTTAGTTCCAGGCCGTCCAGTTTGCAGTCGATACCGGCGTCAAAAATATCCAAAATGTCGTTTTCCAAAAGACGCAGATACACCTGGGTTTCCGGGTCGCCGAAGCGTGCGTTGAACTCCAAAATTTTCGGCCCGTCCTTTGTGAGCATCAAGCCGGGATAGAGCAAACCGGAAAAAGGAGCGCCCTCGGCCGCCAGAGCCGCAATGGCAGGCGCCACGATAGTTTTTTCAATCTCCTTGAGCATTACTTCGTCGACGAAAGGCAGAGGGGCAATCGTGCCCATGCCGCCGGTGTTCGGTCCGGTATCGTTCTCTCCGATTTTTTTATGATCTTGTGAAGGCGGAAGTATTTTGTAATTTTTGCCGTCGGCAAAAACGTGAATGGATATTTCCGGACCAGCCAGAAATTTTTCAATCACAATTTCTTGCCCCGCTTCGCCGAAAATTTTCTTCACGAAGATATCTTTCAGCGCCTGGTCTGTGTCTTCTCGTGTTTCGCAAATGAGTACGCCTTTACCCAATGCCAGGCCGCTGGCCTTGATGACAATCGGAAGCATTTGGTCCGCCAAATATGTCTTGGCGTCTTCCAGATTATTGAAGACATTGAATTTGGCCGTGGGTAGGTTGTGACGGGCCATAAAACCTTTGGCGAAGGCCTTGGACCACTCCAGCTTGGCGGCGGCTTGAGTTGGACCCCAGATGCGCAGGTTGGCTTTTTGAAATTCGTCTACGATACCCAAAGCGAGCGGATCGTCCGGCAGGGCCAGAGTTAGGTCGATCTGTTCTTTTTTGGCGAATTCCAGGAGCGCAGAAATGTCAGTGGTCTTAATATCCACATTGGTTCCCAGCTGCGCCGTGCCGGCGTTGCCAGGCGCGAAAAATATCTCGCCCGCGCGGTAGGATTGTTCTACTTTCCATCCAACCGCGTGTTCCCTGCCCCCGCCGCCGATGATTAAAATTTTTAGTTTAGCTTCCATTGGTTTGGCACAACTTTTCTAAAACTTCCGCATACATTTTGTTTTCTTTTTTCTTCAGGCGGGTATATAGGGACTCAATGGTGTCGCTGGGTTCGATTTTCTCAAAAACCCTACCTAAAACCGGACCGAAATCGAAATTTAAGGTGAGAAAATGGATTGAAGAACCGGCATAAGTGGCTTTTTTGTCTAAAAAGTTTTTTATAGCTTTATCGGCAAGCATGCCTTTATTCCAAAGTCCTTCTGTCCCATCAGGATTTGCAACGCTGCCGTTAACTATATCTGGTATAAGTCCGGGATGCAGATTCAGTATTTTACTTGGGAAACTCTCGATAACTTCATCTAAAATAATCTGTTTCCAGCCGGCTAGGCAAATATAGTCGGGTTTTAATTTTTGCAGGAATGGCAGGAGCGCCTCCTTTTTCGGGCAAATTTCAATTTTTAGATTATGATTCCGAGCGCGTTCCAAACCTGGAGTGTCCGCGTGGTCGGAAATAACCGCGCAAATTTCCGCCTTGATTTTTCCAGCTTCAATTTCGTCGATAATGGCTTGCAGGTTGGTGCCGGTGCCGGTGTTGGAAATAAGAATGGCAATGCGCATAAAAAAATTATTTTTTAGGTACGTTGTGATTAACTTCTTTCTCTCTTTCTTTTAGGTCAATCGGATATTCGCCGGTAAAAAATGAAGTGCAGAGGTGGCTTTTAGGCAGGCCGATGGATTTGAGCATGCCCGTCAACGACAAATAATGTAGCGAAGTGGCGCCCAGAAATTTTCTTATTTCTTCCACTGTGCGGCTTGAGGCCACCAGGTCTTTTTGTTTCGGCGTATTAATGCCGTAGAAATCTGGAAAACGCACCGGCGGCGAAGAGACCAAAAAATGAACTTCCCGCGCGCCGGCTTTAAAGAGCGTTCGGACAATGCTTTTACTGGTTGTTCCCCGGACGATGGAGTCGTCAATGACCGCGATGCTTTTATCCCGCAAAACCTCTTTTAACGGAATTAGTTTTAGGGCGACGCTGTGCTCGCGCGATTTTTGGTCCGGTTCAATGAAAGTTCGGTGCACGTAGCGGTTTTTTACTAAGGCCATTTCAATCGGCACGCCAGAGACCTCAGAATAGCCCAGGGCCACCGGGAAGGCAGTGTCTGGCACTGGCACGATTGCATCGATTTTTAATTTATTTTCGCGCGCCAGCGCCCGGCCGAAATCTTTTCGGACTTCGTAAATCAATTTGCCGTTATAAACGCTGTCCGGACGAGAAAAATAAACATATTCAAAAATATCATGTCGGGGTTTCGATTTCGCCAACTGGATACTTCGCAGGCCTTGGCCGCTGACCGCAATCATTTCTCCGGGCCTTACTTCTCGGACAAAGGATGCGCCGATGGTCTGCAAGGCGCAGGTTTCCGAAGCCAGCACATGACCCCGACCGATTTTTCCCAGAACCAGCGGCCGCATACCGTAAGTGTCACGCACGGCTACTAAGTTATCTTTGTCCATCATTACTAGCGAAAAAGCACCGGTTAGCAGGGGGAAAACTTTTTTAACCGCCGTGGCTAATTTTTCTCCTTTTTGGAGATAGAAATCAATTGCGTCGGCGATTAGTTCCGAATCGGTGCGGTTTTTTTGCAGGATTTTTTTGTCAGCCAGGAATTTTTCCAACGTCCGAACGCTCGGTAAATTGCCATTATGCGCCAAGGCAAAAGTGTGTTTGAAGTTAATCACCGGTTGGGCATGGTCTAGCGCGCCGTTGCCGGAAGTGGAATAGCGGTTGTGCCCGATGCCGATATGTCCCTTTAAATTTTCCACATCCTTTTCCTTGTAAATCTGTGTTACCAGCCCCGCGCCTTTATGAGTATGAAGTTTTTTGCCGTCGCTGGTGGTGATACCGGATGCTTCCTGGCCGCGGTGCTGGAGGGCGAAAAGAGAGAAGAAGGCCAAACGCGAAACCGGCAGTCCCCTGCCGTAGATGCCTACGATGCCGCATTTTTCTTTCAATTCACTCATCGTTTCAAAAAATAATGTATTGCGTTTCTAAAAATCTGCAGACCTTGTCCTTCTTCCGGAACTTTTTTATTCACAAACCACATCGGATTCTGGTGCGCGAACATTGCGCGTTCCGGATGCGGCATCAAACCCAGCACTCTGCCATTATACGCTAAAACGCCTGCAATACAAAAATCCGAGCCGTTCGGATTCTTTTCCATATTTTGGAATTTACAAATTTCCCCCCGCTCGTAAACGAAGGCTATTTCATCGTTTTTTCTCATTTTATCGTAATCCTTCTTGGGAATAACAAAGCGTCCTTCGCCATGCGCTATCGGGAAAGAAACTTTTTTGATGCCGACAAGCCAAGGGCTCTCACCTGTAGCCCTAAGGTCTACCCAACGATCTATATATTGACCGTTCTTATTGACCGCCAATCCCCCGGGCAAGATTCCCAAATTGGTTATAATCTGAAATCCGTTGCAAATACCTATGACCAGTGTGTCGCGCGCCAGGAACTTTTTAAATTCTTGGCTTAGATGATTTTTAAATTTGTTGGCGTAGGCTTTCCCGCTGCCGGTGTCATCACCGTAAGCAAAACCGCCCGGAAAAGCAAGCACCTGGTATTTTTTTAGCATTTTCGGATTGGCGATTAAATCATTGAGATGCACGATATCCGCTTCCCCGCCCGCCCAATCAAAAGCGAATTTGGTTTCTTCTTCGCAATTAAGCCCATAACCCGACATTATAATAATTTTTGGTTTTGCTCGCACTGAGCTTGTCGAATGTGTGTTTTTCATTTTAATATTTTGCAAAATGTTAAAAATTTCATCTTAATAAATTTCCTGCTGATAGCATTTTTCGCAATAAACAATTTCTGGCTGTTCAGGGACATAACTTGTTTTGAACTCTATCACGCATTTCTCTTTTCCATGAAAATGTTTCTTTTTATCGCACATACAAATTCTATCCCAAAGTTTTAACAGATTTCTTAGATTAATACGTTGAAAGTGACGACAATTTGGGCAAAGTCTCGGTAAGGGCAGGTTCATCCTTTTATAAAATTTAAATTCTTCCGGAATAATTTTAAAAGCTTCTGTACATTGCTCTTTGCATTTTCCTTGGTGTTCACAGGCAATAACTTTATTTACTATATTATCTTTAATATCCTTGATATTATCTGGAATATCTTTGGTTTCTATTTCAATCTTATAATTTCTTTTTTCCTCATCTTGCCAAATATAGCCGGCGCTTGTCGCTTCTTCTTTATTTAACGGAAAATATTCTTGTGCGATACTCTCATTATAAGAAAAAGGTGAAAGATCTGATGGAAAAAATTCCCCATACTTATATATTTTGCCTTTTTGATCAACATACGGCATATCATTCATGTGTTCAATAATTTTCGGTAATAATTTTTCATATTCTTCTTTTGTATATTGTTTATTGAAAATACAATAATGTTTATTGCGCAAACCTTCACAACCGAAAATATTTGAACACTCCGCACACTCTTCATTATATTGGGTATCGTGATTGTATAAATTTCTGAAACCGAATGATGCATTAGATCCTCCAAAACCATGGGCGATTTCATATAGCATTTCGGCACCATAACCCTGGAAAGAAATGTCATAGCAGTCGTTGGATTTATTTCTGCAAAAAAACAAGTATTTCGAATTTTCTGATTGTCGTGTGCTAAACGAAGAATGCGTATTTCTTACCTCTGCAAGATCGTTCCCGTCAGAACCGACTGATTTGTAAATGCGAGCATAACGATGAGGCAATAATAACTCTAATTCGCGCAATTTCTCAAGATTTTCTAAGTGGTTTTTATAGCTTCCCTGATTATTATTTACAAATTCTGCATACTTTTCTTTTGTGTATGGTTGGTTGAAAATGTGGTATTGCTTATTCACCAAACCAACGCATCCGAAACAATTTATACAATTGCGGCAATCTACTAAATAAGCGCTTTCTATGCAGTCTTGGGAATACCTGCTAAAAAATAATTTATTAGTTCTCGCAGATTCGAAAATTTCATAACTAAATTCTATTTTCTCTGAAAAAGATACATCCATGGAGTCCCGGGATTCAAGTACCTGATTTCCAAAATAAATTCTTTCATTATCTTTACCGCCGAACAAAAGATAGCATTCTTTGAAATCCAGACCGTAGTTGCAGTAATCGCTTGATATAAAATTATCGCGATAAAGATTTACTCTAGGAACCGATCTTTGTAAATCGTAAAATTGTTCAAAAAAGGGTTTGGAGAAATAATATTCTCGACCGTAATCTATCGGATCCCACTTATCGGAAAGCCAGCAATCCCGACAGTAGACGGTAAAAGAACTGTTCTTGTTGTAGAGACTCAGTAAAGAAGATTTACACAATGCGCACTGGCTTTTATAAAATACGCGGTTATTTCTTACCGCCAGTCTTCTTTGAAACCTGCACTCTGGACAAAAAGTCGGCGGTGGGACTTTAATTTTTTCATAAAACCCAAAGTCATCTGGCTCAATGACAAAATCCTTTTTGCAATTTTGGCATATTCGATTTTCGGTTTCGTATGTCATTTTGTCATTTTGCAAAATATTAGAATATCATTTCATACTTTCGGAAAATTTGTGATAAATCTTGTGCAGTTTTTTGACGCTGGTTTGGATTATTTTTTTATTGTCGGAAATCATGAGCCAGTCGCTGTTGACTACTTTGCCCAGGCGCGCGTGCGAAATATCTTTTATTTTTTTTTCAAAAGCACGGATGTTTTTGGGACTTACGGAGACCAGAATTCTACCTTGGCTCTCGGAAAAAAGTTTGGTAGTCGGAGAAATTGCCAGCCCGGGGATATTTTTGAGCGAAACTTGCGCCCCGAGCATGCCGCCGAGCGAGGCCTTCGCTAGAGCGATACCCAAGCCGCCGGAATTTACCGAAAATGCCGAGGCCACCAGCTCTTTTTTGATTGCCTTCTCCAACACTTGATAAATTTTCAAATTTTTCCGCCAATTTACCATCGGCACCTCATTGCCCGTGTAGCCCAACATTCGGTAATATTCTCCCCCACCCAGCTCGTCCTTGGTTTCACCCAGAAGATAAATTACATCGCCTGATTTTTTAAATTCCGGCGAAACGGTTTTAACATAATTTTCCATCACCCCGATGGCGGAAATGAGAAGCGTCGGCGGAATGGATATCACGATCGGCTTGCTTTTTTCATCATAACCTTTGAAGTCGTTAAACATACTGTCTTTGCCGGAAATGAAAGGCGTACCATAGCCCACGGCGTAATCATAGCAGGCCTTGACCGCCTCCAAGAGCTGTCCCAAGCGTCGAGGGTCATTGGAAGAACACCAACAAAAATTGTCCAAAAGTGCCAAATGGGCAAGCGGAGCTCCGGCCGCGACGGCGTTTCGGACCGCCGTAT
>Ga0209542_10009708_pt1 | contig 17575 bp, 5 predicted proteins | sample RifCSPhighO2_01_FD_184028 | JGI IMG/M metagenome (GOLD analysis project Ga0209542, IMG submission 184028) | Soil microbial communities from Rifle, Colorado - Rifle CSP2_plank highO2_0.1 (SPAdes) (version 2) | ecosystem: Environmental > Terrestrial > Deep subsurface > Rock core/Sediment ...
GAACTTTATGTTTAAATCTTGTAATTTCTACACTCGCTTTAAAGAGCGAGCAACAGTTTCATCACGCTTTATCCCCAAGGCAAGACCATTGGGGTATTAACGAGAATAAAAAAATAAGAACTCTTTCGAGGAATCGGGTGGGAGTGGGCGCGTTACGCAATAGTAATTCTACGGCTAATAAGGTGCGTGACCGCGAATAAAAAAACTGCTAAAAATTCCTATACGGAGATACAGTCTGCAAATCTCATCCATTAAACAATTCACTAATCCACTCAATTATTCTATCAAACAAACTTTTTCTTTCTTCACTTTCAAACTTCGGCGTCGTCAAAACATTCTCTTCAACATCCCCAACTTTTCCATTAACATTAATCTCAAATTTTTTACTATAACCATAAGCTATATCAACAGTTCCGCCTTCGCTAACTCCTCCTGAAACCGGATTGAAAGACAACACAACCGGATAAGATCCTGCTTCTGTACCTTCAGGAACACTCACCCTGACCTTTACCGACGCAACCTGTCCTGCAGGAACATCAAATCTTCTTCCATCAATTAAAGTCACAAACTCCTCGCCATCATCAACACTAACATCTACAACAATATCATTTGAGGATTTCCCCCTGTTCATTATTCTAACAAAATCCTCAACGCTCTCTCCAGGTTCAAGATTAAAAGCCGACGAAGATCCTATAGCAAACGCATCTGCTCCAGCAATTATTCCAACTACTAAAATCATTGCAACAAATAATCTCATTTTATCTTTCATCTTAAATATTGATATTGAATAGTATCTCCCAGTTATTACCCTTTGCCTCTGTCGCAGAATAATCTATATCACTTCCATCATACAAACAAGGTCCGCTGCAATCTGTTTGAGAATTCAAAGCAGCCCAGATACAAAAGAATAAATTGCTTTGATCTAATCCATTAGCAGAATAACTAATAAAAATTGGAACCGTTTCCAAACTGCCGTGAACTAGCTGCTTTGCCGTCCCCGTATTATCACAAGCTCCAGAATTAACACCGCCAACGATACCATCAGCGCTAAATGCATCCACAGACATTATGGCGCCTGTGTTTGTAACTCCCGTCAAATGCCTCCCTACGATACTAACGCTATTTACATCTATATTCCCTGCATTATTCAAAACCAATGGATCGTCATCCGGCTCATTTAGATTATCATTAGCAGGATTATCTTCCTGCGTTATATCTAAATTATCCCAAACTAAAATTCCCCCAGCAGTTACCGCAGTAATTTGATTATAAATAATATAATCACAATCGTCATCCCCACTAAAACAAGTTGTTGCCGTGAATCCAACATCTCCGCTTGTTTTTGTATCGCTTCCACCGATAGAATCTTGAATCGTAGCAGAGATTGTCCATCTGTCATTCGCAGTTGCGCCACCGTTAGGTGATGGAGGATCGAAAAAGTTCATCGCAACATCGCAAGTATACAATATCTCTTGAGTTACTCCAGATTGATCATTACATAAAATATTATCAACACAACTCGTAGCAAAACAATCTCCATCAACAGCGCTCACTGTATTAATTCCTGGAGTGTTCTCATTAACAGGTTCGGTAAATGTCACAATCAAATTATTTCCTTCTAAAATTCCAGCTCCAGAAGGCAAATCACTGCAAGTTCCACCTCCTTCACATGCTAAATCCTTTACAACAAATCTAAATCTAACATCAACAGTCCCGCTTGATCCTTCAGGCGGTTCAGCATCTCCCTGAATAGTTCCAATTGGAGTAGCTCCATTAGTATCTTCTGGCTGTTCAATTACTCCTAAAAACTTTTCTATTGTCGGAGCATTATTAACAACACAGCTTCCCGCATCACAAGTTCCATCTCTTACATATCCTAAAGCGCCTACCTCACTATCGCATCCTGCTGTGTCATGCCCGACGCAAGAAGGATAATATGTTCCTGCATCTAATGCAACTTCATCAATATCACAAGAGTTTCCAGAGACACAAACACCATCAGCAACAAATGGTGCAGTCAAACTTGCCGCAATACTGCTATCACACATATTACCAAGTCCGTTAGTACATCCTGATCTGAAGAAGTCTCCTGTCTCACAATTAGGGTTAGTCCCTCCATCACAATATACAGATCCAGAAACACAAATCTCATCTCCCACACCATCATAAACTATCATTCCATTAGCTAAATAATCTCCATTAGTGAGAGTAGTGTCACAACTAAATCCATCCAGGGTTTGTGCAAGTCCTAAATCATAAGTATAATATCCTGGGATTGCGAAGCTCTCTGCTCGATAATTAGGGGGATTGACATCATCAAAAAAAACAAAGGCGCCGGAATCAATGCAGACATCGGTAGCTCCATTGTTTCCACAAATCCCTTCCTGATTAAATCCATTTGTTCCTATTGATCCACTTTCACAAGCATTTCCTAAAATTGAATCGCAGTTACTGAGCATAGTTGCCTCTGTTAAATCACCACTCGTGCATCCATCGGTTCCGCAATTAACACTAACGGTCGAAGAATCACACAAATTTACGTCAACACAAACACCATCGGCAATTGGAGGAAATCCAATGCCGGGGGTAGTTGAACATATAGAACCTGCATTACTAGATGTGCATGCATTACCCTCATTTCCGTCAGTGAATGATCCTCCTCCGCTACAAAGCGCTCCGCATTCTGTTCCATCTGCAGAAACATCAGCAGTAATAACTACATTAGCACAAGTGGTTTGAGCGCAATATCCGTCTCTTTCATATCCGTTATCTCCTATAACCGAATCACAACTCATTCCAATAGCACAAGTATTGAACAAAGTTCCAGGCGAAAAGGGACTGCAATCTGGAGAACCAATACCACAAGCAACCGGACCAGTTTCACAATTAAAATTAGAACTTGTGCATACGCCGTTTGCTATAGGCCCACTTTGTGGAGAACTATCACAAATTTGATGTTCTCTATCTGTGCAACCGCAATTTTCATTACCACTTTCCCAAGTTTCAGTTCCTCCGGAAACTTCTCCACTTGCGAAGTGAGCATTACAACAAACAGTCTGAGCACAATAACCACTCCTTTCATATCCAATAGATTCTACATCAAGATCACAACTCCTTCCGGCGGCACAAGTTGTGCTTAAAGTCCCCGCACCACAATTAACATCCCCTGTTGAACAGACTGCTAATCCAATTTCACAATTATTTGTTATGCAAACTCCATCAGTTGTATAAGCCCCGTCGCTGACATCGCTATCACACTGTTTATTATTCCCGACACTCGCATCGGAACAATCCGGATAAAAGCCATCAATTCCTCCACAAGTTATTCCAGATAAACAATTTCTTGCAACTTCATCAAAATCACAAGTAGCAGATGCTACACAAACCCCATCAGCTAAAAAATCTCCATTAGTTAAAGTTCTATCACAAACTCTCGCAGTTGTTGAAGAATAACACGCTCCGCAAGTAAACGAATAATCACCTATACTACCAATACAAACATGTCCAGAAGTATCGCAATTATCTCCGCTCACTTCATCAGCGCAAATCCCATCTTGGACAAATCCATTTGTCTCAACGTTAGAGTCGCAAGCATCTCCAGATATCGTATCACAGCTTGCAAATATCTTAACGTCAGTTAAATCAGCGCTTGCACAACCATCAGTTCCGCAATTTACTCGGACTGTGTTAATATCACAAACTCCATCGGCGCAAATTCCCTCTGCTGTCGGTCCTGTTGAAGGAGTGTTGTCACAAACTTGTCCTTCATTAAGAATGCAAGAACTAACTTCATCCCCATCTGTAAAATCATAACCATTAGGAGGATTAAAACTTGAACACAACGCTCCGCATTCTGGATCTATTATTACATCCGAGCCGCTTGCTACAATAAATCCTGTATTTGTAATACAGCTTCCCAAAACACAAGTCCCGTCTCTTTCATATCCTAAAGTACCCACATCGCTGTCACATCCAAACCCATCAACCCCAAAACAAGTTATTCCTAATACACCAGAACCATCATTACAATTAACATCCCCTGTTGAACAGACTGCTAATCCAATTTCACAATTATTTGTTATGCAAACACCATCACTTGTATAAGCCCCGTCGCTTACGTCACTATCGCATTGTTTATTATCGCCAGCATTCGCATTAGAACAATCCGGATAAAAACTGGCCGCTCCGCAAGACGACACTCCAGATAAACAATTTCTTGCAACTTCATCAAAATCACAAGTAGCAGGTGCTACACAAACCCCATCAGCTAAAAAATCTCCATCAGTTAAAGTTCTATCACAAACTCTCGCAGTTATTGGAGAATAACAGAAGAAACATTCATTTCTATATTCGCCTGAATCTAAACAAACATGTCCTGAAATATCACAATTATCCTGAGCACCAAAGGCGCAAATTCCACCCTGAACAAAATCTCCTCCGGCTGTTGCATCGCAGGAATCGCCTCCTCCTGTTGCAGCCGTAAAGCCACAAACATCATAAGTCGTCTCGCCTAAAGCGCATGTTTGATCAACACAATCCATTCTCACAGGGTTGATATAATCACAAAAACCTGGAGCATCACTAGAACAAGTCCCTGTTCCTAACGCACTCGCATCTTTACTGCAACTTTTCCCGTAATTATTAAATGTCGTGCAATCACTTCTGCAAAACCCCCCGCTACCTTCATCTATACACAAAGAAGAAGCACAATCATTTCCTGTTGTACAAGATTGCCCATCTACACAATTGTTATCCACCGTTCCATCGCAGTCATTATCTAAAAAGTCAACACAATTGCTTTCTCCACCAACCTCACAAATATTACAACTAACTCCACTGCAGTATCCATCTCTAACATACCCATTACTATTATCATTAACTACCCCATCACAATAACTTCCGCTAACACATGTTGTTCCTAATGTCCCTCCAGTTACTCCATTAAAACAATTCACATTTAAAATATCACAAACAGCCAAGCCAGTAACACAATTGTTTGTTATACAAACTCCATCACTTGCATAAGCTCCATCGCTGGCATCACTATCACAAACATTATGATCTCCACTAGCACCAACACAATCTGGATAATAATCAAAACTTCCAGAACTGCAAGATTGCCAAGATTTGCAATTCCTAGCAATATCATCAAAATCACAAGTAGCTGGAGATACACAAATTCCATCAGCTAAAAAATCTCCATTATCTAAAGTTCTATCACAAACTCTCGCAGTGGCTGTATCATAACACGTTCCGCAAGTACTCTCATAATTACCAACACTATTAACACAAACATGTCCGCTCGTATCACAGTTATTAGCTCCCCCGCTGGCACAAATCCCATTCTGAACAAAATTTCCTCCAGCAGTTCCATCGCAGGAATCTCCGGATGTAGTTGGACACGCGTCATAAGTAATATCGGTTCCAATCTCACAAAAAGCGAATCCTAAACTACAATCCATCCTAACAGGATTAACATAATCACACATACCACCGGCATTCGAAACGCACGTACCAGCCGCAGAAGTTGACCAAATTGCTCCATTTGTGCTGCATCCAAGTCCATTATTACCAGCATTATTACAAGAGCTCACTGTAGATTCACATGTTCCAGAAATACAAATACCAGAACCGCACTCATTTCCGGTATCACAACTTCCACCATTCTCCTGTTTACATGTATTATCAGAACCACAAATATTAGTTTCGCATACTTCACTTATTCCACAACACGCATCTCCAATAAGTACAGTTCTATCTTGCTTACAGCCACCACAACAATAACCGTCTCTAAAATAATCCCCCGCATCAGTCGTAGAAAAATCACACTGCCATGTATCAGTACAAGTTGTATAATAAGTCAGATCATTAAAAGCTACTTCACCAAGATTATCACAAACAGGGTTAACACCATCTGACGCGCAAATCCCTTCCTGGACAAAATCTCCTCCGGCTGTTGAATCACAGGAATCTCCGCCATCTATAGTACATACGTCATAAGTAATATCGGTTCCAATCTCACAAAAAGCTAATCCTAAACTACAATCCATCCGAACGGGATTGATGTAATCACAAAAACCAGGCGCATCAATAGAACAAGTTCCTGGATTCGTACTTAGTAAACTTCCGTCTTTACTACAATCTCTTCCATAATTTCCAACGCAATCACTCCTACAAAATCCTCCACCAGGAACTGGACCATTTTCATCTATACAAATATCAGCTCCACATTCATCTCCGGTAGTACAAGAATCTCCTATCGGATCCACAACATGCTCAAACTCCACACTTCCCCCGACTATTTTAAGATCAAAAGTATCCTGACTATAGCCATCTGAATTTCCTGACCAGAATGCTTTTGTTAAATCAATTTTTCCTAAATCAATTTCTTCAGACTTAGAATAATGTGTAGATGCGCTGCGGCCGGGAGTCGAACCTAATTGTCTAGGGAATAGACCCGATGTTTCAGATCGGTTCCTAACCGTAGGGATTAACGCGGCATCCTCTACATTACTATTATCAGAAAAGTTTATATACATATTATCATTATTACTATCGTCGTCTAGGGAGAAGTTTCTAACCGTAGGGGTTACGTTTTTTACCCCTTTATTTTCTTTATTAATTAATTTAGCATTAATATTTTTCGAAACATTTAAATATTTCGAGTTAATAATCATATTATAATCTGGTATCAACCGATTGGGTTCCATTCCGTTCGAACCCCTTTTTATTTTTTCATTATCATTTTCATCTATTCTTCTCACCAAAACAATATCATTATCTACATCAACGTCATAAATCTTCCCTGAATAATTTTCTTTAGTAATTGAATTTACTTTAATTTTATTTCCTTCAGCATCTAAGAAGTAAACTTCTTTTCCAGAATTAATTGATTCATAGACTTCTACAATTGGAATTAAATCAAAATCTTTATATACTTCTCCCCCACTATCTATTTCATGAGAATCGAAATCAATGAGTATATCGTTGCAGATACTGAGATTTGCGGAGGAACTCCAACTTTTAAAGGCACCAGAATCATGGTCTGGCAAGTTTTGGAGATGCTGCAAGGTGGAGAAACAATTGAAGAAATCCTTGTAGATTACACCACCCTCACCAAAGCACACATCAACGCCGCACTGAGTTTCGCTGCACAAAGAGTCGCCCACGAGAGAATTGTTCTGCTCAAATAATTTGAATAAGATGAAATTTTTAACTGATGAAAACATTAAATCTCGAGTAGTTAAATTTTTAATTGAAAAAGGTTTTGATACAAAATACGGACCAAGAGGAGATAAAGATTCTAAACTATTTTCTTTAGCTATCAAAGAAAGAAGAGTATTATTAACACATGACAAACATTTCTTAAACACATCGTTGTTTCCGCCAAAACTTTCCTCGGGCGTTATTGTAATGCGCATACACCCGCCAACATTATTAATGCTTGAATCAGCGTTATTGAAATTGCTTAAAACTTTCTCAGAGAAAGAGATTAAAGGCAAACTATTAGTCCTTAGAGAAGATAGTGTAGAAGTAGAAACATAAACCCTATGTTTAGGGCTAACCAATAATTCTGAACCATCCCCCATCTCAATCCGATACATCTCCCCGTCATGCTCAAAAACCTGCTTATCCGACGGCTCTTCCCATTCTAACTCTCCTGTTTCTTGATTCAATGTTGCAGCTTTCTCATCTTCTAATTCATAAAAATATTTCCATCCATCGTCTGTTAAAATTTCTGTCTTGTTATCATAACACTGTCCCTGTCCTAAATTTGTCAGGAATACTTTATTATATTCATCATCATTCAACAAAGTAAACTCGGCGATTATTTCATTCCCATCAACTTCATAGACTTCAATCCTCGGAGTTCCCGAAACAATCCTTGGCCAAATCGTTATATCGTTTTCATTTGTCAAATTTTTCTCAAATGTAACTCTAACATAATCTCCGTTTGAAATTGTTTCGCTCCAGATTCCATCTAACTCTTTTACTTCGTCGTAAATATCACTAATAAAATTCCTGTTGCTGTCAAGATGCTCTGCTTTTGTTATGACGATGATATTAAAAGTTTGATTGCTTGTGTGTGGAACAATCCAATGAATTTCCCCCCTCATTAACCACCAATTTAGATATTTATTTTCTTCAACCCAGAAAATTTTAACCTGTTTTCCTGGTTGAGGATGTGCTGTAAATGCCTCAACATTTTCATAGTGAACATCAGAATTAATCCTAACTTTTTTTCCATTTTCAATTTCTTCTTCGGTTTTATCAGGACCCGGAGTTTTATACCTCAACTTAAATCCTTTCTTATTGATAACATCAACTTTAACCTCTTTTCCTTTACTCACAATTGGAGGAGATAATAATATTTCTTTATCTAAATTATCTTCCACATTTTCTTCGATTATTTCATCCTCTTCCTCTTCGCCATTTTCATTAATTCTGTTGACAATTATTTCAATAGCACTCTCTGGAATCTGTAGTGTAACTTCATTTTCATCGGTTAAATCACTGACTTCAATTTCCCAATCAACAAATTCCTGTCCAACAATAACTTTAGGCTGTATAGTGATAATAGTCAGGTTATCACTCTTATTCATAGTAATAGTTTCATTAATGTCCGGAATTGTAATATTAACTTCTGGAATTTTCTCTGTCTCGTTAGTTTCATCCTTAACTTCTTCGACTTTCTCAAGAACGATATTCTTACTTTCTTCAAACAACTCAACTCCGTTATAAGCGAAACTAACTTCCAACTTATCTTCATCTGCCACGAAGCCGAATTCAGAAATATCAATCTTAATTTCCAGCTCTTCATCTGTCAGACATTCCTGTCCAAAACAATCTAAGACATAATTTGTTGTAGCAGTTATTTCATTTTCTCCTGCTTCTAAACTAATAACATCATCCTCTAATTTTTCTCCTTTGGACTTGACACTTCCGGATATTAATCTGGCACTTTCATCTTCATTCAATTTAAGAACGTAAGGCTCATCTGCATTCACAATTCCTTCTATAATCCTCGGTGGCGATAAACCAGCATCGCTTCCTTCACTAACAACTTCCCCCGTCGCACTTTCCTCAACTTTCTCTTCTCCAGATACTCCATCTTCTGTTACTTCCTTATCAACAACTTTTTCAACTTCCTCAATTGACGCTTCTTCAACAGTTTCTTCTTCTTCTGCAACTGGCGTTTCATCTGTTGTTTCTTCTTCAACTATCTTTTCTCCATCGGCTGTTTCATTAACAATTTCTTCATCAATGACTTCCTCATCGTCTGCTTCATCAACAATCTCTTCAGGAAAATCAGCAGGAGAAGTAGTTTCATCTTCAATGGTTGGAGATTTTTCTTCACTAAATATCTCTAATTGGAATATTACTTCTCCTGGTTTTTCACCAATAATGCCAAAACCCTCTCCACTTCCACTCAAGCCATAACCGTCAATAAAGAAATCTCCTTCAACACTTTCTAAATCAACTATCTCTCTTAAAATTAAATTATTATTCTGCTCCCTTAAACTGCCATGAACGATAGTCTCGACAGGAATCAACTCTCCTCTTTGCAGATTAATAATTATCTCCCCCCTTAATAGCTCTCCAGAAACAAAATTATCGGGGAGATTGAAAATAATCCTTTCATCTGGAGATAAAAATCTCAGAAGATCTCTTTGACCTACAAGAAATCCACCAATGATAACTAAAAGAAGAAATCCGATAATCAAAAAATAATTCAAATAACCAAAATCTTTTTCCTCACTCTTACTGCTCCCGTAATAACTGGTAATTATTTTTTGTCCTACTCTTTTATTATGATAAAGATAAGGTCCATACCTTTTTCCATTAACCCAGATATATTTTTTATACACCACTTTTGTAGGGAAAACCTCGTATATTATAGAAAGATTGGCTTTATAAGGATTTCTCAAGGCGAAGAAAGAATAAATTTTTAACCTACGTTAGTGAAGCTCCCCACAGCAAGCTTTTGCCTGCGGGCAAATCCGCCTACGGGCGGACTTGGGCATCTGACGACGGCACAAAACGAACAGCTTAAGCTGATCTAACTTTCTACCTTGATTCTCGATATATAGAGAAAACCGATAATTATAATACATTTAGTTCGGTTTTCTCTAACGGATAAAACCTTTCGTTCGGTGTTATAATCAACGGTTTTATCCGTAATTTTGGTTATGGCAACGAACGAACTATTCAATTAATAATTTCGTTGCCATAAACCCAATACAAAAAATGATATTAAATTTTGAGAACTTTATGTTTAAATCTTGTAATTTCTACACTCGCTTTAAAGAGCGAGCAACAGTTTCATCACGATTTATAGTCAACCAACTTAGTTCCTCGGTTTTTTTCTGTTGGTTGACTACCTCAAGAATGCTGACAGTTGCATTCTTGACGGCACCCAGGAATTTCACAGTAAGAAATTCCTGGTGTTAGCGGAATTAAAAGTCGCCGAAATTCGAAGCTTCGTGAGAAGCGAGAACTTGCGGAACACATTTCGCATTGTTCGAAGTTCCGTAAGGAACGAGGGTTTGCGGAACCGAAGGTTCTGCATTGGATTTAATTGGTCTGCTATACTGTATCTTGGGCAAGATTTATAATGTTTGGTTTGTATCATCGGGAGATGGTTGAAGTGATAGATTTAATTAGCAGTTTTCTTGGAAAATCTTTAACATCTAATGTTTTACTATTTTCAGTTATTCTCGCAGTTATTTCGCTCTTTATCTGGAATTTTTATAAGTCAATATCGAAGAGAAATTTGATAAAACTGAATTTGAGCAAATACAATACTTCGGAGCATCCCTTTTGGAGCAAGCTTCAGGCAATTTTTCTTTATTTGCTTGAGTACATAGTTATCATGCCTCTGTTGATAATACTTTGGTATGCCGCTTTGTCTCTTGTTTTGTTGTTGATAGCGTCGGAGGTATCTGTCAGCGGTGTGCTTTTTGTATCTTCTGTTCTGGTAGGTTCGATTAGAATTTTAGCTTATTTTAATTCTGAGATTTCTAAGGATGTAGCTAAGTTGTTTCCGCTCATAGCTTTGTCTGTTTTTCTTTTGTCCTTTGAAACTATTAACAAAACGTTTAATTTTGGAGATTTTACCAATAAGATTTACCAGATCCCAACTTATTACGGAGAAATCTTTTCCTTCATTTTAATTGTTTTCGTTATCGAGATCGTTTTGAGAGTTATCTTCACTATTTACGAATTCTGGAGGAGCGAAGAGGAAGCTGCCGGAGAAGTTGTTTCTTCTGGGGGAGATGAAGATGAAGATGAAGAGGAAGAGTAGTTAATTTTTTAAGATGCGAAATCAGTGTTTATTTTCATATTCATCTCACTTGGCTAAGACTTTGTATGGTTTAATGCTATTTAATCTCAAACATGGAAGATTTTTTGGCGCAACAAGAAGACACTAATTGGAGAGATGCGCAAGTAGATGAAATAGCTAGAAAACTAGGAAAGAAGAAAGAAGAAATTTTGCAAACTCATCCCGCATTGACTAATTTTATTCTAATTTCTGCGGATAGTTTAGGAGCGATCGATTCTCCTAAAGAAGGATATATTGTTAATGCCGGCTTTGTTGCTTTATTGCCAACGGAAAGGAGAGATATGGTTTTCGGGAAATTGGAGCAAGGTTTAACAAGGGGAGATATGTTGGGGAAGGTCTTTAGTTTAGAAGAAACTCATAGTGATGAATTTGATTCTGGTGGAAAATATCTTGGCAGAGTAGCAAAATACTTTAGGGATAGTGCTAAGCTGGGTCTTGTAAAAATAGAAACGTCGGTTACCGATTCTTATCTTGTGAGGAAGGCAAATGATTCTTTAGAGGCTTGGAAAGCACCAAAAAATGCAAGATTTCCAAATATGGAAGATCCCAAAATAATAATGATTGATTTTATACCTAATTCTGTGCAGATGACAGAACCAATTGCAAGATTTGTGGGAACTTTAGGAATTAGCTTTTATTTTGGAGCTATGAAGTATGATAATCTTTGTTTTTATCATTTTGTTGAATAGTTTATGCTTTATTGTTAAAATATTTAAATCGTAACTTGTTGAAGTTAATGTTCATATTCATTTCACTTGGTTGAAATGAAAGAGGCCGGCGATCGCGGCTTGCCAGCCTCACATCATAAGATATTTGTTGGAAATTTTTTCATGACATACACAATTCCGATGATCATATAACGAGAGACCAAAATATTTCCTTGCTGTTTTTTGTTCTCTCGAACACAAAAATTTTCTAAATTTTTGTGCCCAAAGAAGCTTTGCTTCTTCTGGTATAGCAAGAGACAAAATGGGGAATTACTTAAGTCTCTTGCTATAGCACACAAATTAGGAATTGTGTAGACAGAGAATCCCGATAAAAATGTAGTAAAATCATCTGGATTATCTGTATTATTTTCGCTGCTTAGAATATAAAATATTAAGAACTAAATTTTTTTAATTTGATTATGATTCGCTGGTTCGAGAGAAATTATGCTGTTGCTTGGATGATTGTCTTAATTATTGCTGGACTTATTTTTTATGTTTCTTCGCTGATTTTTCCTTACAATCATCCAGGAATTAGTTTGTTGTCGGTTATTTATCATATAGGGATTTTCTTTTTGTTTAGTTTCTTTCTAATGATTGCTCTTGTTCGAGGGAAAAATAAAAAAATTGTTTTGCTTGGTTTTGTTTTGGCTTTGGCGTATGGTTTTTCTGATGAAATTCATCAGCTATTTGTTCCAGGAAGATATGGAAGTTTAGTTGATGTTTTTTACGACGGAGTCGGAGTTTTGTTTGCGACGATAATTTATTTGATAATAGTTGAAGGAAGAAAAAAAATGCCTTGAGTGAAAGCGTTTAATTTGGGATTAATTCTATGGATAAAAAAGAATAATTTATATATGTGAAAATCCTTGTCAATATAAGATAAAGAGGATGATAAACACGAAAAATTTTTTTCTGATGTTTGGTGTTGCACTCATAGTTCTTAGTTTCTCGTCTTTTGTCGATGCGAATAATTATACCGTTGATGTTTATTTTACTATTCCAGAAACTGTCTATGTTACTAATGAAAGAATTGAACTTAAAGGTTTTGTTTATCTTGCGAATTATTCTGATAATAATACATTAATTACTAATTCTTCTGCTTTTGTTAATGCAACTGTTAATTTAACTGTAACAAGAACAAATGGTACGTTCAGTAATAATTATACTTTTACGACGGACTCGAATGGGGCATTTTATTCAAGGAGTGATTATTATGCAAGTGCAGCCCAAGTGAATGCACCTTCTTCTGCAGAAAATTATTTCGTTAGAGCGAGTTATATTGATCCGAATAATGCGACATGGTTTTCACAAGTTGAGATTAGTGTAGTAAATACAACGATTGACTTAATACGAGTTAGACCTGAGAAAGTTCGTTATTCTGCGTCAGAAAGAGTAAATCTCGAAATAGAAGCGATAAGATTAGTTGGCGATAGAATTTTGTATGTGAGTAATGTTTCAGTCAATGGAAGCTTAAGAAATTCTACTAAAACTATATTAGAAAATTTCTCCTGCATAACAGGAAGCAACGGCAGATGCATAACCAATGTGACTGCACCCTCGACATACGGTAACTTTATACTTGAGTTGAACAATTTTAAAGCCTTCAGCACTTTTTCGGTTGTTCCATTTACTTTCAGTATTTATATGAAAGACGAGCTGGGACATTCGTTAAAAAATATTTATTCTGCAGGCGAACAAGGTAGGGTAGAGGTAAGCGTTGCTAATGCTTCTTCTTCTGATGTCTACACTTTTTCTGGTTATATCGCTGATTCATCAGGCAATGTTGTAAAAAGCATCAGCTCTACCACCTTAGACAGCAACAATTCATTTACCAACACATTTCAGTTTAATATTGATGCTGCAACTTTTGTCTATGGTGCTTATGTAGTTTCTGTGACGGTAAGCAAGAGCGGCGACGGCAGTATTACTGGCTCTGCGTCATTTGAAGTTAAAGATTGGACTATATCAATGAATAAAAAAACAACAGAATCCGGATTTGAATATGGATACAGCACCTTTCAAAATAAAACAATGAGAGTAGATGTTTTTCCAGCTTATCGCATAAATAGTTCTGTAATAACAGGAATTAATTCGAGTGCATTTAGCGTGCAGTTAAAAGATAGTCTTAACAATGTCATTTCTTCTGAGAATGTAACTTGGAATGCGAGTTGCGGGAATGAAGGATGCTATGAGTTTAGTATGGCTTCTCCTTCGGTATTGGGAGAATATACTTTGGCAGTTGCATTGTCGTACAGTGGAACAACCCAGACTGCGATTCAAATAATTAATGTTATCGGTGGAGCTATGTCGGCCCAATCTACAAATATAGACGGGGCTATAAAAGAATTGTTTGGGACAAACGAAGAAGTATATATTTCATTTACTGCTTATAATGCAACATCTTCCGCATTTAACTTATCAGATGCCGAAATTTTTCTCGTTAATTATATGAACGGTTCTGATTTTTCTTATGCTCAAGTCGCAAATTTTGAGCTGGTTAATAAAAGCAATTCAATTTATGAATGGGCATGGAATTCTACTTTGCAGAGGATAAAATTAGACTTTCCGAGTTATGGGGGTATTTATACAATATTTGCATTTGGAAATAACAGGACTGTCGGTGTATTGTCAAGATTTATTGTTAATCCGTATGAGGTTTGCACAGTGGCTAAAGATACTCCGGGACAGGTATCATCTGGTAATTATTATGTCTGGCAGTTTAAGACAACTGATACGGTTTATTTTGAGCATAAGGTTATACAAGCCAATAACCCTCTTGGCAGGGCGGGCGTTTCTAACTTTTCATCAGGAAATTCAACAGGAAGCGGTTATGGCAAGGGCTCTCAATGCAGTGTTAATACTGCGACTCAGCAAGTAGTCAATAATGCAACAATTACAATATCGGAAGTGAGAAACATGGAATCTGGAGAATTACAAACCATAAATTCTACAGAATCAACATGCCAGACAAGTGATAGTTCTGGAGGATACAGCTGCACTGTTAAGCCCTTAACGAGCTGGGATGGCGGCGTGAACATTATTAAATTTGATATTGAAGGACAAGATGGAAGTTCTGATATAGTATATGGAAAGTTTGAAGCAAGGGCTTTTTATTTATACGGATGGAGCAATACATGGCAGAATAGCCCGACAAGCAATATCAGTTTAAATGTTAGATTGTATGAAGCTGGAAGCGGATGGTGGGGAAGCAGCGGAGGATTGAGCGGAACAATAACATTAAAAAAAGTTGAATATCAGGGAAGAGATGGAGAGTGGATATGGCCGCCAACTGACTCGGGATATAACGCTTCTGTTGTTAATTCTTCGAGTGTGACTTCAGGAAGCGGGACTCTTTCTTTGCCTGCTAACCTTGCAAAGGGAGGAAGCTGGAAAACCGGATATTACAGGGCATTGATACAAGGGACAACTTCAGATGGAGATACAGATTATGGTTATGCATGGTTTGGCGTTAAACTATGGGATGTTTATGGCCAGCCGGTTGAATGCACATCTTCTACATGCAATTATAAGAGTTATTTTAATTCAAAAGAAAACATAACCCTGTATGTTAAAATTTCTCAAGCGGGAGATTATAGCTATAGTTATCAAGGAGGACAGAATATTTATGGAAATGTCAGCATAGGCGTGAAGAAAATAGAAGATTGCAGAACCTGGCCTTGCAAGGAATTAAACTCAAGCAAATATCAAGCCAATACAATTATCGTAAATGAATCAAGTCCGTGGTATTGGAATGCAAATTTAAATAATCAAAGCAAATATCTTCTGCGCATAAATACGACGACAGGAACATGGGGAACAGGATGGTATAATGTTGTTCTCGACGTTAACGGGACAGATACAGGCAATGCGTGGTTTAACACAATTGCTTTCTATGCCGATACAAGACCAACAAATATTAATGGCACGAATTGGAAATACAGCATAAAACCAGGAGAGAACATGTATTATAATGTAACGACAACGAAAAATTATAAGGGGTGGAATGTTATCAATAATGATTCAGATTATGTGAATGCGACAATTGATGATGCTGTTTTAAGAGCATGGGATTATACGACACAACAAAGTCGAGAGTATAATTATCCTGAAGATATTAATGCGAGTCTTGTAAACAAAACAAATCTTTTAGTAGTAGGCAATGCTCTTGTCAATCTTAGTTACAGAAATGGAAGTTGGCCATCAGGATATTATTGGGGCGAGCTTACTTTAAGAAATACAGAAAATGAAACTTCAACAGGGTGGTTGTGGTTTAGCGCCAAACCATTTAGAGTTTCAACTTCAACAAATACATACAATATAGATAATGATCAATGTGTCAACACCTCGTTGAATATTTATGAACCCGATTGGAGCAATAACGCGCTTTTGTATGGCAATTATTCTATAACTAATGTTTATGAAAATGTTTGGAGCGGTTCTTCAAATAGTCAAGTTAGTTACACTAATTACACTTCGGGGTCGTTTAATGCAACTGGAAACTTAACAGTTTGTCCTAATAACGGGGCGTGGGGTTCCGGCTCATGGGGGGGCTATCATTACCTGAATATTGTTGTTAAAGATAATTCAAATAACGATAGCGAAACAGGATGGTTATCTTTTAAGGCTGTTCCGTTCAGTGTTAGTTGGGGAAGTGTTTCTGGAGGAACAAATAAATTAACCAGTCAAAATGTTGTCGTGCCTGTGACTTTAACTAAATATTCTACAGGAGTTAATACAACTGGTAATTTAACAAGAGTCTATCAATGGAGATATGACAGTTCGTACAATGGAATGCAAGATTACATCTTCAGTGTTGGTAATTGTTACTCAAATGTTTCCGGACAATGCACAGTAAACGGAACACAAAATGTTGCAATTTATCCTCCTTCAACAGGCTGGAGAGTTGGATATAATTATTTATATGCTGTATGGACAAAGACAAACGATGCTTCTTCAAAGATAGAAGACTGGAGCGGCGTTTACATAGAAGGTAGAGAACCCTACAATGGATATTATTCAAACTCTGATTCTAATGGAAATTGGAAATACAACTTTGGCGTTAACGATAATATTACAATAAAAGTTAATGTTAGAGATAATAATTACAATTCTGTTAATGTTAATCTTACAAATGTGCAATATGCTACTTCAGGAAATTGTTGGGGTGAGTGGTGTCGTTCATATACGAGTGCGACATGGTCTTTAATTAGCGGAGGCGTGCAAACTTCGAATGGAAATGCAATAATTACAATTGCTCCGCCAAGCGGCGGATGGTCTAATGGTTATTATTACATTAAAACATCTGTTTCAGGAGGCGCTGGCACGGCTTCAATAACAGGTGGGGAAGTCAGAGTAAAAGATTCCAATGGACCAAATATAACAATCAGCTCGCCGACGAATAATCAGACAATAAGCAATGCAACATTTTCATTTAGCGCAACCACGACTGAAAACAGCCAATGTTATCTTTCTACTGTTAATTACAATACCTTTAATGGTTGGTATTGCGGCGGTGTTATTTCAA
>Ga0209542_10009710_pt1 | contig 17574 bp, 9 predicted proteins | sample RifCSPhighO2_01_FD_184028 | JGI IMG/M metagenome (GOLD analysis project Ga0209542, IMG submission 184028) | Soil microbial communities from Rifle, Colorado - Rifle CSP2_plank highO2_0.1 (SPAdes) (version 2) | ecosystem: Environmental > Terrestrial > Deep subsurface > Rock core/Sediment ...
GATTTCAGATAGTTACCAACACCCTGCGCAACAAAATCGGTCTCTTTGACGACTTGATAATGGAGGTTTGTTCGGGGCTCTGGAATTTCCATCTCCGATACAGACGATAGCCTCACTTTCGTGGGGATATCGTACCTGTCGAAGATTATCGGGGAACAGGTCTAATCAAGGCGGCGTCGCGGAATGTAACGCCTCCGGTTTTGTTTTGTGTGAATTTGATGAAGTTTGGAGACTTCTAACGGGGTTGACAAAACTTTGTTAAACATTACGATTGACGAGTCTGTTTTGGTGTGCGGAAGTTCGCATGGCGAGAACGGTTTTTGTTATGGGAGAGACAAGAGATAAAGTAAAAAATGAATTAGCTAGGGGCAGTGCTATATCAATAGTTGCTCTGGTCAATTTTCTTATCGAAGAAGCGGGTTTGATGCATGCCTCTGATATTCACATTGTGCCGGAAGAAAAAAATACGCGCGTCAGATATAGGATAGACGGTATTCTTGAAGATAAGCATACCTACCCCAATTCACTTAATCAGTCTGTTATTTCGAGAATCAAAGTTTTGGCGGGAGTTCGGACGGATGAACATCAAGCGGCTCAGGATGGTCGTTTTACAATCAACCTGGACGGAGTAATTATGGATATTCGAGTTTCGATTGTGCCGACATATCATGGAGAGAATGCTGTGTTGCGCATTCTCTCCGACAAGGCTGAAAATTTTTCGCTTGAAGCGCTTGGTTTCAGCGACGGTGACAGGAGAAAAATTTTGAAGGCAATAAAAAAACCTTTTGGCATGATCCTTTCGACCGGTCCCACGGGAAGCGGAAAAACGACGACTTTGTATACTATTATTAGACTGCTTAATTCTCGCGAGTCATCCATAGTTACCATCGAAGATCCTATTGAATATTCAATTGGTGGTATTACCCAGATCCAAGTTAATTCCCGTTCTGGCTTAACTTTTGCAAACGGACTTCGTTCAATTTTGAGACAGGATCCGAACGTAATAATGGTGGGAGAAATTAGAGATGTTGAAACGGCAAGTATTGCCGTTAATACCTCTCTGACCGGACATTTACTTTTATCTACACTTCATACGACAGATGCCGCTACCACACTTCCTCGGCTTTTGGATATGAAAATAGAGCCTTTTTTGGTTGCATCAACCGTCAATGTGGCTATAGGTCAGCGTTTACTCCGGCGTATTTGCAAGACCTGCCGCAAAGAAAGAGCGATGACATCCGCGGAAAAAGACAGTTTAACAGAGTCTCTACCGGAATCGCTTTCGGCTAGTATTAATTCGATGTGGCACGGCACAGGCTGTGATGAATGCAACAAAACGGGATACAAGGGGAGGGTTGGAATCAATGAGGTCATGCTTGTCGACCAGGAAATTCGTGAAGCCATACTTTTGAAGTCTTCTGCTAAAGAAATTAAAAGAATTGCAGTCAAGAATGGCATGACCACGATGCTTGAGGACGGCATAGAAAAGGCTAAGCAGGGCGTCACGACTATAGAAGAAGTACTGCGTGTAATACACGAATAATTGCCATGAAAGAGGAATCAAAAGACAGAAAAGATTTAAAAGTGAAAAAAGGGTTTTGGCGTCCCGGACTCACTTTGAATTACTTGAGTTTTTTGGAAAAGAAAACGCCAAAAAATTTGTTGCCATTGCCGGGCGAAGGGATTACGGGAGGAGCAAAAGACGCACATCATGCTTCGTATTTGTTCAAGCGTTTTTTGCATGCCGACAGAAAGGTTGTTTTAGGCAGTGGAAAACCTTCCTCTATTCCATTCTGGAAAACTATCGGTGCGAAATATTCAACCAAGGAATTGGTGCATTTCGTTAAGAGGTTGGCCTTTCTTATAAAGTCGGGCGTACCGGTTCTCGAAAGTGTTCATTTGCTCCGCAAACAAACGCGCTCTAGTGCCAAGGGTAGAGTGCTTGATGGTATTATCGAAGATCTATCGAACGGTCAGTTTTTGTCGGACGCCATGGCGAAGCATACGAAAAATTTTGGCGCTTTTTCCATTAACGTGGTTAAGGTGGGGGAGATGAGCGGAAGCTTAAGCATTAACTTAACTTACCTCGCCGAGGAATTACATAAACGGCACGTTTTGCAGAGAAAATTGCTTGGGGCGCTCGTTTATCCGGCTTTTATAACGATAGCGACAATTGGTGTGGCAACCATGCTCACTGTCTATATTTTTCCTAAAGTCATGCCGATTTTTACTAGCCTAAATGTTACATTGCCGCTTACAACACAGATACTTCTTTTTGTCAGCAATTTTTTGCAGGCATATTGGGGAACTATTTTTTTGGCCGTTTTGGTTTCGATTGCCGTTTTTATTTTTGCCGTAAAGAAGTTTCCGAAATTTCACTATTTAATCGCCTCTGCTGTCTTACGTTTCCCGATTTTTGGCACTTTGGTTTTGCATTACAACGTAGCGAATTTTTGCCGAACATTCAGTCTTTTGCTTAAAAGCGGCTTTGGAGTCGTCGAGTCATGTTCTATCATCGCGGATTCGACGAACAATCCTGTTTATAAAGAGCAGTGCAATTTGATTCGAGAGAGGATTATAAGGGGTGAGAGAATTTCGAAACAAATGGAAGAGTCGCAAAGATTATTTCCCGACATTGTACGCCACATGACGGCGATTGGAGAAAGTTCCGGTAATCTTTCGGATACTTTTATGTATTTATCCGAGCATTATGAATCTGAAGTTGATGATCTTGTAAAAAATCTTTCCAATTCCATTGAACCCGTACTCATGATATTTATGGGTTTGGTGGTCGGATTTGTGGCGGTTTCCGTTATTACGCCGATTTATGAGATTACCCAGAGCCTTCAGAGATAGGACGGAAAATTTCTAAATTGATTATGATTCAAATTTTTTCATCTAAACGATTTACGCACATTCGGTCTACTGACCTCAGTACTTCCTCGCTCCCGCTCGGTCGCTCTACTCTCTACTCTCTACGCTTCTCCCGGGGTTTTACTGCCATTGAAATTTTGGTTGTCGTGGCTATTATTGCTTTACTCGCGTCAGTCGGTACAATCATGGGCTTTGATACTATCGGGCGGGCGAGTGTGCATAGCGAAAGGGATTTGTTTGTGTCGCTTTTGACAAGCGCGAGAGCGAGGGCATTGGCCAATGTTAACGAAAAACCTCATGGAATACGCATTGAACCGTCTAAGTTTATTATTTTTGAACGATCTACTTATGGTTTTGCCGATCCTGCAGATAGAGAAATGAATAGAAACAGTTTTATCGTATCAAATCCGGCGACAGCAGAAGTAGTTTTTTCTCAGCTTTCCGCGAATGTGAGTTCCGGGGCGGGACAGTACATTCTTTCAGACGGTACACAAAGTGCTGTGATCGATATTAACAGCGAAGGGAGGATAGACTGGTGAGGGGCGGGGGATGAATTATGAATAATGAATTACGAATTATGGAAGATATGAAAAAAAATACAGAGAGAGGGGCGGCAACTATTGAATTGCTTATCGCTTTGGCTGTTGGCGTAATTTTCATTACCGGCGCGACGCTGGTTTCTTTCGGTGCGCAGACATCGGGATTGGATACGGGGCTTACAAATGAAGGATTGAGATTGGCCGAATTAGGTACTGCTGATACTGTTGCTTCTGTTGCCGCGGCATGGAACTATACGCCGACCGAATTAACGGGTTTTTATGATTCTGTTACAAATATAGACGATATCTCGGATTGCATGAAAAGTGTGGATAGAGATACAACGTGGACTTCGGAAAAAAACCGAGGGCAGTATTCCAGTATGAAGACATTGGTTGCAAACTGGGCGGCTGCGAAAGCGAATGGTGGGGGTTGTAGCCCTATCCCTCCGAGTGACGAATGGGATAACCCTGACAGTTTTGGTAGCGTTGATTTAAGTGGCGCCGACGGCACAGGCGTAGATGTCCGCTCTGTTGGGGGAATAAATTACGCATTTGTAACTGCCGACCCAGGCGCTCTACCTGCAGAAGATTTTATGGTAGTTGACGTGTCCGATCCTGATAACATCGATCCTTCAATAGATGTGAGAGCAATAAATACAGGCTTGGGGCTTAACGGTGTTGCTGTTGGGGGAAATTATGCTTACGTATTGCAGAACAAAAATACGGAGCAACTTCAGGTAATTGACATCACTACCCCGTTAAATCCGTTATTGATTGCCGGTGCCGCGACCCTACCGAATATCACATTTACATGTCCTCCCCCTGGTAGTGTCCCTTGTCTGGCCGGCAGGAGTATTGCATATAGTGCGCAAAGGGTTTATGTGGGGACCCAGTATCTTTTCAACGGTGCTCTGCCTGAAACGAAAAATAACGAATTTCATATTTATGACGTGTCCAGTCCGAGTAGTCCTGTTTGGTTAGGGAGTTTAAATGTTAATCACAACGTTAATGATATTGAAATAGATGGTAATTACGCCTATTTGGCTACTTCTGATGATGTCGGAGAACTAACCATTGTTGATATTAGTAATCCAGCATTTCCTACTATCGCAGGTAAATTCGATGCAAAAAAAATGCTAGGTGGGGCAAGCGATGAGGATGGCTGGAGTGTTGATGTGGTAGCAACAATTGCGTACTTAGGTCGGGAACGTGTAAACGACTCCGATGAGGAGAGAGATTTCTATATTTTGGATGTCTCGAATCCGTCGCTAGTTACGATCGTCGGTTCTAAACTTGTCGGGATGACCCCAGGAAGCGACATTTATGTATCCGGTGTCGCTAAACAAGGAAATTTTGCTTTTATATCAACAACCGATAGTAACGAACCATTTTATGTCATCGACATTACTAACCCTGCAAATCCAATTAACCATAGCACTTGCGGTCTAAACTTTTCCCAAGTGACGCGTGGATTGAAGTATTTTGACAACTTCATTTTTACTGTAAATCGCAGCAACGATATTCTACGTATAATTTATGATCAACCAACCGCTTGTTCGTAGGGGTTTTACCCTCATAGAGACAATAATCTACATCGGCCTATCCGGGCTGGTTTTGGCTGGAATTATTTCGGCAGCGTACCCGATGTTTACCAGTACGGATAAAATTGTGGCTAATGTTACAACCGAGGGCGAAGTTGCATTTATCATGCATAAGATTTCGTGGGCGGTTTCTTCCTCCAAAATGCCAATCTCACCGGCAATTATTCTGCCTTCTACAGAGGCAAGTGCCGATAATTTTAGCGTCACAAATCAATCTGGGGGCACAATTAAATTTCGGCAGGCGCTCACCGCTAGCAATATCGAGATTTCCGAGGATGGCGGCGTGACTTGGGAAATCCTTAATGCTTCGCGTGTGCCCATAACCAATTTTTTAGCGAGGCACGTTTACAATTCCGCATCAGGTTTTCCCCGGTATCTTGAGATCTCTTTTATGGCAAATGGAAAGCCCTTCGGCCCGGTCCGTGAGTATTTACCATATTAATATCATGACAACTAAACGCTTTACGCTAAACGTTAAACGCTCTCCAGAGTCCGGTTTCATCGCCCTCATGTCCGTCATCATCATTTCCTTCGTGCTTCTATTTGCTGTGTTTTCAATAGGACAGCGGGGGATAGCTAGTCGTTTTTTGCTATTAGATCTTGAGAGAAAAATACAAAGTGAAGAGTTAGCCAAGGCGTGCGTCCAGATTGCCATTATTGGAGTTGCCAACGATTCTTTGTATGCCGTTTCAGCGGCATCTGATATTGAACAGACTGTGGACGACGGAATCTTTTGTTACATTCATTCGGTTACTCCCTCGGGGGGTCAAAGCATTATCGAAACCTGTGCTATCGTGCCTGTCCCGGCGCAAGGAACCCCCTCACCGTGTTCTTCCTCCCCTGGGCCATTGGGCGCAACGACCAATTTGCGCGTTACTATCGATTCTGGAACGGGCGCAATATTGTCCTCAACCGAGCTTTCAAATATTTAGGATTATTCACTACCAATACCATTGCTCCCGTATTCTTTAATAAATTTTCGATCTCTCGCGCTAAATCATCACTCATTTTAAGCTAGCTATAGCTTTCTTAAAATGAGTAGGTAGTTTGTGTTGTTAGATCGGCAGAATCGAAGAAAATAAGCACAAAAAGCAACAATTAACAAAATTTATTAAATTTTACTGCTTAAAGCCACTCATTTTAGCATAGCTATAGCTATGCTAAAATGAGTGGTGGTTTTTATGCTAATAAGCAATTAGGCTATAATATTGAGCAAAGGGTATCTTTTGTAATGTTTTGAAAGAACGCTACTAGTCAATTTTGATTGAAAAAAGCTCGTTCTGTCTTGAACAAGCGTGCTTGGTGAATCAATATATTGGAACAGGCGGGGAAAGTGCCTTTTTCATTTGGATTTACAACACATTGGTAATAATATGGCAATAGTCAACGTCTATTGACTAAAGCCGATATTTAGTATAGGCTCACAAGAATTCAGCAAGATTGAGTTTTGGGAGATGACTCAACGTATTAATAGCCAGGCTAAAGGCTAATTTTCTTGCATTCTAAAAATAAATAACAAAAGTTTAAGAAACGAAAGCGCCTTTTCAAACGGTGTCGGGTTTTTGTTTGTCGCTAGTTTTGGACATTTAGAATTCGACGAGTAAGTAATTATTTAGTAGGGAGATAATTAAGTATATTATCCACAAGTAAGGCTTTCTGATAGCGTTTGAAATCTCGTGGCGAGATGAAGAGAAAAATACGAGGCATATCGAGATATGTCGAGGATTTTTCTCAAAATCGTAGCCCGAGATTGCAAAGGATTGTCGGAAATGATTAGTTGGGGATGGTATAAATCTAAATGAGCACAAAAGTTGTACATGGAGATATCATCAGCGGTTCAAGACATCCAAAAAAGTTTTTTGGTGCTTATAAGAAACCGCTTGCACACATTCCTAATCTGGTGGAGCCTCAGCAAAAATCTTTTGAGTGGTTGGTAGCCGAAGGTCTTAAGGAAGTTTTCACTGAGTTTTCTTCGATCAAAGATTATTCTGAAAAAAAGTTTGAATTTAAATTTTTGAGCGCCGCTCTTTCGGAGCCAAAATTTGATGAACCGTATGCCAAGGATAATAAACTTTCATACGAAGGAACATTGAAGGCCAGAGTGGAATTGGTAAATAAGATGCTTGGTACTTCCAAAGAACAGGAGGTCTTTTTGGCTGATTTTCCGATGATGACTCGTCACGGTACCTTTATCATTTCCGGCATTGAAAGAGTTATTGTTCCTCAGTTGGCGAGGTCGTTCGGCGTCTTTTTTACGAGCGACGAAATTAAAGGTAAGCGCTGTTTCGGCGGGAAAATAATTCCTTCCCGCGGCGTTTGGATTGAAATTGAAACCGATTACGATGGCGCTATCTATGTTCGCATAGATCGTAAGCGCAAGTTCGGCGTTACATCACTTCTCCGAGTTTTGGGAGCGGAAACTGACGACGATATTCGCGCTTTGTTTGCTTCGAATCCACATGCCAAAGCTCACCTCGATGCCACTTTCGCAAAGGACCATGCTAAAAATGTTGACGAGGCTTTTTTGGAAATTCATAAGAGACTTCGAGATGGGGAAGTCGGTACGGTTGAGAATGCCAAGGATTTCATAAATGCCATGTTTCGGACCGAAAGGTACGATATTTCGAAAGTCGGCCGTTTTCGTTTTAACAAGCGTTTTGGAAAACCGACCGACGGCAAGAATGCTGATCGCCGCACTATAAATTTGGAAGACATCGGAATTATCGTCAACAACATCATCAACCTAAACAACACTCAAGATGCCTTTGAAGATGACATCGATCATTTAGGTTCCCGTCGAGCACGTTTTGTTGGGGAACTTCTTCAGCAGAAAATTCGTGTCGGTATGACTCAGATCAAGAGGAATATTCAAGATAGGATGTCGACGATTGATCAGTCGATTTCGATGCCGATACAGTTTATTTCGCCGAAACCGCTTCAGGCCAGAATAAAAGAGTTTTTCAACACTAACCAACTGTCGCAGTTCATGCTCCAGGAAAATGTACTTTCCGAACTTGAACATTTGCGCACTCTTTCAGCTTTGGGTCCCGGAGGTTTGACGAGAGAGCGTGCCGGTTTTGAAGTCCGCGATGTTCACCCTTCACACTATGGCAGACTCTGTCCCATTCATACTCCGGAGGGACCAAACATCGGTTTGATTTTACGTTTGTCGACTCATGCCAGAATCAATGATTTTGGAATGGTTGAAACTCCGTACGCAAAAGTTGAAAATGGCAAAATCACCAAAGAAGTGAAATATCTGAATGCTCTTGAGGAAGAGAATTTTAAAATCGCTCATGCGGCCACCGCGTACGACAAAGATTTGAACATCTTGACTGATGAAGTCGAGGTGCGCATAAACGGCATACCAACCATAGTTAAAAAGAATGAAGTTGATCTTATTGACGTAAACACAGCGCAGGCTTTTTCTATTGCTACGACGATGATTCCGTTTTTGGATCACGACGATGCCAACCGCGCTCTCATGGGATCAAACATGCAGAAACAAGCCACTCCTTGCCTTATTCCGGAAGCTCCTCTTGTCGCGACAGGTATTGAGGAAAAAGCCGCTAGGGATTCTGGACGACTCATTTACGCCGAGGAAGATGGGGTTGTTAGTTATGCAGATGCCAGAGAGGTTCGAATTAAAAATGCCAAGGGCAAAGAAAAGTCTTATAAACTTGCGATATTCAACCGTACCAATGGATTCACCGCTTTTCATCAGAGGTTGGCTATTAATGCCGGGGACAAAGTTAAGAAGGGCGATTTGCTTGCAGACACATCATCCAGTGATAACGGAGAGGTGGCTCTTGGGCAAAATGCTCTTGTGGCCTTCATGTCTTGGTCCGGTTCTAACTACGAGGACGCCATTATCATCTCTGAAAGGTTGGTTAAGAATAGCAAGTTTACAAGCATTCACATCGAAGAGTTTACTGTAAACGTGCGTGATACAAAGCTTGGTCCTGAAATTACGACGCACGATATTCCAAATGTCAGCGAAGCCAAGCTTAAAAATTTGGACGAAGACGGAATTGTTCGCATTGGTGCCGAGGTCAGGCCGGGAGACATATTGGTCGGCAAAATTACTCCAAAGGGCGAGACTCAGCTTACTCCGGAAGAGAGATTGCTCCGATCTCTCTTCGGCGAGAAGGCGCGTGATGTTAAAGATACATCGAAGCGAATGGAAAATGGAAAACAGGGGAGAGTGATTGGAGTCAAAGTTTTTTCAAGAGAAAGGGGCGATCGCCTGGAGTCAGGCATCATTAAGCGTATCCATATAGAGGTCGCGGAGCTCCGAAATATTTCTCCCGGTGATAAGCTGGCCGGACGACACGGAAACAAGGGTGTCATCTCAAGAGTGTTGCCGATAGAAGACATGCCCTACATGGCTGACGGCACGCCGATTGATGTAATTTTGACGCCACTTGGTGTTCCTTCCCGTATGAACTTGGGACAAATTCTCGAGCTTCATCTTGGCATGGCTGCCAATTCTTTGGGCTATCAGGCCATTGTTCCGCCATTTGCCGGAGCCACTGACGTTGAGATTAAAGAAGAATTAAAAAAAGCCGGATTGAATGACAACGGAAAGATGACACTTTATGACGGCAGAACCGGAGAGAATTTTAACCAGGATATCGCTGTCGGCTATATGTACATTTTGAAATTGCATCACATGGTTGAGGACAAGATCCATATGCGCTCGATTGGTCCATATTCGCTCATAACGCAACAACCGCTTGGTGGAAAAGCTCAAGGCGGAGGACAGAGATTTGGAGAAATGGAAGTATGGGCACTTCTTGGGCATGGCGCGGCATATACGCTTCGCGAAATGCTTACTGTAAAATCCGACGATATTATCGGACGTTCGGCCACTTTCGACGCAATCGTGAAAGGAATGCCGATAGAAGTTACGAATTCACCAGCCGCGTTTAATGTTTTGGTTAATAATCTCCGAGGTCTTTGTCTTGACGTCGAACTGGTCAAAGATGATATCGGATTTGCCGCTGAGGAAGAAAGTCTGACGAGAAGGGCAAACAGAAAGCGATTAGCCGCTAAGGAATCGAAATGAACCCCGTAGTATTTTTTAGATTTTAATTTCGATTTATTAAAAATATCCACAAAAATCAAATGTTTAACAAAATTTTAAACTATGAATCAGGGAAGTCCGAATGGATCGGACGACTTAAGAATTCACTACGGGATGAATAATAATCTTGCAAAATTCATAAACGCCGAAAATGACTTCACTGCGGTGTCGCTCAAGGTTGCTTCGCCAGAGAGGATTTTGGAATGGTCAAATGGTGAGGTTACTAAGCCGGAGACCATCAATTATCGTACTCAGAGGAGCGAAAAAAGCGGTTTGTTTGATGAAAAAATATTCGGTCCGGAAAAAGATTACGAGTGTTACTGCGGAAAGTACAAAGGCATTAGATACAAAGGAATTATTTGCGAGAAATGCGGAGTAGAATTGACACGTTCGGTTGTTCGCCGCGAAAGAATGGGGCATATTGATTTGGCCACGCCGGTTGCGCATATCTGGTTTCTTCGCAGTTTGCCCTCTCGATTGGGGCTTATCATGGGAATGAGTGCCGCCGAACTTGAAAAAGTAATTTATTTCGCCGGTTACATAGTTACCAAAGTTTACGAAGATGAAAAAGCTCGTTTGTTAAAAGACCTTGACTCTGAGTTTAAGGCTAAAGTTAAGGGAGCCGGGGACGAACGTACCAAAGACGCCCTTAAGGAAAAGTTGATTGAAGCCAAGAAAGAGATTGAGGAAATAAGGGAGGGCTTGGTTCTCGATGAAATACAATTTCATTCATACTCCATAAAATATTCAACACTGTTTGAAGCCGGCATTGGAGCAGAAGCAGTATACAACATTTGCCGTGTTATCGATTTGAATAAGCTTCTTAGCAGTCTTGAAGAAGCTTACGTGAGTGCTGGCGCGGGAGAGAGAGAAAAATTAAACAAGAGACTGTCGCTTGTTCGTTCGCTTGTTGCCTCAAACCAGAGGCCGGAGTGGATGTTTCTTAGCCGCGTGCCGGTTATTCCGCCAGGTCTTCGTCCGATGGTACCGCTTGATGGCGGTCGTTTTGCTACATCAGACGTTAACGATCTCTATCGCAGAGTTATCAACCGTAACAATAGACTGAAGAAACTTAAAGAAATTGGCGCGCCGGACGTTATATTAAGAAATGAGAAAAGAATTTTACAGGAAGCCGTGGACGCGCTTATAGACAGTTCTATTCGTCATGGTTCCAGTTCGGCCGGCGCTTTGACTGCCGCTCAGCGCAGAGAGCTCAAATCTCTTTCGGACAATTTGAAAGGGAAAAGAGGTCTTTTCCGACAGAACCTTCTTGGAAAGCGTGTCGATTATTCGGGCAGATCGGTTATTGTGGTCGGGCCTCACTTGCACCTCGATCAATGCGGTTTGCCGAAGCATATGGCGCTTGAATTGTTCAGACCTTTTGTAATTTCAAAACTCGTCATGAGAGAGTTGGCTTTCAACATAAGAGGCGCCAATAAATTGATTGACGAAGGAATTCCCGAAGTGTGGGAAATTCTTGAAGAAGTTATTGCCAACAAATATGTTTTGTTGAACCGAGCGCCCACTTTGCACCGTCTTGGCATCCAAGCTTTCAGACCGACTTTAGTCGAGGGAAATGCTATACATGTTCATCCGCTTGTTTGTACTGCTTTCAATGCTGACTTCGACGGTGACCAGATGGCCGTCCATGTTCCGCTTGGCGCGGAGGCGCAACTCGAAGCCAAGGAAATTATGGCTTCAAACAAGAATGTGCTGAAACCCGGAAGCGGTAATGTTGTTGTGTCAATCGATAAATTGGACATTATTCTCGGTTGTTACTGGATGACAAAAATAGTGGCTGGCTCGAAGGGCGAGGGGCTTATATTTCCGAGCCCAAATCATGCTATTACCGTCTATGACTATGGGGTTGTTGATTTCCGCGCTCTTATAAAGGTATTGCCGACCAACAAACAAAAGTACGACGAATTTAAGGGAGAATTATTTGAGACGTCAGTCGGACGATTGCTGTTTAACAGTGTTTTGCCGTCAGATTATCCTTATCTCAACAAGGAGATGGATCGAAAAAAGATGGGCGGATTGATTGACGATCTTATTGAAAGATACGGACTCGACAATATCCCTGCCATGCTTGATAAGATAAAGACTTTTGGTTTTAAGTATGCCACTGTTTCGGGCGTGACCTGGGGTATTGACGATGTCAAAGTTCCGGCAGGAAAATTCCCAATAATAAACAAGGCTAAAATCGAAGCCGCTAAAGTGGACACTCAGTTTAACGAGGGTTTGCTTTCTCCGGAAGAGAGACTTCGCAAGCATATTGAAATTTGGCACGGCACGAAGGGTGAGATTGAAAAAATTATTCCTGAAAGTTTGGACAAGAACGGTTCCGTATATGACTTGGTTTACTCGGGTGCCAGAGGTTCTTTCTCGCAAATTACGCAGATGATAGGTATGAAGGGTCTTATTCAAAATACTGCCGGGGAAACAATTGAATTTCCTATTATTTCATCGATGAAAGAAGGTTTGACTCCGATTGAATATTTCATCACTACCCACGGTTCCAGAAAAGGTTTGACGGACACGGCTCTCAATACCGCTAAGGCCGGATATCTTACCAGAAAACTTTTCGTTGTTGCTCAAGATTTGGTTATTGGTGAATCTGATTGCGGAACGAAAGAAGGTTTGTTTATCTCAAAATCAAGCGCTTCCGGCATTGAAACCCCGCTTGCCAAAAACATCAAAGGTAGAGTTTTGGCTGACGATGTTTTGGATGAGAAAGGCACCGTTATATTTAATCGAGGGCATTTAGTTTCTAAGCGTGACGCGGTGGCCATTGAGTCAGCTGGCGTAAAAACTGTTAAAGTCAGGTCGCCCCTAACCTGTAGGTCTGTTGTCGGCGTTTGTGCCAATTGTTACGGTTATGATCTTGGTAAAAATAATTTGGTTGGATTGGGCGAGGCGGTAGGAACAGTTGCCGCGCAGGCCATTGGCGAACCAGGTACTCAGCTTACAATGAGAACCTTCCATGCCGGTGGTACAGCTTCGGTTGGCGGAGATATTACGCAAGGTTTGCCTCGTGTCGAAGAGTTATTCGAAAAGAGAAAACCAAAAAATCCGGCCATAATCGCGCATGTTGATGGCGTAATAACTGAGATAAAAGTTGATGGGAACGAAAGAGTTCTTTATCTTTTGCCGGAACTTGAACACAAAGCCAAATCCAAAAAGAAATCCGACACTGAGTATCGTGTGGCTTACAATCGCACTCCTCTCGTTAAAGTCGGAGACAAGGTTAAAAAGGGAGATTTGATGACAGATGGCTCGGCGGATGTTGATGAATTGTTCGAGTATGCGGGACGAGATAAGACTTTGGAGTATATAGTCAAGGAAGTTTCGAAACCATACGAATTACAAGGAGAATCGGTTTCGAGGAAACACATTGAAGTGATCTTGCGCCAAATGTTTTCGCGAAGGAAAGTGTTGAGCCCCGGTGGTACGACATTGACTTCGGGTGAAGTCATTGATCAATTTACTCTTGAAATTGAAAATGCTGAGGCTAAAGAGCAAAATCTGGAACCGGCAAAGACCGAAGCGGTAGTCATGGGTATTTCGGAGGTGTCTTTGTCAAGAAAGAGTTTTCTTTCCGCGGCTTCTTTCCAACATACCACACGCGTTTTGGTTGCCGCGGCGGTTAGAGGAAGCAGGGACTTGCTCAAGGGTCTTATGGAGAATGTCATAATCGGCAGGCTAATTCCCGCCGGAACCGGTTTTGCCGGAGGTCCTAAAGCTAAAATGATTGAGGATTCAATGCCTAAAGTGATACCTGATTTAATCGATGAATCCGGAGCGGCTGATTTGGTGCAGAAGACTGATTAGACGAGTTCTATTTGCGTGTGTATCGCGTTCGCATTCATAATAGATTGGTAGTTGACCTTAAAAGACGTCCGATGAATTGAGATCCTGGATAATCCCGTCAGTCACTCCGGCCACGCTGGCGGGATTTAGGATAGACAATATGCGGGCAGGAGACGGTTTGGTACTGGTGATTGTTTGGAAATTAAATTAAGTACAATAATCAGGTCAATTTTGTAATTATGTCCAGTGTCATTAACGAGATAAAAGGGAAACTCGATATAGTCGAGGTGGTAGGTTCTTACATCAAACTGGAGAAGGCCGGTCAAAATTACAAAGCTAAATGTCCATTTCACAACGAGAAAACTCCTTCCTTTTTCGTTTCGCCAGGCAGAAATTCCTTTTATTGTTTTGGGTGCGGAGTTAAAGGCGATATTTTTTCTTTCGTTGAACAATTTGAAGGATTGGACTTTATGGGTTCACTTAAAGTCTTGGCAGAACGGGCGGGTGTTAAATTGCGATTCGATCCAAAGGCGAAAGAGAAGGGAGATCGAACAGAGAGACTGTTTGAGTTAATGGACGAATCCACCTCGATTTTTGAGGAAAATTTACGAGAAAATAGTGAAGCAGTTGCCTACCTTCGGAAGCGCGGTTTAAGCGATGAGACTATAAAAGAGTGGAGAATCGGTTATGCAAAGGATGAATGGCACGACATTGAACAAAAGTTGAAGGAACGCGGCTATTCTGAGACGGAAATGCTCGCGTGTGGCATGATTAAAAAAGGCGATAGTGGAAAACAGTATGATGTTTTTCGTGCCCGAATAATGTTTCCGATTTTTGATGGAGCAAAAAGGGTAGTCGCGTTTTCCGGAAGAATTTTCAAGCAAGACGAAAGCGATGTCGCCAAGTACCTAAATAGCGGCGAGACAGAGCTCTTTAAAAAATCTGAAATATTGTACGGCTTCCATCGCGCAAAGAGCGGCATCAGAAGACTCGGCTTTGCTATTTTGGTCGAAGGACAAATGGATCTTCTTATGTGCCACCAGGCCGGGTATGATAACGCGGTTGCAACATCCGGAACCGCGCTCACTTTTCCTCATCTTTCGATATTAAAAAGGCTCTCCTCTAATTTAGTGTTGGCCTATGATAATGATAGTGCCGGACAGAGAGCTTCTCTCAAGGCATTTCAAATGGCGCTTTCATCTGATTTTCATGTAAAAGCTTTAAAAATCACCGACGGTAAAGATCCGGCAGACCTAATCTTGCATGACAAAGATGCCTGGAAAAAAGCGGTCGGAAATGCCAAACACATAACAACTATTGTTTTTGAGGATTTGATGGAACAAAATTTGCCTCAAGAAAAATTTGTCAGCCGTTTCAGAGAGAATGTGATTCCACTCCTTGCTTCCTTGCCTTCCGAAAGTGAAAGGGCAAGATTTATATCAGAACATAAAATGGCGGTTCAGACCGGGATTAGGGAGGAATATCTTATGGAAGAAATTCATGGGTGGAGCGAGAAAAACACGCTAGATTCAACCTCCGAACCTAAGGAAAATCTCGGACCTCCCAAAGTTTTGGTGGGAGACCCTGCCCGTCGACTTTTTGCCATTCTTTTCGCGGTCGAAGGCAGTTCTATTAACGGTATAAGTAATGAAAGCCTAAAGAAGCGTTTAAAAGAGATAGTAGGGGAGGCGTTTGATAATTTTTATAAGCAATTTAATGATGAACGGTCGAGATTGATTTTTGAGGCAGAAAACATTTACGGCGGAGAACTAAAGGAGAAAGAGATCGATGAATTGTTTCTGAATTTAGAAGAAGATATATTACGACAGGAATTAGAGATAAAGATGAAGGATTTACAAAAAGCCGAAATCGAAAAAAATGATGATTTAGTTATAAAATTACTCGCTCTCTGTCAAAAGGTGACAAAAAGATTATCGGAAATAAAAAACAAGATAAACGAAGAGGCAAAGTTTTAAAACTTTGAAAAAAACAAATGAAAAGCGTAAAACATAAAACTAAAAAGATTGCTAAGAAAGCGAAAAAGGCCGTAAAAAAACGGTTGCATAAGTTTGTTGCCAAAAAACAGGCGAAAGTTGTTTTAAAGGGATCAAAAAAAGTTGCCGATATGGAAACACGCTCCGCCAGACTTGTATCAAGGGGCAAGGAAAGAGGTTTTGTCACATATGATGAAATACTCCGAGAATTTCCGACAGTTGAGGACGATGTAATCTTTTTGGATGATTTATACAGTCGTTTGGCGGCGGCTAACGTTGACGTTTTGGAGGGAGGAGGTATTTTGGATATGGGGGACGATCACACCAAATTGATTGGCGGAAGATCGGGAGACGCGGCTTATGATTCTATTCAGATATATTTGAAAGAGATAGGCCAATATCCTTTGATTCCGGCGAGCCAAGAAAAGGAACTAGCCAAAAGAATAGAAAAGAATGACGCTGAGGCTAAAAATTTGCTGGCTAAGGCTAACTTGCGATTGGTGGTCTCGATCGCCAAAAAGTATGTTGGAAGAAGTCCGGATTTGACTTTGCTCGACTTGATTCAGGAGGGAAATCTCGGTTTGTTCAAAGCGGTGGATAAATTTGATTGGAGAAAAGGTTACAAATTTTCGACGTATGCTACTTGGTGGATCAGGCAGGCTATTACACGCGCTTTGGCGGATCAAAGCCGTACAATTCGCGTGCCGGTACATATGGTTGAGACTATTGCCAAATACAAGCAGGTTGTAAGAAGACTTTCGCAAGACCTTGGCCGCGATCCGCTTCCGGAGGAAATCGCGGTAGAAATGGGATTGGAGCTCGATAAAGTGTATCAGATTGAAAAAATTAACCAGGACACTGTATCTCTCGAAAGTCCGGTTGGCGACGATGGTGATGACGGGAAGTCAACACTCGGAGATTTTATTGCAGACGACAAAATTCTCTCTCCAGACCAAGAGGCTTCGCGTCGCATTCTCTCCGACCAGGTAAAAGAAATATTGGGAGAGTTATCAGAAAAAGAAAGACAAATTCTTGAAATGCGCCATGGTTTGAATGATGGTGTGACCCACACTCTTGAAGAGGTCGGTCAGCGTTTTGGCGTGACAAGAGAGCGTATTCGTCAGATTGAAGCCAAAGCTCACGAGAAAATTCGTCAGCATGAGAAGGCCAAAAAATTGCAGAGCTATTAAGGCGGAGATTCGGAGATGTTTATCATCATTTGCTAAGTCAAAAAAGTTATACCATCCCCAAGTAAGGCTTTCTGATAGCGTTTGAAATCTCGTGGCGAGATGAAGAGAAAAATACGAGGCCCTAAAGGACTACGTTTTGTACTTACGTGGTAACGTGAACAAAACGGGAGCATATCGAGATATGTCGAGTATTTTTCTCAAAATCGTAGCCCAAGATTGCAAAGGATTGTCGGAAATGATTAGTTGGGGATGGTATTATACCATCCCCAATTAACCCGTGGACACATTATCGCGTCTCGTCTATACTAGGGATATGGCAAAACCCCTTTCTGTCGCCGCGCATGACAGCGTAGACATATTGCGCGCGCTTCTCGCGCGAACGCGAGACGAAGGATACAAGAAACGTATCCGAGCAATTATTCGTCTAAAAGAAGGAGAACCGCACAGAGAAGTCGCGCGTTCACTTGGCGCTTCACCGAC
>Ga0209542_10009711_pt1 | contig 17573 bp, 16 predicted proteins | sample RifCSPhighO2_01_FD_184028 | JGI IMG/M metagenome (GOLD analysis project Ga0209542, IMG submission 184028) | Soil microbial communities from Rifle, Colorado - Rifle CSP2_plank highO2_0.1 (SPAdes) (version 2) | ecosystem: Environmental > Terrestrial > Deep subsurface > Rock core/Sediment ...
ATAACAATAAAAACATTATTATTTTCTCTAATATTTTTTGAGTGTCGGTTCTCTCTCCATGAAGCCCAGTATAAATTGTAATTTTCATCAAACGCGCAGTAGACAGGAGAATTCCAAGGCCTGCCATCTTTGGAAACTGTTGCAATAGTTATATACAAAATCTTCTCAATAATCCTATGAGCTTTTTCAACATTAGAATCTAACATGATTTTATGCCTTAGCAAGCTTTAAAACACAGTCCAATGCGATAGGCAACTCCATAATTCCATCGTCTCCACTGAAGTGTTTCATGTTGTGCGTAATTATTGATTCCGCACCCAGTTTTTCTTTAAAAAGAGTATTATGCTTTATTGGAACGTAAGGATCATCATCTGAATGAATAGCAACAAATTTATTACAGTGCTTTTTAATTTTTTCCCAATTTATTGGAGTTTTGAAAAAACTTGCCAACTCACCCTTATATCCTTTGAAATCCAAGTCATGCCCAAATCCAGCAACCAACACAACCCCGCCAATTATTTGATTTTCTCCTAATGCCTCTAAGTAACGAAGAATTGTTATGCAGCCAAGGCTATGTCCGACAAAATAGCAATTCTCGTCTGGGATTCCTACTGTTTTAGCAAGATGTGGCAGCCATTTCTCCATAGTAGGATTTATAGTGTCAGGCATTTGTGGTACAGCAACTTGAAAATCTTTTTCTTCCAATTTCTTCTTTAACCAAGGACGCCATGAACCCTGAGGGTTTCCCTCCCAACCATGTATTATAAATGCTTTTTTCATAATTTTCTCAACTCCTCGTCTATGAATTCATCCAAATCCCCATCCAAAACTTTTTCTGTGTTTGAGGTTTCAAAACCGGTTCGCAAGTCTTTTACCATATGATACGGGTGCAGAACATAAGAGCGGATTTGATTACCCCAGCCCGGAGTCTTGTATCCTCCTTTTAATTTTTGTTCTTCTTTTTTCCTTTCTTCTTCTTTCAAAACCCAAAGTTTTGCGCGCAAGATTTTCAACGCGTACTCTCTATTTTTCCCTTGAAATCTTTCTGATTGTGAAGTGACAATAATCCCTGTTGGTTTATGTTTGAGTCTAACTGCTGTTGAAACTTTATTTACATTTTGCCCTCCATGACCACCAGCTCTAAAAAAATCCCATTCCAAATCATCTTCCGTTAACTGAAGATTTGAATCCTCAGCAATTTCTGGCAAAACCTCAACAAGAGCAAAAGAAGTTTGCCGCAGATTATCTGCGTTAAACGGAGACTGCCTGACAAGGCGATGCACTCCTGCTTCATGCTTGAGATATCCATAGGCGTATTTTCCATCAATTGTTACTGTAACGCTTTTGTATCCTGCTTCTTCTCCAATTGTTTCATCAATTATCTCTGATTTAAATCCTTTTCTTTCAAAGTATCTTGTGTACATCCTGAAAAGCATTTGTGTCCAATCCATTGCCTCAACTCCCCCCTGTCCCGCGTGAATGGACAAAATCGCAGAACTTTTGTCATAATCTCCGGACAAATAAAGAAAAACTTCAAGCTCATCCAGCAATTTTTGAGCTTCTTCAAATTGACTATTTGTCATCAGCTCTTTCAGTTTTCCTGCTTTTGCAATTTCTGCCTGAAGATCAGAGAGCTCTTTCATTTTCCCTGAAGCGTTTCTATGATCCTGCCAAAAATTAGGCTTCATGCTCTCAACCTCGATAAGCCTTATTTCCTGCCTCTTTTTATCCACGTCAAACTTCTCCAACAACTTATTAACCCTATCTTTTAATTCTTCCATATCATCTAAACTTTAAATACCTTAGGGCATTATATCAAACTGTAGCTTTAAACTTTCGTCTTTCATCTCATCCAATATCTTTTGTCTTTCATTGCCTTTCAAAAAATAAGGCTGACCATAATTCTCGATTTGTATGGGTAAAAATTCTAGGTCAATCAGTTGGTTGTCATAGAAAGTATATTTTCCAACTACCCCTTGTTTGGTTTTCAGACTCCATTCCTGATCAAATACAAAATTCCCATGCGCATAAGTAATTAGTTTTCCTTTGTAAACTTCGACTGGCTGAATCCAATGAGGATGATTGCCTATTACGAGATCTGCACCCGCATCAATAGTAAAATGTCCCAAATATTTTTGCCGCTCGTCCGGTTGACTCTGATATTCAACACCCCAATGAAAAGTAACAATCACAATTCCTGCGTTCTTCTTCGCCTCAATAATTTCCGTTCGAATTTTTTCTTCATCTGCCCACGAGATTCCATCCTGCTTATAACCAATGTCGTTATAACCTAAAAAGGCTAATTTTAAACCCCTTACATCCTTATAAATCGCCCCATTTATACCGGTAGCTAGTATGTTGTTATTCGTTAACAAACCGGCTGTTTCTTTAATCGCATCAAGTCCATAATTTCCCGCATGGTTATTTGCAAGACTTGCAACATCAACTCCTGAAAATATCAGCCCTTCAATATTTTTATAACTGCCGCAAAACTTAAATCCTTCATTTATCAACGGACAATCTTTTATTAACGGCGTTTCCAAATTGATAAACGTAATATCTGCACTTTTCAGAATATTGTGAGTTTTCTCATATGGCCATTTGAAGTTATTGAATTTAGTTGCCTGAATATTTACGACTCGCGCTGGAATAACATCTCCCGTTGCCAAAAGTGTTCTTATTCTTTCAGCGGAAAGTGTTGCTATCCATAAATGGTCATTTGAAAATATTTTATCAACTGAGGGAATTTCACCGTGAAATTCATAATCTATATTAACACTTTGTGAGTTTTGTTGAATTATGACTAATGGTTTTTTATTCTGAAAAGAGTAGAAAAGGAGAGATAAAAAGATAACGATTAAAATTAAGATAAAACCTACTGATTTCCTCATCCAAAACGATAGATTATAAGTTCCCACAGACTTTTTCACAGATTTCTTTCGCTTGATTTGCCGGATAATCTCTGATGGAACTAAGATCCTTAATTAGTTTTTGTATCTGGGGGGAAGAGGATGCGATTTCTGCAACATCTATTTTCATCGCTTCTTTTTTCAAATCTTCAAGCTTCTTCTTAACTGTATCTTTAACAGCTTCTTGAATATCTATCTTTTCCTCGCCTTCAGATGATTTATTCTCTTTAACGCTTACGCCCTTAACAGATTTTGGAGGTTCAGAAGATAGAATCTTTGTCTTGAAAAAATATGCCCCAACACCAAGAAGCATTAACAAAATAATTGCTATAATAATCCTTTTCTTGTTCCAACTTCCCTGAACTGCATTTTCTTTATCCATGAAGCTATTGTAGCACAGACCAATTGGAAAAATTAATGTTATAATTATTCTGTGGATTATTTACAGGCTTTTATCTTATCAATAGTTGAGGGGCTCACGGAATTTCTTCCAATCTCTTCTACCGGCCACCTGATTCTTGCTTCAAGAATATTGAATATACAGCAAACTGACTTTGTAAAAAGTTTTGAGATTATTATTCAGCTTGGCGCAATCTTAGCGGTCATTTTTCTGTATTGGAAAAGGCTTTTTGTAAAAAATACGATCTGGAAACAAATGCTGGTCGCATTAATTCCTACTGCCTTTTTTGGCTTGGTACTTTTTAAATTTATCAAAGGATATCTAATAGGCAATACTACGATAACCCTTATCTCTTTATTTGTCGGCGGAATAGCGCTCATCGCTCTTGAACTTATTTACAAGGAAAAAAAGCACCATGTGGATACAATCGAACAACTGACGCTCACCCAGTCATTTTTCATTGGCTGCTGTCAGGCTATTGCAATTATTCCTGGTGTTTCCCGCGCCGCATCAACAATTATGGGCGCATTATTTTTGGGAGCCAGGAGAAAAGTTGCTGTAGAATTTTCCTTCCTGATTGCGACCCCAACCCTTCTTGCGGCCGCAGGACTGGATATCTGGAAAAGTAATTTTTCTTTTAGTCTCTATGAATATTCTCTTTTGGCAGTTGGATTTGTCGGGTCTTTCTTTGTTGCCATTCTTTCAATGAAATTTTTTCTTGCATTTATTAAAACCCATACTTTTATTCCTTTTGGGATTTATAGAATTATCCTGGCTGTAATTTTTGCGCTTTTTGTATTATAATAATTGTATGAACTTAAAAAGTCTTCAGGAAAAAATAAAATTGCTAAATGAAGTAACCCGTCCCCAATACAAACTTTATTCTCAGGCTGAAAAAGAAATTCTGACAAAAACAGTAAAACTCAATGAAGAAGTCGGAGAATTATGTAACGATATTCTTTCCATACTCAAGCTTCAAAGACGGGCAAAACTTCAAAAATTCGATAAAAGAAATATGTATGAAGAATTCGCGGATGTTATTATAACAGCAATGCAGTTAGCAATTGCCGCAGGTGTTGATGTAGAACGCGCAGTCGGAGACAAGCTCAAAAAAATTGAAGGAAAGTACAGTAAAGAAAAACCTTAAAATACAAATTATCTGCCTAAATGAAGCAAATTATTAACCTCAAAAATATTATTACCAAGCGTAGAATACATCTCTTGATTTTCCTGCCGATAATCCTGGTTTTCATATTGTTACTTCTGCAATTTACTTATTACTCCACACAGCTAATAAGTTCAAAAACCAAAATTACTTCTCTTTCAGTCTCCGAGTCAAATCTCAAAAAAAAGCTTGCGAAGGTTGAGAAAGATTTACTTGATTTAAAAAATCAAGATCAATACAAAAGAAACGAAGAATTACAAGCGAATATCCAAAAAATTGAAACTACATACAAAAAAACAATTACTTCGTATGAAAAACTTTTGGATATAAAAACACAATTGAAAAATACAACCAAATTTGATGATTTATTCGCGCAATCTATCAGCTATCTTTCTCAAAGAAATTATGCGTCCGGTGATGCAACTCTTAATAATTTGAACAAGCTTATTGATGATGAAAAAGCAAAAATCCAAGCCTCATTCGTTATTCCTGTTGCAGCAACACAAAGCAACAGTCCGCCGTCTTCAGGATACAGCAGGCAATCTGTAAATAGCGATATTGGGACTTATCTTGTGGATATTATTGCCGCGGATCTGAATTCAGCAAGAGTAATAGTTGATACCGCGTCTGAATCGGATTGCGCAAACGATTGTCCTGTTCTTTCTTTGGGAGATTATGTCAGTCGAAATGGGGCATTTGCTGGAGTTAATGGAGCATATTTTTGTCCTGCCGAGTATCCAAGTTGCGCGGGAAGAACTAACTCATTTGATACCCTGCTTATGAACAAAAATAAAACATATTTTAATTCTGAAAATAACAAATACAGCTCTGTTCCCCTCATATACTTCTCGGGTAGTTCAGCTGGTGTTAGAGGACAATCATTGGACTGGGGAAGAGATACTGGAGTAGATATGGTCTTGGCTAATCAGGGACTTCTTTTGTCAGGAGGAAATATATCTTTTGGAGGAGATGGCGATCCCAAAAAAGGAAGTAAGGGATCAAGAAGCTTTGTAGGAAATAAAGGAACTATAGCCTATATTGGTGTCGTTCACAATGCAACTGTTGCGGAATCAGCTCACGCCCTAAAAGCACTGGGCCTTGAGAATGCTCTAAATCTTGATAGCGGAGGCTCAACTGCACTTTGGTCTGGGGGCTACAAAGCAGGCCCGGGCCGCAACCTCCCCAACGCAATATTATTTGTGAGAAAGTAATCTTGCTTCGTTGATATCTTTGTGGAGTTCTTTTTTGAGATCATCTGCGGCTTTTTTGATTTTTTCTTCGATATTTTTTGTTTTAACTTTCAAAAATTTCCAGATTTTGTCATGGCTTGAGGACGCCACATGCATTAGAAATGTTCTCTTGTCCTTTTCTGATAACTCTGATAAAACAAGATCTAAAATAGTCTGATGAATATTTGATTCAACCAAAGACAGGAGATGCAGCCGTTCATCGGATGCCATATCCATTTCTCCTAGCTCCAGAGAAAGTGTAGATGTATCAATAATATGTGTATAAAAATGCTTTTTTATCATAATTTAAACAGGCTTAATTGGACCCAATGGAATTGTATCATTTGGGTCATCTATAAAAAAGTATAATACCGGTCCTTTCCATGCCCCATCAACTCTTTCTAAATATTTCATTACTTCCGGAGATCCTCCCAGGTGTTTGCCTGTCCATTCTGCCGGGCCAGCATCTGCAATATCTACGATCATACTCATTCCATTGCTTGGATTAACGATCAACATTTTTCTATATTTAAAAAAATCAACATATTCTTTCACATGATCCATAAAGCCTGGAGCCAAGAAAGTTTGCACTGCGATATAATATTTCTCCCGTAATTTATCCTCTTCTGTTAGGGATTCTTTTGAATGTGCAAAATATCCCCAAGCGCCTCTCCCGGGCGCCATACCCTGATCCCAATATTTTTTTACTTCATCCTCAGAATCAAAATGGGTTGACATCGTATCTCCGGGATACCTTGTCAAATGCTGTTCCTGGCCAATAAATCCATAACTTCTATTAAGCCTTTTTCCTTGCAATTCCGCCGAAGCTCTTAAACCGAAACTCCTACTCAAAATTTCTGATACTTTTTGTTCTTCCTCACCAGTTAATGCTCTCACTTCTTTTGGCAAGACGCCTTCAAGGTCAGAAATTAAAAAAGTTTTTTTATCGATCGCTTGCGGAGCCTCTTTGGCTGATACTGCCTGAGGTAAAGAAGAAAGATTAACATTCTGGTTAGACAAGAGCATTAGTCCTCCCAAAGACCCGGCAACCAATTGTCTGGAATTCCTCGAAAGCCATTCCAGAGAACTTTTATGTCTTCCCCAAAGCTGTTTCTGAAGCTCCTGATGTTTTTTCCTCCACTTTTCGCTTAAATGTTTGTAATGCGAATTATACATTATGTATATTTTCTTCCATCTCAACACCAAGAACCCTCACTACTTCCTCAAATGTAGTTAAGCCTAGCACTACTTTCTCAATTGCACATTCTCTAATACTTTTATTTTTATACTTTCTTATCAGTTCCCTCATAAAAATAGCGGGTTTTTGCTCGATAATAGCGGCTTGAATTTCTTCACCAAAATAAACAACTTCAAAAACTCCTGTTCTTCCCGAGTACCCTGAGCCATTACACTTTTCACATCCACGACCTTTTTTGAATATTTTTTGAGCTCCATAACGGTCTATTACGCTTTTTGCATACGTACCAAACCGCTCATTTCCCGTTGGTTGATATGGCTCTTTACATAACGTACAGATTAATCTAACCAATCTAGTCGAAACTACCCCCCTTACAGCTTGCGCTATTATAGAACTTGTTATGCCAAACTCTTGAAATCTCGTTACTAATGCTGCTACATCAAACGTATGAAACGAGCTAAAAATAAAAATACCTGCCAACGATGCCATTACTGCCATTTGGGCTGTATCGACATCTCTTATCTCCCCAAGCATCACAATATCCGGATCTTGCCTAAGTACAGCTCTCATTGCTTTTGCATAACTTAATTCAACGCTTTCATTTATCTGAGTTTGTCTAACATTGGGCATCTGATATTCAATCGGATCTTCAAGGGTAATTATATTTTTATCTGGCTTATTTAGGGCATTTATGATTGAATAGAGCAGATTTGTTTTTCCTGACCCGGTTGGACCAGTGACAATTACAAGTCCAGATGAGCCAACAATGAGCTTGTTCATGAGCTCAAGCTGATCAGGCAAAAAACCCAAGCTTTCAAGCCTAATTAAAATTTCCTCCCTATTTAATAAACGCAAAACCAAATTTTCACCATACAAACCAGGCAATGTGGAAACACGAATGTTATATGTTCTATTCTTATAGCCAAATTCGAAATGTCCGTCTTGGGGCAATCTATGCTCAGTGATATTCATATTAGACAAAACTTTAATTTTGGAGATAATATTGTCTTGGGAGTATTTATTTAAACTTTCTGATTCATGAAGAAGCCCATCAACTCTAAAACGCACATTATATGTATCTCTCTCCGGTTCGAAGTGAATATCGCTAGCTTTTTTGTCTATCGCAGAAGTTAAAATCTTTTCAAACCAATCGCTTGACAATTCGGAATAATTAATCACCGTATTCTTAGTATTCCACTCTGTAAAAAAATTGTCAAGGCATTTTCAATCCTCTTACTTCATTCCCAATTCCGAAAGAGTATTAGATTTTTGTGGATAGATATTTTTTGTTAACGGTAAACGCGTAATAACCAATTCCTATTAACGACACTCCACATATCATTAATGACAACGGCCATCCTATCGTTCCGCTAAAATATTCTCCAGTAATTTTTAGAATATAAGCCATTAAAAAAATTGTTCCCCACGTAAGAAAAGCCTTGCTCTTCAAATGCACGCTCAAAAATAAGATTATAAATACAAGACCTGGAAATACAATTTCCCACAAAACATTTTGAGAAGGTTTCCATCCTCCAAGGACAAGTGCTGCTCCAAGAAAAAATAGATTTCCAAATCCATAAAGTATACCAGAAAGATCCTTTTGCTCTGTAGAAGATAAATAATATCCAAGTAATAGATAAGATAATCCCACCATAAGGAATCTATATTCATAAAATTTTATGTCCGTAAAGTATGGATTTGATCCAATAAGAAAGTTCGTAAAACTGAAGAAAAAATATGTAGCGTATGCGATACTAAAAAATGTAAAAAATGGTTTTTTGAACACAAGATATGACGACAAATACATTGCAAAAAGCGTTCCTGCAATAAGACTTTGAGTACCAGCGCTGGACGTGTTGAATCCTGCTTGATCAAAAGTTACAGTTAACCCAAGCGGAATAACTAGAGCAGCTATAAGGTGAAACGCATAACCTAAAGCCCCATATCTTTCTTCTCTATTAAGAATGACTCCTGCAAAATATGCTGCAATTCCAAATCCAAGAGTTGTCAAGATTTTTGTGACAGAATTAAGTGTGCTCCAGTTTTGCCAGATTAATATAGCTATTCCAACAAATACAATAAAACCCCCAATAAAGTATAGTACTTCAGCTAGACCCATTTCCCGTCTTAAAACCCCAGTTTTTTGCTGTTTTCCGTTTTCGAAAGCCTGTATTACTTCCTCCTTAGTTACAGAATTCTGTAACGATAAAGATGTAATGGAAGATAATAATTCTTGTTTTTCCATATTTACTGCATTATCCATCCTAAAAAGTGTATCGAATTATAGCTTGAACTATGACTCCTAACATTAACCTTCTTGCTTACATTATGGCCTACAAGATATTTACTACCATAGTCTCTATCGTACCAGAATGGGAAAAATCCTCCACCACTACTTCCATTTTCGAGTTTATATCCGTCTGGAGACTCTGTATTGGAATCCAAGAAATAGTTTGAACCGTCTTCAAAAGAAACGGGCATACTTTCATTTGTCATTACATTGTGAACATATAACTGCGGATTTCCATACGATCTATAATTTAAGGACGGAGTAGGCGTAGGATTTATAATAAGTCGACCACCTATTACTGAATATTGTCTATTTCCATAATAATCCTCACCCGTACTATAAAGGAAATTGTATTTAGGCTGTACAAATAATCCAGGAATATAAATACTTACAACCACGAATAAAATCATTAAAATTGGTATGGAAAAAGCAATAATGAGAGGGGTATTCTTATGCTTAAACATATTCATTGTTTGCTTACAAATAGTGTTCCACAAATCAAAACACAAGTCAAGATTTTAATTTTACTATTTCATTCCCAATTCCAAAAGGCGATTGTATTTTGCAATTCTTTCCCCTCTTTCAATGCCTCCGAATTTAACAAAATCCGCCTCAACTTTCAGCGCAAAATCAACAATCCAATCATCAACTGTTTCCTCACCTCTATGAGAAACGACAATTTTAAATCCATTTCTTCTCGCCATTTTTACCACTTCTAGAGTGCCAGTTATAGTTCCATTCTGATTAGGCTTAATGATTATTGCATTTATTGCATTAAGGTCAATTGCCCTCTTTAGTCTCACTGGATTGGTCGCAGTAAGATCATCTCCTACTATCATTAAACGCCTTCCAAATTTAGCGTTAAATGAAGCCCATTTTTCCCATTCCTCATCTGTAAAAGGATCCTCTAAAGACTTAATTTTATAATTTTCAACAATTGATTCCAGGTTAATAACTTCTTTCTTAAAGCTTCCCGCAACATCAAGCGCAATCTCTCTTTGCGGAAAATTTTTTTTAATGGTATCTAGAACCATTATGTCGTTAAGTCTAGATGGAGAAAATCCTCCTTCTGCCCCAACTGAAGTTTCAAAATTATTATCTTTTAAGTAACTTCGAAGTTTTTTGAAATCAGAAATAGCACTCATAACAGACTTTTCGATTATCATAAATTCCTGAATCGAAATATTTGGATTTCCATGTTTTCCTCCTTCAAAAGCAAGTAACATTAAATTCGGAAACTTTAATTCAGAAGAAGGAGACTTGATTTTTTCGTTGGCCTTCCAGAATGCAGCGGAAGTTGCCAAAGTTGCATTTCCACCCAAACCCAATTCAATCAATCTTTTATCCAACACTTCCTGTTCCCAATCCTGCGATACCAAAATATCTCTTATCTTATTAACTTGAGCTACTGCCTCGTCTGGGGTAACATTTTTTACCTCATATTTTCCAGCTGAAATTCCGGATGGAACAAACGCCTGCTCGGCAACTCCATTTTCAAGCGTTATTTTTACTTTTATTGTTTCGTTGCCCAATGATCCAAGTGTTTTTTCAGCTGATATTTTTTTTATTTTCATACTGCAAGATTTATTGGCTTCTGACTTTTAAAATTTTTTATATTTTCAATTGTAGTATTGACAATTCTAGTTAATGCTTCATAGGAGTTAAATGCGATATGAGGAGTTATCAAAACGTTTGGCATTTTTATTAACATATGGTCATATATTACAGTTTTCAGTTTTTCTTCAGATGATGTTTTCTTAGACAAAAACTCAAGCTCATCTCTCATATCTGCCTCTCCTTCAAGAACATCGAGTCCTGCACCCTGGATTATCCCATTTTCAAGAGCAATTACAAGCGCTTCTGCTTCAACTATTCCCCCGCGCGCTGTATTAATGAGAAACGCACCCTTCCTGATAGAATTAACATTTTTTTTGTTTATCAAATGGTGAGTGCTGGAATTATAAGGACAATGTAGGGTAATGATATCCGAATTTTTCAATAAATCTTCCAATGAAAGGTAGGTAAATCCCAGGTCTTTTGCCAGCTTACTTTCTTCTCTGGGACTTGTGGCGATAACTTTCATACCAAATCCCCTGGCAAGTTTTATAACTTCTTTGCCAATCCTTCCAACTCCTATTACTCCCAAAGTTTTATCTTTTAAATCTATTCCCCTGAAATTTGCAATTGAGAAAAACTCCTTACTTTTAACTTGGCTTATTGCGCTATAAATTTTTCTTGTCAGATTAAGGATCAAGCCAAACGTGTATTCTGCAACTGTATCCTCTGCATATCCGGGAACATAGCTTACCAATACTCCTTTTTCCTTACAGTCAACTAAATTAATGTGTTCGTATCCTGTGGATCTTGTTGTAACAAATTTTAAATTTGGAAAATTGCTTAAAATACCTTTTTCTATCTTTGAATCAATAAAAATCGACAAAATATCATAACTCGTATCTTTTGGAAGATTATCAATATCTATTTTTTCTTTTGAAAAAGATAATTCATCATCAGACAATTGAGGTCTTAGAATTTTTTCTTCCCATCCTTCTACTTCAAAAAATCCAATTTTCATAAATATTTTTTCTCAATAGTATCAACAACAAGTATAGTTTTTACAACTGAATCCGGATTCAAACTAAAAGAATCAATTCTATTTTTTACCAAAAATTTTGCGAAATCCATTGAGTCAGATGGACCTTGTCCGCAAAGTCCGATGTATTTTTTCTTTTCTTTGCACTTTCTAATTACCGTTTCTATCAAACTTTTGACCGCTTCATCATTCTCGCTGCCAATTCCTGCCAATGTTTCTGAATCTCTATCAATTCCTAACGTAAGTTGAGTCAGATCATTTGATCCTATTGAGTATCCATCAAGAAGATCCAAAAATTTATCAGCCAAAATAACATTGGATGGAACCTCACACATCATATAGACTCTCAGATGAGAACATTCTTCAACTGGTCTGCGACATGATTTTATGTGAGCTACGTCCCTTTTCAAATCACAATTTTGAATTATTTTCATCACTTTTTCAAGTTCCATTACTGTTCGAACAAAAGGAATCATAGGAACAACATTTACAAGTCCCAACTCTTCTCTTGCTTTTTTAACTGCTTTTACCTCAAGCTCAAAACAATCAGAAAATCTTGGATCGTAGTACCTGGATGCGCCGCGAAAACCTATCATCGGATTTTGTTCTAAAGGCTCATATTTATCCCCTCCCAAAAGACTTCTGTACTCATTTGTTTTGAAATCTGAAAATCTCACAATTACCTGATACGGCCAGAAAGAAGCGGCAATTTTTGCAATTCCAAATGCCAACCTATCAACATAAAATTCCTTTTTATCGCTATATCCAACAGTTCTGTCATCAATTTGTTTTTTCAAAGCTGTTTTCAGATTGGGATAATCAATCAATGCTCTTGGATGAATTTTTATTTCACTGGTTATTATAAATTCCAATCTTCACAAACCAACACCCTTAACAGGAAGAAAATAATTCTTGAAAGCCTCAGTTGGAGAGCCAATATTTACCATAATACTTGTTCTGATTTTTGGAAGATTACTATAGTTGTTTTTAATCACCTTGAATGGAAGAATCCCCCTATAGATGACCCCTTCATTCCCGCTTGAGCTGTCAATTGTAATGTTCTCTCCCGATTTGATTTTTGATGTTGCTTCTTTTGTCCCGACAATTGATGCAATGCCAAGCTCTCTTGCAACGATTGCCGCATGACTTGTCCGTCCTCCTTTATCAGTAACTATTCCTTTTGCGATTTTCATTATCGGCTCCCAATCAGGATCAGTTGACCCGGTAACAAGTATTTCCCCAGTGTTAAATTTTTTAATCTCGGAAAGTGACCTTATAACCCTTGCACGCCCGGTTGCAATCTTTGTTCCAACCGCAATTCCGCTAACTATCTTTTCTCCTTTTTTTGAAAGAACATACTCCTCAACAATATTTTCTTTTTTATCTGAATGAACAGTTTCAGGACGTGCTTGAACTATAAAAAGCTTACCTGTTTTGCCATCTTTTGCCCACTCAATATCCATCGGTTGTTTCCTTTTATATTTCTTTGAAAAGTAGTCCTCAATATTCAAACACCATTTTCCCAAAGTAAGGACTTCTTTGTCCGAGAGGCAAAATGAAGATAATTCATTTTTCGGAGTATTAACTAATTTTGTTCCTCCATTTTCAGAATAAATAATTTTTTTGTTTTTATTTCCGATCTTTTTTGAAATTATTGAAGAATATCCCTTCCTTAATCCTTCTTTGAAAAGTATCCATTCATCGGGAACAACTTCCCCCTGGACAATTAACTCCCCTAACCCGAACGCTCCGTTTATAACAATTGCGCCATCAAATCCAGTCTCAGTATCAAGCGTAAAAGCAACACCTGACGATCCGAGATCTGACCGCACCATCTTTTGTATCCCAACTGAAAGAGCGATATCAAAGTGATTAAACCCTTTGTCCTGACGATAAGAAATTGCTCTATCGGTAAATAGTGAAGCAAAACATTTTCTTATTGCCCCCATCAGTTCCTCTTTGCCTTCAACGTTCAGATACGTTTCTTGCTGACCGGCAAATGATGCTCCAATAAGGTCCTCTGTTGTAGCAGAAGACCTAACTGCAACATCAGAAAGCGTATTCTCTTTTTTCAGTAAATCGTATGATTCTTCAATTGTGTTTTGCAAATCAGATGGAAAATTTCCTTTCAGAATTAATTCCCTTATTTTTTTTCCGCTGACCTGCAGATTCCTCACATCTTTTGTATCGATGCCTTTCAATATCTCTGAAATTTTTTCTTTAAGATGGTTAAAGTTAATAAAGTAATTGTAGGAAAGACTAGTGACAGTGAACCCATTTGGTATTTTAATTCCTATTGATTTTAAGTTGGAATACATTTCGCCAAGCGATGCATTTTTTCCGCCAACCAGAGAGGTATCTTCCATTCCAATTCTGTCGAACCACAATACGAAAGATTTATCTTTCATAAAATTTTATACCCGTAGTGATCCTAATTCCTAAGCCTTTCTAGTGCGACTATATATGCTGCTTCCCTAAGGCTTACATTGTGCTTCTTGTGAGTTGCAAATACGGTATCTACTGCTTTTTCCATCTTATCTTTTAACTTCATGAATACATTTTCCTTTGTCCATTTCTCATTATGAATATTTTGATACCACTCAAAATAGCTTGTTGCAACTCCTCCTGAATTTGCCAAAATATCAGGAATTACAGTTATGCCGCGTTCTTTCAAAATCCTGTCTGCCTCTTCTGTAGTTGGACCATTTGCCATCTCTAAAATATATTTTGCTCGAATTTTTGAAGCATTTTCCGAAGTTATCACATTTTCAAGAGCTGCGGGAACCAAAATGTCAACCTTTAATTTAAGAAGTTCCTCTGATGTAATATCTTTTCCGCCAAGTTTCTCTTTATTCTCCAGATCACAAACCGAACCGACACAATAGCAGCTGCTTAATAATCCATTTTTCTCCTTACACCTTTGTACCTCGTCAATATTTTTAATTCCATCCGGAATATATATTCCGCTTTTTGAATCTGAAAGCGCAACTATTTTGAATCCTTCTTTTTGTAAAAAATATGCAGCATATCTGCCAACATTTCCAAACCCTTGAATAGCAACAGTATGGTTTTTTGGATTTTCGCCAAGCTTTCTAAAAAAAGCTAATAACGTATATGTTCCTCCCAAACCTGTTGCCTCAGTTCTTCCTTCAGACCCTCCATTTTCTATTGGTTTTCCTGTAACAACAGCAGGAGTTTTTTTACCGACGGTTTTACTGTATTCATCAACAATCCAACTCATAATTTTTCCATTCGTATTGACATCCGGCGCCGGAACATCTTTGTTGGGGCCAATTACATCTGCAATTTTTTGGGTAAACATTCTGGTTAGTTTTTCAAGCTCGCTTTCTGATAACAATTTCGGGTCAACTGCAATTCCGCCTTTTCCCCCGCCAAAAGGAACGTCTATTACTGCATTTTTCATTGTCATCCAAAATGCCAAAGCCTTTACCTCAGAAATGTCTACCAGCTTGTGATACCTAAGTCCTCCTTTATAAGGGCCTCTGATATTGTTGTGTTGCACTCTATAGCCCTGAAATACTTTGACTTCACCGTTATCCAGTTCTAATGGCAGAGAAACTTCAACGATTCTATCAGGAGTTGCCAAAGAAGCGTAAAGCGAAGGGCTTAGCTTGGTATATCTTGAAGAACTTTTCAATTGTCTTAATGCTCTATCCCATGGATTATTTTTTACTGTCATAAAAATAAAAATTTTAACCAAAAACCCAATTCTTACAATAATAACACTTCTTAGATTTTTTTTCCACTGGTGTAAAGACTCTTAAGCCCGATGTTGTGGCGCACCAATTAATCCGCATTTTTTATATTTAAGACCAGATCCGCAAGGACAGGGATCATTGCGGCCGAGTTTTTTATTCTGAGCACTCGTGTCTCGTGTCACCTGTTTCGTGTTACCACTCGAACTCGTACTAATTTCTGAAATTCCAGCATCCGACCCCGCGGGTCGTGCGGTAACATGCTGATGAGTTGGCATACTTGGCGCTTCCTGGACTTGAATTTTATAAATTCTATGAACTATTTCATCGTCAATTCCTGCTATTAATTGTTCGAACATCTTAAACGCTTCATTCTTGTATTCAACCAATGGATCACGCTGTCCATATCCCCGAAGCCCGATCCCGCCTCGCAGATTCTCAACCGCATCCAGATGATCCATCCAAAGATTGTCAATAACTGATAACATTACAAATTTTTCAATATTTCCCATAAGTTTTTCTCCCATTTGTTTTTTTCGCTGGGCATAAATGTCATGGGAAATCTTTGTGAGAAAATCTATTTTTGTATCATTCGAATTTGCCGCTTCCAATTGTTTTGCCAGTTGTTTTTTTGATGTCTCATCAAAAGGAATAATGGTTGTAAAATCATCAACTATTTTTTCCTCCCTTGTTGTTTCCCCTTCGTAAACCTCATTCGAATGCATGTTGACTATCATCTCTATACTCTCGTCAATTTTTTTGATCACTTCACTCTCCATTGATCCTTTAACAGCCTCTTCCAAAATCTTTCTTCTTCTTTTATATATAATTTCCCTTTGCTTATTTAATACGTCATCGTAATCAACCAGATGTTTTCTGATGTCGAAATTAAATCCTTCGACTTTTGTTTGGGCTTGCTCTATTGCTTTGGAAACGATCATATGTTGAAGAGGTACATCCTCGGGCATATTAAATCGCGTCATAACTTTCGATATTGTATCTCCTCCAAAAAGCCGCATTATCTCATCATCCAAAGCAACAAAAAATCTCGATTCTCCAGGATCTCCCTGCCGGCCGGATCGTCCTCTCAGCTGATTGTCTATTCTTCGAGATTCATGTCTTTCTGTACCGATAACAAACAATCCTCCTGACTCCAACACTTCTTTGTGTTTTTTCTCCCACTCCTTCCATTCTTTCGTTCCTGTTTCTTCTTTACCATCTTTAGACTTTGGGGTATCTCCACCCAAAATAATATCAACTCCCCGTCCTGCCATATTTGTTGCAACTGTTATTGCGCCTTTTTTTCCGGCTTGCGAAATTATCCTTGCTTCCTGTTCATGATTTTTCGCATTCAAAACTTCATGTTTTATTCCACGGCGCCTTAAAAGCTGTGATATAAGTTCATTTTTATCAATTGATGTTGTACCAACAAGAACCGGCTGTCCTTTTTTGTAAGCAAGTTCAATCTCATTGGCAACTGCAGACAATTTTGCCCTACCCGATTTATAAACAAGATCCTGATTATCGCGCCTTATCATTTTTTTATTGGTTGGAATGACAACCACTGAAAGTTTGTAAATCTTATGAAATTCTTGGGCTTCTGTTACCGCAGTTCCTGTCATTCCGGATAATCGCTCATACATCCTGAAATAATTCTGCAGTGAAACAGTTGCCAAAGTTTTTGATTCTCTTTGAATCGAAACGTTTTCCTTTGCTTCTATTGCCTGATGAAGCCCTTCCGACAATCTTCTTCCCATCATGAGACGTCCTGTAAATTCATCAACCAGAATAACCTGATTGTCCTTCACTATATAATCTTTTTCTTTCTTGAAAAGTGTTCTTGCTTTTAATGCCGCTTCCAAATGATAAACAGTGTTAAAATCTTTTTCATAGATATTGCTTATTCCAAAAAGTCTTTCTATTTTTCCAATTCCATGATCTGTGAGATGCGCTGTTCTTAATTTCTCATCAACTTTATAATCAATATCTGAATTTAATTTATCAATAAGAGTTGCGTACTCATAATATTTCTGCGCAGGAGATTCATCGGGTGCTGAGATAATGTGTGGAGTC
>Ga0209542_10009712_pt1 | contig 17571 bp, 28 predicted proteins | sample RifCSPhighO2_01_FD_184028 | JGI IMG/M metagenome (GOLD analysis project Ga0209542, IMG submission 184028) | Soil microbial communities from Rifle, Colorado - Rifle CSP2_plank highO2_0.1 (SPAdes) (version 2) | ecosystem: Environmental > Terrestrial > Deep subsurface > Rock core/Sediment ...
AGTTATGGTAGGATTACATTTATGGATGATGCGAGGACATTCAGATCATAGCCATACGGAACATAAAGAGCATAAAGGAGGCGCAAAGTGAACTGTTGTCAGAATAATTCTTCAAACAATGAAATCGATGAAGAAAAAAAGAAAGTATCTTGGAGCACTATAATAGTTGTCCTAATTATTCTTGGGTTGCTGGTAGTTAGTTCACTTAGCATAATGCTGCATTAAAATGAAAAACCACATGAATCATTCAAATCATGAACATCACGGGAATAATCACAATCATAGTCCTGATTCTCAAAAAAATGATATGACTAAGGAAGCAAATAAGCTCTGTGTTAATTGTGGTTGTGATAGCGAAGCTAAACAATATGAGTATAAACTTCATAATTCAGTAAGTCAGAAAGAACAGTTAGATTCTAATATAATTTATACTTGTCCAATGCACCCAGAAGTCAAAAGTAAAAACCCCGGGCGTTGTCCTGCTTGTGGCATGGAATTGATCCCTAAAAAAGTTGGAGCAGATCACAAAGACCATGAAATGTCAAAAATGAGTCATCATGATCACGAAGCAACGAGGTCTAATCCACAGATAGCAAAACAAATGGAGAAAGATATGAAAAAGAGGTTCTTTATATCACTGTTACTATCAATCCCAATCTTTCTTCTTTCTCCTGTTGGTATAAACTTGCTAAAAATACCTATTCCTGAATTTCTTCCTATAAACTGGATCTTATTAGCTCTTACAACTCCAGTTGTATTCTGGGCAGGGTCAATCTTTATTACAGGAACATATTACTCGCTGAAAGCAAAGAAACTTAATATGAGCGTTCTTATTGCTACCGGAGTTTTAGCAGCTTATATTTTTAGTGTGCTACTGACATTTATTGGAACGCAAGAGACATTTTATGAAGCGTCCGCCTTACTAGTAACGTTTGTCTTGTTTGGGCATTGGATGGAAATGAAATCGAGGAGAGGAACTTCTGAGGCATTAAGAGCTTTATTTGATTTAATCCCACCAAAGTCAAAGGTAATAAGAAATGGAAAAGAGATTGAAGTCAACAGTTCTGAAATAATAGAAGGAGATATTGTTGTTCTGCGCCCAGGGGATAAAGTTCCTGTTGATGGTATTGTAATAAAAGGAGAAAGCGCAGTTGATGAATCTCTAGTTACGGGCGAGTCAATTCCAGTCTCAAAATCGCTCAATGATAAAGTAATTGGCGGATCAGTAAATCAAACAGGAACAATTCAATTTAAAGCAACGCAAGTTGGAAGCGAGACTGTTTTGGCCCACATAATAAAACTTGTTGAAACTGCTCAAAATTCTAAAGCCCCTGGACAAAGAATTGCAGATAAAGCAGCCGCATGGCTGGTTGTTGTGGCAATAGTTGCCGGTCTTTCAACATTCTTTGGATGGTATATTTTCGCTGGAGCTACACTCCTCACTGCATTAACTTTTGCAATTTCTGCAGTAGTTATCGCTTGTCCAGATGCACTTGGTCTGGCTACCCCTACTGCTGTTGCTGTAGGCACAGGAATAGGAGCAAAAAAGAACATTCTCATTAAAGATGCAGCGACTTTGGAAAATGCATCGAGAATTAATGCCATTGTGTTGGATAAAACAGGAACTCTTACAGAAGGCAAACCAAAGGTTACAGATATTGTTGCTTTCAATGGATTTTCTGAGAAGGATATTTTAGCATATATGGCTAGCGTTGAATCAAACTCAAATCATCCAATAGCAAAAGCAATAATGGAAAAGGCCAATGAACAAAGGATAAAATTATTATCGGTGACCAATTTCCTATCTGTTGCTGGACATGGATTAAAAGCAAAAATTGGATTAAAATCAGTTTTAGTTGGAAAAGAGAAGTTGCTTAATGATAATAAAATTGATACTAAAACTCAGAAAGAGACTTTTGAAAGATTAGCCGGAGAAGGAAAAACTCTAAGTCTTATAGCTATAAATGGGAAAATTGCAGGAGTTATTGCTGTTGCAGATACTATAAAAGAAAATGCAAGAAAAGCGGTAGAAGAATTGAATAAGCTGGGTATTGAAACTGTGATGATTACGGGAGACAATAAGCTTGTTGCAGAAGCAGTGGGCAAGGAGATAGGAATTCAAAGAGTATTTGCAGAGGTTTTGCCAGAAGACAAGGCGAAGTATGTAAAGAAGTTGCAAGAAGAAGGGAAGTTTGTTGCAATGGTTGGAGATGGAATTAATGATGCTCCTGCACTTGCACAATCAGACATCGGAATTGCAATAGGCGCTGGAACTGATGTAGCAATTGAAACAGGAAGTATTGTCCTTATGAAGTCTGATCCCTATGATATTGTTAAAGCAATTATTCTGAGTAAAGCAACAGTAAGAAAAATGAAACAGAATTTATTTTGGGCAGCAATTTATAATGTCTTAGCAATACCTGTAGCCGCAGGAGTTTTTTATACTTCTTTTGGCATATCCCTTAGACCTGAAATATCTGCTTTGTTAATGTCAGTTTCTTCTATTATTGTAGCTACAAATGCAGTTCTTTTAAAGAGAATAGAATCTAAACTTGGGGATATTAAAGATGAGAGATAAGATACTCAAAGGATGCATTTGTTCAATATGCTGTATGCGATATAAGCATAAGAATAGAAACAGCTTAAATGTGTGTTATCCTATTTGTAAAATAAATAAGCATTGCAGAGAATGCGTGGAGAATTAAGAAATGGAGAATAAAGATAAAGGATGAACGAAGAATGAAAAAGATTAAACTAACAATTCAAGGAATGCACTGCGCTTCATGTGCTTCAAATATTGAGAGAAGTTTAAAGAAAGTTTCTGGAGTGAAAGAAGTTTCTGTAAGTTTAATGATGAATAAAGGAATGGTAGAAGCTGAAGATAATGTGTGCGATGAAGAATTAAAGAAAGCAGTTGCTCGTACAGGCTACAAAGTCATTAATGTGGAGAGATCATAAAATGAAAGAAAATAAAAGCAATCTAAAAACATATTTTATTATTCTAATTATAGTTGTCGCTCTGCTTATTATTCTTGCCTTTTATAAAATCAATTTTGGAAATTCTCAGTTATTAAAAGAGCATTGTGCTATGTTACCTGGAGCCGATGGTTGTGAGAAATATCTGGGACAATATACGGAAACTAGTCAAACATTTACACGAAGTATAGAGGGTCTTTCTTTAGTAAAAGAATCTACAATATACGAAACATCGAAAGATAAAGTGGGGCAATTAGAAATCAATCCAGTTAAGAAAGAAATAGATGGAAAAGAAATAAGAATGTATGGATATAATAGCCAAATTCCTGGACCTTTAATAAAAGTTAATCAAGAAGAAACTATTTTTGTTAATGTTACAAACAACTTGGATATGGAAACAACAGTTCATTGGCATGGAATCAGATTAAAGAATGAATTTGATGGGGTGCCCATGACAACTCAAGAAGCAATTCAACCAGGTAAATCTTTTCTGTATGAGTTAAATTTCCCAGATGCAGGGATTTATTGGTATCATCCACATGCAAGAGAAGATTATCAGCAAGAGCTAGGTCTTTACGGAAATATTATAGTTATTCCTAACAAAGATGATTATTACAACAAAGTAAATCGTGAGGAATTTATCTTCTTAGATGATATTCAGTTAACAGGAGGAGACATAACTCCGGTTTACAAAGATAAAATTAATCAGGTTCTTATGGGTAGGTTTGGAAATGTAATGCTAATAAACGGAAAGGAGAGTTATGATGTGACGGTTAAAAAAGGAGACGTAGTAAGATTTTATTTAACTAATGCAGCCAATACGAGATTATTTAATTTTTCTATAGAAAACACAAAACTAAAGGTTATTGGTAGTGATGGGGGAAGTTATGAAAGTGAATTCTTTGTCAACTCGATTATAGTCTCGCCATCAGAAAGAAGCGTAGTTGAGGTTTTATTTGATAAGCCAGGAGAATATAAAATAAAACATGTAAACCCAGATAATACTTACGCGCTTGGTAAAGTAAAAGTGTTAAATGAAAATACAGATATTGACTATTCTTCGCAATTTTCTATTATTAAAGAAAATAAATATGTTAGAGAAGAAGTGGAACAATACAAGAGCTATGTAAATAGAAGTCCAGATGTAAATCTTAAACTTGATGTTGACTTGCCGGGAATGCGAATGATGGGACAGAATATGCAGATGAACCATGCAGACGAGTCTGGTTTGGAATGGGAAGATGTTATGCAAATGATGAATTTTGGAAGTTCAAATAATCTCATAGATTGGAAAATTACTGATACTAAAACTGGGTTGTCAAACATGAAAATCCAATATAAATGGAAAGTCGGTGATAAGGTTAAGATTAGAATAACGAATGATGAAAATTCTCCTCATCCAATGCAACACCCCATACACTTACATGGACAGAGATTCTTAGTTTTATCAACAGATGGAATACCAAATGATAATTTGGTTTGGAAGGATACTGTTTTAGTTCCAACTGGAAAATCTATAGATATTTTGGTAGATATGACAAATACTGGAAAATGGATGACTCATTGTCATATTGCTGAGCACCTAAGCGATGGCATGATGTTTGAATTTGAGGTGGAAGAATAATATGGCTCTATTTGATTATGGTTATGGGTTGTGGTGGATGGTTATCTTAAATGTAGCAATAGTTCTTATCTTTGCATTTAGTTTCACAAAGCCAAAGACAAAACGAGACTGGCGTTCTTTCGGAGCATTTTCAGCCTTTATCGTAGCATTGTTCACAGAAATGTATGGTTTTCCTTTGACAATCTATTTATTTTCTGGTTGGCTTAGCAGCAAATATCCCAATTTAGATTTATACTCTCATAACTCTGGCCATTTATGGGATACTCTTTTAGGATGGAAGTTTGATCCACATTTTAGTCCATTTCATATTCTTAGCATTGCTCTTATTGCTTTTGGATTTTTATTACTAGTAAACTCTTGGGGAGTTTTGTACAAAGCTCAGCGCAAGCAAAGTATTGCATCATCTGGTCCCTATTCTTATGTCCGACATCCCCAATATATAGGATTTATCATAATAATGTTGGGTTTTCTGCTCCAGTGGCCAACTCTGTTGACTCTAGTGATGTTTCCGATACTTTTGATAATGTACTTAAAACTTGCCAAAACTGAAGAACGTGAATCGTTAAAAATATTTGGAAATAGATACAAAGAGTACATGAAGAAGACCCCAGCCTTCATTCCGAATCATCTAAACAACAGGAGGAAGCAATAAGGAAAATAGATTAAATTTATAATCTATAAATTAAGGAGAATAACATGGAAAACAAAAATGTCGGATGGATAATGATTGGTATCTCAATCTTAATTGTATTGCTGGTATTCTTATTTAATAATACCCTAATGGAATCTGTAAGAAATAGCTGTTTTATACAACATGGGGACGTAAAGTCATGCGAGATGTACGATTCTGTGAACTATCAAACATATCTTGCATTGGGTATCGTAGGAGTATTGATTATATTTGGCTTATTCTTAATCTTTTCAAAACCAAATGAAAAAGTAGTAGTTAAGAAGATTAAAGAGAGGAAAATTGAGAAAAAGGTAGATTTGTCTTCATTCAGACCAGAAGAAAAACAAGTCTATAATCTTGTTAAAGAAAATGGTGCGATGTTTCAGGCAGATTTAATTGAGAAGACTGGGTTTAGCAAAGCAAGAATGACTAGAATTGTTGATAAGCTTGAAGGCAATGATCTTGTAGAAAGAAAACGAAGAGGCATGACTAATGTTGTTGTGCTGAAGGATAATTAAGATGGAGATCGAAGATTTTACATATATTGTTGAAACTGATAAAAGTTTTGATGAAGCAGTTGTATCGGTACTAAAGGAGGTAGAATCTCTAGGCTGGACTTTATTCAATGTTTACGATATAAGAGAAAGATTGGCTGCAAAAGGATTTAAACAAGATTCATTAAAAATTATTGAAATTTGTTCTGGAAAATATGCAAATGCTTTTTTAAATAAGAATAAGCTAATTTCATTATGCATGCCATGCAAAATTAATGTTCTTGAAGAAAACGGAAAGGTTAAGATAGCAGGTATGAAGCCAACAATAATGACAGAATTTTTTAAAGAAATAAAAAAAGAGGAGGCAGAAGAAGTTGAAAATGTCATTAAAGAAATTATCAATAATTCAAAATGAAAAAGGAGGTGAAAAATGAAAACGTATAAAGTAAGTATCGCATTCGGTATTTTGCTTCTGTCTGCTTTAAGCGTAGTTTCCGCAGCCCAGTATGGGATGATGGGTGATAATGGACAGTTTACTGCAGTAAATAATGGTGGCACTGGCGGAATGATGCAGATGATGTCTGGATCTGGCTATGGTGGATACAATTATGGAACAATATTGCTTAGCTGGATAACTTATCTGCTAACGATCGCCTTGATGATTGCAGGAATTTACTGGCTTGTTAAAACAGCAAATAGGAAAAGATAAACGCATTGTTTATTTTTAATTTTTGGTAATTATGATTAGAATATGAAAGGAGGTAAAATAAAATAGTGAAACAAAACTTAGGAAAAACAGATAGAATTTTAAGATTCGCTCTAGCATTCTGGTGGCTTGGGCCATGGGCGTTAAGAACAAATATAAAATTGGTAAACTGGATAATAATCCTTGTTGCATGGATTGCCCTAATAGAGAGCTTTACAGGATGGTGCGGATTGCATAGTTTATTTAAAATAAACAATAAAGATCAATAGGATGAAAGGAGGTTGACAAGATGGCAGAAAAATTAAACGCAAAAAGAGTATCTTTAAGTTTAGCAGCAGTAGCAGGAATAATCTCTATAGTTTGTGCTTTGTTAATTTTAATTGCGCCGCAAGCCACTACAAATCTATTCGGAGCAATATTTCATGGTATTGATATCAGTCAGATAACAAAACCAATAACACTTGGCGGAGCATTACTTGGAACAATAGAAGTTATTATAATTGCTCTAATTGCAGGATGGCTTTTTGCGAAAATATATAACTCTATAAAGGAATAAAGAATTATGGCGATATTTAACGAATGGTTAATATTTTCATTAATATTATTTGTAATTTGGATAATCATATTTATCTTTAACAAAAGTAAAAAGGAGATGCTTATAGTAAGTGCTTTAACTATGCCTTTTGGTTTAACTGAGCCCTTGTTTGTTCCAGCGTATTGGAGTCCCCCATCTTTATTTAATTTAGCAGCAAATACTGGTTTTGACATAGAAAGTTTAATCTTCAGTTTTGCAATTGGGGGAATAGGTTCTGTGATTTATGAAGTAATCTTTAAGTCTAGTCATAAAAAGATGAATTCTAAAGAAAAACACCATCAAAGACACAAATATCATCTTTTATCCTTATTCTCTCCTGTAATAGTATTCCTGCCATTGTTCTTGTTTACAAAACTAAACCCTATATATTCTGCAAGTTTGGCGATGTTCATTGGAGGCATAGCTGCAATGTTTTGTAGACCTGATTTAAAGAAGAAGATTGTTTATGGAGGAACATTATTCCTAGTTTTATACTTTTTGTTCTTTATTTTCTTTAATAATCTTTATCCGTATGCAGTAGAAAGATTCTGGAATCTCTCAGTTTTATCTGGAATTTTAATATTAAAAGTTCCTTTAGAAGAATTAATTTTTGCATTTACTTTTGGCATGATGTGGAGTAGCATTTATGAACATATTAAATGGTATAAGTTGATAAAAGATGAGTAAGAAAGAAGGATTTAGGGAGATAGTTGTAGCTTTAAAGGAGATTATTGCCGATCTGTTTATCAAAAAATGTGAATATTGTAGGAAAAGATTAAGGAGGGATCAAGGTATAGAAAGAGCTGTTTTAGTTTATTGGGCAAGAGTAAAAAGAGATAAATATTTCTGTAATTCAAAACATGCAGATATTTATGAAAAAATGGTTAAAGATTATTGGGGAACAGACAATGTTGCTGGATGTCATGGCTGAAATAAAAATATAAACAATTAAAATATTGCCAGAGCTTTTTCCATTAAATCAGAATTTATTTTTTGTAACTTCGTAGATAATTTTTCTTTTATTTTTATCTCTTTTGTTATACTACTCTCCAAGTTAAGCATGTGTGCAATCCTTTCTTTCATCTTCTCTTCAATGAGGGCTATTTCTTTGTCTGTTTTAGTAGGAGAAAGAGGATGCAAAGAAATCAAAGTATTTCGAATTTCTTTTAGTTGAGAGATAAGTTTCTTATCATTGCTATTTATTACATCAATAATTTTTAATTCCTTATCATCTTCAAGTGCATTTTTAAAATCATTTGTATAGCCTCGAACTAACTGATCTATTATTTTATCATGATGAAACTTCTTTAATAATGATTTTAAATCTAATTCTCTCTTTATAAATTGGATATCCTTTTCTAAAGAATCTAATCTTTTTCTATAGTTTAACTTTTCTTGATTATCTATCTTAAAATCATTTCTTTCTTTAATTTTTGATAATTTTCTCTTTAATAACTCGTGTTCTATCCTAGAATTCTTTAAAGTATCATTTATCTCAGATATCTTCCTTTCAATTTCAGCGTGTAGTAAAGCTAGTTGTTTTGATTCTGACAATAAGTTACTAAGGGCATTACATAATCTATCCTTCTCAAAAATGAAATTATTATTTTCTACAATCTCATTAATATCCTGAATAAACAACCTTACAATAGTTCTTGTGCTGCTTAATTCATCCCCTATTAGAATTGTTGCTTTTTCGAATGGCATTGAAGAGATTCTATTGAACTCATTTAGTACGCTGAAGATTTTATTTATGTATTCCTCTAATTCTTCCTTCTCTATATCTTTTAGATTGTCAATTGTTCTTTTTAAGTGCGAGATATAAAGATCGAGATTCTCTTTAACAATAATCTTTATCCGATCATATTCCTTTCTCTTGGAAATATCAATGTTCTCTAAAGATATTATTTTCTCATTAGCTTCAACTTCAAAATCAGAAACCCTCTTGGATATTTCATCTTTAAGTTGCTCTTTTAATGCAGTTAATTCATTTATCTTGCTCTCCAACTTAGACGGCAATTCATCTATCTGAATAATCTCTTTTATTGTCTCATCTTTTTCTTCTTGCTCGTTGGTAAAGATTAGCTTAATTTTATTCAATAAATCCATGTTCTAAATTGTCGATTTAATTATATAAATTATAATGCGGAACTAGTTCCGCAAAAGCGCATATATAGATTCACTTTCCTAAAAAGGTCATGGAAAACGAAAATCAAACCATGAAAGGAGGAAAAAAGTCCAACACTGAAACTACAGTTCAGTATGTTATAATTGCAGTGCTTGCGATCGCACTAATATATAGTGGCGTAAAGATCTATGGAGCAGGCAATTCTAATATATCTGGAAACGCAGTTGCTACAGGTATAGGCACAGTTTCTGCTTTAGATGTGTTGCCAAAAGGAAATCCCGATATATATGGGAGTGAGCTTGGAGTATCATTTAATGATGTCTCTGCAAGTAATCCTCAATTGGCAGATGCAACTATGGCAAAACTAGCGAAATATGAAGACATGAAATTGGATAATGCGACCATGACCCGTTATATAAAGATTGGAAGCTCAATTGCATGCGAATATTGTTGCGGTGCCAAAACACTTGTATTTAGCAACGGAGAAAGAGCTTGTGGATGCGCTCATAGTTATGCTATGAGAGGATTAGCAAAATATTTGCTAACAGAGCACCCTGATATGACTGATGAGCAGATTTTGAATGAACTAGGAAAGTGGAAAGTTTTATTCTTTCCAGGAGTTCACGAGAAGAAAGCCGAAGTATTGAAAGCAAACGGAATTGACTATACCGATGAAAACTTAGGGTATATCTATCTTGCTTCAAACATTTACAGAGGAGCAGAAAATCAGGCAACTACAAGTTCAAGCGGAGGTAGTCAGATGGTTGGCGGTTGCTAAATGGGGGCTTTATTTTTTATTTTTTCCCTTTAGCATTTTTTAATTAAATATATGGAGAACAAAAATGGATTGCTGTAATACAAAACAAAACACAAAGAAAGAAAACAAAGAAGAAATCGTGAAAGGAGGTAAGAGCATGGCAAAGATCAATAAGAAAACTATGCTGTGGATCGTAATAGGAATATTATTGATAGCAACGATATTTCTAACCTTCAAAGCTTCCTCAATAGGAACAGGGGCTGCACAAGCAACAGCATCAGCAGCTAGAACAGCAGCATCAACTGCATCTAGCGGAATGGTCGGAGGATGCTAAAAATAACATGGAAGTAAAGAAAAATACCGTGATGTGGATCGTCATTGGAGTACTATTCTTATCAGTACTCTTTTTGATGTATAAAGCATCAACTATATCTGGAAATGCGATCGCTGGAGACTCTGGAAAGCTGGATACATCTGGCTGGTCAGAAAACGAGAAGATGAACTATGATATGCATGGAACAGTTCCTGCAAGGCTTCAAGGAAAAGTAGCTGCATCTAGCGCATCAAGCGGAGCAGGCATGGTTGGGGGCTGCTAATAAAAACAATTTTTATTTTTTATTTTTTTAATTTAGAACAGGTAAACGAGAGAGAAACATGATAAAAACAAATATACAAAACAAACAAGAGAAGAAAGTCAAAAGAAATAGTCATAGATATAAAATGTTGGGACTATTCCTAATACCCTTATTAAGCTTAATTGCAATTCTGCCCGGAGTAATGGCTCATTGTCCTCTTTGTACAGCTGCAACTATTGTTGGAGTTGGAGTAACAAGGTCATTGGGCTGGGATGATTCTATCGTAGGCGTATTTGTTGGAGCAATGATTGTTTCTTCTGCACTTTGGGTTAATAATATATTCAAAAAAAGAAACATTGGTGGTAATGCATTTTTAAGAATAGGAAGCATAACCATTGCTACCTTTGTTCTTACTGTATTAAGCTTCTATTTTGCAGGGCTATTTGGACCAGCTAATACCTATAGGATATTTGGAATGGAGAAGATAATCTTTGGTAGTCTTTCAGGAGCAGTAGTTTCGTTTGCCACCTTCTTTGCTAGTAATGAAATGAAAAGAAGAAATGAGGGAAAAGCTTTATTCAATTATCAAACCATGGTTCTTACATTTGGGGCATTAGTACTTAATGCATTACTATTCTGGGGGATATTTCAATGAAAACTAAAAACTTTGTTACCACAATTTCAGAAATAAAGGAGAAGAATGAGTTAGATTTATCAGCAGGCGAAGATCTAAGCATAGCTTTAATGAATATAGTAAGTTTAGAAGAACATTCATTTTTCAGTTATATTAAAACAAAAGATGATAAATTTCTTGAAATATTGGAAATATGCAGAGAATTAAGGAAAAGGCTTCTTGCTAAGATTGTTAAGAAAGACGATGATAGCGAAAGATGGTGCATGAGTAAGCATTTACTTGCTTCAAGTATGAGAATGTATGAGGTCGGAAACAGATATTTGCATGAAAAGAAAATGGATGAGGCAAAACAATCGTATGAAGATGCAGCAGAACTTTATGCACTATTCTGGAAGCTCAACCTTAGAGATAGATCTGTAGAGTCTCTTCCAAAGAATTCAATTAACTATAATATCCAAGAAAAGAAGAGTATCTTTTCCGGAATTAAAAAATTATTGGAGTGTTGCAAAGAATGAAAGAACATCATTATAATTATCTCTGGATTGGAATATTTATCATTTCTATAATCGGGACTTTTTTTGTTATTAAGTTGGCTTATGCAAATCCCTTAGATCTTCCAAATTATGCTTTTACAAAACCAGGAATAAAAGAAGCTTATTCTTTTGCTAAACTAGAAGGAGATAAATTAACAGGATTGCCCTGCAATTGCGGATGTATGACTGATGCTACAAATCATGGCGGAAGATTGCATTCAAGAGGTTTAATTGATTGTTTCATGCAAGGAGATGTAAACAATGGGGGACAATGGGATGGTCATGCAAGTGAATGTGGATTATGTTATGAAGATGTACTCTATGCAAAGCAACTTTATGGGGAAGGTAAAACAAAAGAAGAAATTAAATCAGCATTAGAGGCAAAATATGCAACTCAAACAACAAGCAACAGTACTGTTTATGGGGAGATGAGCTAAATGGAAATTAATATTAAAGCCCTAGTTTACGGAATATTAGCAGGAGCAGGAATTTTAGCATTTTATATTTCTGTTCTTACAATATTCCAAAGTTACGGATTTGCATTATCAGAATTTAATAGATTATGGTTTTGGCTTGTTCCTTTAGCTGTAGGGTTTGGGACTCAAATTGGTTTGTATGCTTCTATAAGACACGATGCAACTGTAAATAGAGGAATGGCTGCATCCGGTACTGTTTCAGGAGGGTCAATGATTGCTTGCTGTAGCCATTATTTTCTTAGTATTCTTCCATTTATAGGAATTGCAGGTTTAAGTCCATTTACTTCATTTTTGATGACCTATCAGAAAGCGTTCTTTTCAATAGGTATTGCTTCAAGTATTATTGGGGTTACATTGATGCTTAACCATAAGAGAAAAATGAAAGCTCATGAAGATGCTAAGCCTTCGAACTATAAGATTTCAAATGAAATGAAAGGAGGTTTAAGATTAATGGCAACTGAGAAAAAAAGCGATACTTTCCATATTAGTGGTAAAGCAATTGCAGTTATAGGCATTTTATTATTGCTTTTGGTTGGTACCTTTGGGATGTTTCTTCTAAAGTCTTCACCTAATAATACTGGATCTGTATCTGCTCAAACTGATAGTGTTTCTGGAGATATACCAGAAAAATGTAGGCTTCCTGCTGGTCAAGATGTGACTTCTTGGAAAGAGCATTTAGGGCATCATGAAGATACAAAAGAATGCTTGAAGTATTTTAACTAAAATGGAAAAAGAAATCAACTTCGCGATAAAGAAAGGTGTTTATTGCAGCTGGTGTGCTGATCTTATGAAGAAAACTCTCAATCAGCATTTTGCACTTAAAGAGATAGATGTAGATGTAGTGAAAGAAAAAGTTCATCTCATAACCTACAAAAGAATTAGTCCAAAAAGCATAATTTTATTTTTAAAAAAGAGAGGATATGGGCTGGTTGAAGAAAAATGTATAAGTAGTAAATAAACTCTTCTTGTATGAATTATCTTTTGCAATCTAAATTCATCCCTAATTTTCTGCCTGCAATATTCAGCCATATACATACAATTCTTCTCTGCTTCTTTTCTTAGAAATTCTTTTAGAGGCGTTTCCATAGAAATATGAAGATGTGAGTTCTTGCCCATAAATTTCTCATTAACTGAGATTATAAAAGCATTATAGATATTGAATACGAAACAATAAAGAATAACAGATAATAGGACTTTATTTTGCTTTTTTGGAGAGTTCTGTCAAATTTTGTTTTTCTTGCAGTTCTTTAACAATCTCCAAAATTCTATTAAGCTTTAGATCAAATGTAGAATTAAACAGAATAAATCTGACATAACCAGTAACTGTCTTAAAACCAGATGCATCAGCCATTGCCATCAACCGCATTTTCTGATTTTTTGTTAATCTCATTTGAAATGGATAATTTGCTCTTTCACCATATTGTGTAAAATTATTGATCCTCATAAGAATAGTTCTTAGAATGAAGATAAAAAGACCATGGAGATTTTATGTACCTAGAAAAGTTATTTATTTAATTCTAATCGGATTTGACTATCGGAAGAAAAAAGAGGTAAAATCCACAAGCTTTATATATTAGAATATTCTAATATGTTAATGAAAGAATTATATAAGTTACATGCCGAAATGTGTAAGGTATTTTCAAATCCAACTAGGTTAGAGATTCTTAATTTACTTGGAAATAGAAAGATGTCTGTTACAGAATTAATCAATAAAACTAAATTAAGCCAAGCTAACATTTCTCAGCATTTATCTATAATGAAATCAAAGGGAATCGTTTCCTCTGAGAGAGATGGCAAGAACATATTTTACAAATTAACCAATGTAAGAATCATAAAGGCGTTTGATATAATTCGTGAAGTTCTAAGCGAGAGACTAGAGAAAAATAGAAGTATTCTTGCAGAGGTAAAAGCATGAAAGTAAGAGAAAGCGGAATGCCAGGTGAAGAAGTTTGGAGCGAATTCTTTGAGCCAAAAAGAATTCTTAAAAAATTAGGAATAGACAAAACAATTAGAGATATAGCCGATTTTGGCTGTGGTTATGGTACTTTTACTATCCCTGTTGCCCAGACTGTGAAAGGAAAAGTATACGCTATTGATATTGAGCCAGATATGGTTGAAGAGACAAAAAGAAAAGCCGAAAAGAGAAAGTTAGGAAATGTGGAAACTATTGTCCGAGATTTTGTTTCTAATGGAAGCGGTCTTGAAAATGAGAGTGTCGATTATGTAATGTTATTTAATATTCTTCATTTAAATAATCCAGAAACTCTTTTAAGAGAGGCTTATAGAATTCTGAGAAAGGGTGGGAAACTTGGAATTATTCATTGGAATTATGATTCCGCAACGCCAAGAGGACCTCCAATGGAAATTCGCCCTAAACCAGAGCAGTGTATTAAATGGGCAAGAAATTCTGGATTTAATCATCCATTACAGTACGATTTAAAATCTTATCATTACGGAATTGTTTTAACAAAGGAAGGTAAAAGATGAAAGACAATAATAATCCTCTCAAAAATAAAGTAATAATCACCATCCCTGCTAAATCTTCTTCAGGATGAATTATACTTAAAATAATTATTAAAATAAATCAAAATATTAGACCGATTATAAAACCACTAATTATTCCTGTTTTATTTTTCATCACATACGAACCATTTTGATTCAATCTCTTAATTGATATGCACCCTCTTTCTCATAGACAACAGATCCTCTAAAAATTCCCTGATCTTTATTAAACATTTTATGAATAACATTTATCACATCACCTAACTCATTAGCTGCATCGTCGTTACTAGCTCCCATATAAGTAGCTACTAGCACATATTTCATACTTGCAAGAGGTCTTCTTTCTTTTTCATATCCTTGTTTAATTCTTTCGTTTGACATTACTCTATAATCATCTGGATATTGAATTTGTTCAGCAAGAGTTTTATCAAGTTGTAGCCCAGAAATCCCCTCATTCAATAACAACTGCAAACCTTTGGGAGTTTTTGCCTCGTTTCTTATATGACTCCCAGATTTTTCTAGTTCTTGTTTTGAGGCATCACAATCAAAAAATGCGTATGCCCTTCCATAGGTTTCTGCTTCTTTTTCCATATTTATTACAAGTAGAACTACTATTTAAACCTTTTTATTTGTAACCACTATAAAGTAACATATTCTGCTTAACAGAGTTTCAGTAAGTATAAATCTCCTCGATAACTAATTCTTTAGAACATTCAATAATTCATTATAAGGTTATTTTTTATTAGTTTATCCGTTTCTAATTCGATGAAGGCAACCCGCCCAACAACAAGGTCTGCGTTTTCCTTCTACAATCTCGTTCCTCGTTCTTTTGATTCTATGATTCCTAGTCTCTATATGTTTTGCATTCACTATCCAACAGATAAATTCATTGCGTCCAAGAGGTGTAAGATTCTCCCATGCCACTAGAGCAGCCTTACTAGAAGTAAGAGCCTTTCGCAAATCTTCTGGCATTTTATGTACCACACCGTTAGCGATTTCTTTTTTATTCATTTTATTTTATCCCTCATTAAAGTTACTTTGTAAACTTTTCCTTTTCTATTTCCCATATTTACCTATTTTCTCCCTTATAATTTTTATCTGCCCCTCATTCAATTTCCCTAATATTTCCTTAGATTTTGAGTGAAAGAAAGGAGACCCAGAAATGATCAAATCAGAATCATTTTTTTGAACTGCTCTATCAACATAATATTGAATTGTATTTCTACAATCAAATACCTTACTTATCACTATGATCTCCTCTTTAGAGTAAAATTCAGATAAAAATTCTTCCATAAATTTTAATGTGCAGGAATGAATTTCACATTTTATCCCTATTCTCATTAAAATAGCATATAAAGAGTAATACATAGAATAATAACAAGCCGAAACAGAAAATCTGAGACTATAGCTCTTTTCTCGATTCATTGTTCCAAATGCATCTTCTGCCATTTTAATATAGCCGTTTACAAGATTATCATTATGTTCAATTAGTTTTATTCCATCTTTTTGTTTGAAACACCAATTTATATTTACCATATTAATTCTATGAATTGTTCTACTCCTTTTAATATAACGTGATTCTTAATTATTTCTCTTATCAAAGTATCGCCCTTATCAAATTTATATTTATCAATTTTAACAATATTTATTTTAATATTATATAATTGCTCTAAATCTTTGATCTCTCTATTCTCTCCAATAATTAACACATCTAAATCTGACTTTTTATTAGCTGAAAAATTAGCGTAACTTCCAAAAATTCCAATAATGCCTTCAATTCTTGACTCAAGTTTGTTAAATAAATCCTTAAAGCTTTTATATTTTTCAATAAACTTTATCTTTCTACTAATTTCAATCAGCTTTATTATTTCTTTTATATTTTGATCAAGATTATTCAAATAATAATATTTATTTTTACCTTCAAAAGAGAATTTCAATATATTTTCCTTCTCTAATTTATTTAATATGTTGGAAACTGTTTTCTGATTCATTTTTAATTTTTTAGCAACATCCCTTCCATAAATCTTTTTATTATAATCCGTTGCAAAGTTTTCTAATATGTTTGATATATTATTGTTGAGTATCATAATACTCATATGAGTAATAAAATATTTAAAAGTTTCTAATTACTAAGTGTAAAAATATTATGTTCAGGAACTTGACTCCTTGAAAGAAATCCATAAAAGATTTCTCTAGCATCCAAAGCACAAGTGCCTCATTGTGCTTTTGATTTAAAGATTATTAATAATATTAAGCGGCTATCGGGATAAAGTCCTTGCTTAAGAATCTTTTAAAGTCTCTTTCTAGGCCTGGCTCAAAGTAGAATGTTGTTTTATTATCAAAGAAATCTGTCCAATATGCCCTTCCAAAAACCCTTTCTCTGTTACTAGAATTAACTATAAGAAAACCATTTTGTTTTCTTTGGAGGAAACTATAATCTTCTTCAATTCTTAGTTCTAAACTTCTATCCATTTCGTGAGCTCGTAACATCTCTGTGACTTCTTTTTGGTGTGATTTTATATAAGGGTATATCTTTTTGCATGCTTCTGCGCTCCTTTCTTCTTCCCTCTGCATTAAATCTTTCTCTTGTTTTTTCACTATTTTTAAACTTGTTTTAAATTTAAGTATCTTTTGTTAATTTATACAATATCAAAAGTTTAACAAAGTTAGGTCTTGACAAAGTAAGTTTTTGTTTCACAAAAGATTTAAAAGACTTAGATAATCTCAATATATATTGGCCCTGTAGTCTAGTGGCAAAACGACTCGTTTACAAGTATGGCGATGAAAGTCAAAAATACTAAAAGCCGAGTAGTCAGGAGTTCGATTCTCTTCAGGGCCATTTAATTAAAATGTGGTCTTTAACTTCTGATTAATTAATTCTTTTACTTTAGAACTTTTTACTTCACCTATCTTTCCGTGAAC
>Ga0209542_10009713_pt1 | contig 17570 bp, 14 predicted proteins | sample RifCSPhighO2_01_FD_184028 | JGI IMG/M metagenome (GOLD analysis project Ga0209542, IMG submission 184028) | Soil microbial communities from Rifle, Colorado - Rifle CSP2_plank highO2_0.1 (SPAdes) (version 2) | ecosystem: Environmental > Terrestrial > Deep subsurface > Rock core/Sediment ...
ATAGTAGGTGGACATAAGAGGTCATACGTTACCATCGCGGAAGATTCTGAAGGAAAAAAATGGGAACCTGAAGTAAAAGTTTTTGATGGAATAATAAAAAAAGATCAAAACACGCTAGCATTCACGTCTATAGCTGTTGCTAAGAATAATCTTTACGCGTTAATTAATGGGGATACAGCTGAAATGTATATTTCGGAATATATAGGTGATAATAATTGGACTGAAGCTAAACCTATTCAAGATTTTGGTTATCGGGGCGGAACTCCCGAGTGGACTACAGTTACTGATTCTCAAGGTACTCTTCATATAATATACCCAAGTGCTAAAGATCAGGATCGTGTAATAAAACACGCTGAATTTAATGGTTACAGCTGGAAATTTGAGTATGTGCCAAATACCTCTAAAATAGGCCTGAATCAACTAGCTGCTTCTATTGATGAAAAAGACAATATTTATACAGTTAGCGGTCTAGATATGAATTTAAGCTGGCTGTCTAAAAAAGATGAGAGAGAATGGAAAAATAATATTTCTATTTTCAAGAATACTGATCAAAGCATCGCGTTTATTAACATGATGCAGAAATTCGTAGATGGAAAAATTGGAGTAGGTTGGGTGGAAGGAGAATACATTAATCCCACTATCTTGTTTACTTGTCTTCAGAGGAATAATGATAATTCGCTTAAAACTTGTGACTGAAAAATATTAATAGTTATTTAAAATAGTCATTGGCATTTTTTAAAATCTGCAAAAGATTCTGGATCTTTCTCCATGCAAATAAACCAAATATTCGGATCTCTTTCATCACCATCCACCCAGGCAAATCCTAATTTTCCCTCATAAACTTTTTGGGGCAAAGTAACATAATCAAGAGGTATAGTTGTATCATTGATTGAGTCTTTTATTTTTTTCCATTTTCCGTCCGAAAAAAAATTTAAAGTTAAGTTTCGCTTACTAATACTATAAAGATTATTAAAATCATCTGTTGACACACCTATAGTTCTATGGGCATTTTCCCCATTATTCACTGCCTCAAACCTCCAATTCTTCCAATCAAATACAGCATGCATAGTTTTTGCCGTATCTTTTTCAGGATACAAAATATGCAGTAGACCGTCTGAATCAGTAACAGTTGACCATTCAGGTACTCCTCCACCATAGTTTAAGCCTTTTATAAACTTTGCATCAGACCATTTATTGTTTCCTAAGTATTCCGAGATGAAAAGTTTATATTCTTCAAGATTTATTATTGCAACCAATTTGTCTTTAACTTGCGCAAGCGAAACAAAAGGAATTGTGTCAAGTCTTTTTTTATTGTGTTTTTTTAAGATGACCACCTCTTTTTTCCACTTTTTTCCATCTGAATCCTCGGCAACAGCAACATATACTCTCTGGTAACCATTTTCATTCCCCTGTTCACTTTGATCATGAACCGACAAAAAGGGATAACCTTTGTAGTAAACAATTGAAGGAATAACTCTTGTATAGTGTTCCTGAGGATTTGACTGCATGGCAGTTGAGGAAACAAACCATTTGATTGAATTATCTCCCATTATTCCTTTTTTCCAGAATATTTTAGACTGATATTCCTTAACGTCATATACATCCCCATATGCAATACTAATATCAGGTGGGCTGCAATCAATGGTAAAATCTGCGGCCTGATTACCTTCTTCTAACTTTATTTCTTTACTCCAAACCTTTCCATTATCCTTACTATACTTATAAACAATGTATGACTCCGAAGGCAACCATGGAGGTATTTTTTTATTACTTTTATAATAGAAGATCCACCAGGTTTTGTATTTTGCGTCAAAACATATATGTCTGTTAAAACCCCAGGAGAAAACATTGGGCACATAACCTATACTGTCACTAACTAAATACCCTCCTCTGTCAATTTTAATTTTTGGTACATTTTCCTGTTTTTTCTTAAGAAATTTATTACTTACAAAATTATCTAATAAAAATAAAAACCCAATAGTTGCCAGCACAAGAAGTATTTTTTTATTAAACATTATTAAAATATACAATTAACTATGGTTATGTAATCAGGGATATATTAACGTAAAATATTTATTTATTAAAGCACCTGTATCATTTTTTCTTGCAAGCTCTATCGCATTGTTTCTCATCGTTTGATATATATTCTCACTGGTAAGAATATTCAGTAAAACTTTTACAATATCCTTTTTTTTTAGTTTTACCAATATTCCCGCCTTTTCTTTCTCTATTTCATATCCGATTGCGCTGTTACCTGATATTATCACAGGAAGTCCTGATGCCATATAATCACGGGCTTTCATGGAATCGCTAAAAAATCTAAAATGGGATGGATCTGAATCACTGTAAAGAGCTATGCCCAAAGCGGATTTTCTCAGAACTTCAAACATTTTTTCATGCGATAACGTACCTAAAAATAATATATTTTTTTGCAGATCCATTTTTCTAACATATTTTTTTACGTTTGACTCTTCAGGACCGGAACCAATAATTATTAAACGGATATTTCTCACTTTTTTCCTAAGTTCAAATACTGAGTCAACTAATAAATTAAAATTTATGCCTTTATTTATTGCTGAGACAATGACCAAATCATGTCTGTTTATTGTTTTATAATCAAGTCTTTTGACATCGTCAAAAAAAGGCGCATTCGGAAGAAGCAAATTCTTTTTTTTATCTAAACCATTGGTCCTTCTGTATTCAACAATTCTTGTTGAAACACTCCATGTATAACTGGATGAAAACATGGCATTTTTGTCAAGCCATAGATATATACTGTTTAGAATTGGATCTTCAAACCTTTTCAATGCAAAATCAGCACTAAAATAAACTGTATTTTCCGTTTTTCCCAGAATCCCAAGTATGGTTCCTGCTACCGCATTTAAAGGATCAACTCCAATAAAAAGCCCGCAATTCTTTGCGTCCTGCCAAGTTATCTTCAGAGAAAGCAATATTTCAAATAAATACTGAAAATATAATTTTAGTCTTTTTGGATAACCTCTTTCTATAACTTTCTTTAATTTTCCTTTTTCGTAATACTCCACTCTGGAAAAACCATCTCCTTCAAGACGGTGTTTAATAAAAATATGATTTATCTTTTTTTTATTGAGATATAATGAAACTGCATGAGGAGGACCATATACATCTTTATTGTTGATAAATACAGCATGAGTAGATATGACTATCACACGATTTCCCTCCAGATATCGTGAGCTAAATTATTTTTTTTCATAAGTGTCAGACCGTTCTTGATAGACAAAGGATTTACGTTTAGAATTTTTTTCATTTTACCAGTATCAAAACATGTATTTTTAGGCCTTGGAACAAAATTCTTAAAAAAATCCGAGGTCACCGGGTAAATCATGCTTTTATCAAGCCCGAAAACCCTAGCAATTTCTTTTGAAAAATCGTATCTGCTGATACAGTCTTTACCGGCAATATTAAATGATTCGCCAATTTTCCTTTTATTAATTGCTTTCCAAATAGCTTCTGCTGCTGACTCAACAAACAAAAAATTATTATACATGTCATTTACCATATTAACCGGTGTTTTATTTTTTCCTAAAATATACAAAAGCCATGTCACGGGATTTTGTCTTTCTTTTGGATTATTCCATCCATACATAGTAATAAGACGCATTATTATGAAAGGTATGCCGGAATTTTGAACTAATTTTTCGCCTTCATGTTTTGTTTTACCATAGAAATCGATTGGTTTTGGAATAGAGTTTTCATCATATGGAGGATTTTTACCGTTATATACACCATTAGTTGTAACATAAACAAGAATAGAATTTTGTTTTTTGCATGCATTTATAATATTTTTAGTACCTTCAACATTAACTAGCCATGCCTCATCCTGATGTTTATCGCAATAATCAGGAGTTGCCAAAGCTGCTGTATGAATTACTACTCCCGGATTAAATTTTCTGAAAGCGTTTTGCACCAGTTGTTGGTCAGTTATATCAACATGATAATAGGTGCAGGAAATATTTGGCACAAGTTTATTAATATTATAACTTGCTCCCAAAATGTATTTGGGAGACGCAAGTCTTAGTAAAGTACTTCCTAAAAGCCCGGTAGAACCTGTAACAAAAACTTTCATTCTATATAGTTAACTATTGTAAGAATATTTAAAATTATAAAAATTAAAAACCACCCCGCCAAACATGATGAAGCAATTCTAGCATATTTCTTTTTCCAATAAAATATAAATATTGTCCCAAAGGCGGCAATAATAAATAACCTGTAAATAAAATATGAAAAACCAAAGACGTCTGTCCAGTAATTACCAAATAAGGATAAACCGACTAAAATAATAAAAAACAAACTAACCAGAGAAATTTTTTGAAATTCATCTTTTAGAACAAAAGCGGAAGAGATTAATAAAAACGGATAAAAAGGATATCTGTACCATCCATGCATCGGCTCATCCGGAATAGCAAAAACGTATATTAAAAGATATGAGAGAAATGGTATTAATATCATGAAGTGCTTTTTAAAATCGCGGGATAGTAAGAATATAGAAAACCATCCAAAAAAAATCCAACCGTCTAAAAAGAACCTGTCAACAAGCAAAGGTTTAATAAAGACTGAGTAAAATCCTATAAAACTTATGTCGTAACGGGCTGTTTGCAAACGCCAAAGATTTAAAAATAAATTTTTATCAAAATATATTCCATATAAAATATATAGTGAAAAAACCGCCAGCACTATAAAACCAACCGTTATAGCATCTCTCCACTTGCTTTTATATGAAAGGATAAGGGAAAGAGAAAAACCTACAACAAGCCAGGGAACCTTTGATATGGAGAGAATACCAGCAACAATAGCGGCAGCGTTTCTGAATCTTGTTCTGCCACTTTTTAAATATTTATGCAGCAAATATAAGGATATAAGCCACATGGGAATCATAAAATTCTCATTCTGAACAATCCTGGAACCGATTACTGTTGTTGGAACAGTTGCGTAAATCAAAGATGAAAGAAGTGCAATTTTCTTTCCATAAAGCTCTTTTGTCAATAAAAAAACAAAAAATACTGATAACACCCCTAAAAAAAGTGCAAGAGGTCTGATCGCGGCAAGCGTTACGTCATACATATCTTTTGCTCCGTTTAAAAGAGCAACCCCACCTGATATTAATCCAAAAAACGGAGGATGCTCCAAATAAGGTGTTACTATCCAGAATGCGGCACCCTGATACACCAGATGAGATTTGTTTGCGTACTGCGGTTGGGAAGACCATGAAACAGGAACTCCCTTTTGTATAAGATTTATCCCCAACCATGTCCATGCAAATTCGTCAAAAGTAGCACCGTGTCTTGGGAAAGCACGGTAATTATAATGTCTTAAAAATAACCCCAAAAGCAGGATAGCAACCAAAAAGGTAATTGTTATATAATGCTTATATGTATTTAATAATTTCATGAATATTGTATGAATTTTTTAGTTGGATTTATAATACCATTTTTGAGCTTCTTACTTCAATCATATCCCAGATTCTTTAATAAATATTTCGGCGTGGACGTTTGGACAAGGCTTACAGAAACGGATTTAATAAGAAAAAATAATCATAAGATTCCGGGAAAAATTACAAAGGGATTTATTATCGATGGATATTTTGACTATCCTCCTCTTTTCCCGTTGCTGTTATCATTTATACCCAAACAAACTTTAGAAAATATACAGGGATTTGTTGCTCCGTTTTTTGATCTGATTCATTGCTACGTGATTTTTTTAATAGCCTTACAGCTCACAAATAGCATAGAGATATCACTTCTTTCACAGCTTATATATATGAGCACTCCTTTGATTGCTCTTGAAAACAGCTATCTTACTCCCAGATCCTTCGGTTATTTAAATTTTACTCTTGCAACATATCCTCTTTTAATTTACTCACTTGATCATAAGTTGATTTATTTGTTGATTGGCTATATTTTTACTACTCTAATCTTTTTGAGCCATAGATTTGCAACTCAATCATTTCTTTTTGTAGTAATCTTTTTCACTGTTATAGATAAAACGTTGTTTTATTTTCTTGTATTCTCTGCAGGATTATTAACTGCTCTTTTACTAACTAAAAGATATTACCTTAGAGTGTTAAAAGGCCATTGGAGCAATATTTACTTTTGGATACTCAATTACAAATACAGATTTTCCCATCAGGTGAGAGGAAATATTAAAAATAAACAGAACAAAGATTTTGTTGCCCTGATTTACTCACTGTTAAGCAAATTATCTCCGATTGCGCTTCTAGGAATAAATATCTGGATTGTTTCTGCTTTTGTATTTTTTTATGCAAGAATAAAAAATATAGAGTTTGTACCTTTTAATAATCCCATGTTTTATAAGATGAGTCTATGGATACTTTTTTTCTATTTATTCGCAATTGCCGTACTCTCTATAAAACGGCTTATTCCAATAGGTGAAGGCCAACGCTACCTTGAAATGGCGACCGCCCCTTCCTCAATCTTATCAGCGATATTATTTTACTCATTATTTAATTCAGAGCTAAAAGTGATTTCAATTTATTTATTTATTTTACTGGTTATTGCTAATCTATCACTTATAGTCTTTATCCAAAACAAAGGAGTAATAAAAGACAAAGACAGGACATTAAACCAAGACATGAAAAAAATGTATGATTTCATAAATAAGATGAAACTTACTCCACGAATAATATGTATCCCCCATCAAATAACAACAATGACTTTGTACAATACCAAAGCAGACATACTTGTAAACGCTGACAATGAAAAGCTTATGACAATGTTTGACTTTTATCCAATAATTAAAAAACCAATAGAAAAAATTGCGAAAAAATACAAATTGGATCATCTTTTACTTAGAGAAAATTTTGCAAAACTAAAGGAACTTGAAATAAAAAATCCTAAAATAGTGTTTAAGGCCGGAGATATAGTCTTAGTTAAGTTATAATATTTTAATTAACGATACGCCATTTTTTTGAAATACTTTTCTTCCAAACTTTTTATAATCAATCTGAGTTTTTTTTATAATCATCTAAATAAATGTACGAAATATTTTCATTTTTTAACAATTTAATCGTTATTTTATAGTCATTACCTCTTAATATTTGATTTGCTATTCCCTGACGTTTACTAATATCGATATTATAACTGGATAAAATGTTTTGCCCTGAAAAATAAATTGGCCTATCGGAAAAAAACTTATACATGGAGTAAGGTAGTCTGCTATTCCTTTGTTGCCAACTAACACTACAGAGTTTTTTGGAGTTTTCAATCTTAGATAATTTAAAGCCTCCAATTTATCTGGAAACCAAAGACCTTTTGTAAATCAATATTTTAGAGTTATCAATTGGCACGGAAAATGTACCGATAAGTTTGAAGTTATCATTAAACGCAAACTGCTCCTGATATAAATTGTTGTTTATCCATTGTAATAAATCATAATTATATTTCTGAAAGTAAGTATCCGTAATAATACCTCCCTTTTTCAGTACCACATAATCAGCTCGTTTGTATCTCAGGTTAAAAGCTTGCATTGATTTTTCAGAACCGTTTTCTATTAATCCCACAAAGTTATAGTTATTTAGCATATGCAAATTCTGATACCTATTTATTGAGAATAAAGCATTATCTAAGGGATGGTAACTAAATAAATACAGAATATAAGGTTCTTTTATATCACTTTTGATACTGTCTTCTTTTAAAAATTGCATTATCAGATGTGCGTTTGAAAAATTGCGTGTTGGCGGCCATACAATTGTGGTAAGATGGATTCTGCGGGGATGGCCTACGGGCATAGGTAAAAGAATAGATTTTAAACCTTCATGACCTAAGGGTCCTAAACCCCAACTTGCTCCCAAAAGATTGCCAACCCCTAAAAGAACTACACAAACCATTATAAATACTTTTGTCTTTATATTTTTTATATGGTCTAAAACTGTTGCTGAAATAAGAGCAATTATGGGATAAATCGGTACAATATAACGGTCATCTTTAATAACAGTTCCAAAAGAAAAAATCATATACACTGTAAAAAATGTAATGAAGAAAAACCATTTTCTTTTCAGGAATGAAACTACGAGTCCTGATATAAACAACAGGAAAAAGAAAATATTCAGCTGTTCAAAAACTTTAAAATAATACGCAGCCGATTGGAAAGAAATATGAGTTTTTCTGTAAGATGGAACAAGGTCCCATAAAGAGCTGTAAAACATTTGTGAGGTGATATAAGTTCCAAACGCAGACCTATCTACATAGTGAAATATTATTGACGGAACAAAAATTGCAAAAACATATAATAAATTTATATAGGAAGACTTTTTGTTTAACAATTTATTTCTCCATGCCTTATATAAAACTAGAAGAATTGGACCAGCTAAAAATATTGGAATTAACCAACGAGTCATAAAACCTACGCTTAGAAAAATTCCAAACAAAATTGAATTTTTTCTGTTCGTAAAATATCTAGACCTAACTAAAAATAATAAACCAAAAACAAATATTGTAGTTGCGGCAGTCTCGGAATAGGTAAAATGAAGATAGAATAGTGACCAACCGTAAAAAGCAAAAATAAGTGATGCAAAAAAACTTGCAGTCCTGCTTAAAAATTCCCGGCCTAATAAATATATTCCAATAATAGTCAGAACATAATATAAACCATTGACGGCCAAAGCTATTTTATAGGAATTTTCCAAACCCAAAAATAGGAGAAAGGCAGTTATGGATAGGGGGTAAACGGGTGGTCTAAAAGGCGGATTGTCAATTAAAAATTTGTTCATTTTGTAAATAGTATCAGACGAAGGATGCTGCAATAAACGATAATACTCTACTGCGATATTCATATATAGATGTTCATCCATCTCAGGATACTGATAGGTTTTGGAGACGTACAGCAGGTGGCTTAAAAGAACTGCAAAACAAAGAATGAATAAGCCTACAACATGCCATTTCTTGGTTATTAAATTTTTAACTAACTGAGGTTTCAGCTGATACAACACTTTACTACCCAACATAATTTTATATTTTGTATTACTTTTAGTTTTGTGATTAAGTATCTTCTTCATCAGATCTTAATTAAGAAAAAATTGTCTATATTTTTTATTATCACATATTTTCTTAATTTTAAATCTTCTATTTTTGCGTAGTCACTGTTAAGTAAAATCATGTCTAATCGATATTTTTTCATTACTTCAGGAATCGGTTTTGTAAAATATGGATAGACCTCCGATATTTTATTAATTCCTGCGTAATCGGCGTTAACAAACACGCGGCAATCCGTGTGATATATTGTGTTTGTTGTGATTTGGTGAGGAATACAAAGTAAGTCCGGTTTATTTTTCATATTCTTTAAATATTTGAACATACTTTTCATACCCGGTGTAAGCGTTCTTAATTTCTCTTTAATTATGCCTTTTCTTTGAATTACAATAATAGTTATTAAAGATGCTAAGCTTATAAAAGAATACAAGATTACCGCAAGTGATCCATAATTTGTTTTTAGTAGGCTTATTAACAGCAAGGAGGATAAAAATGCTGCAGGAAAAGCAGATAATTCAAGATATCTTTGCCCCTCGCCCAGAAATCTTAATTTAGGTATCCATGTTGTTAAAAGAGCAAGAATATAGGAAAAGATTACCCAGGCCAACATAAATTTTGTAATTGGTGTAGCGGATAATCCCAAAAGAATAATAAATATTGAAGGTAAAGTCCATGGATTAGTAATTGCGAATATAAAAGGCGGAAATTTTAAAAATTGATTATAGAGTCTGAAAATAAAATCTTTTGTTTTATACTCTTCATAATTTCCCTTTACCTGATGCGCAAATCGGAAATTAATATTTTTGTACCAGAAAATTAAATTTCCCATATGCCCTTTTAATACCTTTATGTAAAAACCTTTTGATAAAATAAGTGCAAAAATAAAACAAACAATAAATACAAAACTGTATATAAAATTACGCTGCAAAATTGTTAAAAAAATTGAAAAAAACAGAAAACCCTGAGCGGTGAATCTGTGCGACAAAAAAATTAAAGACCCTGAAATTACTGCTGATAATAAATATATATATGAACCATTAATATTAAATAAAAAAAGCGAAATTAAAACTATTGTAAATAATGTATATCCCATTGATCTTGGAGTGGCACTTGAGTTTTCCAAGATAATTATAGGTGTTAATGTATAGAAAAATTGAGTTAATAAAGCAATTATTATATTTCCGGTTAAATAATAGGCTATAATATAAATCAGAATTAAATGAATCGCATCAAAAAAAGGAGAAAATAAAAACTCATACTTTTCAACCAATCTGAAGGGAAATTTTGATAGAATGAAAATAAATGCCGGAGGATAATCATAAGTACCTGAAACTAAAAAACCATCCTCTATTTTTCTGGGTATCCCTTTTTGTTTATGATATTCTTTTAGATACAGTAAATGCGTCCAGATATCTACTCCAAACTCCCTGTTCAAAAATCTGGGGTAGCTTTCAAAAATTAAAGCGAGTAGGGGAATAATCAAGCTTAAAAGAATAATTTCCATATCAAAATTAAATTTATTATAGCATCAAAATTGGCAATATTGATAATTGATAAATTAAAAAATTATACAATGGGAAGTGTTTTGAGGAAAAGTAGAATAATAGTTACTTGTTTTCCAATCCAACCCGAACCATTAAACTATCATCAATGTCTCTAAAACGAGGATGTTTTTCAAAATTAGGATCTTTTTTGGCTACATCTGCAGTCCCTTCATGCATTCCTTCCAGTCCTTTCTCTTTAACCATCTCAATAAATTTTTCTTGTCCTTCCGGTGTGTGAATATCAACATTTCCAGGTACAGCGCCGTCTGTAAAAATCAGCAGCGACTTTACTTGACTTAAATCCAATTGTGTCTGACTACTAACACCAAAATCTAAAGCCCCGCCCCCAAGAATTCTTTTTACTTTTCCGGTATTTCCTGCACGCATCGTAATAAGCATCTGATCAATAATAGGTTTGAATCTTTGATCCTTGTCTCTTTTCTCCATAGCCTCTCTAACACTTACCCCATGTTGGCGAGCTAACTCTCTTGCTTTTTCAAATGTCTTTTGATCATATTCATGTTCGTCGTCTTTTGTAACAAGTCTTGCTTTACCAGATTTATCAATCACAACAATAAAAACATCCCCTGCATTTACCACCTCGACTACGTTATTCTCAGAGTCAATTTTAACAGCAGCAATACTTCCATAAGGCGCACTTTTTGAATCTTTTCCATATTGAATATCCAGATGATTTTTACCTACCTCTTCAACCATCCTTTTGTTTAATTCTCTTAAGTTATCCGCAGCACCTTTATTAGAATCAAGTGTTCCTGAAAAATTAACCACTTGATCGGCCACATATTTCCCCCCGCTTACATCTTTAAGACTTCCCACTTGCTCAACTTGAGTCCCTCCATCCACAACAAAAATTTGAAGATTATTTCCATCTTTTATTACTGCACAAGCATCTTCATTGAATTTCTTATTTGGTCCGCCTATGTGCGTAAATGCTTCAACTTCAATTCTCTTATCTCCAACCTGAATTTCACGTTTTAATGATTGTCCGTCCAATAAATCTCTTGAGGTTAATGGCAATTTTTCAGATAAAGGTTCCAATGTTGGAGCAAGTTGTTTATTTAATATTCTGGCAAGATCATTCAATGTAATATTGGATACAGCTTTTAACCAATTATCCAAAGCCTCAAAATAACGTCGTGCATTCTTGTTATGCAACGCAATATTTTCCCTCATTCTCTTATCCGAAGGCCTGCCGGAAAGAGGTCTATTAATATATCTTTGCGCCCATGCTTCCTGATTTTTCTCATCATAATCTGAAAGTTGAAAAAGTCTATTTTTACCAGGAGCTCTTTTGCCAAACTCATCTGCAATCCGCAATATTACGGCTTCAGGGTTTAAGCCTCTGATCACTTCATCCATACTTTGGTCTTCCAGAGTCAGCATAACCGATTCTGAAGGCAATACATCAATTATATCCTGTCTAACTCCCATCCTTCTAAGAAGACTTGTTCCAATTACTTCATTAGAATAAAAAATATGAGTTATTTCCCTACCTTCATCATGCAAACCCGCCGCTGCGGCAGCATGCAATGAATTAGTTCCCTTAACTTTTTCTTGTGTTGTTTTCTCCCAATCTGTTTGTAGCTCATCAGGATTTTTGAGATGTTTCTGTATTTCATTTGTAATTATCTCTGCCGCTCTCGTCGCAAGATGTATATGCTCATGTGGACCACCCGGAGCTTCCCAATTTCCGTATGTTGAAGGATCGACAATTTCTCCACGGGCAATAGATCTTTGTTCCTGCTGTGCTCTCCAAGGACGGTCAGTATTCACAGGCGAAACAGCCCGATGAAATTCGTCGATTAAAACCAATTCATCCAGCGTAATCTCCTTAGAACTATTCGTCAAAGCTGAGTTTTTAAACAAAAGCTGTCCGGTTTCTGCAACAAACCTATATCTCTGCCCAGCTTCTATATCAACAAGGATATTAGGATTTCTATTATAATTTTCCGACATATTTTATCATTGTATTTATACTACAACTACATCATTATAGTATATTCAAGAAATTAAGTATAATATGCAGGTTGAACATTATAATTATAACTCATATAATTGAATTGTGGAGTTTGGAGAAAGAATACTAAATAAAATTAAAAAACTAAAAGGAGCAAAAAAATCAACTGGCCCTATTGATAATTCAAAACAAAGCGAAAGGAGTGACGGAATAAATAAAATACCGATAGTTTATGAAAATGAATGGGAAGGAGGCTGGCGCAGAAGATCTATTATTCACGAGCAGCAACCCGAAGGAGGAAGGTCAATTGGTATGTATGAAAAAATTCTTGGATTTGACAAAAATGGTTTGGAAGGAAAAGATGTGTTGGATCTGGGGACAGGACCTGATGGAAAATTTGCCAAAGGATTAGAAGAAGCAGGAATAAAAGCAAATGTTGTAGGAATAAGTCCAGACTTTATTTATCCGGAATACAGTAAAAGAATAAGTGAATCACAAACAAAGGCTCATTATGCTGCAGCTTTAGGTCAGGCATTACCGTTTGCTGATGAATCATTTGATAGAATCTTTGCATTTCATTTACTTGAGCATATCCGTTCCGAAGAAGATTTAATAAAAATAATGCAGGAAGTCATTAGGACGCTGAGAAAAAATGGAAAGGCATATATAGGTCCTACGGAAGTAGATATGGAAGGAAAAGATTATATTTATGAATTCATAATTAATAATGAAGAAGTTAAAAGAAATTGCCTAGATAAAAGGATAACTTTATCGCATAACGAAATTTCTACTGAATTATATTCTCCACCAATTTATACTCCGAGCGGATATAGAATGTATAATGGCTGGGGGTATTCTATAGTTTTGGATAAAAGTGATGTTAATCCAGCTTCTTAATCCTATCAAACACCTTGAATAACTTTAAGTCAACTCCCTTTTCCAGGGATTTATGTATAAATTCATCAATATCCCACTCCAATCTTCTATTTTCAAAAGTATTATCTTCAGTATCCCACATTACATATGACAACAAGTTATAATCCCTGGGCTGGACGCAGGAGCCGGGGTTGATCAAGGTTAAACTATCTATTTGTTTAACCATCGGATAATGGGTATGGCCTAAAATTAAAACATCCACATTAATTTTGTCAAACTTTTCAAAATGATTATAATCCGGATATATCCGTTCTTCAAATATATCCCAAGGACTGGCATGATACATCAATACTCTTTTGTTGTCGATCTTATTATCAAAACAATCAGGTAAAGATTTCAAATACTCTAAGTTCTCACTGGAAATTATTTTCTTTATATAATCAACGGACTGTTTTACCTTGTCGCTGGCATCTTCAGGAGCTCTACTGTCAACTAAATATTTATCATGATTCCCTTTAATTGTAATAATATTATTTTTTTTAACCTTATCTATTACTTCATTTATAAAAGGATAGTAGCCTGTTAAGTCACCCGCGCACAAAATCATGTCAACATTCCCCACGTCTTTTAATACAGCATTAAGTCCGTCTATGTTTCCATGGATGTCAGATATTATTGCTATTTTCATAAAGATTGAATATATTTTCGTAAACCCATTTCCAGATCAAAATAAGGAGCATATCCTAGCTCATTTTTTGCTTTTGAAATATCCAATAACATACGATAGTTTTCTTTTTTTACATTTTTGTTAAAAATTATTTCCGATTTTGATCCTGTTAATTTAATAATTTCCTTTGCCAATGTGATCATGCTTGTTTCTTTACCGCTCCCGATATTATAAATTCCAGCTCTTTTCTTTTCAGCTGCAAGTAAATTTGCCGAAACTACATCATCAATATATACAAAGTCCTGGCTTCTGAGTCCATTACCCATTAAAGTAATATCTTCATTCTTGAGCGCTTTATTAACAAGCAATGGTAAGACAGTGTTTTGCTTACAATCCCCACCATAAACAGACGGATATCGGAATAATATTACGTTTAATTTATATTTGCGGGCATACATCTCACATAATTCTTCACCAAAACGTTTACTGATTCCATATATAGAATCCGGTCGCAAGGTATCGTTTTCTCCAATTGGAATTATATTCGGGTTTCCATAAACAGAAGCTGAAGAACTATGAATAAATATTGGTATATTTGAAGATAATACAAAACGAAGAATATTGTTAGTACCAATACCGTTCACTAAAAAACATTTAGAGTCTTCTCCTATAGCATTATTTTTAGAAGGAACATATGCTGATACATTAAAAACACAATCAAAACTTCTTTCAAGTTTATTAAAATCTTCATCTTTGGTTATATTTAATATTATCTGATGGAATTTTTTATCATCTACAATATCATAATTGTCTTTGTAAATCCCTGTAATTTCATATCCTCTTCTCAACAAGCCTTTTATCAAATGTCTTCCAACAAATCCTCCTGCTCCAAAAACTAATACTTTCACTTAGAGGATTTCATCCTTTCATACTCAGTAACTTTTACAATTGTATTTGCAAACTTTCTCATCACTGCATATCCTAATTTATGAGGAACAGAATCAAGATCTTCCAAACCTAAAAAATTCCTGATTAAATAATGAGGTTCATTAAACCCAACTAATGCTCTCATGGAAGCAGAACCGGAAAATCTAGGATGCACTTCAAATATATAAATCCCTTTCTTCCCTTTTCTGCATTGAATATTCAATGGTCCACAAGCTCCTACAATCTTTGCTACTTGTTCACAATATTTTTTAATATCCGGTTGATCAACAAAAAATCCCTGAGAATAACCCGTAGATAATACATAATTTCGTCCGTCAATTTCCCTTTCCTCTCCTCTGGAAAGCCCTGTCAAATACCGTTTCATAACAATTGAATCGATAATCTGCCCGTTCTTTCCTGCCATTACCCCTACTGTATATTCCTCATTTTCACTACCAACATATTCCTGTGCCAGAAGTTGTATATTTTCTCTTTTAAACTGGTCAAATAATATCGTTAGCTCGTTAATATTTTTAACAATGTGCACGTTTTTTGACCCACTGCTGTTTTTTGCAGGTTTAATAATTAAAGGAAATTCCATATTTTTTGCTTTTTCCAACCTGTCAAGATCTACTGTATAAGGGGTTAATATCCGGTTTTTTGTAAGTAAATCATATAAAAGTTTCTTATCAAAACAAATCCTAGTCATTTCAAAAGGATTTACTATTGGTATCGCTCCGTTTTTCAATAACAAATTCTTACTTTTAGATACTGCTACTGTTTCAGGCTGGGAACCTGGTAGAACTACTTGAATTTTTTCCTTTTTTATTATCTTTATCATTCTGGAAATGTAAGAAGTAGAATTTGCCGGAGGCAAAAGATAAGCTTTATCAGCTTCATAAAGACCAGGGGAAAAAGCATCCATGTCTGTGGTAATTATCCGATAATTATTTTTTTTTAATTTTAACGATTCTAAAATTTGATAACCAACTGACCTTCCGCCTACAGCAGTCACTAATACATTGATTTTTTTGTTATCCATGAAGGAATTAATTTTTTTTATATTTTTTAATTATTGATTTGATTGTGCGGGCAACATACAAAACATCAGATGTACTCATCGCAGGGTAAAGAGGGATAGATAAGATTCTTTCGTAAACCCACTCTGCGTTTGGAAAATCTCCTTTTTTATATCCTAATATTTTTTTATAATATGGGTGTAAATGCAAAGGCATAAAATACACACTGCTTCCAATATTATATTTTTTCAATTCTTCTATAAAATCATTTCTTGAAATTTTTAAAGACTCTATGTCCAACAAAATTGAATATAAATTCCATGCATGCTCACTATCTTTATGAACAAAAGGGACTGTAATCTCAGGGATTTCTTTAAACTCTTTTGAATAAAGATCTTTTAATACTTTTCTTTTTTTATTAAAAATTTTGAGCTTTTTTAACTGCTCTATGCCAATTGAGGCAGCTATGTCCGTCATATTATATTTATATCCAGGAACAGTTATTTCATAATACCAGTTTCCGGTCTTTGATAACCTTTTCCATGCTTCCTTATTCATTCCATGAAGTCTATAGAGCCTCATTAACTCATCGAAAGATTTGTTGTTTGTGGTAACCATTCCTCCGTCTCCAGTCGTGATATTTTTAATGGGATGAAAAGAAAATACAGTCATGTCTCCTATGCTACCCGCTGATTTATTTTTATACTTACTTCCCAGCGCATGAGCAGCATCTTCAATAACCAAAAGCTTGTATTTTCTAGCCAAAGACATAACTTGATCCATATTAACAGTCTGGCCCGCATAATGGACTGGAACTATTGCGCGGGTTTTTTTTGTTATTTTTTTTTCAATCAAATCAGTGTCAATATTGAAAGTGTCTTTTTTTATGTCGACCAGAACAGGTTTTGCACCCAAATGCAAAGCAGGGTTAATTGTTGCTGCAAAAGTAAAAGTAGGCGCAATAATCTCATCCCCTTTTTTTATATTCGCTACTATCATAGCAAGATGAAGACCTGCAGTAGCCGAAGAAACTCCCACAGCGTATTTGGCTGCCACATATTTTTTAAAGCTTTCTTCAAACTCAAAAGTTTTTGGTCCTAAAGTTACCCATCCTGAATCCATGGCTTTTGCTACGGCAGCTTTCTCTTCTTTGCCAAAAAAAGGCTTAGATAAAGGAATGTATTTGTTTTTCATTCAATATAATTCACTCTAAAACTTCTTATGCAATATTACATGAAAGATATCAATTTTTCAACTTTTTTTGTTTTATAAGTTCCCAGCTTTTTTCCGAACACTTTTCCCAAGAAAAATTGTTTGCCCACTTTAAAGAATTACTACTAAGCTTAATATATAGTTTTTTGTCTTTAATCAATTTAATAATGGATTCTGCTAAAGATTGTTCATCGTGATTAACTAACAGACCGGTATAATTATTTTGAATTGAATCCCGCAGACCTACTACATTATACCCTATCGCTGGCGTTCCCATAGAATTGGCCTCAATAACATTAAGTCCCCATCCTTCCCTAATAGAAG
>Ga0209542_10009714_pt1 | contig 17569 bp, 25 predicted proteins | sample RifCSPhighO2_01_FD_184028 | JGI IMG/M metagenome (GOLD analysis project Ga0209542, IMG submission 184028) | Soil microbial communities from Rifle, Colorado - Rifle CSP2_plank highO2_0.1 (SPAdes) (version 2) | ecosystem: Environmental > Terrestrial > Deep subsurface > Rock core/Sediment ...
TGCCTCCCTTCCCTTCTTGAGGGAATTCCAAACGCGCCACCCCGGGCTCTTCAAGGCCACAGGCGCCTGGTCGCTCAATGTGCATCGCAAGAAGGTGATGGACTGGCTCCCTGCTCACGTCAAATCCCTGGAGGCGTGAGCTGTGTAGAAAGTTAATCTAGAACTTCCCCTTTCCTTTTGTAATTCCCTTTATGGTAGCATAATTTGCATGAGAAGCCCCTACAACGGCGTGATTGACAGCCTAGCGAGGGCATGCTAGGATTGCGCCATCAACCAGCGCTGGATCCAAAAGAAGTCGGGATCGAGCTTCTCTTTCGGCACCTGAATTGATCTTAGAAACATCATCTATTCTGCTATGCCATCAGGTACAGGAACAGTTGCGAAGCTTATCGCAGACAAGCTCTTCGGCTTCATCAAGGAGGACGGCGCCCCCGAGGGGGGCAAGGATCTCTTCTTCCACGGCAACGAGCTCAAGAACGTTTCGTTCGACGAGCTCCGCGAGGGAGATAAGGTCTCGTTCGAAGTCGGTGACAGCCCCAAGGGCCGCAACGCCGTCAACGTGAACAAGGTCTAACAAGACTATTAAGAAGTCGCCCGGCCTAGGCCGGGCGGCTTCTTGCGCAGTAACCCACGCTCATTGTGTACGTCTGATAGAGTACTCTCCATGAGACGTCCGTACTCTGTCGTAGCCGCGCTCATTGCGCTCGCGATGTTCCTGCCGCTTGGCGCGAGCGCCGCGACGGTGCGCCCGCTCACCTTCGGCCTCTCGGGCGCAGACGTCACCGCGCTCCAACAACAGCTCATCTCCCGCGGATACCTCTCGGCAAGCGCCACTGGCTACTTCGGCCCCGCGACCCTCGCAGCAGTGAAGAAATTCCAATGCGGTAACGGCATTATCTGCTCCGGGGCCGCCTACGGCACGGTGGGTCCGGCCACTCGCGCGGCACTCGCCCTCTCCGCCCTCGAGGTCATCGGTTGGATTCCCTACTGGCGAGCGGCGGCTGGCACCGCCGACATTCTGCCCCACCTCCCGTCCTTCACCGCTATCATGCCCTTCGGCTATATTGTGCAAAACGACGGAACCTTACACGACGCCTTCGGTCTCGATGCACCCATGTCCACCACGTCGGCTACTCTGGTGGCTGCCGCGAGAGCAGCCAAGGTCAAGGTCATCCCCACCGTCATGTGGAGCAACGGTGCGGCCATCCACACCATCCTCTCAAATCAGGCGAGTCGCGTCGCGCTCGAAGATCGGATTGTCGCGCTCGTAACGACCAATGGGTTCGACGGTATCAATATTGACTTTGAGGGCAAACGAGCGGAGACAAAGGAGTACTTCTCCCTCTTTCTTAAAGGACTCTATCAGCGTGTGGGGCAGAAGCTGGTCTACTGCTCGATAGAAACACGCATACCGCTGGCCGACCGCTACGGCGATACGCCCCCGCCCCCGGAGGCGGGCCAGTACGCTAACGACTACGTCGAAATAAATAAATACTGCGACCGCGTGCAGCTCATGACCTACGACCAGCAGACCGTGGACGCACGGCTCAACAAGGCCGGGAGCGAAGCTGCCGGCCCCTACATCCCCGTCTCTGACCCTGCGTGGATTAAGAAGGTCGTGAACCTCACCGCGCAGACGATTCCCAAGAAGAAGCTCCAGATTGGTATCGCCACCTACGGCTACGAGTGGAAGGTGACTCCACTCGCTATCTCCGGCTTCCGCTTCGATATGCAATGGGCCTTCAACCCGCGTTACGCTACCGCACTCGCCGCTGCCATTGGGGCCACGCCCTCACGCAACGTCGCAGGCGAGCTCTCCTTCATCTACAATCCGAGCGCGGTGAGCGCTGCGACCAAGGCGGCAGCCTCCGTCGGTAACACCCTCTCCACCACAAGCGGCACGGGCCTCGCCACCCCCACCACTACCTATTCTGGCAATGCAACCATCCCGGGGACCGACGGCAGCTACCACATCCTCTGGTGGAGCGATGCGAAGGCCATTGCGGATAAAGTTGCGCTTGCCAAATCTCTCGGAGTGCGAGGTGTTGCCATCTTCAAGATTGACGGGGGCGAGGACCCGGGCCTCTGGAGTGCGCTCCCGTAGCGCTAGCGCCTCCGCTTTTTCACCTCCTTGTCGTAGAGGTGCTTCGTTGCAGGGCACTGGCAGCCATAGGGCTTAATGTGCTCGATGAAGTACTCCTCGCCGTAGTCATAGGAGAACTCTGTACCCAACTTAATCTTCCTGCTTGTGCGGATAAAGACACGCCCGCCATAGATGTAGACCTCGCAATTGGGCCGGCAGGAGTGATTGATGTAGCCGGCCGGGTTCACGGCCGGTTTGCCGTCTATCGTACGCCCTTTTGATATCTGGAAGAGGTAGAGGCTGTTGCTCGTCGTCGCCTCTTTCTCGCTCAAAGTACGGCCGACATACTCAATAACGCGCTCGCCCTTCTTGTAGGGCCGGGCCGCGAAGAGGCCGAGCCCAGCCGACGAACGCTTCACCACTGTGCCCGGTGGGGCTGGGACTTTCTTTTGCATAGGTATGCCGATGCTATCACAGTAGACACTGCCAAGATACGCTATACTCCATTTCATATGGACGGGGCACTGGTAGCAAATACGGGGAAGAGGTTAGAGGCGCAGGCACTTGGCGCGCTCTATTTGCGCCTCCCCGTGAAGACACGGTTGGTGAAGCCCGCTGACGGGCTGATGGAACTCCTCGAAGAGTACGTCGCGCCGCACCTGGTGAGCGGCGATATTCTCTTCGTCTCCGAGAAGATTGTCTGCATCTGTCAGAATCGCATCATCGCCACCAACACGGTTGAGACGACCTGGCTCGCCCAATTCCTCTCGAACAAAGTGCGCAACTACGCGGGCACCCCGCAATTCCGCGGCTTGGGGCACGGCACTGCCCCGGCGATGCAGCTCCTTATCGAGGAGGCTGGGGTACCGCGCGTGGCGTTCGCCGCTCTCGTCGCAGCCATCACACGGCCACTCGGCATCCACGGCGCCTTCTACTACCTGATTGGCAAGATGGCGAAGTCTATAGACTGCCCGATGTCATGGACCATCCCCGAGTACAAGGACATGGCCAAGAAGGCTCCGCTTGACCCAGACGGGATCGCGCGGAGCATCGCGCAACGCTTCAACGTCGAGACCGTCATTGTGGACGCCAACTATCGCGGCTCCTTCTCGCTCGGGCGTTCTTCACGTGCCGTTTCAGAACGCTTTGTCCGCGAGGTGCTCACCGACAATCCAGCCGGCCAAGACTCCGAGATGACCCCCTTCCTCATCATCCGCAGGGCCTAACTAGCGAAGTCTGACTTCGCTAGTTGTCAAATATGTATGCTCAAGTCGTCTATCACACGAGCGTTGGGGAGTGGGGCGAGGAGAGTGCCGGGGAGGATGAGTTTGGAGGCGCGCAGTCCACTGCCGATGACGATACGAGGAGAGTCAGCGACGGCTTTGTCTATGAAGATGGGCCAAGCGGCAGGCAGGCCGATGGGCGTGATGGCGCCATACTCCATTCCTGTTTCCTTAACTGCCTCGTCCATCGGTGCGAACGAGACCCTCGCCCCGACCTCACGGCGTGCAGTTCCGTTAACGTCTGCACGGGTGGAGCCGAGCACGACGAGCGCTGCGTACCCCCCATTCTTCGCCTTGAGCACGATGCAGTTAGCGGCCTGCTCCATGCCGATGCCGTAATGCTCGCAAAATGCCGCGGTGTCCGAGAGCGTAGGGTCAATCTCGGCGACCCCCACATCACTCGCCCCGGCGAGCTCGCGAAGCGCCCACGCCACCGGCACTGCCAACAGCTCTGGGCGTTCGAGCGCGGGAGTAACAGCAAGTGAACCAATGCTTTCCATATCCCCAACTATACCCTAGCACTGCGCGTGCAGTGCTATAGTGCTCGCATGATTGCACACACAGGAATAATGGTTCGCGATTATAAGAAGTCTAAGAAGTTTTATCAGGAGTGCTTGAAGCCCTTGGGCTACAAGATGAATATGGACTTCCCGCAGTGGAAGGCTGCCGGATTCATGGAGGGTGGCCACACAAGCTTCTGGGTCGGGCAACCGAAGAAGTTCGCTCCCTCGCACGTCGCGTTCTTAGCCAAGAACAAGGCGGCCGTCGCCCTCTTCCACCGCGCGGCTATGCGCGCGGGGGGCAGGGACAACGGCGCGCCCGGCTTCCGCCCCGACTACGGGCCTACCTACTACGCTGCCTTCGTCCATGACCTTGATAGCAATAATGTCGAGGCCTGCTACTTCGGCGAACGCGCCCCGGTCGCAAAAAAGAAATCAGCGAAAAAGGGAGCTAAAAAGGCCACTAAGAAAAGTGCTAAAAAGAGCTCGAAAAAGCGACGCTAACTTACGTGCGCGGGTCGGACTTCGGCCACTCGACAAGGCGGCCGGCCTTGAGTTCCATGGCGTCAGCGCGGCGTAGGTAGCGCTCGTGCCCTTTCGGTACGAGCCGGTAGTGTGGAAGCGCATTGAGAGTGTCATCGAGCCACCAGAGTTCGTCTGCGGAGGCAACCCAGCCGGGACCCAGGCACGATAGGTCGAATGGCTTACTATAGGCGCGGAGTGTCTTCTCGCCTGTCGAGTTGAGGAACCATTCGTGGAAGTAGGAAAGCGCAAGTTCACGGAGTGTGCGATAGACCGGGTCGCGGAAGCGGATGGAAGCGTGATTGGTCTTGCTGATGGCGCCCCAGTAGCCGCCGCGCTTGTAGAGGGAGAGGATGTGGTCCTCGCCATCGCTTTTCTCGTCGGCCCAGAGGTCCATAAGGAGCGGAGTTTCGCCGTGCATCCAGAGGGCGGTGGCGGCAATAAGAGCGCCCTCAATGCAGTGCGCCTTCTTGGCCACAAGCGCGCTCGCGGGTGAGTAGTGCGTATCACCCCCTTTCTCCCAGTTCATCGGGAGTGCATCGAGAAAGTCCTGGATAAGGATGGGTGTCGAGAGCTTCGCGAGGCGCGCATAGGCTCTGGCATCAAGCCCAGACTCACGCTGTGAGAGGCGCTTCATACGCCAAGCATAACGCAACCGGCCCCGCGTAGCGGGGCCGGTAAATTAAAACTTATTTGACGGCAAGACTCGATGAGCGCTCGACAAGTGCGGCGAGCTCGGCCTGGCTCTTGGGGAGATTAGCTGGGTTCTTAATATCAACGAAGCCGACCACCCGCACGCTTGTCCCCGGGCACGCGCCAAGCAAGGAGGCGGCGTTCATGGTCCTGCCACTCGCGAGTAGGTAGCGGTCTCGCACGCCGAAGAGCACGTCCACACGTCGCTTCATGCGAATGTGCATAGTGTCAGCGATGACGCGGTATCCGATATGGCGAGAGACCGAGTCGTAATTGCAGCCACCGTTGTTGTCGCTTGCGGGCCCGTCAATAGCGATGATGGTGCCGAACGGGAGCTCCGCACGCAGGTCCTGGGAGCGAGCCGCGACAACCTCTGGGTTCGTGTACGCACCCGAAGCAGTCACAAACGGTGTATCGTCGGTCTGTTCGGGTACGGCGTTGTAGCCGGTCAGAGTTAGCGTGTAGCTCGCAGAGGGGGCTACCACTGGGGCAGGTGCTGCGAGCACGAGAGGCGCCCGGACGGGCCCGGGCGTGCCCGCGGTCCCGGCCAAAAGAAAAAGGCCCATAAGGGCTCCTAGGATTGGCATTGAATGTAGTTACCGAAATAGTGAGCAAATGCGCCCCCTATCTCGTTACTGCGTATCTTAGCATATTGACTTTCTGCTGTCAAGATTCGTAATCCTGATGAGTTCTGCATGGATTCGTTGTCTTTTTGGATTCGAGGGCACATTTGCTAGGATGAGCGTATGCACGAAGGGATACACGTAGTGCTCGCAGCGGAGCGGTTGGGGAGCCTATGGGGCTTCCCTATCACCAATTCCCTGCTGATGACCTGGCTGGTCATGCTCCTCTTAATCGGCTTCGCCGTCTTCTTCCGCCGCACGCTTGCCCTTATCCCGGGCAAGCTCCAGGCCGGTATCGAGATGGCGTTTGAGGGCGCGCTCGCCTACATGAGCGAGGTTCTGGGGAGCGATAAGCTCGCCCGCCGCTTCTTTCCGCTCGTGGCGACCATCTTCCTCTTCGTGGCGCTTGCCAATGTTCTTGAGTTCGTCCCTGGCGTGGGCTCCATAGGGCTGGTACACGCCGACAAATTCCTCCCGCTCTTGCGGGCCCCTGCAGCCGACCTCAACTTCACTCTCGCGCTCGCGATGATCTCCTTCTTCACCATCGAGGTCACCGGTATCGCCATGCTCGGGTTCTTCCGCTACGCGGGCAAGTACCTAAACGTGCATTCTCCCATCGGCTTCGTCGTCGGCCTTATCGAGCTTATGAGTAACCTCGGGCGGCTCATCTCGTTCTCCTTCCGTCTCTTCGGCAACATCTTCGCGGGCGAGGTGATGATACTCGTGGCCTCCTTCTTCCTCCCCTACTTCCTCCCTGCCCCGCTGATGGCCTTTGAGATGTTCATCGGCCTCGTGCAGGCACTCGTCTTTGCGATGCTGACCCTCTTCTTTATCAAGCTCGCCATCACGGACCCCGCTGAAGCGCATTAACATTGTGCGAGTGCGGGTAAGCCGGTATAGTGAGGAAATCTTATTAAATTAGGGGCTTTTCGCGAAGCCCAGGTTAAATTAAATCGCATGGACATAGAATCAGCACGGATGCTCGGGATGGCGCTTGCGGCCGGCCTTGGCGTCATCGGCCCAGGTATCGGCATCGGGCTTATCGGGGGCGGGGCGATGGAGGCGATAGGGCGTAATCCGGAGGCATCGGGCAAGATAGTCTCGAACATGATTCTTGCGATTGTGTTCACCGAGGCGCTTGGTATTTTGGCCCTGGTAGTCGCCTTCATCATCAAATTCGTTTAAACGTCCCGCCGTTTAGTTATATGAATGAATTATTTGCAGCCTTCGGCATTGACTGGAAGCTCCTCTTGGCGCAGGGGGTGAACTTCGGCATCGTGCTTGTCGCGCTCTGGTACTTCTTGTACCGGCCCGTGATGACGACCCTTGAGAAACGCCGCGAGGTAGTGGCCAAGGGCGTCAAGGACGCTAAGCTTGCCTGGGAGATGCTCGCGGGAGCAGATGCAGATGCATCCGCTCGCGTAGCAACCGCAGATACGGAGGCAGGTGAGATTGTCAGTCGCGCCCGGCAGGCTGCTGCTGCAGAGAAGGACGCAACGATTGAGGAAGCCCGGGCCCGGGCCGAGACCCTCGAGCGAGATGCCAGGGCACGTGCGGAGGAGGGGGCTGCGCGGGCCTTGCGCGAGAGCGAGCGGGAGATTGCACGGCTTGCCATGCTCGCCGCCGAGAAGGTGCTCGCTCAAGAAGCATGATTAAAGATTACGAAGTATTCATCGCGCACTTGAAACGCACAGGGCGGCTGAAGCTCTTGCCGCACGTCCTGCACGAGCTGCGGGGGCAGGAGGCACGCGCGCGATTACTCGCCCCTCGCAAAGAGACCGTGGCCGATAACCCCTCGCTCATCAATGGCTGGCGTTCTATTGAAGACGGCAAGCTTACCGATCACTCGGGCAAGGGCGCTCTCATAGAGATTTATAGGAACGTTACTCGCTCATAAGCTATGGAATCCATTATCAAACGCATCGAGCGGGAGATCGCGGCTTGGACCCCCAAAGGAGGTGTCGAGGAGGTCGGCACCATCCGCGCCACTGGCGACGGTATCGCCGAGATAGAGGGGCTTGCAGGCGCAGTGATGACCGAGATGGTCCTCTTCGACCCCACCTTTGACCGCACGCTTGAGGAGGCGCTGAGAGACCCCACGCCGATATATGGCCTCGCCCTCAATCTTGAGGAGGAGGGCGTGCGTGCGGTCATCCTTGGTGATGCGTCAAGGGTGTACGAGGGCATGCTGGTGCGCCGCACGAGCCAACTCCTCTCTATCCCTGTGGGAGACGGGCTCGTAGGCCGTGTCGTTGATGCGCTCGGCGAGCCCGTCGATGGTAAGGGGCCCATCCCCGCGACCGAGAGTCGCCCTATCGAACGCGAAGCGTACGGCGTGATTGACCGTGCGAGGGTGGAGGTTCCCTTGCACACCGGCATCAAGGCGGTGGACTCGATGATCCCGATAGGTCGTGGTCAGCGTGAGCTCATCATCGGGGACAGAGGCACCGGCAAGACCGCCATTGCTATAGATACGATACTGAACCAGAAGAATGAGCCAAAAGAGAGCCGCCCCATCTGCATCTACGTCGCTATCGGGCAGAAGGAGAGCAAGACGGCGAAGCTTGTGGCAGAGCTCGCCGAGAAAGGCGCGATGGCCTATAGCATTGTCGTGACGGCTCCGGCCTCTGCTCCGGCTGCGCTCCAATTCCTCGCCCCATTTGCCGGCGCGACTATCGGTGAATATTTCATGGACAGCGGCCGCGACGCGCTCGTGGTCTACGACGACCTCTCCAAGCAGGCGGTCGCCTACCGCCAAATGTCCCTCTTGTTGCGCCGCCCGCCGGGCCGCGAGGCGTATCCGGGAGATATCTTCTACCTCCACTCGCGCCTCCTCGAGCGCGCAGCGAAGCTCTCCAAGGAGAAGGGCGGCGGCTCCTTGACCGCGCTCCCGATTATTGAGACGCAAGAGGGCGATGTCTCCGCCTACATCCCCACTAATGTCATATCGATTACTGATGGGCAGATATATCTCGAGGCCGACCTCTTCAATAAGGGCCAGCGCCCTGCGGTGAACGTGGGTATCTCCGTCTCGCGCGTGGGAAGCTCCGCGCAGACGAAGGCGATGAGACGGGTCTCGGGGAGCTTAAAGCTCGAGCTCGCACAGTTCCGCGAGCTTGAGGCGTTCATGCAGTTCTCCTCTGACCTCGACCCGGACACAAAGAAGCGCATTGACAGTGGCCGCCGCATGACCGAGGTGTTGAAGCAGAAGCAAGGTAGCCCCCTACCCTTCGAGCTTGAGGCGGCCATCCTCTTCGCCGCGAGCAATGGCTACTTCGACACCTTTCCTCCCGAGGAGACCGCTGCGGTTGAGATGAAACTGCGCGACTATCTCGCGCGCGAGGCCGGTGGCGTCTTGGAGGCCATCAAGCAGTCCAAGGAGATACGAGAGGAGGGCGAGAAGACCTTGTGCGCCAAGCTCGACGCCTTCCTAGCGCGAAACACGCAAGTACCAAACACCAAATAACAAGTACCAAATATGCATATCATTTTGGATTGGAAGTCTGGTACTTGGAGCTTGAGATTTGATACTTCTTTTTAGCTATGGCACTTAAGGACATTAAGGCGAAAATAGGGGCGACCAACCGCACACACAAGGTGACGCGCGCCGTGGAGGCCGTGAGCGCAGTAAAGATGCGCAAGACCATAGGGACGGCACTCGCGGGCCGCCCGTATGCTCGGGCGGCCCTCCAAATTCTCGCCCGGCTCTCGGGCGCCTCCGACCTCGCCCGCCACCCACTTATGCAAGTTCGGACATCGGATGTACACCGCAACGGTGGACATCGGATGTCCACTTTTTGGAAGATTGGGTTTGTGGTCATCACGAGCGACAAGGGGCTCGCTGGTGCCTTGAATCACGGCGTCATCCGTGCTGCGAGCGACTACATTGTTCGAAGTCAGGCTTCGAATACAGACGTTACAGTCTATGCGTATGGCAAAAAAGGCTTTGAATACTTCTCTCGGCGCGGCTACCAGGTCGCGAAGCAGTGGGAAAATAAGAATGACGAAGTTAACCAACCTGTGATAGAGGAGTTGGTGCAAGAGCTCTCGGTGCGCTTCATAGCAGGCGATTACGACCAAGTGCTTGTGGCCTACAGCAACTTCAAGAGCACCTTCGAGCAGGCGCCGACTGTGCGTACGCTCTTGCCGCTCTCGACCGAGGCTGTCCGCGCGCTTGTGGAGGACATCGTGCCTGAGAAGGGCGCGATGAGCGACGCAAATGTAGGACGTACGATGTCCTACATTGAGAGTGCACCCGCATATACGATAGAGCCCGAGGGAGCGGACGTGCTCGCTACCCTCCTGCCTCGGCTGGTGACCGTCTCGCTTTATCACATGCTCCTTGAGAGCAAGGCCTCGGAGCACTCCGCAAGGATGGTCGCGATGAAATCTGCCTCGGACAAGTCCGAGGAGATGGCGCACGACCTCACCCGCCTCTACAACAAGGTGCGCCAGGCGGCCATCACCCGCGAGGTCTCCGAGATTGTGGGTGGACGCGAGGCGTTAGCAGCCTGAATATGAAGAAGGATTTTAAGAAGTGGCACGAGGAGAAGTCGGGGCTACACGACGAGAAACAGCGGCCATTCTTTCGCGAAGGAGAGGTTTGGTTTTGCGCGCTGGGAGCAAATGTTGGGTTTGAACAAGACGGCAACGGAGTTGATTATTTGCGACCAGTAGCCATCGTCCGAAAATTCAACAAAGAGATCTTCTGGGCCGTCCCCCTGACAAGGTCGCACAAGCAAGGTGTGTTTTATTTTGGGTTCAAACTTGATGATCAGACAAGCACGGCGATACTCTCGCAAATCCGCCTTGTGGATGCTAAACGCCTGTTCTATCGTTTAGGTATCATGCGCCCAGCAGATTTGGAGGAAACGAAAAAGCGGCTCAAAGCACTACTGCCATGAGCCGCTCTTTCATCTTGTTACCCCTTGCGGGGAGGGCCGAAGCCGTTTGTGCTAGTATCCTAGCGCTGGGTTCCTGTGCTGTCAATGAAGAGTGTGAAGAAGCGAGTAATATACTAGACTTTGATAACTTAACTTTTTTGGTATGGATTGGATATTGACTGTCGTGGGTGTTGGCCTTGTTATGGTTATTCACCTTCTGTTTAGGATTGCGAACAGACTCGACGACATTTATGAAGAAATCCCGTCAAAAGCATCACTTGAAGCAATAAAAGATGAGGTCATGGCAATATCGATTTTAACGGAGACGGGGCGGAAAGCGAGTCTTAGTTTAGAGGACGACCTGGAATATAAAGTATGAACGGGACCATTACACAGATTATTGGGCCAGTGGCGGATGTGCACTTTGCGGAGAAGCGGCCAGCAATTGGTGATGCGCTTATCATCGAGGCCAGCGGAGGACATGGACGCATCACGCTCGAGGTGGCGAGTCACTTGGGCCTTGACCGCATACGGGCGATAGCGATGAACGAGACGGCCGGCCTCGCCCGTGGTGCCTCTGTGCGGGCGACGGGCGCGCCTATTTCGGTGCCCGTGGGTGAGGCCGCGCTTGGCCGCCTCTTCAACGTACTTGGCGAGACCGTAGACGGTAAGGAGCCGCTCGCGGCCTCTGTGAAGCGCCTCCCCATCCACCGCGCACCGCCTACCTTTGACCAGCAGACGACCAAGGCCGAGGTCTTCGAGACCGGCATCAAGGCGATTGACCTCATCATCCCCTTCTTGAAGGGCGGCAAGGTGGGCCTTTTCGGCGGCGCAGGGGTCGGCAAGACCGTGCTTATCCAAGAGCTCATCCGCAATGTGGCCACCGAGCACGGCGGCTACTCCGTCTTCGCCGGTGTGGGCGAGCGAGTGCGCGAGGGCAACGACCTCTATCACGAGATGGAGGAGTCGGGTGTCCTTGCGAAGACCGCTCTTGTCTTCGGCCAGATGAACGAGGTGCCAGGTGCCCGCGCACGTGTCGCCCTCACCGGCCTCACGCAGGCCGAGTACTTCCGCGACGAGGGCGGCAAGGACGTGCTCTTCTTCATGGACAACGTCTTCCGCTTCATCCAGGCCGGCTCTGAAGTCTCCTCGCTACTCGGCCGCGTGCCTTCGGCCGTAGGCTACCAACCCACCTTGGCCGAGGAGATGGGCAAGCTCCAAGAGCGCATCACCTCCACCACCTCGGGCTCTATTACCTCCGTCCAGGCGGTGTATGTGCCCGCAGACGATCTCACCGACCCGGCCCCAGCGACCACCTTCGCCCACCTCGATGGCACCGTGGTGCTCTCACGTGCTCTCGCCTCGCTTGCCATCTATCCGGCCATCGACCCGCTCGAATCAAGCTCGGCGGCGCTCGCGCCTGAAGTGGTAGGCGAGGAGCACTATAGGGTCGCAAACGAAGTGAAGCGCACCCTCCAGCGCTACAAAGACCTCCAGGACATCATTGCCATCCTTGGCATGGACGAACTTGGAGACGAGGACCGCTTGGCAGTCGAGCGCGCACGCAAGATTCAACGCTTCCTATCCCAGCCAATGTTCGTCGGAGAGCCCTTCACCGGCCACCCGGGCCAGTATGTGAGCCGTGAAGAGACGGTGCGCGGCTTCAAAGAGATTGTCGAGGGTAAGCATGACGACAAATCCGAGGCTGCTTTCTACATGAAAGGCGCGATCGACCAAGTTGTCTAATCCTTCGACTGCGCTCAGGGTCTCCGCTCCGCTACGATGAAAACCTTCCATCTTACTATCGCGCGCATCGGCGAGAATCTCTTTGACGGTGAAGCCGTCTCGGTAACCCTCCCGGGAGCAGACGGTGCCTTCGAGGTCTTGGCCCTCCACGAGGCGCTCGTCTCGCCGCTTACCGCAGGTCGAGCACGCGTTGTCACTCCCGACAACGAACACCGTCACTTCGACCTGCCCGAGGGAGGTATCGCCGAGGTCTCAGCAAATCAGGCGACTGTCCTCCTCTAGGTCTCCCGCGCTCGCTCGAGAGGCGTATACTGGCCCTATGGACTACGATACTCCCCCGCGCGTCCCGCCACTGCGAGAAATACCGCACTACCACGGCGACGCGGTGCGCGCACTCCTCGTCGTCATGGCAGTAGTACTTATTGTCGGTACGGGGATGGGTGCCGAGCTCCCTTTGGCCGCACTTGGCTCTGTGGCGTTCGCCGTCGTGCTTGTGCTCGCCGCCGGGATTACGAACCCGGTCCAACGGTGGATACACTGGCTCAATGCAGCTCTAGCAGGTATTGGCGCTGCGCTCTTCGGCAACTCCGCGGTGAGCTGGTACCGCACGGGCCAGGTGGTCGGAGACCCGACCTCCTTCGTCTTCGCGCTCGCGCTCGCGCTCATCTCCCTCGTCACGCTCTACCTCACCACCCGCACCATCCGCGGCATGATGCTCCGCGAATCGCGTTAAGATGAATGTCTTCCAGAGTTTCATTCTCGGCATTGTCGAGGGCGCGACCGAATTCCTCCCCATCTCTTCGACCGGGCACCTCGTTCTCGCCTCATCCCTCTTAGGTGTTGTGCAGAGCGACTTCGTGAAGTCGTTTGAGATAGCGATACAGCTCGGCGCCATCCTCGCAGTCGTGGTGCTCTATTTCAAATCCTTTTTCGATACCGAACTCATCAAGCGACTCATCATCGCCTTCATTCCCACCGGCGTCATCGGCCTGGCGCTCTACCAGTTTGTGAAGACCTATCTCCTGGGTAGCGAGGTCGTCGTGCTCCTCGCTCTGCTACTCGGTGGTGTTGGGCTCATCGTCTTCGAGCGGTGGCACATACGCCGCGAGAGCGCCGTTGTAGCTGCCCTAACACCACCCTCTGCCCTCTCCTATCGGCAGGCATTCCTTGTTGGCCTTGCCCAGGCATCGGCGATTATTCCAGGCGTCTCGCGAAGCGGTGCAACGATTATCGGTGGCCTCGCCCTTGGCCTCAATCGAGCGACCATTGTTGAATTCTCCTTCCTCCTTGCGGTGCCCACGATGGCCGCCGCCACAACTCTCGCCCTCTACAAGGGCCACGCGCTCGCCTTCACCACGCATGAGTGGACCGCTCTGGCAGTAGGCTTCGTCACCTCCTTCGTCGTTGCGCTCGCCTCTATCCGCTGGCTCTTGAGCTATGTCCGCCACCACTCCTTCACTGCCTTCGGTGTCTACCGCATCGTGCTCTCCCTCGCCTTCTTCGTATACCTCTTCGCCTAGATCTCCCGATGATATCCTTGACCAGTGACAGACGAAAACCCGGCCGCGCGAACGCGGCCGGAGTTGGGAGAGACCAAAAGCGGTCTTGTCTTAATGTGTCAGCTTGAGCCGATTTCGCAAGCGTACGAGTGACGGCGTCCGATCGGAGAGCTCCTCGAGGGTCAGCTCGGAGAAGTAGACATCCGAGTAGAGCCGATTGTCATCAGGCCCGAAGAGGACGACATGTATTCTGCCGTTGGCATCACGGTAGCCGTCAAGTGTCGACTCCTCTACGCAGCACTGCAGGAACGAGAGGGCGCCGTAGTAGCCGAGGCCGAAGGAGGGTCCAAGCATCTGCTCCGGCATATGCGTCCAAGAGAGATACGAGAGGAGGAATGACGCGTGACGAGGCCCGGACCAGAGCCTTTCGAAGCATCCCCTCCATGGAAGCCGCACATCCCGCTCGATGCGGGACAGACTCCGCGCGCCCGGCACCTCTTCGCCCTCGGCGCACACAACCGGTATGATTCTCGTCTCCAGTTTGTGCTCGCAGGAGTAACGATGGAGGCCCATGGCGGTTCCCATCGTGCCGGCCGGCAGAAAGAGCAGTGACGGGATCTGTAGGTCGAAGAGCTGCGGCGCCAGATACTTGAAGTGGGCGTTAGGGTTCCACTCACCGGCGTACTGATCTGGGCTGTACCACCCCAGTTGTGCACCGAGCTCGCGTGCCCGTTCGGTTGCGCTCTGACCGGCTTTCGAGTGGGTCTCGACGTTGACGTAACGCCCGAGAGCCCGAATGGCATTGATCTTCGGCCCCGGTGTATCGCCTGGCAAGATAAGGGTGATCTCGAGCCCGAGCGTATTACAGATTCCTGCGAGACCGTCGCCGGTGTTCCCGCTTGAAGCTTCGACGATATGCGTATCGGGCGTAATGCGGCCCAATTTGAGGCCATCGAGGATGCCCTCACGCGCGACATACCATTTCGAATGCCGGACATCGCCCGGCACGCCAGCAGCCGAGATGGTGACGCCTTTGTCGTGAAAAGGATTCAGCGCCGGTGGGAAATAAGTCGACATGCGAACGAGACGCATGGCGCTCGGGTCAGAAGATCTCCAGAACGGATGGTCGAGCAGGTTTGACATCGCCATAACTCCTTGGCGGTTAAAACAAAGCAAGCCCCTCGCCTTGTGAAAGGGCTCCTGCGCGCACTATACGCTCACGCTATTCGAAGCACCAGCCTTTCTTTACTTCTGTAATTTCGTTGCTGCCGTCCTCTTTGAAGAAGACCACGGTCGGGCACGTGTTGCCCTCTTTTGCAATTTCCTTAGAGTCCACCCACGCCTCGGCGAGCACGATGACCTTGTCACCCTTCTGGAAGAGGCGGGCGGGCGGGCCGTTCAGCACTATCTGCCCCTTCTCGCCTTCAAGAATGTAGGTGCGCCACAAGACCGCGTTGCTGACATTTGTAATCTGCACCATCTGCCCGGGCAGGAGGCCCGCAGCCTCCAATATCTCCTTGCCTATCGTGATGGAGCCCACATAGTTGAGGTCTGCGCCCGTCACGGTCGCCCTATGCAATTTGGCCAAGCAAACATTCAGCATCATTGCTCTAAGTATACCCCTCTCGACTTACGCGCCGCAATAGGCCCGCATCAAAATTTATCCTGTAGGTCGAAATAGCACAGGGTCATTTCGGATGCCGGATAATGCGGATGATTTTGTATTCGTCATCAATGATTCGGAAATAGAAACGGTGACTTCGGTTCACTCTCCCCTGCCATATGTCGTCGCCCTCATCATACTTCTTCGCTTGGACGGATGGGTGTCGAATGTTCTCTGCCAAGAGCGCGAGTTGTTTCCGGACGGTAGCCTGAAGACGCGACGACAAACCACCGAGATCTTTCGCCGCGCGGCGGCTAAGTTCGACCCTCATTCCTTTCCGATAAATTTCCTGTATTCCGCGGTCTTTTGCCACGCCGCGATTTCTTTCGCGGTCGTGAACGCTGGCGAGACGCGCCCGGCCTGGATATCAGCAAGGCCTTCGGCGAGCGCAGCGTCGATTTCCGGATGACGTGGGGCGATTTCTTGTGGCGTCAGCACAACCCGGCTCCCCTCCGTCGTTACCTCAACGTAGTCGCCTTCGTGGAGGCCCAACTCCTCGCGGATATTGGCTGGGATTGTGACCTGGCCCTTCTGTTTGACCCGCGTAAGCGGCATGAGCATCGCTCCGTATTTTTCCATAGTGAGATAGTTATAACTTCTAACTGTACGACTAAAGGTAGCGCGCAAGGGTGCTACGCGTCAAGCAGTTGCACTGAAGTGTTTTTTGTGATGAAGTGGGGAGATTATGGCGCAGGTAGCGAGACCTCCAGTGATAGCGGTGATGGGCCATGTAGACCACGGCAAGTCTTCTCTGCTGGATTACATCCGCCAGGCGAGTGTTGTCGCCGGTGAAGCGGGAGGTATCACCCAGCATGTGGCGGCGTATGTCGCAGAGCACGGCGGTCGGCACATCACCTTCCTCGACACCCCAGGGCACGCGGCTTTCAAGGCGCTCCGCGAGCGCGGGGCCGCCGCGGCCGACATTGCCATCCTCGTCGTCGCAGCCGATGAGGGCGTGATGCCCCAAACCCTTGAAGCGCTCGCAGCGATTGCCGAGGCGCAGATTCCCTACGTCGTCGCGATTACCAAGATTGATAAGAACAACGCCGACACTGAGCGCGCCAAGAACTCGATGCTCGAGCACGGCATCTATCTTGAGGGCCTCGGCGGCGAGATACCCTACGCGCTTATCTCGAGCAAGACGGGTGAGGGCGTCTCCGGGCTTCTTGACCTTGTTCTCTTAGCCGCTGACCTCGCCGAGCTCACAGGTGATCCTGACGCGAACGCGGAAGGATACGTGCTTGACGCCACCCAGGACCCGAAGCGCGGCGCAACCGCCACGCTTATCGTGAAGGACGGCACACTCGATACGGGTAATTTTGTCGTTGCGGGCGACGCGTATGCACCCGTGCGCTACATCGAGGACTTCCGTGGCGCCCGAGTCGAGGGTGCGGGCCCCTCTGAGCCCGCACTCATCTCGGGCTTCAGCTCGCTCCCATCGGCCGGCGTGCTCTTCAGCATCGTCAAGAGCAAGAAGGAGGCTGAGGCGCTTGCCAAGACCACGACAAGCCAGAGCATCAAGCGCACAGCGACCACCGAGGGAATTACGGAGCTACCGCTCGTGGTGAAGGCCGATGTCGCTGGCTCACTCGATGCTATCCGCCACGAGCTTGCCAAGGTGACCCACGAACGCGCAGCTGTGCGTATCGTCAGTGAGGGTGTGGGGGCGGTCTCTGAAAATGATGTCAAGACTGCGCGCACCTCGGGTGCCGTCATTATCGCCTTCAACGCGAGTGTCGAGGCGGTCGCCCGCGACCTCGCGCTTCGCGATTCGGTCGCTATCGAGTCGTTCACAGTTATCTACGAACTCACGGAACGCGTTGGCGCACTCTTGACGGCGAAGGCGCCCATCATTGAGGTAGAGCGAGAGCTTGGTCGGGCAAAGGTGGTCGCTGTCTTCTCAACCTCGGCCAAGAAACAGGTCATCGGGGCGAACCTCCTCTCCGGTGCCTTCGCCCTCGGGCACATGGTGAAGCTCCTTCGCCCAAGCGAGGAGGGCATTGAGGTCGCTCGCGGGAAGGTGGCAAACCTCCAGCAAGCTCGCGCGGACGTTAAGGAGATACGCACCGAAGGC
>Ga0209542_10009715_pt1 | contig 17569 bp, 14 predicted proteins | sample RifCSPhighO2_01_FD_184028 | JGI IMG/M metagenome (GOLD analysis project Ga0209542, IMG submission 184028) | Soil microbial communities from Rifle, Colorado - Rifle CSP2_plank highO2_0.1 (SPAdes) (version 2) | ecosystem: Environmental > Terrestrial > Deep subsurface > Rock core/Sediment ...
CCCCCGCCTCGCCGTCGGGCAGGTAACACCTACAACCTATTCCTCGTCGCTTCCTACGGCAAAATCTTACCGCCGGAAATTCTCCGTTTGCCCAAACACGGCGTTTTAAACATTCATCCTTCACTCTTGCCCAAATATCGCGGGCCGTCGCCGATTCAATCGGCCATTCTGAACGGCGACCCGGAAACCGGCGTCAGTATTATGTTAGTTGATGAACAAATGGACCACGGCCCGCTTCTCGCCTCTAAAAACTATAACCTAAAACCCCTGCCTCGCCGGCAGGCAGGTAAAACCTCCCAGCTTGTCGCTCGCGACGATTTGGCTACACTCGGCGCCGAACTTTTTGCCGAGATTTTGCCCGACTGGTTGGCCGGCAAAATTAAACCGATTCCGCAAAATCACGCCGCCGCCACCTTCACCCGTAAATTCACCAAGGCCGACGCCGAAATTAAATTGACCGATCCGGCCGAATTAAATTATCGCAAAGTTCTCGCCCTCAATCCCAATCCGGGCACTTGGCTGACGATGGAAAATGGCGCTCGGCTCAAAATAAAAAGCGCCCGTCTTGCCGATGACGGACGCTTCGAACCTCTCCGTGTCGTCCCCGAAGGCGGCAAGGAAATCGACTATCGCGACTTCCATCACCGGGCCGAGATCTAAATGCCGACATCTTCGGCCAACTTGGACCCACGCAAAACCAAAAACTCTCTGAATTCCTCTTCGGAAACTCCGATCTCTTTCACAATTTTGGCGCAAGTGGGCGTCAAGAACCGGCCAAGATTTTGCGGGTTCATCAAATCCGGCATCACCTTTCTGGCCTCGATCCACCCCAACTGATTGAAATAGGTGAACAGTTTTTGCGCGATTTGTCCGCTTCTCGCCTCGGTCATTACCATCACCTCACTTTCTTGCGTCACCCTACCACAACTCTAGATTTCTTGCAACGGGTCAATCATATTGAGTTGGATGTCGCGGGCGAGGGCCATCACCGAGTTGGCGTATCCCTGACCGGCGGTCGCCCAGCGCGAGCCGGCGTAATATTTGGCCGCGGCGCGTTGCTCGGCGCTCCAAACGCCGCCGGTGCCACCAAGCTCCGAGAGATAAATCGCCGAGGCCATAATGGCGTCGCTCGGCTCCCAAGGATTGGGCGGCTGGTGACCGGTTTTGGTCGCGATTTTGGTTTGATAAAGTTCCCAAGTGGAAGGAATAAACTGGGCCGGCCCCATCGCCCCGCCGTAGCCGCCGGCTTGCGGGCAAGAAAGCGGCATCGTCTCCGGATTCAAACCAAGCGCCGCAGTAATCCGGAGATAAGGCGCTTGGTCGCGCGCCGGCTTCATAATCACTCGCCAACCCTTGCCCGGCGGATCGCCGACTCGATTGCAAGTGCCGACATTCTCGCCTAAGTTTGATTCTTGTTTGAGAATGGCGAGAACGAAGGCCGGCCGAACACCGGTTTGTTGACTGGCGGCGGTGGCAAACTCCAGCGCTTTGCCGAAGGGAATCGCCGCCGTGTCGCGGAGAGCGAAGAGGGCGGAACGGATTTGCGCCGCCCGCTTTTGACGCGCCGTCAAAACGGTCTTGACCGCTTGTTCCTGATTTTTGCTGACCGAAAGCAGAATCTGTTTTTCCGACTCTTTTTTAGCCACCACTTTTTTCTCATACTCAATCGTCGCCTTGGCGTCCAACTCGCGGTCCTTGCGCTCGGCTAGCGCCTCGCGCTCTTTTTTGGCTTCGGTCTGTGAATCACGAAGGGTGGCGAAGGAACGATGGAGCGAGGTCTGGACGGCTTGGAAGTCGTCCAAGTTGGCAAAAAGTTCCGAGAATCGGCCGTCGTCCAAAACGATTTCCGCCAAAGAAAGCGTGTCGGCGTCACGGGTCTGACGCAGAAGCTCGGCCAACGAATCCTGCTCGTGTTTGATTTTGGCTTGGAGAACGGTAATCCGACCCTCGCGCTCGGCGATGTCGCTGTCCAGGCGTTCAATGGCGATTTTTTTCGCCCGGATGTTGGTCTCGGCTCGCTTGATTTGGGCCTTGAGCAAATTGACTTCGCCTTGGTAAGTGGCGGTCTCCTTCTGTTTGGCCTGAAGGACTTTGGTCTGCTCGGCAATCGCTCGTTCTTCGGCCTCCAACTCGGCCTGCAGTTTGGCTCGTTGGGCTTCCACATCCACCGCCGTTTGGGCTCGGGCGGTGAAGTTAGTCGTTGCGCCAAAGACGCCGATTAAAATCAAAGCCAAAATCAAAAACCGGCCAAATTTTCTCATCCGGTTCAGTATAACAAAATTATTTCGCCTCGTCAGATTTGGTTTCGACGGCCGATTTGCCTTTTTCGTCTCCGGCCTCGTCGGCAGTTTCTTCCTTTTTGCCCTTCTTCTCCACCTCAATCTTGGAGAGGTCAACCGGTTCGGCCGGCGCTTCCGGTTCCTCTTCGGCGACGCTGATGGAGGCAACCACCGCCTCCGGCTCGTTAAGCACCTTCACGCCCGTCGGCACTTTCAAATCACTGACCAAAATCTGCGCTTCCAAAGTAGCCAGCGCCGCGATATCCACCGCAATCTCGTGAGGAATCTCGGCCGGCAGAACTTCCACCTCCAACTCGTGGAGAACTTTGATCAAGGTACCGCCGAGATCCTTGACCGCCGGCGCCACGCCGTCAAACCGGAGTGGCACTTTGACCGTCACGGTTTTGGTTTTATCCACGACCAGAAAATCGGCGTGGCGCGGTTCGCCGGAAACGGGGTGGAAATCAATCTCGTGAATTAAAACATCTTTTTGAAAATCCGCCGCTTCCAGACCAATCATCGCCGATTCGCCGCCGCTCGCGAGCACTTTTTTGAACGCCTTCCGGTCAACAAAAAGCGGCGTCGGTTTGTCCTTGGGGCCGTAGACGACCACCGGCAAATCGCCCGCCGCTTGCCCGCCACCGAGGCGGGTCTTCAACGCTTTGCCAAAAATTTTCCGCTCCTTGGCGGCCAGCTTGATCATTACCGACCAGTATACCGGAGCGGCATCAAAAGTCAAAAAAGTTGACGAAAAAACACCCTTGTGCTAGTTATAGGAGCAGACCTCAAGAGCGTTCTTGAGGCAAGTAAGTTCTTTTCAGTTACCGGAAGGAGGCCAAAAATGGCCGCAGTTTCCAGTGTTTCGTCTCGTCCCATTCAGTCCGTTCCAATCAAGTTGGTGGACCCGGCCCAGCCGCGGCGCATTAAGCTCCGGCTCCGAGGGATGTCACCGCTCCTCCTCGACCCGATGTCGCCGGAGGTGACCGAGGCGATGATTACGGGCAAGAAGCTCCAAATCGCCAAGGACCGGCCGTTGGAGCAGGTCTGCGCAGAGAAGTTGGATATTCTCCGCCGCGCGAACCGCAACCGTCAGATCGTCCTGCCCCGCAAGTATTTGTGGGGAGCGCTCCTGAACGCCGGCGAGCATGTCCCCTACAAAGGACGGATGAACATTTCCACTGCCAGTTCGCCCGGCAAGTCGCGCAAGTCGCGTTTGCCCGCCTTCTTCCGGATTGAGGACAGGAACTTCGTCCTCTTTGACGACGACGGCGGGGAACCCGCCTGGGAGACGGACATCAATGTCGGCAATGGCGCCACTTCCAAAAACGGCGTCTGTCGGCCCGTCTTTGAGTGCTGGAACTTTGACCTGACCATCCAGTACGACGACGGCGATGTCAACGAGAAGACCATCAAGCAACTCTTCAGTGTCGCTGGCAAAATGATTGGCCTCGGCTGTATGCGGGCCGGCGTCGGCGGCGAGAACGGCCAGTTTATGGTGGAGTCCTGGGAGGACATCACGCCCGCCGACTGGCCGCGCGCCAAAAAGGCGAAAGCCAAGCTGGAACCGTCCGACAGTGGCGAGCCCGAGAACGGCAACGGCGAGGAGAAGGCAGAGAATGAGTAAAGGAAACAGCTAGTTTCAATCATTTTGTCCTGTCCCGTCACGTACTGTTATGTGGCGTGTCGTCCCGCACCAATTACCTCCCGTCACCGGACGGGAGGTTTTTTACAGAATGTGATGTGCTGTAACGTACTGCTACGTCATGCCCTGTCCCGTGGACTTGCCCCACCTTCGGTGGGGCTTTTTGTTTGACAAAAATTTTGGGTATGCTACAGTTAAGTTGGCCAAAAGTTACGTATCGTACCGCTCCGTTTTGTTGCGTCATGTTCCGTATTGTTCCACCCTTTCGCCCCGCCCTCACCGGTGGGGCCTTTTTATTTACTCCAAACTGTGATAGTTATAAGTTGGGTACTGTTTTGTAAAGCGCTGTACTGCGCCGCGACGCGGTGTACTGTATCACCGTTACGGAAGGTCAAAAAGGTACTGTAATGTTCTGTCGCGCGACGTGCCTTACTGTGCTGTTCCGCAGTTCAGCCTCCCGTCCATCCGAACGGGAGGTTTTTTATTTGACAAAAACCTAACACTCGAGTAGGGTTAATCGAGTTCTGTTATGCGTCGCGCCGTTGTGTTATGTACCGTCATTTACTGTCTTTTTCTCCCCTGCCCCACCTCGCGTGGGGCTTTTTTTGGACAAACTAACTCGGTAGTGATAGCTTAAAACCAAGTGCCGTAGCGTGTTGCCCCGTTGTGTCTTGTGCCGCGCTGTACTGTCCCACGCCCCACCATCCGGTGGGGCATTTTTGACAAAGTAAAGTTTTTAAGTAGTGTTAAATATAAGTATTGTGGCGTGATGTGCCGATGTGTTCCGTAGTGTCTAGTGTAGTCCCGTCCTGTGCTGCGCCAATCGCCTCGACCTTGTGTCGAGGCTTTTTTTGTTTGACAGAAAAACTGATTCAAGATAGTGTTTAATTCAAGTACTGTGATGTTTTGTCGTGCCCTGTTCTGTCCCGCGCGATCCCGTATTTTTCCGTGCTGTACCGTTTTGTGACACCCGCCCCACCCTCCGGTGGGGCATTTTGTTTGACAAGTATCTTCGTTTAGGCTAATTTAAAATGCGTGCCTTTCGGTACTGCACAGCTTTGTGGCGTGTTGTTCTGTCCCGTCATGTCTAGTGTGACAGCCCCGCTCTCGAGCGGGGCTAATTTTTTGGACAAACCGACCCGGTAGTGATAGCTTAAAACCAAGTGCCGCAGCATGTCGTACTGTAGCGTGTCGCATTGTAGCGTATTGTCCAGTGCCGCTCTCGCCCCACTTCGTGTGGGGCTTTTTTTATTTGACAAATGTTTTGTCTCGTGTAAGATAAACTGCGGATTTATCGTTCTGTCCCGTGCTGTACGGTCCCGCAGTGTTATGTATCGTTCCGCTATCTAGCCCCACCATCCAGTGGGGCTTTTTGACAATATCAATATAATTTGTTAGCTATTATATTGGTTGCCGGTGGCGCGTGTCCATCGGTAAACCGTTCTTACGAAGGAGAGGTTGTATGTCTAGTAGCCCCGTTAAACGTCGTCCTCAACCCGTCCCGATTTTGTTGGCGAATCCCATCAAACCGAGACGCGTCAGGGTGAGAATCAGGGGCGTATCGCCCCTCTTGCTTGACCCGCTACCACCCGAATTGAAAACGGTTATGATCGTCAGAGCAAAATAAGTTTTGCTACGTCAGGCTGCGTCGCGTGCTGTTCTGTCTTGTCCTGTGAGGCTGCCCCGCCTTCATCGCGGGGCCTTTTTGTTTGCCAAAAATTTTGTCTTGTGCTAGATTTACTTTAAGTTAAGTCTTGTGTTGTCATGTGCTGCTTTGCTCAGTTCTGTTCAGCCACGTTCTAGTGAAGCCGCCCCGCCCTCACCGGTGGGGCTTTTTTATTTGACTGGATTTTCTTCTAATGATAATTTAAGTCGGATATCGTTAGTGATGTTGTGTCATGCGCCGTACTGTCACGCGCCGTAGAGTGCTGTCCTGTAGCGTAGCGTGGAGAGCCGGGCTCTCCGTCTCCGCCCCGCCTTCGGTGGGGCTTTTTATTTCAATCGAGTTGTGATAATTTATAAATAGGTGGTGTTAAGTAGTGTCTTGTTTAGTCCCGTAGCGTCCAGTCGTGTAGTGTAGCGTCTCGCTTTTAGTCCCGCTCTGCGAGTGGGACTTTTTTTGAACAAATCGTCAGCTGTGTTAATCTGAAACTGGGTACTGTAGCGTAGAGTTCCGTATTGCGCGGTAATGTATTGCCTTGCGATGTTACCGAAAGTTAAAAAGTCTCGCTCCGTTCCGTTCTGTACTGCCAGGTGTTGTGTTGTTATGCTCCGTCGCTCGGCCCCGTCTTCCGGCGGGGCTTTTTTATTTGACAGAGATATTTACTTACGATAAATTTATACGCAAGTGTTGTGACGTAGTGCCCTGTGTCGTCTTGCTCTGTACTGCGTTGTACTGCCCCTTCGCCCCACCATCCAGTGGGGCTTTTTGATTTTTCTATAAATTATGCTAGCTTGATAGCTAAGTTCTGCGCTGTGTTGTGGCGTGCCGTAGTGTTCCGTAGTGTGCTTTGTTGTACCGTCGTGTTGATCGTCGCCCCACTCTCTGGTGGGGCACTTTTTTGTTTGTGCTTGACATTAATTTTTATCCGTATAATATAAAATTTAGTATCGTCGAGTACCGCCATGTCTTGCGGCGTTTCGTCTGGTGGCGTACCGTCACGTTCTCTTGCCTCGCCATCGCGCGAGGCATTTTTGACAAAGTAAAGTTTTTAGGTAATGTTAAATAGTAAGGCTTGTACTGTCTTGTACTGTAATCTCTAGCCCTGTCTTGTTGATTATCGTGCCGCACATTGCCCCGCTCTCGAGCGGGGCCTTTTTGTGTTTGACATTAATTTTCTCCTAGTGATAATTTAAGTTAAGTGATGTTGTGTCATGCGCCGTACTGTCACGCGTCGTAGGGTGCTGTGCGCATTTTGCCCCGCTTTACTCGCGGGGCATTTTTATTTGACAAAAAGTTGATTTTTGGTAGTATCGGATTAAGTGCTGTTCTGTCCTGTCCAGTAATGTAAGGTTCTGCCTTGTAATGCCATATCCCGTATTGCGCCCCGCTCTCGATCGGGGCTAATTTTTGGACAAACCAACTCGGTAGTGGTAGCTTAAAACCAAGTGCCGTAGCGCGTCGTGCTGTAGCGTGTCGTATTATAGCGCATTGTCCAGTGCCGCTCTCGCCCCACCTTCGGTGGGGCTTTTTTGACAAAGAAAATAGTCATGTTAATGTGGTGCTCAAGTGTTGCGTCGTACCGTGCTGTACTGAAGCGTGTCGTGTCGCCACGCAACACGCCCCACCCTCCGGTGGGGCTTTTTTGTGTTTGACTTAATTTCAGTTGTGCGTAGCATGAACTTAAGTACTGTTGTGTGTTGCTCTGCGTCGCGCTGTACTGTTCTATGTAGTCCTGTGCCACCAGCCCCGCAACAAGCGGGGCTTTTTGTTTGACAAAAACTAACACTCAAGTAGGGTTAATCGAGTTTTGCTATGCGTTGTTATGTGCTATGTCGTAACGCCCCGTCTTGCCATGTTCTGTAATGTCCTTGCCCCGCCTTCGGCGGGGCTTTTTTTGACAATATTAAAATCAAAGCTAGAATCTAGATAAGTGCTGTTAAGTCCCGCATGGCGCCGCTCCGTAATGTAGTGTGCTATATCGTGCTGTCCCGCTGCACCAATGCCCCACCTTCGGTGGGGCTTTTTTTGGACAAACCGACCCGGTAGTGGTAGCTTAAAACCAAGTTCTGTATCGTGTTGCCGCGTTGTATCTTGTGCCGCGCCGTGTTGTCTCGCGCCCCGCCCTCACCGGTGGGGCATTTTTTCTTTACAAATTTAGGCCAATATGCTAGTAAGAAAGGAGGTGGAGCGGCGATGCGTAGTCGTTGTCTCCCAATGGTTCTTTGACAGAAGGAGTCCGAGATGGACCCGACCTATCATCGTTTGTCGCTCCCCGTTCTCCGGGAGCACTTTCCAAGCACGGCGCACTATCGCCGCCCATGGAAAGTTCAGGAGGAGATGTTGGCGTTTGTTGCCGGGGAAATCACCAAGGCCAAAGTGGCCGGGGACGAAGCTCTGACGACAATTATCGAATCAGGCACCGGCACCGGCAAGACGGCGGTGGAGTACACTCTTCTCCGCGCCGCTGAAGCGAAGGGTGGAAAAACTCTTTTCCTCATCACCCCCAACAAAACCTTGGTGGACCAAATCCGAAAGGAATTTCCCGGTCTCAAGGTGGCGCTCGGGCGCAACGAGCATCCTTGCTTGTATTACCCGGACGAGGAATTGCGGGCGGACGAAATCCCCTGTTCTCTGCTCCAAGATTGTCCCCATCGGGTCAATCAAGAAACGGGCGCCACTCACGAATCGGGCGCCGCGCCCTGCCCTTATCTCGAGCAGAAGTATGAGGCCAAGCAAGGCGGCGTCGTCTTGGCAACGATGAGTTTCTTCCTCTTCACTCGCCTTTTCAGTCGGGAGTTTGACCGACCGGACTGTCTGGTGATTGACGAGGCCCATCGCCTCGCCGATGTCGTACGCAATAGTTTGTCCTACGACATCACCGACTATCACCTCGGGGAATTGGTCAAACTCTTGCGGCGAATCAAATCGCCCGCCGCTCGCCAGTTGCGCCACTTCCTCAAAATTATGAGGGAGATTGCCAAAGCCAAACCGCCCCGGAAGCAAACTCTGCTTTCGGATGGAGAGATTGAGCGTTTGATCAATGCTCTTCAAGCCATTGACGGCAAGCAAGTGTTGGCTGACACCAAGGCGGCCCTCGCCGCCGGACTGATTGATCGGCGCGAGGATCGAACCAAACTCAAGCGTTTGGAAGTTGTGGCTCGCGATTTGCGACGCTACATCCACTCGCTCCAGTATTGTCTGACGACAACGAAGGACAATCCACTCAACTATGTCTGCGCTTTCTACGAAGCGGAGCGGCCGGAGGGCAAGCGAGTCCAATACAAGCTGGTGATTAAGTGCTTCTATGTCGTCGGCTTAATCAAAGCGATTCTCGGCCAGTTCAATGTCGCCTTCTCGGCGACGATTGGTAACAAGGATGTCTTCGGTTACGAGGCCGGACTTTGGGGACCGATGTTCACCGCCCCTTCGCCCTTCTCGGCGCTGAACACCCGCATCTTTATGCCGATGGATACGCCGGATTTGGCCGTGCGTAATGTCGGCCAAGGCGCCAAAGCTAGTGTCGTCCGACGGATGGTGCGCGCGGCCAAGCACTTCGCCAATCGTGGCCAACGGAGTTTGTTCGTTTGCATTTCCAATGATGAACGCGAATTGATTATGAGGTTGGCGGCGAAAGAAAAGTTGAACGCCGTCAGCTATGGCAACGGCCGAACGGCGCGCGAAATGGCGATTGCCTTCCGTAACGGCGAGGGCGAGGCCTTGGTCGGCACGGCGGCTAATTACAGCGAGGGCGTGGATTTACCCAAACAGACGGCGCCAATTATTTGGTTCCTCCGTCCCGGTTATCCCAGACCAGATGACCCGCTGACTCAATTTGAAGAGAAGCGGTTCGGCAATCGGCGCTGGGGCCGCTGGCAGTGGCGAGTGATGATTCAGGCCCTGCAGGTGCGCGGCCGGAATATCCGAAGCACCACCGACCTCGGCGTCACCTTCTTCATTTCCCAACAGTTCCGCAAGTTCTTGTTCAACTCGCTTCCAGGGGAACTTCAAAACAAGGCCTATCGCGGCCAGCTCTCGTTCGACGAGTGCGTGAAGGAGGCCGATGAGTTGCTAAATTAATAACAGAATGTGAAGTTGTGCAAAGTGTTGTCCTGTGGCGTGGTGCATCGTTCTGTCCTATTTGCGGCAATCCAGAAATGGATTGCCGCTTTTTTTAATTCACCAAATTCGGTGGGGATAAGGGGTCTTGTGTTTTGGACTACCGGCAATTATAATGGTGGTGTGTCTGCGGGGCGTCAGTCCCTATCGGCATATAGCTGATGGCAGACACATCAAAGGACCTCGCTAGCGGCGGGGTTTTTTGATGCCGCGGCTTATTTTGATGTCGTCTCCCATCACACTGAAAAAGTGTTTGGAAATGTTAAACACTCGGTGTTTAACAAATAAATTACTCAATCAAATTCGGTGGGGGTTGGCCGGAAAGGGCGGCGATGATGTTTTGGGCGGCCATGCGGGCCATATCGTCGCGGGTTTCCAGGGTGGCTGAGGCGATGTGGGGTGTCAAAACGACATTGGGTAAATCCTTGAGACCGGGTGCCAACTCCGGCTCGTGTTCAAAAACATCCAAACCGGCGCCGGCGATTTTTTTCTCCCGCAAGGCCGTCACCAGCGCCGCCTCGTCCACCACCGCGCCGCGCGCGGTGTTGACCAGAACGGCGCTCGCCTTCATCAGCGCCAGCCGCTCGGCGTTGAGCAAGTGGCGCGTGCTCTCGTCCAAATTGACATGGAGCGAAACGTAATCCGCCTCGCCGAGAACCGCTTCGACGCTCGGCCGCGCCTCGGCGCCGAGTTCATTTTCAATTTTCTCGTTCCGCTTCAAGTCGTGATAAATCACCTTCATTTCAAAACCGCGCGCGGCGTGAAAGGCGAGGCGCGAACCAATCCGACCGGCGCCGATAATCCCGAGCGTCCGGCCGACCAAATCGGGCGTGAGAAAAAGCAGCGGGTCCCAGTTGCGATAACCGCCGTCGCGGACAAATTGGTCGGCTTCCACAATCCGCCGACCGACGGCGACCATCAAAGCCAAGGCGTGCTCGGCGACGCTCTGACTGGTGGAAGGCGCCGGTGTGTTGCTGACGGCGACGCCGCGCGCCCGGGCCGCGGCCAAGTCAATGTTATCGTAGCCGACGGCGTAATTGGCGAAAATTTTGGCCGACGGCGCGGCGGCCAGAACCAAATCGTCAATCTTGTCGGTCAAAAGGCAAAGCACGGCGTCGTAGGGTTTGGCCTGGAGCGCGAAAATCAGTTCGTCGTGCGTCAAGGCGTCGCCCTTTTGACTGACTTCCACTTCGTAGCCCTTTTCGCGCAACATTTTTTCCGCCAATTCGGGAATCTTGCGAGTGATGAAGATTTTGGGCATAGGTTTTAGGTTGTAGGTTTTAGGTTTTAGAAAACAATCGTAACTTTTCCATCGCTACTTTTTGCATCGCGGCGAGGGCGGGTTTTAGGAATTTGTAGGGCGCCACTTCGTCGGGCTCGGCTTGGAGCGAAAGCTTGAGGGCGTCGCGATAAGCGAGGCGCAGTTCGGTGTTGACATGGACAATGGCACAGCCGGCGTCGATGGCGCCGGCGACATCGGCGGCGGTGTTGCCGGAAGCGCCGTGGAGAACAAGCGGGATGCCGACCGCTTCGCGAATCGCTTTAATGCGGGCCAAATCCAAATGCGGGTCCGGCTGGCCGCGGAGCATCCCGTGGAAATTGCCGACCGCCGGCGCCAAAAGATCCACGCCGGTCGCCTGCACAAACTCGGCGGCCGCGGCCGGATCGGTCAGGGCGGCGGTGACCGAGGCGCCGGTAGCATCGCGCGGCGCCTCGTCCAAAATTTTGGACGAGGCGCCGATGTCCCCCAATTCGCCCTCCACCAAAATTTCCGGATTTTTCTCGCGGGCGTAAGCGACGCATTCTTTCGTCAATTTGATATTTTCGGCGAGCGGCAATTTGCCCTGCCTGCCGGCAGGCAGGGCGCCGTCAAAAATCACCGCGTCGCAACCGGCATCCACCGCTCGCCTCACGCCTTCCACGGTGTAAGTGTGGTCGGCATTCAAAAAAATCGGGAAGGGGCCGGCGCCGTCGGGGGCCGGAAATTCCTCGCGCAAACTTTTGACCAGAGCGGCGATTTGCCGGAGACCGATAAATTCCCGCTCGCCTTCGGAGACGCCGATAATCACCGGCAAGCCGAGCTCGCGCGCGGCGTTGAAGACCGCCCAAAGTCCCCCCGAGTCGGAAACATTAAAATGCCCGACCGCCTTCCCCGCCGTCGCCGCTGCCGTCACCACTGCACGTAAAGTTTTCATCGTCGCCACATTATACAAAAAATCCCCGTCGCGCGCGATAGCGAACGACGGGGGCAAGTTTTTGCAGGTAAGGTTCTTGTTCGGCTCCAAGTCCTCGCGGAGAGGAGCCATTACCCTTTTAGCGTGGCGAGGCCACTACCCGACTTGCTCAAGCGGGCGATGAGGAAGGATGATCTTCCTCCTGCATGGCTCTGAGGAGATTCTCAAGTTCGTGAATGTGGTCATGCATCAACCCGCGAAGACGAACAATGACCACTTCCGCGAATTCAGAAAGTAGAATGGGCGGCTGAATACCATATCGTTCATTCAGCTTTCTAACTTCTGCCGAACTCGCTCTGCGAAAATTCTGGTCGAACTGAACCCCTTTCTCGCGCAGAACTTCCGAGACCAGAACCCGCAGGATTTCCAACTCCCTTTGCGCCTCCATTTTTTCTCCTTTGCGAAAGCGCCTACCGACTTGGGCAAATCGCGTTGATTTGCTCTCCGAATTCAGTCAAGCATTTTGAAGTCCTTTTGTCAACCTCCAAAGTTCATTCGTTCGTCATGGCGAATGAATGGTACAACCGCCCCCTTTTTTTCTTTTTCGTTGTGCTATACTTATAGCGTGGAAAATCAAGTGGAATTCTTGGGCATCGGCGACATTGTCACCGACGCCTTTATCAAACTGAAGGAGGCCGAGGTCAAGTGCGACGCGCGCGGTGAGAATTGTCGCCTCTCGCTCCGTTTCAAAGATAAAATTCCCTACGAGAGCGTGACGGTGGTGCCGGCGGTCGGCAACTCGCCCAACGCGGCGGTGACGGCGGCGCGGCTCGGCCTCCGAGCCGCGCTCCTCACCAATCTCGGCGACGACGAAAACGGCGCCGCGGCGCTCGCGGCGCTCCAAGCAAACGGCGTGGCGACAACTTGGGTCAAACAGCACGCCGGTCAAAAAACCAATTATCACTATGTGCTCTGGTTCGGCGACGACCGGACGATTTTAATTAAACATGAAGAATATCCGTACGAACTGCCCCTCGACTTCGCTCGGGGCAAGCCCCCGGCTTGGGTCTACTTAAGTTCGCTCGGCGAACACTCGCTCACTTTCCATCAACCGATTGCCGATTACCTCGCCGCCCAGCCGGAAATCAAACTGGCTTTCCAGCCCGGCACTTATCAAATTAAATTCGGCGCCGCGGCGCTGGCCGCAATTTATCGACGGACGGATATTTTCTTTTCTAATTTAGAGGAAGCCCAGCGGATTTTGGCCACCGACGAAGCGACGCCGAAAAAATTATTGGCCGGCATCCGGACTCTCGGACCCAAAATCGCGGTGATTACCGACGGCAAAAAAGGCGCCTACGCGAGCGACGGCGCTCAAACTCTTTTTATGCCCCCCTATCCCGACCCCAAACCGCCGCTCGAACGTACCGGCGCCGGCGACGCCTTCTCGGCCACCGTCACCGCGGCGTTGGCCATCGGCTTGCCGCTCGCCGAGGCCCTCCGTTGGGGCCCTGTCAACTCAATGTCCGTCGTTCAACAAATCGGCGCCCAAGCCGGTTTGCTCACTCGCGCTCAACTGGAAAATTATTTGAAAACCGCTCCAACCGACTACCAGCCGCACGAAGTTTAAGTCAAAAAAAGGTGCGGATTGGTTCTCAACCAAACCCGCACCCACGCACTGCTTCGCACTTACGTCACGGTCTCCAACTTCATCGCATACATAGGGTGTTCCTCCTTGGAAGACACCTGACTGAATTAATGACCGCACCCGATGTGACGGCCTGGTTTTAAGTTAGCAAAATCGTCTGGTTTGGTCAAGTCGTTTTTGTGGATAACCGATTATTTTCCTTCACGACGGGCAATCGCCCGCCGGACGGCGGTCTTGATGGCGATGGCGCTGATGCCGTAATGACGAAGCAATTCTTCCGGCGCGCCGGATTGGCCAAACTGGTCGTCAACGCCGATAAACTCCATCGGCGTCGGTTGGCGCTCGGCCAAAAATTCGGCCACCGCGCTACCCAAACCGCCACGGCGCTGATGTTCCTCCACCGTGACGATGGCGCCCGTTTCGCGCGCCAGTTTGAGTAAAGCATCGCCGTCCAGCGGTTTAATCGTGTGGAGATTCATCACGCTGATCGGAATCCCCTCGCCGGCCAAATCGTGGGCCGCCACGAGGGCTTGATAAACCACCGGGCCACAGGCGACAATCGCCGCTCGCGCGTTCGGCGGTTGACAGAGTAGATTGGCTTTGCCGATAATGAACGGCGATTCTTCGGTGGTGATAATCGGTGTTTTTTCTCGCGCCAAACGCAAGTAAGCCGGACCGACACGGCGCGCCAAATGTTCGGTCGCTTTGCGGGCTTCAATCGCGTCCGCCGGCACCACCACCGTCATTCGCGGCAGAACCCGAGTCAGGGCGATGTCTTCCAACGCTTGATGCGAGCCGCCGTCGAGACCGACCGAGACGCCGGCGTGCGAGCCGACAATTTTGACATTCTGTTGGTTGTAACAAATCGTCGTCCGGATTTGTTCCCAGTTGCGGCCGGGCGAGAAAACGGCGTAAGAAGAAAGGAAGGGAATTTTGCCCATGGCCGCGAGGCCGCTTGCCACCGCCGCCAAGTTTTGCTCGGCGACGCCCAGTTCAAAATAGCGGTGGGGAAATTGTTTGGCGAAAGCGAGCATCCGAGTGGACTCCAAAAGGTCGGCACAGAGACCGACGACGCGCGGCTCGCGCTCCGCAGCCCGGAGCAAACCCTCACCGAAACCGTCGCGAATCGGTTTTTGCTCCAGCGCCTCGCTAAAAAGTTTCGGGTTCAATTTTTGCTCAGTAATTAACATACAGTTTCAAATGTTAGACAAAAGGGCAAACACCAAAAACCCAATAATTACCACGTCAATAAACAAAATACACCAGTTTAAAAATGAGGTTTTTTTTCTTGACAGGGCAAGAAGACAGAGAGTAAAAGTGATGATTGATAAAAGAATAGTAACCACCACCCAAAACTCGAACAAGTAGGATAGCGCAAAAGAAGTTGCTGGTGGCAATTTGACCCAAAGTCCGGAATAGCCGGAGAGCAAAAGGACTAAAACAATCAGCAATAAAATGTTCAGCGTCTTTGTAACTTTTTCTATTTTACTCATGTTCGGATTTGATTTTGCCGCCCAGGGTGCGGAGCTCGGCTAAGGCGCGCTTGCCTTCTTCCGGATTCGGCGGTTTGCCGTGCCACTCGTAATCGCGTTCAAACTCGGCGACGCCGCGGCCGGGAATCGTCCGGGCGATAATCATTGACGGCTGATTGAAAACGGCTTTGGCTTGTTCCACGGCGGCGACGATCGCCTCAAAATTATGGCCGTCAATTTCCAAAACATGCCAGTTGAAAGCCCGAAACTTGGCCGCGAGCGGCTCGAGCGGCATCACCGTCTCAGTCCAACCGTCGATTTGGATGTTGTTGCGGTCAACGATGGCGACCAGATTGTGGAGCCGCTCGCGGCCGGCAAGCATCGCCGCCTCCCAAAGGTTACCGGTGTCGCACTCGCCGTCGCTCAAAAGACAATAAAACCAGCGGCCGGAAACTCGCTCGTGGTCCAAGCGGTCGGCGAGCGCCATCCCCACCGCCTGCGAGAGACCGGAGCCGAGCGGACCGGAACTGGTTTCCAAAATCGGCAGCCAGTCGCGATGCGGATGACCTTGGAGGCGCGAGCCGAATTTCCGCAGGGTTGACAATTCTTCAATCGGAAAATAACCGGCCCGGGCCAGCGTGGCGTAAAGTACCGGACAAATGTGGCCGTTGGAGAGAATCAAGCGGTCGCGCTCCGGCCAGTCGGGATGCTTGGGGTCGTGTTTGAGTAAATGGAAATAGAGGGCGGTGAAAATGTCAGCCATTCCCAAGGGTCCGGCGGTGTGACCGGAGCCGGCGGCGAGCAGGGACTTAATAATCAACTGCCGAATCTCGTTGGCGGTTTGAGCGAGAAATTTAATTTTGTCGTCGTACAACATTAGTTAGGTTTTAGGTTGTAGGTGTTAGGTTTTGGAAATTCTTAATAGCGGCCGCCACATTTTCACTCCGCCAGATGGCGGAGCCGACGACCAGTTGATTGGCGCCGGCGGCGAGCAAGGCCGGCGCGTTCCGCAAATTGATTCCCCCGTCCACCGCTATTGTAGCATCGGGAAATTTTTCTCGCACGGCGCGGAGACGCGGCAAAACCCGTTCGTCCAACTTTTGGCCGTGAGCGCCGATTTTGGCGATGCTCATCAGTTGGATGTGCGCCAATCGACCACGCCAGTCGTCCAACACTCCGAGCGGCGTTTCCAAAAGCAAAGCCAGGCCGAAGCGCTTCGGTTGCTCGGCAAATTTTTCCCAAATTTCCGCCAAGTGTTTGGTGGATTCGTAATGAATCACGATGCGGTCAACCACCCGGAGCCAGTCGTCAACCACAAACTCCGGCTCACTGACCATCAAATGCGCTTCCAATTTAATCCGACCGGTGAGCTCGTTCAAAAGTTCCGGTTCGTCCCAAGTTCGGGCGGGGGCGAAAATACCGTCGACGATGTCCAGCTGAACCCACTCCACCAATCCTTCCACCTGTTTAACTTGCCGCTCCAGGTTGGTAAAATCCTTGGGAATAATTGCCGGAACGATTTGAAAATTAGAATTCATGCTCCGCTTCCGGCACTAAATTATCAATTTTGGCCACGCGCCGCTGGTGACGGGCCACAGGCGGGAAATCGGTGTGGAGCCATTGCTCAATCACTTCCAGCGCTTCGCTTTCATTGACGAAGCGGGCGCCGATAGCCAACACGTTGGCATCGTTGTGTTGACGCGAAAGAACGATGACCTCCGGTTGGCCGCCGTAATAAACCGCCGCCCGGACGCCCGGCTCCCGATTGGCGACCATCGCCTCGCCCTGACCGGTGCCGCCGAAAATAATCGCCCGACTGCCTTCCGGCTGGCCCCCGACTTGCCTGGCGGCAATCCGGACAAAATCCGGATAATCATCTTGCTCGTTCAGTTCAAACGCGCCCTCGTCGTGGACGGCGTAGCCGCGCTTTTTCAACCACTTTTTCACTTTCTCCTTCAACTCAAAACCGGCGTGGTCGGTGGCGAGATAGATTTTCATCACTAAATTGTAACACGGGAAAGATTAAACCGTTTGCCCGGCTTTCAGGACATGGCGGATGAGGGTGGCGGCGTAGCCGGATTCGTTGTCGTACCAAGCGAGCACTTTGACCAAATTGCCGAAGCCGGGTTTGTCGTTCGGACCGCCGACGACTTTGGTAAATTGAAGATCGGCGATGGCGGCGTGCGACGTGCCGACGATGTCGGCCGAGACCAGCGGCTCGTCCGAGGCGGTGAAAATCCCCTGCCAGCGCGGCTCGGTCGCCGCCTTTTTCAAAATCGCGTTCACTTCATCTCGGGTCGTCGGCCGCTTGCTGACAAAAGTGAGGTCGGCAATAGAACCAGCCAAGACCGGCACGCGGAGCGCGATGCCGTCAAAACGGCCGCGGAGTTCCGGCAAGGCCTCGGTGACGGAAAGCGCCGCGCCGGTGGTGGAAGGGATGATGTTCTGGGCCGCGGCCCGGCCGCGACGCCAATCCTTCGCGTCCGGACCGTCCACCAACTTTTGGCTGGCGGTGTAAGCGTGGACGGTGTTTAGGAGCGCTTTTTCAATCCCGAGCGCCTCGTGCAAAATTTTA
>Ga0209542_10009718_pt1 | contig 17568 bp, 16 predicted proteins | sample RifCSPhighO2_01_FD_184028 | JGI IMG/M metagenome (GOLD analysis project Ga0209542, IMG submission 184028) | Soil microbial communities from Rifle, Colorado - Rifle CSP2_plank highO2_0.1 (SPAdes) (version 2) | ecosystem: Environmental > Terrestrial > Deep subsurface > Rock core/Sediment ...
TCCACCAGTAAACATCTTGATGAGTCTTAGTAGAATTATGAAAGACGGAATCGGAGAAGGAAGAACAAGAGCTGATCATCAAGAAATTTCAAACCAAAATTATGACGCATACTCTAGAGCACAAGAAGTTCGTGCTCTTGCAGGAATTGTAGGTAAAGCTGGACTAACTGGAGTTGATCTCAAATATCTTGAATTCGGTGATGATTTTGAAAAAAAATTCTTATCTCAAGATCTTGATGAAAACAGGACAATAGAAGAAACACTAGCCTTACAATGGGATGCAGTTTCTCTTTTGCCTAAAAACGAACTTACAAAAGTCAAAGACAAGTTTATTGATCAATACTATAAGGAAAGGTAGTAGCTAATGTCATTTGGGCAAAACGTTGCTGCAACTAAGATTGAGCTTCTAAAATACAAACGTTCAAGTCAAGTAGCTTCGATGGTCAGAAAAATCCTCGATGATAAACGAAAAGTTTTGCTAAAAAATATTGAAGAAATGATAACCGAAGCTACAAAGGCACGTGGAGGAATTTGGGAACCACTCCAAGATGTGTATAAATCTGTAAACGAAGCCTATCTTACCTTAGGAACTAATACAGTTGATTCTGTTGCACAATCTGCTCCTGCAGTTATGGAAGTAGATGTTAACATCAAGCGAGTAGTTGATGTAAAAATTCCAGCACTCACTGTAACCGAAAAGGATACCAAATCAATGCCTTATGGTTTTGCCGATACAAATTCTTCAATTGATAGAGCAGCAAAACAAATCAAAGCCATGCTTCCAAAAATTTGCAAGGCTGCCGAATATGAAAATTCAATATTTAGTTTGGCAAAGGCTTTGGAAAAAACTCAAAAACTGTTAAATGCCTTAGAAAATGTAATTATTCCTCAATATCAATCCAGAATAAAGTATATTTTAGCTACTTTGGAAGAAAGAGAACGAGAAGAATTCGCAAGATTAAAAAAAGTCAAAGCAGCAATTGAGAAGAGAAAGTAAAATGGGAAAAGATGAAATAAAAAAATTATTGGAAAATTCGAAAAAAGTTTTAGAGCGAGATTATATTAATTTTGAAAATACGATAAAAAATAATCTCAGTTCTTTCAAAAAGAAAACTTTAGATCAAATTTGAATTTCAAAACACATCATGATTTAAATATGGAACCTTAGGAGGATTACTCGTCAATGAAACCTGTTAATCTTTTACTTTTGACAACAATGATTATTTCTATTTCTGGCCTAATTGGTGTTGCATATGCACAAGAAGAATCTGGTGGAGGTTCTGCTGATGGTTCAAAGTTGATTGGTGCAGGAATAGCATTTGGTGTTGCAGCAGGTGGCGCAGGAGTTGGCTTAGGTTATGTTGGCTCTGCAGGTCTTGCAGTAATTAGTGAGAATCCTGCTCTACAGTCTAAAGTATTCATCTTCATAGGAATGGTCGAATCCATTGCTATCTATGGTATAGTTATGATGTTTATCATCTTAGGACAATAGTACATTATAATTTTTCTTTTAATTTTTATAAAAACTTATTTAAAATATGTTATAATATTTTAATAATATTTTAGTTTGTTAACATCTAAAATTCTACTACAATATCTACATTTTAACACAAGACCTGATTTATCAATTACATCCATAGTTGATTCAATATGTTCAGAGCTATTTGTAACACAATCAGGATTTGAACATCTGAAGATTCTTTCTATTTCGTTTGGTAGTGACACACGTCGTTTTTCAACTAATTTGTAATTTTTGATAATGTTTACAGTAGAATTTGGGGCAATTACTGCAAGTTTGTTGGTATCATCATCTACGAGATACCTATTTTCTACTTTGATTATGTCTTTTTTCTTTGATTTACCACTGGGGACATTAAGTGCAATTGTAATAACATTACCCTCCCTACCATCAATTTCTAAGGCCTCTAGGACTCTAAGGCCTCTTCCCTGATCAATATGGTCAATAACAGTTCCATCTTTGATACGACGAACGATAAGGTCCGATTCCTGCATCAGAATACTTTGTATATGCACCTGTATATATGATTCAAAGTATGAATGAGTTTTTTCAAAAAGACATTATATCTGTACGAGATTTTGATAAACAGAAACTAGAGTCAATTTTCGATGCTACAAATAAAATCATCAAACTCAAACCCAACGATAGACGTGAAATTGGTCGTGGTAAAACATTAGGTTATTTATTTTATGAGCCAAGTACTAGAACACGCTTAAGTTTTGAAGCTGCAATCGCATCGATTGGGGGAACATCAATTGGAATATCTAACATATCTTCGTCTTCGACCCAGAAGGGTGAAAGTTTAGCTGATACTGTTAGAATAATGTCGATTTATTCTGATGTACTAGTTCTGAGACATCCTCTAGATGGTTCTAGTAGATTTGCAGCAGAAATCTCGGAGAAATCTGTAATTAATGGAGGAAGTGGAACAGAAGAACATCCAACTCAGGCCATTCAAGATCTTTTTACAATAAAAAAAGAGAAGAATAAGATCGATGGTCTTAAAATCGGTATTGTAGGCGATCTAAAATATGGAAGAACCGTCTACTCTTTGTTATCCGCATTAAGTTACTACGATGTAGATGTTCATTTAATCTCTCCTGAATCACTCAAAATTAGAACCGATTCAACATATGAAATCAAAAAAAGATTCTCATTTACAGAATCAACAGATCTTGAGGAGTATATAGACGACCTAGATGTGGTCTATGTAACTAGAATTCAAAAGGAACGATTTCCAGATGAAGAAGAATACATCAAGGTTAAAGGAAGTTATGTAATTGGTCTCGACATTACAAAGAAAATGAAAGATGATGCTATAATTTTACATCCATTACCAAGATTAGACGAGATTTCAGCTGAAGTAGATAATACTAAACAAGCAAAATATTTCAAACAAGCAGAATACGGAATGTATACTAGAGCAGCATTATTAGGCTTGATTTTAAACGAAAAAGGATTTTGATTTACAAAATCTATTTTTCACAAACTGTACTTCCTTGTATCCCATTATACAAATCTCTAATTGCATTGGTATTGCATTCAGAAATATATGGTACTGTCATATCAATATTCGGCGCCATTAGATCTTCTGGAGCAGTAGAGTGTCCAAGACCAAGTGCATGACCAAATTCATGTCTAACAATAGTGCCTAATTGTTCATCAGTTAAGTTAGTTACATCGTAAATTGTAATGAATGACTTTAGAATTTCGTTTCCGTCAACTACTGATTTTGTATAGCCAGTATAACCATCTCCATCTCTCAGATTTGAAAGAGTAATTATTACATCTCCTTCTCCACCATTTGAAGTGATAACATTAAAGTCAGTAGGGATGTTGTATACCGTATCTTTTGATGCTGTATTCTTCAGCGCACCTGCCCATCCTGCAAAGTATGTTGAGCTAAATCCTTTAGGACCTTTATGAGTGAGTGAATCATCAATTTCAAGTGATTCTTCTGAAGTTATTGCATTTTTTATTACATCGATTCTATTTTCCGACAATCCTTTAGCATTTAGAATATTTACGTTTAGTGTAGTACCAACCAGTCTCCATGACTTCCATGTATCTACAGTATCGCCTCTTAGATTCTCAATTAAATTTCTAGTCTTAAATGATGTAGTCTCATCATTTGTAAAATCCATAATAGAGTTTCCTAAACCTGAAATTAAAATAAGCAAAACAACTACTGGCAGAAGGGATAATTCAGTAATTATCAAAGTTTTTGATTGTGATTTTTTAATTTCTTTTTGAATTTGAGTAATCTCTTGAGACAGGTTCTTTTCTTGATGTTTTAATTCATCAATTGATTTTCCATTAACATTATCAATTTTCTCCCACTCAGAAACTTTTCGATTTTTTTCTAAAAGTTTGATCTGTTTAGTAGTGTAATCAAGTTCTTTTTTCATTACATCTACATGTGATTTTAATCTGCTAATCTCTTTCATTCAATTTTCAAATCCCTGCTCAAAATTTCTAGTACATTTCTAGGTGTCAACAACTTGTTTGATGTCATTATGTAGGGATGTTTCATGTAAAGCATAGTCTGACAAATCTCAGAGAGTGATAATTTTTCAGGAATTAATTTGGGTTGTTGAAGTTTGAAAATACTAGCATTCAAATCTAAAAAGTTATTGCAATCTTTTAGGTAGTTTAAATCCCCAGCAATTTTTTCAATAATTGTCATAGGATCAATGAATAAAGATTCATTTTCTAGTAGTAAGACTTCGGTATTGTCATGTATCAATGATTTTATTATATCTTCAACAGTATCATCTCGTCTAAACATTTTGATTTTTGGATCAGCTAAATCAGAAGCTTGGAAATCAGATTTACAAAGAGTACCAATTTCAAGAATTTCTCTAATAGAAACTGCAGAGAAACTATGTTTAGTATTTTGTAATATAGTAAATTCATTTTTTGTCTTATACATTTGTTGAAGTATCTTATCTAGTCTAGCGTTTCTAGTATCAAGATAAAACTTCCTGTTCATTATTTCTTGGGCTAAAACATCATGGAAATAGTAAGGTGTAGGGTTTTTAAGAAGATCACGTAAAATCTCTCTTGCACCTATTATTCCCAAAGGATATTCTTTTTCTAATACAACCAAGTTGTTTGTGGTATCTGATACTCTTGATAGCATCGAACACGCAATCCAAACATTATCCATACTTCCAATACTTGAAATTGGTGACGAGGAGAGAGAAATTGGTAATAAATCATCAAAAAGACATTCTTGTAATTCAAGGTTTTTTCCAGTATTGATTGATTGGAATAATAATTGATTATCTTTTGTGTCAGAACCTTTGTTTAAGATTTTATTTAGATTCTTTTTCCATGCACTTGTAATTTTTTGATTGTTAATCATTTTCATACCTGTTGAATATAATTTAATTAAAAATCCCTCTCATATCCAATATGATGTTCGTAGTGAACATACGATTTTTTGATTCTTTTATCTGTAAAAAACTATCAAGATAATGTGTTGTTGTAATTTTACAAAAACATAGTTATTTTTTAGTCATAATTTTTTAGAAATTATTTTCAATAAACTTTGTTTTATTTTCAATGCTATAAAATGATTTTTCGTCATCAAGTTTATCAAATTCAGTTTTTCCTCTGATTATTTCTTTGAAAAGTGGATTATCTCTTAATCTGCTAAATAGAATTTCTTTCTTAATAATCTCTTTATAGATTGGTTCAAGATCGATTACTTTTCGAAGAATATTTAATGAATCAAATATGTTGCCTTGCATTAATACTGTTTTTGCCTTTTTATACAAAACCTCAGAATTTTCTTTATCTATTGATAGTATCTTATCAAAACAAGAAATCGCATCTTCATATTTACAAGTAGCCTGTAATGCTATTCCTTTGTTGTGTAGGATTTCTATATTACCAGGAACAATATTTAGGGCCTTATCAAAAAATGGAATTGATTGTTCATATTTTCCAAGAGTTACCAATGAGAGTGCTTTACTAGATAGTGCCTCTGAATTTTCTGGATCAAGATCGAGTACTCCCTCAAAGCATGATAACGATTTTTCGTATTGACCTAGAGTTGAAAATGCATGTCCCTTGTTTAACAATACATCAACATTAGATGATTCTTGTTTTAGTGCACTATCAAATTGTAAAAGTGCCTTTTCATATTGACCTATAGCCAATAATGAGAGTCCCTTGTTGTATAAGGCAGTAAAATTATCTGGTTCTTTATCAAGCACATAATTAAAGCAAGCAAGTGCTTCTTTGTGGTTTCTTAATTTAGAAAATACGAGACCTTTTTGAATTAACGGCTCAAGATTATCAGGCTCTAACTCAAAGGCCTTATCAAAACAAGCCAGTGCCAAGGGATAAATTGATTGCTGGACTAGTGAACGACCCTTATTATACACTGCATTACTATGATGTGGGTTAATTTCAAGCACTTTATCAAAGCAGTAAATCGCGTTTTGGTGTTTTGAAATGTTTGAAAGAGATATTGCTTTGTTGTATAATGCCTCAACATTTTCTGGGCTGATCTTTAATGCCTTATCATAAAATGCGATAGAATCATTTGTAATTCCCAAACTTCCAAGAGAATCTGCCTTCTTAACTAGAGCCGAAATGTTTTCTGGCTCAATTTCAAGAACCTTATTGAAACATAAGATTGCTTCATTGAACTTTTTGAGACGTGTGAATGTAAGACCTTTGTGTAATAATGAAAGTGTATGGTTTTCATCTACGGATAAGACCTTATCAAAGCAACGTATTGCATCATCATTTAGACCAAGTTTTCCGAAAATCAATCCCTTGTTGAATAACGCTAGTATATGATTTGGAATATTCATTAAAACGTGATCAAATAATTTAATTGCAGTTTCATATTCATTAATTGAAAGTAATGCCAAACCTTTGTGTAATAATACCTCTGAATGTTTAGGATTTTTATCAATTGCTTTATCAAAGCATTTTATTGCATCTTTGTAGTTTCCAAGATGTTCAAGTACTAATCCCTTTTGAAACATAGCATCAAAATTATCTGGTGATATTTTTAGAGCATCATCATAGCAAACTATAGCATCACCATGTTTTCCAAAACGTGCAAGTAATATTCCTTTACGAAAAAGCACATCAAAATTATCAGGAACTGTCTTTAAAGCTCTATCATAACATAATATAGCATCACCGTGATTTCCAAGCTGTTCGAGGAGCAAACCTTTGTGGTATAAAACTTCTACATAATTTGGAATAATCTTAAGTGCTTTATCATAATCTGCAATAGCATCACCATGTTTTCCCATATGTTCAAGCAACATTCCTTTATGAAATAGAACTTCTGAATGTTGAGGATTAATCTTTAGAGCTTTATTGTAATAGCTCAAAGCTTCTTGAGGTTTACCAAGATGAGCAAGAGTTCTTCCTTTGTGTAAAAGTATATCTGAATGCTGTGGATTAATTTTTAGAGCTTTATCATAATATGTTAAAGCATCATCATGAGTTCCAAGAAATGCAAATAACAAACCTTTGTGAAATAATGCCTCAGAAAACTGAGGATTAATTTTTAGAGCCTCATCATAACATGCTTTAGCATCATCATATTTTCCCAGATGTGCTAGACAGCGACCTTTATGATATTTGACTTCAGCATGATTTGGTTCAATTATACTTGCTTCCTCAAAACAATCTAAGGCTTCACCTTGTTTTCCTTGTTGCTCAAGTAAGAGTCCTTTATGAAATAAAGCATCAAAATAATCCGGATTAATCTTTAGAGCATCATCATAGAATACTATAGCATCACCAGGTTTTCCAATATGTGTTAGGAGTAACCCCTTCCTGAATAGTGCATCAAAATAATCTGGTTTAATTGTTAATGCACTATCGTAGGAAACAAGAGCATCAGTATACTTTCCAAGTTGTACATATGCATTACCTTTGTAAAGCAAAATTTCTGGATTATGTTCAACTTCTAATGCCTTGTTATAATATGATAATGCGGATTCGTATTTTCCAAGCTTAGCTAAACATAGCCCCTTGTTGTATAGAACATCTGGATGTTTAGGATCTAATTCTAAAGTCTTGTTAAAATAATACAACGCCTCTTCATAACTACCATTTATAGTCAAAACCATTCCTTTTGCAATTAATGCATCAAAAAAATCTGGATCAAGTTCTAATGCTTTGTCACAAAGGGTTAGTGCTTCATTATGTTTTCCTAATTTTGCAAGTGAATATCCCTTGTTGTATAAAGATGGAATATGATTTGGTTTTAAGTTACAAGTTTGGTCATAGAATGTTATAGCCTCTTTGTGCCTTCCTATCTTTGTTAATGCAAGACCTTTATTGTATAAAGCATCAAAATAATTAGGATCTATTTCTAAAATTTTATCATAACAAGCAATTGCTTCATTATGTTTAGAAATTGTAACAAGAGAATCTCCTTTAGAACATAATGCATCAAAATAATTAGGATCAATACTTAATGCAATATCATAACATAAAATAGCATCACCATGTTTTCCAATTTTTGCAAGTAAATCTCCTTTGTTAAATATTGGCTCAATAAAATTTGGATCCATTTTATTAGCTTTATCATAAAAATTCATTGCTCTATCGAATTGGTTAGTGTAATAATAAAAATTTCCAATTAAAGTTTCTATTTGTTTGTCTGTGGAAATATTATTTTTTTGTTCTAATGTTTTTGATAATAAATTAGCACGTACATTTAGAGTTCCTTCTATCTTTGATTTTAAATTACTAGGAATTTCTAATCTATCTTTTGAATCAACTTTTAGTTTAATTTTTTGTTCATTAAATAGACGCAAAAGAAGTGCATCTAAGATGCTGAGCTTATTTTGCTCTACGTTATATGCTGGAGCCATTCCTACACATAGTTGAACTAAGAATTTCTAATATCGTGATATCTGATCAAATAGGCCAGACACCGCTTTATATGATAATTTTCTGTTTCTGAATCTGCTTGAAGGTAGGAATTATACTAGTATTGGTAATAATGAGTATTTTAACACCTAGTTTAACATATGGTGCTGACAGTAATTTTGAATTTGGTACAAGATTCATTCCTACAAAATTAGTTGAAGACAAGGAAGGGATGATACACGTTTTTGCAAAAAAAGGAGCAAGCCTTGTGCCAGAGAAGATACCAGGATTAACTGTTACAAGTTTAGATTCTAAAATAATTCGAGTTCTTACTGTTAAAGATAGTGAATCAGGATTTGTATCAGAAGTAACTGTTAAAGGAATTCAAGCTGGTACAACAAAACTATTTCTTGCAGCTCCAGGATTTTCATCCCAGGAATTACCTGTAACAGTTTATGGTAACATCTTCACTCAAGAACAACTTGTAGTAAATGTTGTACCAGATAGTTTTTCATCTGATGGACCTTCACGAGGTTTAGTATCAGTTGAACTAACTGATTCTGACGGATTTCCAGTAAAAGCATCCGAAGATGTTAATGTATCACTCAAAGTTGCAAATAATAACATACTTGACATAGCTCAGGAAAACCTAGTAATAAAAAAAGGTGAATATTTTGCAGGAACACATTTTATTATAAAAAATTCAGGTGAGACTGGTAAAACTAACATATTCGCTACAACTGAAGGTATGGAAGGTAAAAGCAATGAGATAACAGTAGACGAGCAAGATGAGGACCTACAAGTAAAACTTTATCTCCTTCAAGAAAAAATTAATGTTTTTGGGAAAGCATCTAAAGCACACATTATAGCTCAACTTCAATTAAATGATGAAGAGGAGCCAGTTCTTGCAAATAAAGATATTTCAATTAATTACAAAGTAACTAACAATATTTTTTCAAATCAGAATACTAGTCCTAATTCCAATCTTGGGGAAAAATCGGGTACTATAACGATAAAAAAAGGTACCTACTGGGGTCATGATACATTTACTCTTTTAGGTGGGCAACCAGGAGAATATCTAGTTACAATTACTTCAGGAGATCCTCTGACATTAGAATCAAAAACAATAGAAGCAGTTTTTTATGATGAAACTGTTCCTGACTCACCTTCAAATGACGGCGATAGATTTGTACAATTTAAACCAGTTCCAATTTTTGCCACTGGTAATAAGGAGTTATTAGGAATAATAACACTTGAGGATGAAAACGATTTTCCAATTGTAGCCGATAAAAATCTGGAAATACAACTTGATTCATCTGACAAAGATTTTCTTATAATTGATGATGTATTTCTCCCAGTTGGAGAAGGTTCCACATTAGTTTTTGGTAAGGTAGGGCATAGTATTCCTGATGGTATTAACGTAGACGAATTTGAAATAAACCCAGTAGTTGAAGTAGAAAGTGAATCCATATCTCCAAGTCAAGTAGAAGTTTTTGGAACAGAAGACTCTTCACTTGAGTTAATTGCAGAACCATTAATCTCTAAAATTCTCGATGGAACAGAATTTCCAATCGTTGTTTATTTCACAGATGATTCACAATTAGCCAAATTTCCTAAAAACTCAAATCTATTTGTTTCACCAAGTAAAATCTTTGATGTAGAAACAAAACAAGTATTTAGTGGAGATGATCTAATCATGTTAAATACTAAAGCTATAGATCAAGGTTCTGATACTTTACAATTTACCGTAAACGATTTTGATGATGCATCACTAACAATTGAAAGCCTTTCTCTAAAACCTGCGACCATAGTTATTGACCATTCTGAGTCAATCTTTGCTGGAATAAACGATGTTTTTTCAGTTCAACTTTTAAATTCTAATGGGCTACCAGTTTTTACTACTGAAGACATTGACATAACTTTTGTAGTAAATGATGAATCAATGATCCAAGTTCCACATACCTTGACAATTAAAAAAGGTGAATATTATTCAATCTTTGACGCTGGCCCAAAAACAAGTGGTGTTACAGAAATATCTGCTTTATCCGAAGGACTACCACTTAGCACAACAAATATTAAAATTTCAAGTCTTGCACCTAATCTCCTTTTAGAAGTGCCAGAAATTATTGAAAACGGGGAAGTGTTTACTGTAAAAGTTACTGCTAAACAAGATACTGAACCACTTAAGGGATTGGGTGTACAATGGGAAGTAGATGGGGGCATACTTCAATTATCAGATTCAAAAACTGGAACCACTGGAGAAGCAATTGCATCAATTATATCTACATCTGATAAGGCAGTAAATATCAAAACAAGCGTATCTAGTTCATATTATTCACCTAATTCAGTTACCAAAACTGTAAGAGTTAATTCAACGTCTGAATTTTTGGCATTTGCTGACGAAGAACCACAATTCATAAAACCTGAAATTGGTGGTATTGATCCTGTGATAATCATTGTCCCAGCAGTCATTATTCTAATGGGGTATATGCTCATAAAGAAAGGTACAATTAAAATTAAAAATCCTACTATAGCAAAACAAGTACCAATATAAGAATAAAAAAATCATATGTTCATTCTGAACATCATATTGGATATGAGATGGATTTTTTAAAATAATACAATAAAATGATTATTCTAGCACAGAGAAATAATTCTACTTTGATAAAAAATCGTTATAAATTACTAGTTTTAGCTTTTTTTTCTATAGGTATATTCTCTAGTTTAATAGAAAATGTCTCAGCACAAGAAGAAATTCTTCCATCGTGGTTAAGAACTACAGCAGTATGGTGGGGTGAAGATAAAATAAGTGATCAAGATTTTATTAATGCATTACAATATCTAATAGAAGACAAACTACTAGTAATTCCAGAACCTAAAATTTCTGAACCCTTATGTGGTCCAGGTTTAGTTTTAGATGAATCAACAGATGAATGTGTAATACATGATGAATTAGATACTAATGGAATATTTGTTGACACTATTGATGAACACCAAAAAATTGTTGTGTCTTGGATTAAGGTAACAACTCTCTGGTGGGGTCAAGATAAAATAAGTGATCAAGATTTTATTAATGCATTACAATATTTAGTTGAAAACAATGTGCTAACATTAGAATCTGATATACAATCTAAGCCTCTAGCTAAACCAAAATCTATACCTGAAGATCTTATAGTTTGGCCAAAAATTGATAGGATTGAAGACTTTAAAGTACAAGGGCACAAAAATACAGATTTGTATCATCTGCAATTCAAACTTATTGACATAGACAAAAACCCTGTAAATCCAGATGGAACCATATCAATTGTAATAATGGATGATAAAAATAGAATTCTATATCTAGATGCCTTTTCTATAAGAAAATCTAACTATGAAAAATCTTTTAAAGCATTTGGTGAGAGTGAAGCTGGTATGAATGTATTTGCTTGGGAGATCAAAACTTCTGATATCAAATCAGGCTTTACTGAATATGGAAAAGCTAAATTAATGTTTACAGATAGATATGGAAACAACTTTGAGAGCGACATTATTCAAATCTCAATTCCACAATTTAACTAAACTTTCAAGTAAAAATTTCATTTAGTCTTTATAATCTCAATTGGTTTTGATTTTTTCCACAAGTGGCTACACAGACTAAACATGTTGTTAATCATCTCAGAAGAATTTGTGTACAAAATAGAGTCATTTTCATCATTAAGATTCATTGACTCTTTGATTGATCCAGACATAATTAACTGACTTTCATCCTCTACAATCATCCTACTTTTTGAAGGAAGCTTACCAATTCGTGTCTCATCTGCACCTAGTCTTTCAATAAGTGGCAAAAGATTTTCACTTTTTGTTTCTGAAAGTAATAGGACCTTGGATCCATTTTGCTGGCAAATTTTTATTTTTTCTGGAATAGAAGTATGATACATTCTTAAAATATCTTCTACAGTGGTTACAAGGTATACAGTTTTTGTTGCATCTTGAATAAATTTTCCAATTCTTGCATAAATATTTGAGCGCCCTTGTATAATCGAAAATGAGGAAACCTCTGAAACATTTGGTTCATGAGCAATTTGCTTAAGATCTGTAACAATTTTTCTTGAAAGCTTTTGCATTGTAATTGTTTCATCTTCTTTTCTTTGAATGATAATTGTCAATGCTTCCTCAGGCTCTACAGCCTGACAAATTGTTGGGTTAGAAAAAGTAGTCGAAACTAGACCTAAATTCCGCAATTTATTAAGAGATCTGTAGGCTTTACCTCTATCAATTTCTAGTTTTGTAGACATTGTTCCTACTGTAACTGATCCCATTTGAAGAAGACCTAGATACACTATTGCATCAGATTTTTCAAGACCAAAATACGAGAGTGATTCTATTAACTCCTTTTGCGAATTCATATTTTTCTTCCACCTAAAATCATTAAATTTACAAAGTCTTGTAGATACAAATTACACATATTCGTTAAGGTGTAGGAAAGATGATTTAGGTAATTGTTTGTTTGAATTAAACGATCATCAAATTTCAATCTAAATTTTAACAATCTAATTTTTTACATCATACATAACATTATTCTATAATTATTCAAATCGATAGAATTATTCAAAAAACCAATGTTCGATCATATCGAACATACTCTAGGATATACTCATATTACTTTATTACAAAACTAATGAACCTTATTCAAAAAGGACATAGACATACCCATCGTGGAATAATTGGTGTAGAGTCTGCTATCGTACTAATTGCATTTGTAATTGTAGCAGCAGCTTTAGCCTTTGTAGTTCTTAACATGGGTTTTACTACAACTCAAAAAGCAAAGACCACAATCGTTTCTACACTCGCAGAAGCAGGTAGTAGCCTAGAGATTGAAGGAAAAGTAATAGGCTCATCCTATCAACCAGGTGGCGGAACACCATCTTCACTTAACGCAACTTCTATCCCAATTAAAATTGCAGGAAGTGGAGATTCTGTTAATCTAGATCCAGATATTACTGCAATAAAGTACCTAAGTAACACAATCACTTATGACAATATCTATGCAGGTACACTAAATGGAGAAAATCCATCTACCTATACTTCATTAGAATCAGCTGTAGGTATTGCAGATACTGGCGTAGGCAATTTCCTTGATTTTGATCCATACGTAGATGGTAGATGGCCTACAGAAACTACTGCTTTCATCTATTGGACAGTACAATCTAATACAAACGATATTCTAGAAAGTGGAGAACATGCAAATCTTGCAATTGTTTTTGCTTCTGGTGATAGGCCACAGGAATTAGATACAATTCGAATAGAGATAATTCCTCCTGCTGGCGCATCATTAACTATATCACGACAGGTACCTAACATTACTACTGAGGTTGTGGACCTAGGATAAACGGTGGGGTAACTTTGAACCCTCCACGCATTTCTTTTTCTTTTTTAAGTCAACTAATACAACTTCCTGAGAGTTTTAGAATATTTGTTATAACTAGTGTAATTAGCGTATATGGTTTATTATTGTACGAATTATTTCCAGAGCTTATTTTTGATATCAATAATGCAGTTCCATATTTTATTATACCAACAGCAGCTCTAGCAGGAATTGGAATAGGCCTACCAAGATACATGTCAATAATTATGGAAAAAATTTTCAAAAAACCAATGAAAAAGTTTACTCTATCTGAAACTGAACAAAGCGATGACATTTTAAATGAATTAGTTACAGAAGGATCATCCCAACAACTTTTACAACCAGGCTCTAGTTATCTGGTTGGGGGAGAATCTGGCAGTTTACCAGAAATTGGCAATAAAGAACTTGATGATATAATTTCAGGCGCTGTACAAAAGGAAAGATTTGACCCAAATACAGTAGGCATTGATCCAACAAGTCTGGCTGAAGGTAGTCATAGTGGTTTAGGAACAGAGGGAATAAGAGATTTAGTTGATCAGAAATTTGAGCCTGTTGAAAAAGATCTAGCCTCATTCAAAAAGGATCTTAACAAAATAAAAGAAGACATGAAAGTGACAAAAGACAGTGTAGATACTCTAACTGAATCATTTGAAGGTACATTAACTGATATGAAAGCTTTCCAAGCAGAAATTTCTAACCCACTAAATTTTATGAGAAAGTATTTTGAATCACTTGATCTTAAAATTTTACAAGATCCATCTTTACCTTTACGTCAACAGTTGCGAGATGATTCAGTTCCCACCAGAGAAGTAACAAAAGAGAGAGAAACCATATTGATTCCAACAGGATTCCAAAGTGGTCAAAGTGTTCAAGCAGATCCTAGTCAGCTATCCCTAACAAAAAGTGATGACAAGTCTGGAAGTGAATCCCACTCATTTGATTCTAGCAATCCAATGGATTCTGTTATGAAGCCTCTCTTTAGTGGTAACCTAAGTGTTGGGAAAATGATGTCAATTATAGAGCTTGCAGGAGACATGTTAAAGGAACAAGGTGATGATTGTATTGATTTACTAATTGAACAATGTAAATTGATGGGATTAAAACAAGATGATGAAAATACTATTTACAATATTATAGATATGTTAAAAAATTCTGGAATGAACGTAGAAGATTCTCTTATTCAACTTTACAAATTTTCAAAGATTGTAGGTTTAACCGATAGAGAAGCAGACTCACACTACTCCAAGTTAATGTCTAATCGCAATCGAAAAAAGTTCGTAAAAGGTGAGTAAATATGGCATCAGGAATTATGTCAGAAGCAATTTTAATTATTGCTTCAGTAGTTATTGCTACATCTGTTGCTGGAGTTGTAATGTCTCAGGTTGGAGTTTTTGAGTCAACCTTTACTGCTACCACAGAAGGCCAAAAAGATACTCTATTAACTAATTTTAAAATCGTAATGGCAACTAATACAACTGACGATAATGTTTCCATTTGGATAAAAAATGTAGGACAAAATCCAATTAGTTCACTAAATAAGGTAGATGTATACTTTGGTGAAATAGATCAAGTACAGAATATTCCCTATGATCAAAATTGTGTTGCTCCATGTCCAGATGATACATGGAAATATGATTCGGTTCCAGCTACAGTCTGGCAGATAATGGATACTTTGAGCATTAACATTACTGATAATGATATACAAAAAGATGTTACATACCAAGTAACAGTTACCACACCAAACGGAGTTTCTGATGAACAAATATTTTCATTACCTAGCTAATCTTGAGTTTTCAGAGAGTGATTAGATGGGTCTAAGCGTTGCAATTTCTGGAGGAATAATTCTTACTGTATTTGTGTTATTACTTTTAAGTTTACCTGGATTTATGGATAAAATATTTTCAATAGGAGATATTACATCACAAGTTACACAACATGAACAAGAAATATCTAACACAGAGATAAGCATGGATCAGATTTCTGTATTAAATGGCAAATCTAAAATTAATTTTACACTAAATAATGATGGATCGGAAAAACTTTGGAATTTTGAAGACTTTGATTTATTTATAGAATATGATGACACTCCATCTGGAAAATTAATTGAAGAACTAATCTTTAGTGGGGAATGTCTTGGTACAGTACCCTTGGCTGGAAATTGGTGCATTCAATCAATTACAAGTGATATCAAAGATCCTGGAATAATAAATACCGATGAAAAGGCTACTATCCTGACTCAAGTTAGCCAAAACTTGGTAACTTCAACTGCTATTGTTACAATTGTAACAGATAATGGCGTTACTTTTTCCTCAGGAAAATCAGGAAGTAAAATCTACTTAGGAAGCGATTTATCAGATAGTGTTGGTGGTGTTACTTATACTACAATATTCACAATTCCACTAACTCCTTCCAAGACAAACCTAATTCATGTTGAATTATTACAGAGATCCGCAGGAGCAGTGACTAACGGAATTCAAAATAGGGGCGCAGTAAGCGTAGTACAAACAGGTGCTTGTTCTTTTCTCACAAGAGAGAGTGTAACTACATCATTATTTGATAATCGTCCAGTAGCTATTGCTCCAGTAGATACAGGCGCTCTTAACAATCCTACCATAAACATACCACATACGAATTTAATTGATTGTGTAATAAGAGCGGATGCAATACCAACAAACCTTCTAATTGAATTTCAAACAGAAAATGCTGGAACAGCTGTTACTACGGAATTAGGATCGTGGTATACAATTGATGTAAATCCATGATTAAATATGAAATAACAAGTATCGAAAAGACTATGTATGAAAAAATTGAGAACCAAGTTTTTTCATCAATCAAATTATAGATGACATTAGTGTAATTATATACTACAAAGGGAGTCATATTCATCTTAAATTTTGTAAAATTTACTTTTAAAAATCTGGATTTCTGATATTCGTTCAAAAAAGGCAAACACCACCTTATATCGATTTTTCAATGTTGATTCAGTATTGGACTCTGTATTAGATCTAGCTAGTATTTTACTTAGACAATTTTTGGAGGTAGTTTGAGATGGGACAGAGCTTTCAAACTGGAAATGAAGAAGTAGATAGACAGTTTGGTGATTCCATACCAATTCCATCTCTTATGCTAATTGAGGGTGGTCACGGAACAGGAAAAAGCGCAATGGTTGCATTATTTATGAAAGGTCTACTTGATAGTGACAAAAAAGTTCTTTGCATTACAGAAAATACAGTTAAAGAATATATCGAAAACATGAAAGCAATCACTTATAATTTTTCACATGCATTTTTACAAAATAAATTAACTATAATGCCACTTCATGTATATGGTATAAAGTGGAATAGAGAACAATCTGCATATCTTCTTCCAGTTATTAGTAAATACATTAGCAATAGTTTCAAGGAAGCAAATGCTGTCATAATAGATTCTCTTTCATTATTAACAGTATTTTCTGATGCAACAAAAATTTTAGACTTTTTTACCCAATGTAAATATCTTGTAGCTAGCGGCATGACGGTGATAATTACTATTCATCCAAATGACATTCCACCTGACATTGCACAAAGAGTTACAGGAAGTGTTGACGTATTTTTACAACTTGGAGCTACTAATGTTGGCGGAAGGGATGTAAAAACATGTAAAATTCAAAAATTAATTGGAGCGGAAGTTAAACCCGAATCTGGATTTGCATTTGAGGTTGATCAAGTTTTTGGAATCAAAGTTGTACCAATCTCAATGGCAAATGCGTAGAGGAGGAAATAGGCTGTGCCTTTTGATTTCTCACAAGTAAAAGACATACACTTGGTTG